>Ga0213841_1000054_pt1 | contig 339432 bp, 297 predicted proteins | sample SWPATP23_FD_160125 | JGI IMG/M metagenome (GOLD analysis project Ga0213841, IMG submission 160125) | Coastal seawater microbial communities from Marineland, Florida, United States - SWPA TP2 #3 | ecosystem: Environmental > Aquatic > Marine > Coastal | place: USA: Florida | collected 2016-08-14 | reverse complement strand
TCGAAGATGGACCACTCGAAGATGGACCACTCGAAGATGGACCACTCGAAGATGGACCACTCGAAGATGGACCACTCGAAGATGGACCACTCGAAGATGGACCACTCGAAGATGGACCACTCGAAGAAATCCGATGACGTCGATCATGCCGCGATGGGTCACGCCATGCCGAAGAAGGACGGCGAGGTCGATCATGCAGCGATGGGGCATGGTACGGGCGGCGGTCATGGTGGCCATGCCATGGCGCCGGGCGGTGATCCTTTCTATGCGCCGGGCAGCGGCCTGACGCCGAAGGCGGCGAACGAGGGCAAGTTCCTGTCCTATGCCGACCTGCGTGCGCACAAGCCGCTCTATGAGCACCGAGCCGCGACCCGCGAGATCGAACTCAAGCTGACCGGCAACATGGAACGCTACATGTGGTCGATCAACGGCGTGAAGTACAAGGACGCCGATCCGATCGTGCTGCAATACGGCGAACGGGTGCGCTTCAAGTTCGTGAACACGACGATGATGACCCATCCGATGCATCTGCACGGCATGTGGTCGATCCTCGATGTGGGGGCGGGCCAGTGGAACCCGGTCAAGCACGTCATCAGCGTGGCCCCGGGCACCACCGTCTACATGGAGACCGAAGTCGACGCGCCCGGCCAGTGGGCGTTCCACTGTCACCTGTCCTACCACGCCGATTCGGGCATGTTCCGGAAGGTGATCGTCGAGGGCGGTCCCGATGGCAAGGCGGCTGAACTCGCCGGCGAGCGGGAGGGCTGACCATGCGGAAATTGTGGAAAGCCATTGCCGGGGCGGCTTTTGCTCCGGCGCTTCTCGCCGCGTCTTCGGTATCCGCCGAACAGATCATCTGGGGCATCCAGGTGGAGCAGGCGGAGTACAGGATCGACGAGGGGTCGGATCAGATCGCATGGGATCTTGATGCGCTGGTCGGCTCCGACGAGCTGAAATTCGTCTGGCGCAGCGAGGCGGAATACGCCACCGCCGAGAACGCCTTCGAGGTGCTGGAGAACCAGTTCCGGCTGCAGACGCCGGTGACGGACTTCTTCGATGCCGTCGCGGGCATCCGTCTGGACACACCCGAGGGACCCGATCGTATCCATGGCGTGATCGGGCTGCATGGTCTGACGAAGCAGTGGTTCGAGGTCGACCTCGACCTGTTCGTGTCGGACCATCCGGCGCTTCGGTTCGAGGCGGAGTACGAAGGGTTGATCACCAACCGGATCATCTTCGTGCCGAGCATCGAGATCGAACTGCCCTTCACTGATGATCAAGCGGTGGGTCAGGGTGCCTTCGGGCCGACGCTGGAAGTCGGCGGGCGGCTCAGTTACGACCTCGTGGATCGGCTGATCTCGCCCTATGTCGGCGTTCATTATGAACGCAAGCTCGGGCGGACGGCGGACTTCGCGCGGGCGGATGGTGAGGCGGCCGGAACCGTCTTCTTCGTCATCGGTTCACGCTTCATGTTCTGAGCAGGAAGGGCCCCCGGAACAATTTTTTCCGGGGGCTTGACCTTCCAGTAACTGGCATCCCCATCTTCGTGCGCGAAGTACCACCGGGAGCCATCCAAATGAACGCCGACACGACATCTCAGTCAGTTCTGCATTCCCACAGTCACCAGGCCGACACAGTCAAGGACCCCGTATGCGGGATGACCGTCGATACGGCCGCCGGCAAGCCGCATCTGCACCACCACGGCGAAACCTTTCATTTCTGCAGCCAGCGCTGTCATGACCGGTTCGAAGCCGATCCCGAGTTCTACCTGACCGGAGCACACAAGCGCCGTCCGGCGGCGGCGCAGAAGAACGCCCAGTACACCTGTCCGATGCATCCCGAGGTTGTCAGCGACAAGCCCGGCGATTGCCCGAAATGTGGGATGGCGCTCGAACCCATGGGCGCGCCCGCCGACGGACCGAACCCCGAACTGATCGATTTCACCCGTCGGCTGATCGTCAGCGCGGCCCTGGCGGTGCCGATCTTCGTCATCGCCATGAGCCCCATGGTCGGGCTTCCGATCAGGCACTGGATCGGGGAGCCGCTCGCTGCCTGGATCGAGATGGCGCTCGCCGCCCCGGTGGTGCTCTGGGCCGCGCTGCCCTTCTTCAAGCGCGGCTGGTCGTCGATCGTGAACCGCAGCCCGAACATGTGGACACTGATCGCGATCGGAACCGGTGCGGCCTTCGCATACAGCGTCGCGGCGACACTTTTCCCCAGCGCGTTCCCAGCGGCCTTCATCGGCGACCACGGCACGGTTCCGGTCTATTTCGAGGCGGCGGCGGTGATCATCGCCTTGGTGTTTCTCGGGCAGGTGCTGGAGCTGCGGGCGCGCGAAAGGACCGGCAGCGCCATCCGGGCGCTGATGGACCTCGCCCCGAAAACCGCGCGCCGCATCAATGCCGACGGATCCGAACGCGAGGTGCCGCTGGAGAACATTCTCGCCGGTGACAGCGTCCGGATCCGGCCGGGCGAGAGCGTTCCTGTCGATGGCGTCGTGGTCGAGGGCCGCTCGAGCATCGACGAGAGCATGATCACCGGCGAACCGGTGCCAGTGGAGAAGAGCGAGGGCGACGCCGTCACGGGCGGCACGCTGAACCGCAATGGCGGGCTCGTCATTCGGGCAGAGCGGGTCGGCGCCGACACGGTTCTGTCGCGTATCGTGGATCTGGTAGCGGCCGCCCAGCGTTCGCAGGCGCCGATCCAGGGGTTGGCGGACAGGGTTGCCGCATGGTTCGTGCCGACCGTGGTCGCGGTAGCCATGGCCGCCTTCATTGTCTGGAGCCTCGCCGGTCCGCAGCCCGCCATGGTTCATGCGCTGATCGCGGCGGTATCCGTCCTGATCATTGCCTGTCCCTGCGCCCTGGGCCTCGCCACGCCGATGTCGATCATGACCGCGACGGGACGCGGCGCGCTGGCTGGTGTGCTCATAAGGGATGCCGAGGCAATGGAGCGCTTCGCCGGCGTCGATACGCTGATCGTCGACAAGACGGGTACCCTCACCGAAGGACGGCCGGAACTGACCGACGTGGAGGCGGCAGAGGGGGCTGAAGCGCAGGAGGTGCTGCGGCTGGCTGCATCGCTTGAACTGGGATCCGAACACCCGCTGGCCGAGGCCGTGTTGCAGGGCGCCGCGGACCGTGGCGTTGCACTGGAAGAGGTAGCGGATTTCGAGGCGGTCACCGGCAAGGGGGTGCGCGGCCGCGTTCACGGTGTGGATGTCCTGCTTGGCAATGCCCGGATGCTGGAAGACACAGGTATCAGCCTCTCGGAATGGAACGCCCGTGCCGACGCTCTTCGCGAGGCCGGCAAGACCGTCATGTTTGTTGCCGCGGATGGTGTCGCGGTCGGCCTTGTGGCTGTTTCCGACAAGGTGAAGGCCAACGCAAAGGCCACTGTTGCGCGGCTGCGCGAAGGCGGGCTGCGCATCATCATGGCGACCGGCGACAATGCCGGGACTGCAACGGCTGTCGCCCGGGAACTGGAGATCGACGATGTCCGCGCTGGGCTGCTGCCCGAAGGCAAGCAGCAACTGATCGACGAACTGCGTGCTTCGGGCCGCAAGGTGGCGATGGCTGGCGACGGCGTGAATGACGCGCCGGCCCTGGCCGCGGCCGATGTCGGCATCGCCATGGGCACGGGCGCGGATGTGGCGGTGGAAAGCGCCGGGATCACGCTGCTGAAAGGCGATCTGTCGGGCATCCTGCGGGCCCGCAAGCTGTCCACAGCCGCGTTGCGCAACATCCGGCAGAACCTGTTCTTCGCCTTCTGCTACAACGCGTTGGGTGTGCCTGTGGCCGCCGGCATTCTCTATCCGCTGACAGGTATTTTGCTGTCGCCGATGCTCGCGGCCGCGGCGATGAGCCTGTCATCTGTCTCAGTGATTGCGAACGCGCTCCGGCTCCGGGCCGTCGATCTCGACACGCCCGGAACCTGAGCGGTTCGGTTACTCCGCGGCCTGACGCGCCTCCAGATGCGGCAGCAATGCCTCGCCGATCTGGATGGCGTTCAGGGCCGCGCCCTTGCGCAGGTTGTCGCCGACAACGAACAGGGCCAGGCCATGCGCAACCGTCGGGTCACGGCGGATGCGGCCAACCACGACCGGATCGATGCCCGTCGCGGCCAGCGGATTGGGCACATCGGCCATGATGACACCTTCGGCCTTGGCCAGGATCGCGCTGGCCTGCTCGGGCGTGATCTCGCGCTCGAACTCGACATTGATCGACAGCGAGTGACCGGTGAAGACCGGCACACGGACGCAGGTGCCTGACACGGGCAGGTCCGGGATCTCGAGAATCTTGCGGGTCTCGTCGCGCAGCTTCACCTCTTCCTCGGTGTAGCCGTCCTCGGCTTCCCTGTAGTTGAAGGGCACGACGTTGAAGCCAAGCGGCACCGCCCACTTCTTCGGTTCGGGCAGCTCGACGGCCTCACCGTCATAGGCGAGTGCGGCGGACTTGCCCGCGCCGGCGTCGATCTGCTCTTCCAGTTCGTCGATGCCGGCGACGCCCGCACCCGAGGCGGCCTGATAGGTGCTGGCGACCAGCCGCTTCAGACCGGCCGCATCATGCAGCGGCTTCAGCACCGGCATGGCCGCCATGGTGGTGCAGTTCGGGTTGGCGATGATGCCCTTCGGCAGATTGGTCAGGCGGCCGGCATTCACTTCCGACACGATCAGGGGAACTTCCGGATCGCCGCGGAAGGCCGACGAATTGTCGATGACGATGGCGCCCGCGGCGGCCACCTTTGGTGCCAGTTCGCGGGACGTCGCGCCTCCGGCGGAGAAGAAGACGATGTCCAGGCCGGCGTAGTCGGCGGTCGCCGCGTCCTCGATGACGATTTCGCGGTCGCGCCAGGCGACCGTCTTCCCAGCCGAACGGGCCGAAGCGAACAGGCGCAGCTCGCCGACCGGGAAGTCCCGTTCGTCCAGCAGCTTGCGCATCATCTCGCCGACCAGGCCGGTCGCGCCGACGACGCCGACATTGCGGGTGGCCAGGGTGGAACTGGAAGTGTTCATGGAATGGGTCTCCTTGGTTTCTGGGAGACGCGGAAAGCAGTCATTGACCGAAAGGCTGCCCCGCGCTCCGGCGGGGCTTGCTGCGGATTGCCGGGTCTCAGACCTCGCAAACGACCGCAGACGCCCCGCCGCAGCGGGTCGTTTTGGTCGTCGGCTTCATGCAGGTCACGGCGATCATGGGGCGGTTATCTAGTGGTCGCCCGTCCGCATGTAAAGCCCGATCCGATGGCGCGTTGCCGCAGTGCCGGGCCTGCGTCCACGGCAGATCAGCCATCGCTGAAGGCAGCAGCGCTTTCTTTGCAATTGTTGCTGCGGGATCCGCGTCTAGGTTGAGCTCACGCGCCCGGCGATACTGGAGTTGAACCGTGATCGGCGACGACGGCGACGGAAACGGCCTTGCCCCCGGAGACTACGCATCTCCGCCATGCTTCCTGCACGAACTGGATCCGTCCTGGCGCGGCATCGAGACAGCAGACGCCGAGCAGACGCGGCGGGATGTGATGCGCTGGCGGCGGGCGGAACGGGAACGCCTGCGCAGCCTGCGCCGGCAGTCCAGCACGATCGACAAGCGCAAAGCTGACCGCCGGATCGTGGCGCATCTGCTTCAGGTCATGGGGCCGCTTCAGGGGCTGACTGTCGGCCTCTACATTCCGATCCATGGCGAACCGGACATGCGGCAACTCGCTTCCGTCATCATTGGCGAAGGTGGTTTCTGCGCCCTGCCGGTCGTGATCGAACGCAACCGGCCCCTGATCTATCGCTGCTGGACGCCGGGCGAGAAGCTGGTGCCGGGCATCTGGCGGATTCCGTGCCCAGGCGAGGACCGGCCGGTGGCGCGCCCCGACATCATGCTGGCGCCGGTCCTCGGCTTCGATGCCCGCTGTTACAGGCTGGGCAATGGCGGCGGCTATTTCGACCGCACGCTGGCCGGCCAGTCGCCGCGCCCGAAGCTCATTGGCGTCGGCTACGAACGGTTGCGGATCGCGTCGATCTATCCGCAGTCGCATGACATTCCGATGGACGCGATCGTCACCGAGCAGGGCGTCAGCCGGCCGGTCGGCGATCACTGAACAGGATCACGGGAGGAGAACGACAGATGACTGAACACGCAATGACTGATGAGGAACTCTCCGCGCTCGGTCTCGCCACGATCGTCGCGATCCCCGATGCCGTGATCTATTGCGATCCGAAGGGCCGCATCCGCTTCTGGAACGAGGGCGCGGAGAGGATATTCGGCCATTCCGCGGATGAAGCGATCGGTCAGAGTCTCGACATCATCATTCCTCAGCGGCTCAGGAAGCGGCATTGGGACGGGTTCTTCGCGATGATGAAAACCGGGCAGTCGCGCTACGGACCCAGCGAATTGCTGTGCGTGCCGGCCATGACCCGGTCGGGCGCGACCATCTCGATCCAGTTCACCGCCGCCGCCACGACCGACGCCGCCGGGAAGGTCACCGGAATCGTGTCGATACTGCGCGACGAAACCGAGACCTACGAAGAACTCCGGCGTCTCAGAATGGCTGTGGACGGATCGAAAGGATAAACCACATCATGTGAAGCCGCCTTGTCCGGCGATTGCATGAAGCCTGTATCTGGAGCACGGCCATGAATATCGGTGACGCCGCCCGGGCCAGCGGCCTGCCCACGAAGACCGTCCGCTACTACGCTGATATCGGCCTGGTGAATCCGGCCGCGCGGCAGGGCAATGGCTACCGCGACTACGGCGATCCGGAAGTGCACAAGCTGCGTTTCGTGCAGCGGGCGCGGGGCTTCGGGTTTTCCATCGACGACTGCCGCGAACTGCTGGCGCTCTACGAGGACCGGGAACGGGCCAGCGCCGACGTGAAGGCCATCGCCCTGGAGCGCATCAGCGAGATCGAGGCGAAGATGGCGGAACTGCAGACACTGAAGGACGAACTCACCCGCCTCGCCGCGGCCTGCAACGGCGACGACCGACCGGACTGCCCGATCCTGAAGGGGCTGTCGTCCGGCCGCCTCGACAAGAACTGAGGCCGGGGCTATAAGCGCGCGCATGTGGATGACCGCCGCGATAATTCGGACCTGCCCGCGAATTACCGTCCCGGCCCTGTAACGCCGGGGCCGGGTTACCGCCTGTCCGACTTTCCCACACCAGCTTGAGCCAAGGGCTCCGATCATGACCCGAGATTACAAAGAGACCGTCTTCCTGCCGAAGACCGACTTCCCCATGCGCGCCGGCCTGCCTGCCAAGGAGCCGCAGATCCTGCAGCGTTGGGAGGACATGAACCTCTACAAGCGCCTTCGCGAGGTATCGCGGGGCCGCGAGAAGTTCGTGCTGCATGACGGCCCTCCCTACGCCAATGGCGACATCCACATGGGCCACGCGCTGAACAAGGTGCTGAAGGACGTCATCAACCGCTCGCGTCAGATGCTGGGCTATGACGCCAACTACGTGCCCGGCTGGGACTGCCACGGCCTGCCGATCGAGTGGAAGATCGAGGAGAAGTACCGCAAGGCCGGCAAGAACAAGGACGAAGTCCCGGTCAACGAGTTCCGACGCGAATGCCGGGAGTTCGCCGAGCACTGGATCGGCGTCCAGGCAGAGGGCTTCAAGCGCCTGGGCGTGATCGGCGACTTCGAGAACCCCTACCAGACCATGGCCTATGAGTCCGAGGCCTACACCGTGAAGGAGCTATTGAAGTTCCTGATGGACGGCTCGCTCTACAAGGGCGCCAAGGCGGTGATGTGGTCGCCGGTCGAGAAGACCAGCCTGGCCGAGGCGGAGATCGAGTATCACGACCACACCTCGCACACGATCTGGGTGCGCTTCCCGGTCGTGAAGACCGAAGACCCGGCGCTGGAAGGCGCGGCGGTCCTGATCTGGACAACCACGCCCTGGACCATCCCCGGCAACCGCGCGCTCGCCTATGGGCCCGAGATCGAATACGGCGTCTATCAGGTCGAAGCCGTCGCTGAGGGCTCGCTGGCTGTCGTGGGCGAGAAGCTTGCCATGGCCGATGCGCTGGCCGAGGAAGTGGCGAAGGCCGCCGGTATCGAGAGCTGGACCCGCGTCGCGGCAGTAACGAAGCCCGAGGGCACGATCTGTCACCATCCGCTGCGCGCCCTGGGCTACGACTTCGAGGACCGGCTGCTGCCTGCCGACTATGTCACCACCGATCAGGGCACGGGCTTTGTCCACATCGCACCGGGTCATGGCGCGGAAGACTTCGATCTGGGCAGGCAGTTCGGCGTCGAGGTGCCGGACACCGTGGACCCGGCCGGGCTCTATTACGATCACGTCCCGCACTTCGCCGGTAACCACGTCTACAAGGCCCACACGCAGGTCATCGAGACGCTGACCGAACATGGTGGCCTGCTGGGCAACTCGAAGATCACGCACTCGTATCCGCATTCCTGGCGGTCGAAGGCGCCGCTGATCTTCCGCAACGCGCCGCAGTGGTTCATCTCGATGGAGACGACCGGCATCCGCGACAAGGCGCTGAAATCGATCTCCGAGACGGCCTTCTATCCGAAGTCCGGCCAGAACCGGCTGCGCACCATGATCGAGAACCGGCCCGACTGGCTGCTCTCTCGCCAGCGCGTCTGGGGCGTGCCGATCACCGTCTTCATCGAGAAGGCAACGGGTGAGCCGCTGCGCGACGCCGCGGTGAACAAGCGCATCACCGACGCCATCGAGGCCGAGGGCTGCGATGCCTGGTTCGCCAATGATGCGGCCTTCTTCCTGGGCGATGACTACGACGCCAATGATTACGAGAAGGCGGCGGACATTCTGGATGTCTGGTTCGATTCCGGCACCACGCACGCGTTCTGCCTCGAGACCCGCGACGATCTGAAGTGGCCGGCGGACCTCTATCTGGAAGGTACCGACCAGCATCGCGGCTGGTTCCATTCGTCGATCCTGGAAGCCTGTGGCACCCGTGGCCGCGCGCCCTATGACGCGGTGCTGACCCACGGCTTCATCCTGGACGAGAAGGCCGAGAAGATGTCGAAGTCCCAGGGCAATGCGCTGGGGCCGAAGGACGTCTTCGGCGAATACGGCGCCGATATCCTGCGCCTCTGGGTGGCCTCGGCCGACTACACGGACGATCTGCGCTTCGGCAAGAACATCCTGAAGGCGCAGGCCGACAGTTATCGCCGCATCCGCAACACCTTCCGCTTCCTGCTTGGCGCGCTAGGCGGCTACACCGCCGCCGAGGCGGTTGAGCCTGCGCAGATGCCGGAACTGGAGCGCTACATGCTGCACCGGATCGCGGTGATGGACCGGACGGTGCGTGAATCGCTGATGGAGTATGACTTCCACCGGCTCTATGTGGCGCTGTTCAACTTCTGCACGATCGAGCTGTCGTCGTTCTATTTCGACGTCCGCAAGGATGCGCTCTATTGCGACCGGCCGGACAGCAACCGCCGCCGTTCCGCCCGCACCGTGATGGACCGGCTGTTCGAGTGCCTGACCACCTGGTTCGCGCCGATCACCTGCTTCACGTCGGAAGAGGTCTGGCTGACCCGCTATCCGGAAGACAGGGACGGCGTGCATGTCCGCACCTTCCCGGACATCCCGCCGGCGTGGTTCGACGAGGCGCTGGCAAGGAAATGGACGCGCATCACGCGTGTCCGGCGCGTGGTCACCGGCGCGCTGGAGATCGAGCGCCGCGAGAAGCGGATCGGTTCCAGCCTGCAGGCCTCGCCGGTGCTCCACGTCGGGGGTGACGATGCCGCGCTGCTGGCCAGTGTCGACATGGCCGAGATCTGCATCACCTCGGAGCTGAAGATCGCCACGCAGGAAGCGCCGGAAGGCGCGTTCCGGCTGGAGGATGTCGAGGGTGTCGCCGTCGATCCGATGCCGGCAGAGGGACACAAGTGCAACCGCTGCTGGATGGTGTTGCCCGAGGTCGCGACAGAGGACGGCATCTGCGAGCGCTGCACCGACGCGGTGGAGGCGTTCGACGCGGCGGCCTGAGCCGCGCGGTTGACACTGCCGGTCCGGTCCTTAGGTTGCAGGGAACTCAAGGGGCAGGCGCGCCCGGCGGCATGGGCCGCATTTCAAGTGGCGCGCCGATCCAGCCATGACCCGGCGATCGGCCGGGAGCCCCGATACGCTTCCCGAAAGGATGACCCATGACACAGGCCGCCAAGGGCGACACCGTGCGCGTGCACTATACCGGTACTCTCGAGGACGGAGAGCAGTTCGACTCATCGGCCGGCCGCGAGCCGCTGGAGTTCACCATCGGCTCGGGCCAGGTGATCGCCGGCTTCGACGATGCGCTCACCGGCATGGCCGTCGGCGAGACCAAGCAGGTCACCATACCGGCCGACGAGGCCTATGGCGCCCACGACCCGCAGCTCATGCACAAGGTCGCCCGCGAGCAGGTGCCGGCCGAGATCGAGCTGGAGACCGGGCTGGCGCTGCAGGCGCAGGATCAGGCAGGCAACCCCATCCGCTTCGTCGTGGTCGAATTCGATGGCGACACCGTGACCCTGGATGCCAACCACCCGCTGGCCGGCAAGGACCTGACCTTCGATCTGGAACTGGTCGAGGTGAAGGCGGCCTGATCTCAGGCCTTGCCCACCACCACATGCTCCTCGCCGAACCAGAGCGGGGAGTTGGGCAGGTCGATGAACTTCGCCTCGTCTTCCAGCAGGATCCGGCCGGCCTCGCGCGCGGCCGGATCGCTGGTTGAGGCTTCGAGGTCGGCCAGCGATTCCCACCAGAGCTCGGCGACCCCGTCGAAGCCCTCTGGCGCCTTGCGCGCGCCCTGCATCCCTGCAGTCAGCGTCGTCTCGATCGTGTGGACCTGGACATAGCGGACCATGCGCAGCGCCTTCTGATGCTTCCGCACCAGCGGCCCGTGGCTGTTCAGCCAGTAGTCGTGGAATGCTTCCAGGCTCATCCCCGGTTTGCGACGCAGACAGAAGGTGATCTTGATCATGCGGGCTTTCCCCCTTTTTCCCCGACCGGATGCCAAACTATAGTGCCGGTATCGAGGCAGGGGGGAGCTTCATGAGCGACGTGAAGACCGAGTTCGTATTCACCGCGACATTCGACGTGCCGCAGATTCGCGATCTCGGTCCGGGCCCGCTGGGCAACCGCCGGATCGCAACAGTCACCGGCGGCAAGTTCGAGGGGCCCGGGATCAGGGGCACCGCGCTGACCAGTCCCGGCGGCGACTGGCTGATGTATCTGGACGATGGGGCGACCTATCTGGATGTGCGGGTGACGCTGGAAACCGACGACGGCGAACTGATCTACATGACCTATGCCGGACGCCGCAGCGGCCCTCCCGAGGTGATGGCGGCCATGGCGGCGGGCCAGGAGGTCGATCCCGACAGCTACTACTTCCGCATCGCGCCGGTCTTCGAGACGGCGTCGAAGAAGTATGACTGGATGAACAGCGCCGTCTTCATCGGTCGTGGCCACCGGATGCCGACCGGGCCGATCTATCACGTTCATCGCGTGCTCTGAGGGAGGCGGTGTCATGAAGGATCTGAATTTCGAGCACATGTTCGACGTCGCCATCCAGATCTCTCGGATGATCCGTGTGGGCGACACTTTCAACGGCACCCGCATGATCGCGGACGTCGCCGGCGGCGAGGTCACGGGACCGAAGCTGCAGGGCCGGGTGCTGGAAGGCGCGGCAGGCGACTGGGTGGTGCTGCGCCGGGACGGCGTGCTGTCGCTGGATGTGCGCCTGACCATCCAGACCCACGACGATGCTCTGATCCTGATGCGCTATCACGGCTTCCGTCACGGGCCGGCCGAGGTCATGGAGCGGCTGAACAGCGGCGAGCAGGTGGACCCGTCAGAATACTATTTCCGGACCGCGCCGACCTTCGAGACCGGCGACGAACGCTATTACTGGATGAACAACATCCTCGCCGTTGGTATCGGCGACCGGCTGCCCAAGGGGCCGCTCTATCATGTCCATCAGGTGCTCTGAGCCGATGGGTAAGCGTTATGACGTCAGCACACTGAAGGCATTCGGAGCCGCCCTTTTCGCGGCGTCGGGCATGCCGGCGGACCGCGCGGAAGCGGTTTCGGACATGCTCGTCGATGCCGACATGATGGGGCATGACACCCACGGCCTGAACCTGGCGCCGCAATATCTGGACGCGCTGGCCAGCGGCGAGATGCCAGCCACCGGAGACCCCGAAGTGGTCTCCGACCGGGGACCTTCGGTGCTGTGGGATGGCGGTTATCTATCGGGTGTCTGGCTGGTCCGCCATGCGATGGACCTGGCCATCCCGCGCGCGCGTCAGTACGGCATCTGCGGCGTCTCCATCCGCCGTTCCGGCCACATCGCCTGTCTGGCGAGTTTCCTGCCGCTGGCGACGCGGGAAGGGCAGTTCATGCTGCTGCTCTCCTCGGACCCGGCGAACCGGGGCGTCGCGCCATTCGGGGCGACCGAGGCCATCTATACCCCGAACCCGATCGGCGTCGGCATTCCGACCGATGGCGATCCGGTGCTGATCGACATCTCAGCCTCCATCACCACCATGGGCATGACCGGCCGCGCTGCCGCCGAGGGCGAGAAGATGGCGGGCGCGTTCCTGGTCGGGCCCGATGGCAGGGCGACCGACGATCCGACGGTCTTCGGCAAGGGCGGGGCGTTGCTGCCGCTGGGCGGCGTCGAGAGTGGCCACAAGGGCTTCGGGCTGGGCCTGATGGTGGAGGCCATGACGTCGGGCCTTGGCGGCTACGGGCGCAAGGATGGTCCCGAGCAGCACGGCGCATCGGTTCTGGTGCTGCTGATCGACCCGGAAGCCTTTGGCGGCATCGACGCCTTCACCGCCGAGACCGGCTGGCTGGGCGCCGCCTGCCGCGCCGCCACGGTGCCGGAGGGCGCCACCGGCGTGCGGCTGCCCGGCGAGCGCGCCCTGCAGCGGATGCGCGCCGCGGAGACCAGCGGCGTTGAACTGTTTCCCGGCATCATGCCGAGACTGATTGAATGGGCAGACAGGCTGGGCGTCGATGCTCCGGCCGCCATCTGACAGGGGGATATCCGATGAGAACCAACAAGGTCCGTGACATCTGGAATGCGGGCGGGAACGTGGTGAACGGCTGGCTGGCCAGCGCCAGCACCTATTCGGCCGAGATCATGGCCTCGCTCGACTTCGACAGCGTCGGCGTCGACATGCAGCATGGCATGGTCGACTTCAATGACGGGCTGCACATGCTGCAGGCGATCTCGGCGCAGCCGGCCACGCCGCTGGCGCGTATCCCCTGGAACGATCCCGTCTGGATCATGAAAGTGCTGGATGCCGGAGCGCTCGGGTTGATCTGCCCGATGGTGAACACGCGCGAGGAAGCCGAGCATCTGGTGCAGTGCATGCGCTATCCGCCGCAGGGCTTCCGCTCCTATGCCGGCGTCCGCGGCCCGCTCTACATGGGCGCCAACTACGGCAAGATCGCCAACGACACGGTCATCTCCTTCGCCATGATCGAGACCAAGAGCGCGCTCGATAACATCGAGGAGATCTGCAAGACGGACCTGCTGGACGCTCTCTATATCGGGCCTTCCGATCTGGCGCTGGGTCTCGGTTATGACCCGCTGCCGGACCCGACCGAGAAGGAAGTGCTGGAGGCAATCGAGGAAATCCGGAAGGTCGCCGTGGACAATGGCGTTGTTCCCTGCATCCACGCCGCCGGCGGCGATCACGCCAAGCGGCTGTTCGATCAGGGCTTCCGCCTCTGCACCATCGCCAATGATGTGTCGCTGATGCGCAAGGCGGCCTCGGCGGAGATCGGTCTGGCCCGGGGCTGAGGATGTCCGCGGCTTTCGAGATCGACGGCAGGCTGGCCGGATCTTCGGTTCCGGTCGGCGACTGGCCGCTCTGCCATGTCCGGCTGTCGGAGGACTCACGGTGGCCCTGGCTGCTGCTGATCCCCCGTCGGACCGGGGCGGTCGAGCTTTTCGATCTCTCGCCATCCGACCGTACGCTGCTGGTGGAGGAGGCCGCGAAGGCAGCCGAGATTGTCCGGAACCTGATCGGGGCCGACAAGACCAACGTGGCGACGCTGGGCAACCAGGTGCCGCAGATGCATGTTCACGTCATCGGCCGGAAGATCGGCGATCCGGGCTGGCCCGGACCGATCTGGGGCGTTGGCGATCCGGTTCCGTACGCGCCTCGTGATCTCGAACAGCGGGTCAGCCGTATCGTTAAAAAAATGTAAAGACCTGATTCCCAAAAAAGAGAAAGGATCACAATTCGTGATCGATTTCACGACGCTCAGGCTCAACTGGAAGCCCAACCAGTTCCTTCTCGCGCCCGCCGGTCTTTGCGGTAACGCCCAACCACACATGGAAAGCCCGGTATTCGATTGCCCGCCACGGGAGTTGATGAAACGGGTTCGGGGAATCGCACTCTCTCAACCGAGGGTGACAGAACGGACGGCCGCCGACTCTCGCGAGACGGGTGCAGTTTTTGTAGCGAGATCAAGGGTTTTCAGATTTCCCGACGTGATTGACGTAGAGGCAATCGATGCCGGAGACGGGCGTTCCGCGCTTGCAGTATACAGCCGTGCGAAGGTGGGAATCCGTGATTTCGGCGTCAACCGCAAGCGGATCGAGGACTGGATTTCGCGCTTGCAGAAGTGACTGCGGTCACAGATTTCAAGGCGTTAACCCTGAGCTAACCAAACTGGCCCGGCGATTGCGCAGGTGAACCCGAACAGTATTCGAGTATCGGGTGTCGCCATGCCAACCGCATCAGGAATCAGATTGAAAGCCTACTGGCAGACCAAGGCCGAAGCCGGGCGTGTGCCGATGCGATCCGAAATCGAACCGGCAGAAATGCGCCCCTGGCTGCCTGATCTGATGATCGCCGAAGTGCAGCCGGACGGCTGTTTCCGTGTCCGGCTGGCCGGAACGCAGGTCACCCGCCGCCTCGGCTGGGAACCCACGGGCGAAACCATTTGTCCCGATACGCCGGAGAGCCGTCTTGGCGTGATCGCCAACCTGATGCGCGAAGCGATCATCGAAGGTCTTCCCACGGTTGGAAGGATCGAATACCCGGGTTGCGTCGACAGTTTCGACGGTATCGACTGCACTGTGGTGCCCCTGCGCCTGAGCGAGGATGCCGGCGTTTCCCAGCTGATGGTGGCGATGGACTTCGTGTTTGCGGCAACCTCGCTGGACGGTCACGACCATCTCGGGAACGGGACGGGGCTCTGAGCCGGCGTTTCAGCTGTCATCATGCAGGGTTCAGGCTTTCTGGCCTTCGCCAGCTCCGGCGTCTGTGTCCGTAACCGTATCTGCTTCTTGAACAACCTGGTTTCCGGCCTCGGTATCGGCTTCGGCCGGGACGGTGTCTTCCTGCGTCGAACTCACATCGACAGGGGTGATCGTCCCGCCAGCCGCGGCGGCATCGCTGAAGGCGCCACGTGTGCCCAGGGGCACCTCGCGCCGCCTTATCCGGGCAGCCACCAGAATGACCAGGGCCGTGTGCACTGTCGCCGTGAACCAGAACAGGCCGGGCTGGCCGATCACGGAAATCACGGCGGAAGCGGCGATCGGACCGATCACCGCGCCGGCGGCCCAGGTCAGCAGCAGCCCGCTTGCCGCCTCGACGAAGCTCTTGTTCTCCACGAAGTCGTTGGCATGGGCGACGCAGAGCGAATACAGCGGAAACGCGAACATGCCGAAGGCGAAACCAGTCGCCATCAGCAGCGTCTCCGAGCGCCCGCCGAAGATCGCCAGCAACAGGCCCGAAACGGCTGCCAGAGCCGCCACCGCCAGAATCATGCGCCGCCGGTCCATCCGGTCGGAGAGCTTGCCAAGGGGATACTGGGCCAGCGCGCCGGCGATCACCGAGACCGCGATGAAAATGGCGGCCAGCGTGGGATTCTGCCCGGCGCCCTGGGCGAAGACCGGCGCCATGGCCCAGAAGGCGCCGTTGGCCGCGCCCACCGCGAAACAGCCCAGGAACCCGACCGGCGACAGGCGGAACAGGAAGCCGATGCGCACGCCCACCTTCTCGATCGGGGCGGGGCTTTCGGATCGGGACAGGGCCAGCGGGACAGCAGCCCAGGAAATCAGGATCGAGGCCAGCAGGAACAGAGGGAAGCCGCCCGGATTTCCGAGCGCGATCAGCACCTGACCGGCGGAGACCATGGCCAGGTTGATGGCGGTGTAGATCGAGAAGACCATGCCGCGGCTTTCGTTGGTCGCCTTCTCGTTCAGCCAGCTCTCTATGATCATGAACAGCATGGCGATGCAGGCGCCCGACAGCATGCGCACGAACCACCAGATGTAAGGATCCCGCAGCAGTGCATGCACGAGCGCCGATGTCGAGGCGACGGCGACGATGGCGGCGAAGGCGCGGACATGGCCGGCGCGGCGGATGACCACGGCGCCACGCCAGCAGCCCAGGGTGAAGCCGACAAAATAGGCCGATCCGAGAACACCGATCTCGACGGCGCCGAATGCTTCGATCTGGGCGCGCAGCGGCAGCAGAGTCGATTGCAGCCCGTTGCCCATCAACAGCATTGCGACGGAAAGCAGAAGGGCGGCAACGGGGGCAAGGGCGGCAATCATGCTGCGAATGTTAGTGCCGGTTCAATTTGCTTCAAGTTTCAACCGGTCGGACATACACGGGGCTGGTGGGCCGGCGGGGGAGTTGCTTAGGCTAGGGACGTCATGAGTTACCTGTTTCGTATCAGGATCCTGCTGGGTGCGCTTGCGGTCGCGGTGCTGGCCGCGGGGCCGCTTTGCGCCGCCGAAACGTTGCCCAGGCGGATCATTGCGCTGCATCACCCGCTGGATGAATCGCTGAAGCGCAACAACATGCACCGCATGGCCGAGATGCCGCTGAACTGGCTGGGCTATGTGGTCGAGTATCACGACTTCAAGGAAGGCATGCCCGAATGGGCGGTTGACGATCCCGATGTCGCCGGCGTGCTGACCTGGTTCCAACAGGGCAGCATGACCGACCCGGACGGCTATCTCGACTGGGCCATCCGCATGGCGAAGGCAGGGAAGAAATTCCTGATCTTCGGCGATCTCGGGTTCCTTGCCCGGTCGGACGGCAGGCCGCTGGCCAAACCGGAGCGGGTGCGCGAGTTCCTGGCCCTGTTGGGAATCGAGATGGGCGGGGACTGGATCGAGGTCACCTTCGATACGGAGATCGTCCGGCGCGATCCGGTCTATTACGGTTTCGAACGGCGCATGGGCGGGACATTGCCGCCCTACACGCTGATGCTCCCGGCGAATCGCGAAACACTGCCACTGATCACGGTGCGCAACCGGCAGACCGGGCAGACGGCCTCGCCCGCGCTGATTTCGCCGAACGGCTTCTACGTCCAGACCGGCTGGGACCACTACAAGGATCCAGTCTATTTCCGGACCTTCTGGCACATCAATCCCTTCGCAGTGTTCGAACGCGTACTGGGGTCGGGCGGCACGCCGGTCCCGGATGTCACGACGGTATCGGGCCGGCGGATCTACTACAGCCACATCGACGGCGACGGCTGGCGCAGCGTCACCCTCGTCGCGCCCTACCGCAAGGACCTTGTCTATTCGTCCCGCGTGGTAATGGAGCGTGCGATCAAGGCCTATCCGGACCTGCCCGTGACCGTCGGACCGATCGTGGCCGATCTGGATCCCGCCTGGTCGGGCGACGAGGAGGCGCAGCAGATCGCTCGGGAACTCTTCGCCCTGCCGCAGGTGGAAATGGCGCATCACACCTACAGCCATCCCTTCGAATGGGCCTTCTTCGAGGATTACACACCGGAAAAGGAAGCGCCGTTCGTCAGCCTGTACAAGAACCCCGACATCGACGCCTGGGGCGCCGATGTGGTGAAGGGCGGATCGCGGGGGCAGGTGAGCCTGAAAGCAGCCTATGACCAGCCGCGAGGCTTCGGCAGCCTGCCTTTCGACATCAATCTGGAGTTCGGACCCGCGGCCGAGTTCGTCAACCGCTTCGCGCCCGAGGGCAAGCAGGTCGAGATCGTGCTCTGGTCCGGCGACACCTCGCCGACCGAGGACATGATCCGCGCCTCGCGCGACGCGGGGCTTCTCAATCTGAACGGCGGCGATTCCCGCTACGATCCCGAGTTCCCGTCCGTCAGCTATGTTCCGGCGATCGGCTTCAGGGCAAAGAACGAACAGCAGATCTACGCGTCGAACAGCAACGAGAACACCTATACCGATCTCTGGTCGGACCGCTATTTCGGCTTCCGCGATCTGGTTCACACCTTGAAGAACACGGAACGTCCGCGCCGGCTGAAGCCCATCAACGTCTACTATCACATGTATTCCGGCGAGCGGACGAACGCCCTGAACGGGCTGACGGCCAATCTCGATTTTGTCCGCACGCAGACCGTCGCGCCGATCCGGACAACGGAATACGCCCGCATCGCCGAGGGCTTCTATTCCACCCGGTTCGAACCGACCGGACCCTTGTCCTGGCGTGTCCGGGATCGGGGAGAACTGCAGACCATCCGGTTCGACAGGGCGGACGGGCTGCATCCGGATCTCGAGCGATCGACTGGGGTGATCGGGCACAACCGGCATGAAGGCGGCCTCTATGTCGCGCTGGACCCTGCGGTCGGAATCCCGGAGATCGTCCTGTCGGCTGGCCCTCCGCAAAACGGGACGCCTTATCTGGTGCATGGCCGCTGGCAGCTTCGCAGCCTCCGGCGAGAGGCGCAGCAGGTCAGCTTCAAGGCGCATGGATATGGCGAGGGCGAGCTTGTCTGGAGCGGGTTTCCGGAAAGCGACTGGCGTCTCGACTACACGCGCGCCGATGGCAGCAGCGGATCGGTCGCCGGTGTCGCCAGCGGCGTGAACCTGATCTTCCGCATTCCGGGCGATGCGATCGAGCCGGTCTCGGCGACGATCCGGCCGGCGGCTGACGGATGAACGCACAGTCATGCGCCTGAACTTCATCCTGATATTCCTGCTGGTGGCGCTTGGCGCCGGTCTGAGCGTGCTTCTGATTCCGCGCGAGAAGGATGTCGCCCTTCTGAAGCTGCGCAGCGACGCCACCGACGAGGCCCGGCAGGTTCTGCTGGATCAGTACGACCGGGGCGACCGGTCCGTGGCCGTGATCGCATCGCTGGCCGAGATCGCCATCGCCGATGGTCACATCCCGACCGCGATCCAGTTGCTGGAAGACTATGTCGCGCGCAATCCTAAGGACAACGCGGCGCGACGGCGGCTGGCCGAGTACTACCGCTATGACCAGCGGCGCGAGGACTATGTCGCCACGCTCGGCGAAGTCGTGGCCCTGGATGGCACGCCCCAGGAGCGGCGACTGCTGATCAATCTCTACCGGCTGCGTGGCGAGTACGCGTTCCTTGTCGACGCGCTTTCCGATGTTGTGGCGCGGGGCGAGGCGCGGCTGGAGGACTTTGTCGAACTGACCCGGCTGGCCGCGTCTCTGGGCCAGTACCAGCAGGCGCTCGCTGCCACCGAGCAGATGTGGCGACGCCGGCCCGCCAGCTTCAACGCCGCCACCGTGAGGCTCTATGTGCTTGTCGCGGCCGCCGCCGGAAAGCCGGAACTGGCCGAGAAGAGCATCGAACAACTGGCGTCCGGCGCAGAGGGCGCTGCGGCGGTCGTGCCTGTCATTCGCGAAGTTGCCGATCGTGATCAGGCGGCGCTGGGGCTTCGGCTGCTGCGCCGGTTCGAGGGCGAGCTGCATCAGACTCCTCCCCTGCTGGTCGCCTGGGCCAGAATGCAGGAGTCCCTGGATCAGGAACTGGTGGCGCTGGCGAAGCTGCGCGGTCTGGAAACGCAGGGACTGCTGCCCGATCTTGCGGTGCCCGTGCTCATCGACCTGGCCCTGCTTGAAGCCGATGTCGACCTGATCGGCCAGATCATGGCGAAGCGGGATTTCGCTTTGCTGACCGACACGCGCCTGCGGGCGGTGACCGATCTCGCCGTGTTCTGGCGGCGCGAGGATCTGCTGGACCAGTTCATGAAGCAGGCGGCGGAGCGGACAGGCCCTGCCGAGCCGGCGCTGCTGGCTGAGGTTCTCATCGCGCTCGGCCGACCGGAAGAGGCGCGGCCGCATGTCGAACGCGCCCGCGCGGCGCCGAATCGCCGCCTCGACCAGCTTGTCCGTCTCGCCAGGGCCGAGATCCGGCTGGGCGAGGAAGAGGCCGCGGGCCGTACGATGGAACGGATCGCCCGGGCCGGCGAACTGAACGACAACGCCATGCGGTTGCTGGCGCAGCTTTTCGTGCAGACCGAGCGTACCGGGCAGGGGCTCGCGGTGTTCGAGCGTCTGCGTCGCGAACGGCCCTCGCTCGCCGCGGATGCCGGCTGGGCCCGGATGGCCGCCGCCGAAGGCCAGGACGCTGCGTTGAAGGCCTGGCTCGATAGCGTGCAGGGTCTCGAAAAGGATCTGCTGTCGGACATCGTCTATCTGTCGTCCCCGGGCCGGGCCCCGATTTCGGCCATGACGGCTGCGGAGCGCCTGTTCCGGTACCATCCCGACCGTGAATCGCGGCGCCTCTACGGTGACGCGCTGCTTTCTGCCGGCCGGGTGGAGGAGGCGCTGACAGTGCTGCAGGAATTGCTGCCGGGCTCCGATGCCGAAGCCGAGACCTGGGTGGCGGCGCTGATCGCCGCAGGACGTTCGGACGACGCCTTCGAGTTCCTGAACCAGCGGCGGGTCGACGGTGCATTGCCGGCCCGTCTGGCGGACGACTTCATCTACCTCGCCCTCGCAGCCGGCCAACCGGAAGCGGCCTACACCGAGCTGGAACGTCAGCAGATCGGACAGTTGCCAGCGGATGTAATCGCTGCGGTTCTGGAGCGCGCGGCCGAAGACAATGCCATGGATCGGGTCCAGCCGATCCTGGCAGGGATCGACGAACGTTTCATGGCTTCGCGCCCGGTACTCGCGGCCCGGATCGAACTGGCCCGTGGCGATCGCGACGCAGCCCGGCGCTGGGCCGAAGCCGCCGCCGGTCGCGCGGACCTTCAGAATGCCGAAGCTGTCACTCTTGCGGGCGTCTTCGCCGACCTGGGTGAGCCTGATCGGGCGCTTGACCTGCTTGCTGCGCTGGCCGCCGATACATCGACGCCCGGTTTCGCCCTGTCCAACCTTGCGACCCAGTATCTCGCTCTCGGCAAGGCGAAGGAGGGACTGGCGACGTTCCGCCGGCTGAAGGAACAGCGTAGCGACCCGGAAGTCGCCGAAGCCTGGGCCAGGATCGAAACCGTCGCCGGCGAGCCTTCACGCGTCCTCACCTGGCTGCCCGGGCAGCCGAAGATCTCCCGTCAGGCGCTGACGGACCTCTACTACATGGCGGTTGAGCGTCCGGCGGCCGAGCTTGCCCTTGCCGCCAGCGACAGGCTGTACCGGGACTATCCGGATACGGACACGATCCGCATTCGCGCCGACGCCCTGCTGGCGTCCGGCAATCCCGCCGAAGCCCTGCCGATGATCGAGAGACTGCTGCCCGGCGATGATGCCCTGGCCGAGCTCTATGTCAGCGCCCTGACGGCGGTCCGGCGTCCAGGAGATGCACTGCAGTTTCTTGTCGATCGCGCCGGAGGTGGCGCGCAGCCGCTGCGGCTGGCCGATGACCTTATCGGACTGGCCTTCGATCGGGGCAGGCCGGAACTCGCCTTCGCCGAGGCGGAAAGGCACAAGCTGGCCGATCTGCCGGAACAGACGCTGACCGCGCTGGCCGGGAACGCGGCCAATGACCAGCGGTTCGAGCTGTTCGACCGGATAGTGGCCGAACTTGGCGATGACTTCCTGCGCGACCGCCCGGTGCTTGCTGCTAGCCTTGCCATTGCGCGCGGGGAGGAGGCGGTCGCTCGCGACTGGGCTGACAAGGCTTTCGGGCGCGGGGGACGCAACAATGACGAAACCATCCAGCTGGCCAATGTCTTCCTCAGACTGGGCGATACGGAGCGCGCGCTGACCCTGCTGGCCAGTGTCGCCGACGATCCGGCGACTCCGGCTCAGGCGCTTGCCGATCTGGGCAATGCCTATCTGACGATGGGACGGGCACGGGAAGGGCTCGCGGTCTTCCGCCGGCTGATCGGCACGCGCCCGGCGTCGCAGGTGATGGAAGCCTGGGCCCGGCTGGAGACGGCCGAGGGCGAGATCGACCGGGTGCGCGACTGGCTGAAGCAGGCTGATCGCGTTACAGCGCAGGCGCTGGCCGACATCCATTACCTTGCCGTGGAACGCCGTGAGGACAAGCTCGCCTTCGAGGCTGGAGAGCGCTACTACAACGTCTATCCGGGGCCGGAATCCCGGCGCATCTACGCGACAACTCTGGTCGCCCGTGGGCGCGCAGAGGACGCGGTTCCCATTCTGGAAGAGCTGCTGCCCGGCGACGATGAAATCGCCGAAGCCTATGTCGGGGCCCTTTCGGCCGTTGACCGCAAGCAGGATGCCCTGACCTTCCTGATCCGGCGCGGCAATGGCGAGGCTCTGCCGGTTCGGATCGCCGATGACTACATGGCGCTGGCCATCGAGTTGGATCAACAGAAGCTGGCCTATGATGAGGCGCGCCGACACAACCTGAGCCGCTTCGACGGCGACACCATCGCCTCTCTGGCCGAGAACGCGGCCGAGGATGGCGATCTGGAACTGATCGATCAGATCGTGGCCCAGACCGCGGCGGTGTTCTGGGAAGCCCGTCCGGTCATGGCGGCCCGGATCGAGCTGGCGCGTGGCAATCGTGATGCGGCGCGGCGCTGGGCCGAACAGGCCCGGGCGACGGACGGTCTTCCGAATGCCGAGAAGCTGCGGCTGGCCCGCGTCTACAGCGAACTGGGGGAAATCGAGACCTCGCTGGCCCTGCTGGAAGGACTGGCCGACGATCCGGACACGCCGGCCTTCGCCATGGCCGATCTGGCCGCGCAGTACCTGCAACTCGGCAAGGAGAAGCGCGGCCTTCCGGTGATGCGCCGCCTGGTGGAGCGACGCAAGGAGCCGATGGTCCTGGAGGGCTGGGCCCGTATCGAGACCCGCGCCGGCGATCCGAAGCGCGTGCTGGCCTGGCTGAAACCCACCGAGCCGTCCCGGCAGGCGCTGCTGGACATCTACTATCTCGCCGCCGAACGGCCGGACACGGATCTGGCGCTCGAGGCTTCGCGGCAATTGATCCTCCGCTATCCCGGACGTGAGGCCAGCCTGATCCGGGGCCAGGCCCTCGTGGCGGCGAAGCGCGGCAACGAGGCGATCCCGCTGCTGCGGCCCCTGCTGCCCGGCACACGGGAGGTGCGCGCCGCCTATGTCTCGGCGCTGGGACAGGTGGGCGACACCGACGATCTGAAGGCTTTCGCGCAGGAAGTGCTCGACGATCCGGACCTGGAGCCGGAAATCCGCTCGTCCCTGCTCTACGGCCTTCTGGATGCTGGCGCGGGCGAAATCGCGCTGCCGGCGCTGCGTGAACTGGCGAGACGCGACCCGGCAACCTGGGAAGCGGCTTACATGGACGCGCTGCGTCAGGCCGGAGCAACCGAGGAAAGGGTGCAACTGATCGAAGCCGGTCTGAAGGGCAGGCTTTCGCGGGAACGGCGGGATCAGTTGCTCTTCGAGTTGCTTGATGTTGCCGGTCCCGAGCGTGCGCTGCCCTGGCTGAAGCAGGCGGCGGAGCGGGATCCTGCGGGAACATGGTCGGCCACCTATGAGACCGCGCTTTCGGATCTGGGGCGTCGCAGCGAGCTGATCGCCTGGCTGACCGCCCGCGCCGCGCTGCCGGGCCTGCCCGCGACCACGCGGCGGGAGATCGGGTTCCGCCTGCTGGACCTGGACGCCAAACGGGAGGCGGAGGAGGTGTTCCTGCAGCTTGCCGCATCAGCGGGGCCGAGGTCGAACGACGTGCAGCAGCTGCTCTATCTCTGGGGGCCGAAGCCGCCCGAACGTGGCATCGACTGGCTGACCAGCCGTGCGAGGTCGGCCAGCGCGTCCGATCTGCCGGGCTGGCTGACGCTGCTGGCTGACATCCGCGCCTACGAGGAGGTCGTGGCCCTTGGTTTCGAACCGCCCATGCGCTCGGCGCGCGATCCGCGGCTGACGCCGGTGATCGGTGCGTTGCTGCAGACGGGCCGACGGGCGGAAGTCGGGCAGATCGTCGACGCACTCATTTCCGAGACAGACAACCCCGACGATCTGCTCAAGCTGGCCGACTGGGCGGAGCAGGCGGAGCGGAACCGGACAGCCGTGGCGGCCTATGAGCGGGCGATGCGGTTCATCGGCGACGATCCGGAGAAGCTGTTGCGCGCCGGCCGCGCCTTCAGTTTCGGCGGCCGCCCCGAACTGTCCGTCGAGACGCTGGAGCGGTACTTCCGGGTCGTGGAGGATCCCGAGGCCGATCACCGGCCCTGGTATTATTACGCCCAGTCGCTCTCGCAGATGGAACGTCAGCCGGAAGCGCGCGCTGCCTACCGCCGGATGCTGGACGTCGCAGACCGGACCGAGGCCGCGGATTTCGAGAGCCGGCGGATGCGGGCCACGGCCTTCGAGGCCATCGGCGACAGCGAGGAAGCGGTCGGCCTATACCAGCAGCTGCTTTCGGAGCGTCCGAAGGACCGCTCGCTGGTGGCCGACTTCGCGGCCCTGCTGATCGAACTGCGCCGCTATGAGCAGGCGGAATTGTTGCTCAGCCAGAATTAGACTATGTTCCCCGCTCGTTTCGGCCGGTGGCCGGGAAAGTATCGGGGAATCAATGTTCTACGAGTCTGGAGACGCGTTCCGGAAGGAACCCCACAAGGTTGTGACGCTGCTGGGCATGTCGGGCGTGGGCAAGACCATGCTGGCGGACCGGCTGCCGAAGGGCGAATGGTTCCACTACTCGGCCGACTACCGCATCGGCACGAAGTATCTGGAAGAGGACATTCTCGACAACATCAAGCGCAAGGCGATGCAGGTTCCGTTCCTGCGCAAGCTGCTGCTGAGCGATTCCATCTACATCTGCTCGAACATCACCGTCGACAACCTCGATCCGATCTCGACCTATCTCGGCAAGATCGGCCGTCCCGACAATATCGGCGCAGAGGAGGGCGGGCTGAGCTTCGAGGAGTTCCGGCACCGCCAGGATCTGCACGAGACCGCCGAGGTCAACTCGATGATCGATGTCTCGGCCTTCCGCCAGAAGGCGACCGGCATCTACGGCTACCCGAACTTCATCAACGATGCCTCGGGCAGCATCTGCGAGATCGTCGATCCGGCGAAGGGCGCCGACGATCCGGTGCTGTCCAGCCTGTCCGAAGGCACGCTGCTGCTCTACATCCGGGCCGGAGAAAGCGACTACAAACGGATCGAAGCGGCGGCCATGCGCAACCCCAAGCCCCTGTTCTACCGCGATGACTTCCTGCGTGCGGCAATCCCGGAATACCGCGCCGAGAAGGGATTGAAGGATGCTCCGATCGAGGCGGTCGGCGACATCGACCCGGATGACTTCGTCAAGTGGATCTTCCCGCGTCTCTGGCGGCATCGCATTCCGCGCTATCAGATGATCGCGGATCGGCTGGGCTATGTGGTCGAAGCCGACGAGGCCGTGGCTGTGCGTGACGGCGACGATTTTGTCGAACTGGTCGCGCGCGCCATCGACCGCCGCAACCGCGAGGCCGCGTGATCGATGGCCGCGCTGTTGCCAGAAGGCCTGCCGGCCGTTGGGCATCTGACAGACGCCGGCATCGAGGTTGTGACCCATCCGCCGGGCGGACGGGCCGAAGCGCCTGATCTGGTCGTCGCCATCCTCAACCTGATGCCGGAGAAGGTGGCGACGGAGAATCAGTTGATCCGCATGCTGGCCGACGGTCCGCGCCGGGTGGAGATCGTGCTGTTCGCCACGACCTCCTACATCGAACGGGTCCGCGAGCCGGACTACAGCTCGGCGAACACGCCGGTCGAGCATCTGCGGAGGTATTACCGGAGCTTTGACGAGGTCCGCGACCTGCCGGTCGATGGACTGATCATCACCGGTGCGCCGGTGGAGAAGGAACCATTCGAGGACGTTCCCTACTGGGACGAACTGCTTGATGTCTTCGCCTGGGCGGAGGCCCGGTCCACGGGCGTTTTCAATATCTGCTGGGCGGCGCAGGCGGCGCTGAAGCATTTCCACGATGTCCCGAAATACGTGCTGGACCAGAAGATGTTCGGCGTGTTCGAGCATGTGATCGAGACCGAGAGCGAGCTGCTGGATGGATTCGGGGAAGGCTTCCGGATTCCGGTCTCCCGCCATTCGGAAATCCACAGGGAAGATCTGCCCGCTGATCCGAACCTCCGGGTCATCGCGGATTCTGCCGAGTCGGGGCTGGGACTGCTGGAAGACACGCGGCTGCGACACCACTACATGTTCAATCACTTCGAGTATGACGCGGACACGCTGAAGCGGGAGTTCGACCGCGACGTTGAATCCGGGCAGGAGATTCACCTGCCGGCGCACTACTATCCCGATGACGATCCGTCGAAGCAGCCGGCGGGCGACTGGCGGGACGATGGCCGCCGGATGTACCAGAACTGGCTTGACCTGATTTCAAGGAACCGGCGGGGCTGACCACCCTCGCGGCGGACCGGCCGCGCAACCCGCGCCAACAGTTTTCACGCCAGGTGACTGGAAAATCTGGTTTGTTTTTTGCATACTTACGGTTGTCGGGCTGCGAATGGTCGGACGGGAGGTCGTGACCGGCCCGCGTTTCGCGAATTGCGCGGGCTTTGGCGGTTGGAGTTTGGCTGGAATGAGAGTGCGTGCGGGACGGTTGCTCGGTCTCGGGGTTCTGCTCTGCGGACTTGCGGGGGCTGCGCCGTCCTATTCCGATTCCGCGCCGGTCGATGCGCCGCGCGTCGATGTTCTGGCCGCCGATCTGGGTCCAATGGCCCGGATCGAGCTGAGTTGGCCGGGTATTTTCGATGTCGAGGCCGTGCATGACCGGCGCGTGCTGGTCCTGGATTTCATCCGTCCGTTCAATGCCCCCGATCTGGGTGCGCTGCGCCAGCGCCTTGGCGGCTGGATTCAGGGAATCGAGAAGTCGAGCCGGCAGATCCGCCTGACGTCGGTAGAGCCCGTCAATTTCCAGGTCTTCAAATCGGGCCGCACTCTGGCGATCGAGATGACCTGGGCAAGCGATGTGGCGGTCGAGTCGCCCACCGCCGGCGATGTGTCCACGGATGGCCGCATCGTCCTGACGCCGCCCGGCCAGACGCCTGAACGCGTGCCGGCGCAGACGCCGGCGGCAACCCGCCAGGCGAATGGCGGGGTCGAGGCATCCCGCTTGCCGAAGAAGAAGGTGGCTCCGGCCCCGGAGGCGGAACCGGCGGAACTTGACGAGAAGGCGAAAGAGGCGATCAAGCGCCTGCGCCGGTCGTCGTCCCTGGGGCAGGCGACCTGGTTCGTGACATTGCCGCCGTCGATCCTGCTGGCGGCCAGGCAGGCCACGGCGCAAATGCAAACCGAAGCCGGGCCGGACAGGGCCGACGTTCGCATCGACTGGGCCGACCGGGTCGGGGTCGAGGTCTTCAATGACCGAAGGGAACTGCTGCTGCGCATCGACCGCGCGGTCGACAGCCGGTTGATCGAGGGGCTGGCCGAAGGTCTGCCGGAATGGCTGGAAGGCGTCAGCTCCGGATACGATTCCATCCTGTTCATCGGCCGCGAGGACACCCGCTTCGATGTCGCGCATGATGGCGGCCTGACCGCCATCGCGCTTACCCGCGCTGCTGCGGGCGAGGGCGTGGCGAAGGATCGTGAAGATGTCCGTCTTGAGATCCTGCGGGCGCGTCTGAAGGCGCGCCAGGGCGACACCGGCGACGCGAAACTGAGACTGGCGAACCTGAAGGACGAGAACCCGGAGAACGCCGATGTGGTGGCCGAGATGGCAAGCATCGAGGCCAGTCTGGGTTCATGGCGCAGGGCGTCGGAACTCTATTCTACCGCCTACGGTCTGGATCAGACACGGCGCGACTTCGCTGCCGCACGCCGAGCGCTGGACCGGGAAAACGGCTCGCAGATCCGCCTTGATGTGGATTATCAGCAGGTGCAGGACGGCGACCTGCAGATCCCGGTCGTTCTGACAGGGCGCTTCCTGCCGACCGACACGCTTGATGCAGGCATCCGTCTGGAGAACCGCTTTCTCGACGATGATCAGGTGCTGCGTGTGAACGGCGTCACCGAAGCCGTCAATCTCAGCCGCCAGCAGGGCGAGATCCATGTCGGGGGCAGCCCGGACAGCGGACAGCGGCTGGAGGGCGCCGTGCTTGGTTCAGCCGGTGGGCCGGGCGCGGAGCTGCGCTACACCTTCCGCACGCCGGATGCGCTCTACGGCGTCACCGCGACCTGGAACAGGGCCTACTGGGATCTGGTGGAGGCGCTGGTCGACGAGGGCGTGCAGGACCGGATCGCGCTGCGGCACGAGCGCCAGTTCTCGCGGCGCTGGAGCGGCGAGCTTGGCGCGGCACTGAACCATTTCGGCGTGGACGGCATCTCGACTGCCGCGACCAGCATCCAGGTCAATGGTGCGGTCCGCTATCTGGTGCCGTGGCGCGCCGCGGACCTGTCGATCGGCTACGCATTCGACGCCCAGTATGTCGGGACGATCGAGACGCGGCGCGACGCCAATGGCAACGCCTTCAACCCGCTGCCCCTGACCGATACCGAGTTCCATTCGCTGACCGCCTTCCTGTCCGACACCTTTCTGGAAGACTGGCGATACAACCTGTTCGGCAGCCTGAGCCTGGACCGCTTCGGTGGTTTCGGGCCCAGCTTGGGCGCCGAGCTGTTCTGGGAAGCGGGCGACGAGATCCAGTTCGGTCTGCGGGCTGGTCACTCCCGGGCTTCGGGCCGGGGTGACGACGCAGTGTTCACACGCCTTGGCGGTCACCTGCTCGTGCGGTTCTGATGACCACGGCTCCGAAATCCCCGATCCGGATCCTGGACGATCCGGAGGCCGCCGCCCGCAGCGAGGAAGCCTTCCTTCGTCCGCCGAACCGCATCATGGCCTATGTCGAGCTGGCGATCGCCATGGTGCTGCTGGCGGCAATCGACTACCTGACCGGACCGATGGACGGATTTGAATCCGTGAACCCCAATCCGTACTGGATTCCGATCCTGCTGCTGGCGGTGCAGTACGGCGTGTTCGAGGGGCTGATCGCGGCTCTTGTCTCGACGGTTGTCTGCCTGCTCTCGAGCGTCGATCCGGAACTGTACCAGTTGATGCTGGAGCAGGGACCTCAGGCAGCATTTGGCCGGGCGTCTGGCGCCACCTTCGGTTCCTTCACCAACGAGGATTATCTCGTCGCGTGGGACTACGCGGCGCAGCCCGTGCTCTGGGTCATCTCCGCCCTCATGGTGGGGCTGCTGAGAGAGCGCCTGCGGCTGCGGATCAGGGAACTGGCCATCGACCTGGGACAGACCACACACCGCGAACAGGTGCTGTCCGCGGCATACAACCAGTTGCTGGAGTCCAAGGAGCAGCTCGAGGTCCGGGTCGCCGGGCAGTTGCGTACGGTCTTCACGCTCTATCAGGCCGCAAAGGCGATCGAGAAGCTGGGGCCGGGCGAGGTTCTGATCGGCATCGCCGATCTGATCCGGGCCGTGATGCAGCCGACCAAGTTTTCGTTGTTCCTGCTGAACGGCAACGTGCTGGAAGCCGTGACCAATGACGGCTGGGAAGATGACGACAAGTATCTGCGGGTTTTCGACAGCGGCACCCCGCTGTTCCAGGAGGTCATCGGACGGCAACGGTTCCTGTCGGCAGTGAACGCCGACGAGCAGCGCATTCTCGGGGGCGAGGGTATTCTCGCCGGGCCGCTCATTTCGGTCGACACCGGCGAAGTGGTCGGCATGTTGAAGATCGAACAGCTCGGCTTCCTCGAACTTCACGTTTCCTCGCTCGAGAACTTCCGCATCCTGAGCGACTGGGTCGGCACGGCCTTCAGCAACGCCAGACGCTTCCGCAAGGCGCAGGGCAACATGTTCATGAACGAGGAGCGCACCCTGTTCACGGATGCGGTCTACCGGTCGAACCAGAAATACTTCCAGAAACTCGGCGAGCGCCTGGGCATCGGTGTCACCGCCGTGCAGGTTCGCGCCACCGGTCTGGATGTGCTGCACGCGGAACGGCGGCAGGCCGTGGTCGCGGCGATCCAGGAGGTCGTCAACAACCACATGCCGAACACGGTGCTCGCGCATGAATATCGCCAGACCGGCCGGGACTTCGCCATTCTTGTTCCGGGGGCGAACCCGGAGACTTCCGGCGACAAGCTGGCCGAGAGAGTTGCCGGTGCGATCACCCGCTACCTCAAGGAAGCCGGTATCGAGGATGTCGAGATCACCGCCACGTCCAAGGCGGTGTTCGTGCCGGAAGCGAAGCCGGAATCGGCGGACGTCGCATGACCATTGGAGCGATTCAGGAGGAGGTCGAGCGGCTGGAGGAGGAGGACCGGCAGCGGGGCCTGCTGGCCGGCGGCGGCGCAACCGCCGCCATTGTCTCGATCGCCTCAGCGGCGACGCTGGTGGAGTGCCTGCTGGCCTGGATGCTCTGGGTCGAGGTCCGGCCGTTATGGCTTGCCCCGCTGATTCACCTGGTGACCTTCGCCGCCGTGGGATATTGCGCCTGGCGGATCCGGCCGAACGGCTCGCCGTCCAGGGTGTTTGTCCTGACGGCCGTGTCGCTGCTCTTCTTCGGCCCGCTCGGGCCGCTGGGGGCGATGCTGGCCCTGCTGCTGCATTTCCATTTCCGGCGTCACGCCACGCCGTTCGAGGAATGGTACGATTCCCTGTTCCCGGAGAGGGTCGATGAGCCGGCCCAGCGCCTCTACGAGATGCTGACCCGCGGCCTGGCGGATTCGGCGAGCCAGGAGGGCGTCACCTCGTTTACCGACGTGTTGCAATATGGCTCGATCGAACAGAAGCGCGCGGTGATCTCGCTGTTGTCGCGTGATTTCCGCCCGGAATTCGCGCCGGCGCTGCAAAGCGCACTGGCCGACAAGAATCCGGCGGTCCGCGTGCAGGCGGCAACCGCAGCCGCCAATATCGAGGGCAGCTTTCTGGAGCGGGCGATCGAGCTGGAGAAGGACGCCAGGAAGAAGCCGCTGGACGCCGAGGCGCATTTCAAGGCCGCCCGGCATTTCGATGATTACGCCTTCAGCGGCATTCTGGATGGCGACCGGCAGATGGAGAACCGGCGCAAGGCCGAGGACTATTACCGCGAGGTGCTGGAACTCGACCCCGAACGCGGCGATGCCTCGCTCGGCGTCGGACGCCTGCTGGTGCGTCAAGGACGCCTGGAGGAAGCCGAGGAATGGTTCGAGACCGGTTTCTCTGTCGGCTTCATGGAGCCCGCGGCCCTGTCGTGGTACATGGAGGCCGCGTTCAAGCTCGGCGACTTCGACAAGCTGCGCTATGCGGTGGCCGGCTTCGGCGAGGAAATCCTCGATCATCCGGGCGTCAGCGAGCGACTGCGTGACGTGATCCGTCTCTGGATGGGCGAGACGCCCGACACGCCGCAGCCGGGAGAGATGCGCCTTGCATAGGATCGACCATTTCGAGCCGGTCGATGTATGTCTGGTGCTGGAGGGAACCTATCCCTATGTCGCCGGCGGCGTGTCCACATGGGTGCATGACCTGGTCACGGCGCAGTCCGATCTGACCTTCCACATCGTCAGCCTGCTGCCTGGAAAGACCATCCCGGAGCGCCGCTACGAGATGCCGGACAACGTCCGCGGCATCAACCACGTCTTCCTGCAGCATCTGCCCGAAGGCGCCAACCGGATCCCGCGCCTGTCGCGGCGCATGGCCGAAATGGAGGAGCCGCTGCGGGCGATGCAGTCCGACGGCGACCTGCACGATCTGCAATGGCTGCTGCGTTCGCTGGGCAAGATGGGGAAGAAGCCGGGCCGTACACTGCTGCTGAACTCGACCTACGCCTGGGACCTGTTGCTCAGGATGTACCGCGAGGACATGCCCGACGGTTCCTTTCTGGATTACTTCTGGACCTGGCGGTCGCTGATCGGCGGCATGTTCAGCGTGCTGCTGTCGCCGATGCCTGAAGCGAAGGTGTTTCACACCGTCTCGACCGGCTATGCGGGGCTTTTCGCCGCCCGAGCGAAACTGATGACCGGCCGGCCGGTGCTGCTGACCGAGCATGGCATCTACACCAACGAGCGGCGCATCGAGATCGCCATGGCCGACTGGCTGTATGAGGGGCCGGCGGTGAGCCTGGGACTGGAAAAGCCGAAGCGGGACCTGAAGGACCTTTGGATCGATACCTTCGTCGCCTACAGCCGAAGCTGCTATCAGGCCTGCGACCAGATCATCACGCTCTATTCCGGCAATCAGGATCTTCAGCGCCGCGACGGCGCCGCGGAATCCAAGCTGCGGATCATTCCCAATGGCGTCGACTACGAGCGCTATTCCAAGGTCGCCCGGGAGCCGCATGACCGACCGACGGTCGCCCTGATCGGCCGCGTGGTGCCGATCAAGGACATCAAGACCTTCATCCGCGCGGTCGCCGTTCTGAAACGCGAAGTGCCGGACGTGCTGGCCTACATGATGGGGCCGACCGAGGAGGACGAGGAGTACTACCGCGAATGCGTCCAGATGGTCGAGCATCTGGAGCTGCAGGAGACCTTTGTCTTCACCGGCCGGGTGAAACTGGACGAGTATCTGGGCAAGGTCGACGTGATGGTTCTGACCTCGATCTCCGAGGCGCAGCCGCTGGTCATCCTGGAAGGCGGGGCAGCCGGCATTCCCACAGTCTCGACCGATGTCGGCGCGTGCCGCGACATGCTGCACGGCATGCCCGACGAGGATCCGAAGCTGGGAGCGGGCGGTGCGATCACGCCGCTCGCCAACCCTGCTGAAACCGGGCGTGAACTGGCCGCCCTGCTGAAGGATCCCGAGCGCCTGGAAGCCGCGCGAACGGCGATCCGCGAACGGGTGCGCATCTATTACAACAAGGTGGAGATCGACCGGATCTACCACCAGACCTATGTCGATCACATGGGCCTGCCCGATGCGGACACGCGAAAGCTGGTCGACGCCATCCGGCACCCCGCGCCGGAATCGGGCAGGGCTGCCTGATGGCGGGTATCGGTTTTGCGCTCAGACGGCTGACCAACCGCGACGACCTGCTGGGCATCGTTCAGGGCTACACCCATTCGGCCATCGTCTCCTCGGGTCCCTGGCTTTTCACGGTGCTCGCCGTCGGTTCGATCAACATGTTCGGGCTCTACCTGACCGACCTGGCGCAGTTGACCGAGTTCCGGGTCATCCTGATCTACAACTTCGCCTTCAGCCTGGCCTTCTCGGGGCCGGTGCTTCTGGTCGGCACGCGCTACCTCGCCGACATGATCTTCCTGAAGAAGGTCGAGGAAGCGCCCGGCATGTTTCTGGCCGCACTGGTCCTGATGTTGTCCAGCCAGGCGGTCATTGTCGTGCCGGCCTATCTGCTGATCTTCGACCTGCCGCCCGACCTGATCGCCGCCGGACTGGTGAACTACTTCCTGGTGACGGCGATCTGGCTGGTGAACATCTACCTGACCGCCCTGAAGGACTACCGGTCGGTGACCATGGCCTTCCTGATCGGAATGATCGTCGCCGGCAGCGGGGCGCTGTTGCTGGCGCAGTTCTTCGGCGCCACAGGCATCACCATGGGCTTCAACCTGGGCCTGGGCGTGATCTTCTTCGGCCTGACCGCCCGGGTCTTCGCCGAGTATCCCTACCGCATCATCCGGCCCTGGAAGTTCATGGGCCATTTCCGGAAGTACTGGGATCTGGCGCTGGCCGGGCTGGCCTACAACCTGGCGATCTGGGTCGACAAGTGGGTGATGTGGTGTGCTCCGGAACGGGAGGTCACGTCATCCAACTTCGTGACCTATCCGGTCTATGACGGCGCCATGTTCCTCGCCTACCTGACCATCGTCCCGGCCATGGCGATCTTCATCGTCAATATCGAGACCCGCTTCTTCGAGCATTATCAGCGCTTCTACCGGGACATCGAGCACCACGCCAATTACGCTCGGATCGAGACCAATCACACCAACATCATCCAGTCCCTGTTGCTGGCCTCGCGCAACGTGATCGTGCTGCAGTTCTGCATTGCGATCACGTTCATCCTTGCCGCCGGTCCCCTGTTCGAGCTGCTGTCGATCCCCGTGCTGCAGCTCGGCATCTTCCGGTTCGGCGTGCTGGGTGCGCTGTTTCACGTGCTGCTGATGTTCGTCGGCATCGTGCTGGCCTATTTCGATCTCAGGAAGATCGTGCTGCTGGTGCAGGTGATCTATCTGCTGCTGAACGGGCTGCTGAGCTGGGCGACGCTGGAGCTTGGTTTCGCCTGGTACGGCTACGGCTATTTCCTTGCATCGCTGATCACCTTCGTGATCGCCTATGGGCTATGCGCGTGGAATGTGGGGCGGTTGCCCTTCCTGACCTTCGTCCGCAACAACTCCTCGGTCTGATCCCGGTTCGGGGCGCTGCGCCAGCTTGCTCGCGTGCACCGCGTAGACCTTTTCCGGCAGCATCATCCAGGCGTGGAAACCGCCCCGGAACAGGCCGCGGAAAGCCATGTCGGTCACGTCCAGCCCACCGGTATAGGCGCCGAAGGCCGGCAGGATCGCGCGCGCGCCATCGGTCGCGAAACAGCGCGCGGTGACGCTGCGGCCGCGCCGGCGGATGCGGGCCTTGGGATGCAGATGTCCCGCGATCTCGCCGGGCGCGCCGCGGACCGGCGTCGGTTCGTGGCGGAACACCAGCGGGCCGATGGCGATCTCTTCGGCGACGGTGCCGCCGATCTGTTCCGGCGGTTCGGGATCGTGATTGCCGGCGATCCAGATCGTGTCCTGGGCGTTGGAAATGGCGCGTAGCCGCTCCATCTCCTGCGGCGACAGTCGCTCGGCCGCGCTCATGTCGTGGAAGGAATCGCCCAGACAGATCAGCCGGTGCGGCGTGAAGCGCTTCAGCAGCCTCTCGATCCGCGCGATGGTCTCCATCGTGTCATAGGGCGGCAGCAGACCGTGTCCGCGGGCCGCCATGGCCGACCCCTTCTCGAAATGCAGATCCGACACGACCAGCAGCCGCTCCGCCGGCCAGAACAGCGCCCCGGATGGATCGGCGGTCAGCCGGACCCCGTTGACCAGCATAGACGGCGGCCGCCGTCTACTGGGTCACCGGCACCCAGATCTGTTGCCGACAAAGGAAGAGAACACAGCCTTCGACCGCCAGCGTGCCATCTTCATTGATCGCCAGGTTGGAGCTGTAGGTGTTGCCGTCCTGGGGGTTGTAGATGTCGCCGTCATCCCATTTGCCGGCTTCTTCCTTCTCGAACCCGCCAATGATCTGAAGGCCCAGGATGGTCCGGTCCCGAAGCGACTCGTCGTCATTGTTGATGTCGCGCTTCGGGGTGCCGTCCTCGAGGTTCGGCTCCTTCATCCAGGAGATCTTCCCGCAAACCGACTCGCCGCAGGGCTCGATGGTGATATGCGCGGTTTTGTCCTTGTTCCACCACGTGCCGATCACGGGGTCATCGGCCCCATGGGCGGCTATCGGCAGGGCCAGGGCGGCAAGGGCGAAGGCGGTGGCAAGGGACTTCATCTTTCTACTCCGAACCTGAGGGGGCGACCGAAGGTACTGAAAGCTGCGCAGCCGTCCAGCACCTCTTATACGTCAAATGAGCTTGGTTCGGTTTGTTGCAACACCTGCCGCGCCAGAGGGACTGTCACACGCTTGCCGTGACGCATGGAAAGCTGGTCCAGCTTCTCGACTGTTTCGGCGATCCTGGAGAATGAGCGTTCCAGCCTGGGCGCAAGAAAGACCGCAACTTCGGGCGGAATGGTGAGTTGCCGGTCGCGGCACAGCTTGACCAGCAGCGGCGGCACCAGCTCGGCGTCCGGATCGCCGATCGCGACCGCCGGCGTCGCGGCAATGCGCGAAGCCAGGTCGGGCAGGACGATGCCCCAGCCCGCCGGTGGCCTGCGCGCCAGCAGCAACAGCTTCCGGCCTTCTTCCCGCAGCAGATTGTAGAGGTGGAACATGGCCGTTTCGCTGGCCATGCGGTCGGCCATCTCCACCACGACGTCATGCGCCGCCAGCCTGGGAACATCGCCTTCTTCCAGCCGCGCCGCATCGGCGATCACCGCGTCCCGGCCAGCGGCCCAGATGTGCGCCAGATGCGTCTTGCCCGAGAAGGCCGGCCCGTGCATCACCAGCGCGTGCCCCGGCCAGGCTCCGACGCCGGTGATCCAGCGATGCGCCTCGCGATTGCAATCTGCTGTCAGGAAGTCGTCGGCGTTGTAGGTGGCTGGCTGGGCGAACTGGAAGATGAGCTGTTCGGTGGTCATGCCGGGTTGTCGGGATCGTAGAGCCTGCTGGCCAGATAGCGCTGCAGGCCATAGCGGGCAAGCACGCCGATGACGGCGCTGACTGGCAGCGCCAGCAGCATGCCGACAAAGCCGAACAGCACGCCGCCCGCCAGCACGCCGAACATCACCCAGACCGGGTGCAGGCCGATGCTGTCGCCCACCAGTTTCGGCGTCAGGACATAGCCTTCCATGATCTGCCCGACGACATAGATGGCCACGACGATGCCAATGCGGATGGTATCATCGGGCCAGAACTGGACCGTCGCCAATCCGATCGAGGCGATGGCCCCGAAGATGGCGCCGACGAAGGGAATGAAGGACAGCGCGCCGGAAAGCAGCCCGATGACGAAGCCGAAGTTGAGGCCCGTCACGCTGAGCGCGACCGAGTAGTAGAAGATCAGGATCAGGCAGACCGTGCCCTGGCCGCGGACGAAACCCGCCAGCGTGCGGTCGATGCGCCGGCAGACTTCCCGGATCTCCTCGGCCTGGCCCTTCGGCAGCCAGCCGCTGATGGTCTCGACGATCCGGTCCCATTCCAGCAGCAGGTAGAAGGTGACGATCGGGGTGATGACCATCAGCGAGAAGAAGTTGAGCAGCGCGGCGCCGCCCCTGACGAGGTCGCCGGCCAGCTTGCCGAAGAAGGCGACCGCGTCGCGGGCGTAGTCCTTCAGAGCCACCTTGCCCTCGCCGGTGGACATGTCCATGCCGCGCCGCTCGGCCGCGTCGATCAGGTTGGCGGCGACCAGGTTGACCAGTTGCGACGCGCGCTCGATGTAGTCGGGCAGGGCTGCCAGCAGGTCGCTAGTCTGGCGGATGGTCAGCGGAATGATCAGCAGCATCGACAGGATGAACAGGGTCAGGAAGCTCAGCGTGATGATCGTCGTCGCCTGGGTCCGGCTGAGTTTGAGTTTCTCCAGCCGGTCGGCCAGCGGATCGGCCATGTAGGCGATCGCCATGCCGGCGACGAAGGGCAGCAGCATGTCCCGCAGCAACCACACGAACAGGCCGAAGCCGACCGCGATGGCCACCCAGTAGAACGCCTGTCGGCGGGCAGTCACTGCGCCTGCTCCCTCCGCTGCAGCAGCCAGAACCCATCGGGCTGCTGTTCCATGGTCAGACCGGCGCGAATCATGGCGTCCTGCAGCAGTTCGGGCTCGCCGCCATAGGTCAGTTCGATCACCGCATCACGCACGCTCAACGCCTTCAGGCTCTGCTCGCGCACGAGATGAATGCGGTCGATCTGCGCCGAGAGATCAAGCCAGTCGCGCAGTCCCGAAACCGGTACAACGGCGGTGAGCTGGTTCTCGATCGCGAAGCGCCGGATGGTCGTGGCCTTCCACTGACGGCTGATGTCGCTCATCAGCAATTCGGCGATCGCGGCCAGAAACGGTTCCGTGCCTTCGGTCGCGGCGCCGCTGAAGGCCGAGTCGATTGGCTGATAGCGGTCGGGGCCGAAGCTCTGGGAGAAGATGTCGACAACAGCGTTCCGGTTCACCGGATCGATATCCAGAATCGCATGCACGACCAGAGCCGATTCCGCGCCGTAGCGGCGGGCCAGGGACAGGATCGAGGCCTCGTCACCGGCCAGCGCCTGCTCCGGCGTCAGGGTGATCACGTCCTCGATGTCGCCGAATGGCACCAGCGGCGGCACCAGTTGCTGGCTGCCGTCCTGGCGCGCCCAGGCTTCCAGCCACGGGCTGGGATCGGTCCAGATCGACGGCTCGCCGCCCTCGCTCAGCACCGGGATGATCAGAATGGGCAGCGCCCGCGCCTCGGTGAAGGCGATGTTGTTGGCGCGCAGCAGTTGACGCACCGATTCGGCGTCGAACTGAAAGGAAACCCGGGCGATGTAGCGGTCCGGCGCGGTCTTCTCGTCGCTGATCTGCAGCGAGGTGACCATGCGCTCCAGTTCCTCACCCTCGACGACCGGCAGGGTCAGGTGGCTCTCTTCGGCCGTCAGACGCATCATCACCTGGCGCAGTCCGGCTGCCCTGGCCTGCGCCAGAGCCTCGGCCTGAGCGGCCTGGGCGCTCTCGGCGCGGACATCCACCGGCACCGGCGGCGAGGTGAACAGATCGGCCCATGCTCCGGAAGCCGCCGTCAGCGTGAACAGCGCGGCAAGGATGAGGCGCTGAATCAGGCGGGCAAGCATTGCATTCCGGCTCCTTTGGCGGCAGTGTCGCGGCCCACTCTAGACCACAGGCGGGCAAGCGTCATTACAGGCGGAATGACATATCGTGACGCCGGCGTCGATGTCGATGCAGGCAACGAACTGGTGAGCCGTATCAGCGGCGACGCCAAGGCGACGGACAGGCCAGGAGTCCTCGGCGGACTGGGCGGATTCGGCGGTCTTTTCGACCCGAAGGCCGCGGGCTACGAGGATCCGCTTCTGGTCGCGGCAACCGATGGCGTGGGCACCAAGCTGACGCTGGCCGGGCAGGTCGGGCGGCATGACACGGTCGGGCAGGATCTGGTCGCCATGTGCGTGAACGACCTGATCGTCCAGGGCGCCGAGCCGCTGTTCTTCCTGGACTATTTCGCGACGGGGAAACTGTCGGTCGATCAGGCGGCTGATGTCGTGAAGGGCATCGCCGAAGGCTGCCGGCTGGCGAACTGCGCCCTGATCGGCGGCGAGACGGCGGAGATGCCGGGGCTCTACCGCCCCGGTGAATATGACCTGGCCGGCTTCTGCGTCGGCGCGGTGGAACGGTCGCGCCTGCTGCCCAGGATCGGCGACATCGAGGCCGGGGACGCGGTGCTGGGCGTGGCGTCCAGCGGGCCGCATTCCAATGGCTATTCCCTGATCCGCCGCATCGTCGAGGCCAGCAAGCAGGATCTCGACGCGCCGTCGCCCTTCGACCAGAACCGGACCCTGGGCGAGGCACTGCTGACGCCGACCCGGATCTATGTGAAGCAGATCCTGTCGGCGCTGAAGCTCGACCAGATCAAGGCGCTGGCGCATATCACCGGCGGTGGTCTGACCGAGAACATTCCGCGGGTCCTGCCGGAAGGCGCAGGTGTTCGGCTGAACGCTTCCGCATGGAACTTCCCACCGGTGTTCCGCTGGCTGGCAGCCGAAGGCGGCGTTGCGCCGGCCGAGATGGCGCGCACCTTCAACTGCGGGCTGGGAATGGTGCTGATCGTGCCGGCGGCCGAGGCCGAGAAGGTGTCGGCCCTGCTGACCTATCACGGCGAGAAGGTCTGGCGGGTCGGAGAGGTCACCGGCGAGAAGGGCGTTGATATCGAGGGGCTCGAGGCGTGGCGAAGCTGAGACTGGGCGTCCTGATTTCGGGACGCGGGACCAACCTTCAGGCGCTGATCGACGCCGCGGCTGACAGTGAGTTCCCCGCGGAGATCGGCCTCGTGATCGCCAACCGTCCGGATGCGGGCGGTCTCGAGCGCGCCCGCAAGGCCGGTATCCAGACGCTGGTCATCGACCATACAGAGTTCAACAGCCGCGAGAGCTTCGACGAAGCCCTCTCTGCGGCGCTGGAGACCCAGGATATCGGGCTGATCTGCCTGGCCGGATTCATGCGGCTGCTGACCCGGCCCTTCGTCGAACGCTGGCGCGACCGGATCATCAACATCCATCCGTCGCTTCTGCCGGCCTTCAAGGGGCTGCATGTCCATGAACGCGTGCTGGACGCCGGGGTGCGCATCACCGGCTGTACGGTGCACTTCATCCGCGTGGAGATGGACGAGGGGCCGATCATCGCGCAGGGGGCGGTCGGCGTCCGGGCCGACGACACGCCGGAAACTCTGGCGGACCGGGTGCTGGAGGTCGAGCACCGGCTCTATCCGCTGGCGGTCCGGCTGATCGCCGAGGGCAAGGCGCGTGTCGCCGGCGAGATTGTGCCCTATGTTGATCTGGCCGAGGCGGGGGAGCCGCTGATCAGCCCTCGGGGCTGAGCGGACGCCACGGCGGAAAATCCGGGGAGGAGAAACGGCATGGCTGACGAGCCACCGAAGGATCACAACGAAAAGCATGTCCGCAAGGAAGGCGCAAAGGCCGTGCGGCCGCGCGATGCGGCCACGCTTATCCTGTACCGCCGCGCCGGCAAGTCCATCGAGGTGGTGATGGGCGAACGGCACGCCAAGCACTCCTTCATGCCCAACAACTGGGTCTTTCCCGGCGGCGGCGTCGAGCGGATGGACTGGCGCGTGCGCGCCGCCAGCGAACTGAAGCCGCATGTCGCGACGCATCTGTCCAAGGCGGCGTCGCCTTCGCGGGTGCGGGCGCTGGCTGCGGCGGCTATCCGCGAGACCCATGAGGAAACCGGGCTCATTCTCGGCAAGCCGGACCCCGAGCCCGGCAGGTCCGTGCCGCGCAACTGGAAGGACTTCTTCGCCACCGGCTATGCGCCGGATCTGGAGGCGCTGGACTATGTCTACCGCGCGGTGACGCCGCCCTACCGGCCGCGCCGGTTCAATGCGCGCTTCTTCATGGCGGATGCCGACCGGCTGGCGCACGAGGTCATCGAGTCCTCGGGCGAGCTGCTGGATATCCACTGGCTGACCGTCGAGAAGGCGCTGACCCTGCCGATCCCGCGCATCACCGGCGTCGTGCTGCGCACGATCGAGGATGTGCTGTCGAACCCGCCGGCCGCCGATGCGCCGCGTCCGGTCTTCAAGACGGTGCATGGCAAGCCGATGGACCTGACCGAATGACCGGCGCGCCGAAGCGGCCGGTACGGCCCCGGGACGCGGCCTCGCTGGTCATCCTGCGCGGCAGCGGGGAAGGGACGGAAGTCCTGATGGGCAAGCGCGCCCGTCGCCACAAGTTCATGCCGGACATGTATGTCTTTCCGGGCGGTCGTCTGGACCGCGAGGACCGCTTCGCGCCGGTGCTGCGCGACCTGCCGGAGAAGCCGCTGGCGCGGCTGTCCAACCAGTTCGGCGAGGAAACCGCCCGCGGGCTGGCCGTCGCCGCCGCCCGTGAGACCTGGGAGGAAACGGGTCTGGTGCTGGGCGAGGTCAGGGAACAGGGATTGCACGCTGACCTTTCTGGCATGGACTACCTCGCCCGCGCGATCACGCCGCCGCCGTCCCCGATCCGGTTTCACGCCCGCTTCTTCGTCGTGGATGCGGAGCGCGTGCAGGGTGGACCCGGTGCCCCCCTCGGCGGGTCCGGGGAGTTGCTGGATCTGGCTTTCCGGCCGATTCAGGAAGCCTTGGCCATGCCCATCGCTGACGTCACCGAATTCGTGCTGGAAGAGGTGATGCGCCGGATCAGGGGTACGTCGATCGAGGCAGTTCCTATCTTCTCCTATCAGAACAACGCTCCGATCATCCGCTACCAGCATCTGGACCGGCAATGACAGCTGCGCCGGCGCTGACGCCCAGGGAGCGTCGCGCCGGAATCGTCGTTGCGACAGCCTGCATCGCCTCGGCGGCGCTGGCCTTCGGACTGACGCTGCCCCTGCTGGGGCTTTTGCTGGAGACGGATGGTTACAGCCGGACGGCGATCGGCGTCAGTTCGGCCATGGCGCCGCTCGCCATCCTGTTCGCCTCGCCCTTCATTCCGCGCTTTGTCGCCCGGCATGGCGCCAAGCGGGTCATCGTCTCTGCGGCGCTGGGCGATGCGCTGCTGATGATCCTGCTGAAGCTGACCGACGACTACTATGCCTGGCTGCCGATCCGCGTGGCCATGGGCGTGGCGGTTTCGGCGCTGTTCGTCGCCTCCGAGAGCTGGATCAACGAGGTCACCGAGAACCACAATCGCGGCCGCGTCATGGCGATCTACAACATCATGCTGTCGGCCGGCTTCGCGGCCGGACCGCTGGTCCTGCTGGTCGTCGGGGTCGAAGGCTGGATGCCCTTCCTGATCAGCGCCGCCATTCTGTTCGTCGCTGCCCTGCCGATGCTGGTGACGCCCGTTGCCGATCCGGTGTTCGAGGGCACGCCCTCTTTCAGCGTGGCGCGGTATTTCCTCGTCGCGCCGACACTGGCGGGGGCCATGCTGATGTTCGCCATGGTCGAGAACGGTTCGACTTCGCTGCTGGCCGTGTACGGGCGGCGCAGCGGTCTGGAGGACGCCGAAGCCGTGACCTTGATCAGCGCCGTCATCTTCGGCGGCATGATGATGGCGCTGCCCATCGGCTGGCTGGCCGACAAGGTTGATCGGATGAAGCTGCTTCTGGTCCTCGCTTTCGGCGCGACGGTTGGATCGCTGCTGATTCCGTGGACGCTGCTGGACCCGGTGCTGCGGCTGGCGGTGCTGTTCTTCTGGGGCGCCTGCGCCTCCTCGATCTACACGGTCGCCATGGCGATCCAGGGCGAGCGGTTCAGGGGCGCCGATCTGGTCACCGCCAATGCGGCCTTTGGCACCATCTACGGCATGGGGGCGCTGGCCGGTCCGATGTTTATCGGCGTCAGCATGGATTACGACGATCCGAACGGATTCGCCTGGGCGGTCATTGCCATGTGCGCAGGCTTTTTTATTTTCACAATCATACGGCAGGCGCTGAAGCGCGGCTGAAGCCATGGGGGAGAGAGGCATGCTGAAGATCTGGGGACGCAACAATTCGATCAACGTGCAGAAGGCGATGTGGACCGTGGCCGAACTGGGCCTGGCGCATGAACGCTACGACGTCGGTGGCCCGTTCGGTGGACTCGACGAGCCGTCCTTCCTGGCGATGAACCCGAACGGCCGCATTCCGGTGATCGACGATGATGGTGTGATCGTCTGGGAGAGCAACGCCATCGTCCGCTATCTCTGCGCCAAACATTCGGACGGCGCGCTGTGGCCATCGGACCCGGCGGCGCGGAGCCAGGCCGACCGCTGGATGGACTGGCAGGCGTCCAGCCTGATCGCGGATCTGGTCACGGTCTTTCTCGGCCTCATCCGTACACCGGAGGCCGAGCGGAACATGCCGGTCATCAATGCAGCGACCGGGCGTCTGAACGGCGCGATGGAGATGCTGGACCGGCATCTGGGCAGCAACGAATGGGTCGCTGGTGGCAAGATGACCATGGGCGACATTCCTGTCGGGGCGCTGGTCTACCGCTGGCTGAACATGCCGATCGAACGCCCGGACCTTGCGCATCTGGGCGCCTATCACGAGCGCCTGGCAGGCCGGCCGGCCTTCGCCGAGCACGTCATGATCCCGCTGAGCTGATCCGATGCCCGACAACAGAAGCAGCCGTCCGCCGCTGGACCCAGATTGTCAGGCGCTGATCGACGCCCTGACTGCCGCCGGCGGCGTTTTCGAGAAGCCGGACGCCGCGCAGATGCGGGCGGCCTATCTGAAGACCAACGAGTTCTACAATCCCGCGGCGCCGGAACTGCAGCGCGTCGAGGATCTGACCATCCCCGGAGATGGCGCAACGCAGCCGCCGGTGCCCGTGCGCGTCTACCATCCGGTCGGTGTGGCAGAGCCTGCACCCGGGCTGGTGTTCCTGCACGGCGGCGGCTGGATCCTGGGCGATCTGGAAACCCATGACGCGCTCTGCCGGATTCTGGCGGTGCGCAGCGACGCAGTGGTCATCTCGGTCGACTACCGCCTGGCGCCGGAGCACCTGTTCCCCGCCGCGGTGGAGGATTGCGAGTGGGCCTGGCGGCACATCGTGTCCAACGCCGCCGACTACGGCGTCGATCCGGCGCGGCTGGCCATGGGCGGCGACAGCGCAGGGGGCAATCTGACCGCGATCACCTGCCGGCGGCTGCGTGACGCGGGCGCGCCGATGCCGAAGTTCCAGTTGCTGATCTATCCGGCGACGGATTTCACAGCCACGGGCGGATCGATGGAAGAGAACGCCACCGGCTACGTGCTGACGAAGGAACGAATTCAGAGCATGGCCGCGATCTATCTCGGGGCTCCGGAGAACGCGAAGAGCCCGGATGCCTCGCCGTTGCTGGCCGACGATTTCTCCGGTCTCCCGGCGGCGCTGGTGCAGGTCGCGGGCTACGATCCGCTGCGCGACCAGGGCGTGGCCTATGCGCGGAAGCTGCAGGAGGCCGGCGTCGAGGCGCGTCTGATCGAGTATCCGACCGTGGTGCACGGCTTCATGCGCATGATCCGCCCGGTCTCGATGGCCCATGTCGGCATCGACGACGCCGCGGCGGCGTTGAGGAAGTCGCTCTAGCTACGCTCTCCGTGGCGGCCCTGACCGCCGGCGAAGCGGCCGGCGCCGGAAACGGCTTCCTGCTGCTTTGCCGCCTCGGCCAGCCGCTTCTCGTTGGCGAAGGCGTCGGGAATGCTGTCGAAGTTCCACTGCTCCTTCGCCGAGCGCACGTCGGACCGCATGGCGATCTGCGGGAAGCGACAGAGCTGGTGCGCGATCTCGACAGCGCGGGCGCGGGCGAGACCCTTGCCTGTGACCTCGGTGACCAGACCCCATTCAAGCGCCCGGCGGGCGTCGACCGGCTCGCCGGTCAGCAGCATGTGCAAGGCACGGCCCTGACCCACGACGCGCGGCAACCGCACCGTGGTGCCATCGCTCATGGGCACGCCGAAGCGGCGGCAGAAGACACCGAAGATGGCGGTCTCGTCGGCGATCCGCATGTCGCAGCGCAGGGCGACGCCTAGACCACCCGCCACGGCATGCCCCTCAACCGCCGCGATCAGCGGTTTGGACAGTTCGCGGGCGCAGGGGCCGTCCTCGTCGCCGGCCCAGGCGACGTAGTCCGGCGCCAGCGCCTTCAGGTCAGCGCCGGCGCAGAAGGCGCCGTTGGCGCCGGTCAGAACGCCGGCCTGCAGATCGTTATCCCCGTCGAACGCGGCCAGCGCCTCTCCCAGAGCTCGGGCGGTCGAGTCGTCGAGCGCGTTGCGCGCCTGCGGGCGGTTAATGGTGAAGATGGCGACCGGGCCGTCCGTCTCGACAATCAGTTCGCTGGTCATGGCTTTGCCTTCCTCCCCGGCTTACCTACCTTCGGGCAATCATAAACAGGGAGAACGGGCCAATGACCATCCAGATGTACGACCTCTGCGGTGCGGAACCCGACCGCCGCTTCAGCCCGTTCTGCTGGCGGACGAAATTCGCGCTGGCCCACAAGGGGCTCGACTACGAGGCCGTTGCCTGGAAGTTCACGGAAAAGGACGTCATCGCCGCCCACGGATCGAAGACGGTCCCGGTGATCGTCGACGGGGATGTGAAGGTGTCCGATTCCTGGGCCATCGCCGAGTATCTGGAGAAGACCTATCCCGACACGCCGTCGCTGTTCCCCAATGGCGTGGGCGAAACCCGATTCGTGAAGGCATGGACCGAGACGGTCCTGCATCCGGGCATCGGTCCCCTCGTCATGTACGACATCTACCGCCATGTCGCGCCCGAGGACGACGCCTATTTCCGCGAAAGCCGCGAGGCGCGCGTCGGCATGAAGCTGGAGGAACTGCATGCGGGCCGGGATGGTCGGCTGAAGGGAATGAGGGCCTCGCTCAACCCCTTGCGGCAGACCCTTGCGGCGCAGCCCTGGATCGGCGGCGAGGCCCCGGCGCATTCGGACCACATCGTCATGTCGGCCTTCATGTGGGCGCGCGGCATCTCGGACTATAAGCTTCTCGAGGATGACGACCCCATCAATGACTGGCGCAACCGGATGCTCGACCTGTATGACGGGCTGGGGCGCAGGTCGCCCGGGTATGACTGGTAACTGGAGAGATGGTCATGGGTAACGGTTCGACGCTGTATCGGGGCGGGCTGGTCTTTGACGGGCTGGGTGCGCCGAAGGACGGTCTGGGCGTTCTGGTCGAGGGCGACCGAATCGCGGCGGTCGAGCCTGTGGCGAACTTCGCCGGTCATGCGGGCGAGGTGGTCGACACGGCGGGCGCGACGCTGATGCCGGGCCTGATGGACTGCCATGTGCACATTCTCTACGGCGCGGAGGGCAACCCGGGAGACGCGGCCGAAAAGCTGACCGCCTCGGCGCTGACCCTGAAGGGCATGGAGAACGCTCGTCGGACGCTGGAAGGCGGCATCGTCGCCATCCGCGACTGCGGCGGCAAGGACTACATCGACCTGGATGTCCGCGATGCCCTCAACGCCAAACGGTTCCCGGGTCCGGTGATGCGCGCTTCGGGCAAGATGATCTGCATGACCGGCGGCCACGGCAACCGCAACGGCATCGTCGCCGATGGCTGCGATGCGGTGATCAAGGCGGTCCGCACCAACGTCCACATGAATGTCGACGTCATCAAGATCATGGCCACCGGCGGCGTGATGACCCCGGGCGTGAACCCCGAGGACGCCCACTATTCGGCCGAGGAAATGAAGGCCGGGGTAAAGGAGGCGCGCCGCTTCAACAAGCGCACCGCCAGCCACGCCCAGGGCGCCGAGGGTATCCTCAACGCCGTCCGTGCCGGCATTCACTCGATCGAGCACGGCATCTTCATGAACGAACAGTGCATCAGGGAGATGATCGACGGCGATACCTTCCTGGTGCCGACGCTGGCGGCGGTGAAGAACATCATCAACAACCGCCACCTCGGCATCCCCGACTGGGCGGTCGAGAAGTCCCTGCGCGTCTACGACGTGCATCTGGCGTCCTTCAAGGCGTTCCACGAGGCCGGTGGCAAGATCGCCATGGGCACCGACGCGGGCACGCCGTTCAACAGACATGGCGAGAACGTTCAGGAACTGCGCTGGATGGTCGAGGCCGGGATGACGCCGCTGGAGGCGTTGATCGCCGGCACGTCGAATGCCGCCGAACTGATCGAGCCGGGCGAGCGTGGTGTGATCGCGAAGGACAAGGTCGCCGACCTGTTGCTGGTACGCGGCAACCCGGCCGAGAACATCGACATGGCCGGCGAGAAGGCCAATCACCTGATGGTCATCAAGGACGGTGCGGCCGTCGTCGACCGCCGGGGCGAAGAGGCTCTCGCCGCGGCGGCCGAATAGGTCCGGAGACTACTCCCGCCAGCTCGTGTCCTGGCGGTCCAGGCGGCGGACCAGCGCGTCGAACTCGCGCTGGCCGACGCCCGCGCCGAAGCCGCCGCTGGACGCCTCGCGCACGTAGTTCTGGACTTCCTTCGGCGGGATCACGATGCCGCTGCCGGCCTGTGCTGCGAGCTGATGCTTGCAGGCCTGTTCCATGTAGTACATCAGCAGGAAGGCCTCCTGCACCGTCGCCCCGACGGTCAGCAGGCCGTGGTTGCGCAGGATCATCACCTTCTTGTCGCCCATGTCGGCGAGCATCCTTGCCTGCTCCTCTTCGCGCAGCGCGATGCCTTCATAGTCATGATAGGCGACGTTGTCGGTGAACAGCATGGCCGTCTGGCTGACCGGCAGCAGGCCGTCCTTCTGCGCCGAGACGCCGACGCCGGCGACGGTGTGCGTGTGCAGCACGCAGCCGATCTCGTGGTTCTCCCGATGGATGCAGCTGTGGATGACATAGCCGGCCGGATTGATGCCGTAGTCGCTGTCGGAAATGATGTTGCCCTCGATGTCGACCTTCACGAGGTTCGACGCGGTCACTTCCTCGTAGAGCAGCCCGAACGGGTTGATCAGGAAATGCTCCTCCGGTCCCGGCACGGCGGCGGAGATGTGGGTGTAGATCAGGTCGTCCATGCTGAACATGTGTATCAGCCGATAGCAGGCTGCCAGATCCAGACGGACCTGCCATTCCTCGGCTGAAATACTGTCGGGACGGGCGCTCGGATGGCGCGTGACGGTTGCGGTCATGAAATCCTCCCCTGGATGATGCCCGGATTGCCTCATCATACAGGTGCGGCGGCGGCCGGTCACCCGATCCCGCAATGACCCTGCGGCAAGCAGAATTCGCTTTGCCTTGGGCATCAAATCCCGCTTAGCTAGGCCATTGAATCAATCAAGCCGGGTCAACCGGTATTTGCGCACCACTGGGAGGATGATCGACATGATCCGCAAACTCGCAATCGCCGCCGCCGCGCTCTGCGTCGCCGGTATCGCCCATGCCGAGCCGCGCGAAATGCGCTATGCCACGGCGGCGCCGGAACAGACCCCGTGGGGCAAGTTCCTGAACGACACCATCGCCGATATTCACGCCAAGACCGACAAGCTGAAGATCGTGCCTTATTTCTCGTCCGCCCTGGGCGACGAGCAGACCGCGCTGCGCCAGACCGTGCGCGGCCGCATCGACATGTCCGGCCAGTCCGGCGTCGCCACCTCGCTGGTCGCGCCCAGCTTCGAGCTGCTCTCGACGGCCTATCTGTTCGATTCCGCCGAGCAGTCGGACTGCATGTTCGACAACCATATCGGACCGATCTTCGCCGAGCAGATGCAGGGGTCCGGCCTGGAGCTGATTTCCTGGGTCGAGGTTGGCCACAGCTACACGTCCTCGCAGTCCAAGATCCACACGATCGAGGACATCAAGGGCTTCAAGCTGCGCATCCCCCCGACCGGCGCGACAAAGCTGTTCTATGACGAACTGGGCGCCAATGGCGTGCCGATGGGCGTTGTCGACATGGTCCCGGCGCTGAAGACCGGCCAGGTCAACGGCATCACCACCTCGACGGTCTATGGCATCGCGATCGGCCTGCCGAAGCTGGCGCCGTTCACCCTGGTGCACAAGGCGACCCATGACGTCGGCACCGTGACCGTGTCCAAGAAGGTCTGGGACGACCTGGGTGACGAGGAGAAGGCCGCGATCCGTCTGATCGACGCCCGCGTCAATGACCTGCGTGTGGCCATCCGTGGCGCCGAGACCGCCCTGCTGGGCAAGGTCGCCGCCGCCGGCGCCCCGGTGTACGAGCTGCCGGAAGCGGAGAAGAAGCGTTGGGCCGAGGCTGGCGCCCGGGCCGCCGAGAAGCTGGTCCAGGAGATCGGTGGCGACGCCCCCGAGATCTGGGAGAAGATCAAGAAGGCCAAGGCCGCCTGCTCCTGATCCAGGGGAACACCTGACGGACCCGTCCCGGAATGGCAGCAATCCTGAAATGGCTCCTGCGCGCCGAGAGCCTCGTGGCAGCAATCGCCTACATCATCGTGGCGAGCCTGCTGCTGGGGGAGATCGTCGCGCGGGAGATTTTCGCGACCACCATATGGGGCTCGCAGCGGATGGCGATCTACGCCGCCATCTATGCAGGCTTTCTGGGACTGTGTCTGGCCACCGCCGCGAACGCGCATCTGCGCCCGCAGTTCGCTGACAGGTGGTGGCCATCAAGCTGGTCGAACGGCCTGAACCGCTTCGGTGACGTGCTCTCGGCGGGGCTCTTCATCTGGCTTGGAGTCGTCGGGCTTGAATACGTGACGGCCAGCTACGAGGCCAACGAGGTCGCGCCCGTCATCCGCTGGAATCTCTGGTGGATCCAGTCGGTGATCATCTATTCCTTCTTCTCGTCGGCGTTGCGGCACCTGATCTTCGCGGCGCGGCCGGAGCTGAAACCGGTCCCCGACATCACGGACGCTGCCTGACCCATGGACGTGCTTCTTCTCATCGGTCTCGTGCTGCTGCTGCTGTCGCTGCGGCAGAGCGTGATCCTGATCCTCTTCGTTGCCGGCTTCTATGTGCATTACGTCTTCGGCGACGGCGAACTCAGCTACCTGATCGAGGATCTGTGGACCAGCGTCGATCGCAGTGTCCTGCTGGCCATTCCCATGTTCGTGCTGGCCGGCAACATCATGACCCGCGGCTCGATCGCCGAACGGCTGATCAACATCATGCGGGCGCTGACCCAGTGGCTGCCCGGCGGCCTGGCGGTCTGCACCATCCTGTCCTGCGCCGTGTTCGCGGCGCTGTCGGGCTCGTCGCCGGTCACCCTTCTGGCAGTCGGTTCGATCATGTATCCGGCCCTGATCCAGCAGGGTTATCCGAAGAACTTCGCGCTTGGCTCGCTGGCCTCGGCCGGCACGCTGGGCATCGTGATCCCGCCGTCGATCCCGCTGATCCTGTATGGCATCGTCACCGAGAAATCGATCGTCGACCTGTTCCTGGCCGGCATCATACCGGGCATCCTGCTGACGGTCGTGCTGACGACCTATTCGTTGCTCTACAACCGCAAGATCAAGGCGCTGCCGTTCGATCTCGGGCAGTTGATCAGGGCGATCCGGGAAGGCATCTGGGCGCTGATGACGCCGGTGATCCTGCTGGGCGGCATCTACTCCGGCTATTTCTCCGCCACCGAGGCGGCGGCCGTCGCCGTCGGCTACGCGCTGCTGGTGGAAATCCTCATTCACCGCGAACTGAAGGTGAAGGATTTCTATGGCATCGCGGTGGAGACCTCGCGCCTTCTTGGCACGCTGCTGCCCATCGTCGCCATCGCGCTCTCGATCAACCTGCTGCTGACCGCGGAGCGTATCCCGCAGGACCTCGCCGCGTGGATGACCACGCTGGTCGACGACCAGTTCACCTTCCTGGTGGTGCTGAACATCTTCCTGCTGATCATCGGCTGCCTGGTGGATATCGGCGCGGCGATCCTGATCCTCGCGCCAATCCTGATGCCGATCGCGCAGGCCTATGGCATCGACCCGATCCACTTCGGCATCATCATGGTGGTGAACCTGGAGATCGGCTACATCACGCCACCCATAGGATTGAACCTGATCGTGGCGATGACAGCCTTCAAGGAAGATTTCCTGCTGATCTGCAAGTCGGTCCTGCCGTTCATCGGCCTGATGCTGTTCGTGCTGATCTGCGTGACCTGGATCCCCGAACTGTCGCTCTACCTGATCCAGTAACGCATCAGCCCCGGCAGATCTTGATGAAGCGGTCGACTTCCGCGTCCGTAGTGACGAAGGAGCAGACCAGCCGCACGCCGTTCTTTCCGATCGCGTCCATGTCGTAGAAGCTGGCGCCTTCGGCGCGCAGCTTGTCCGCGGCGCCGCCTGGCAGGCAGACGAACAGCTCGTTCGCCTCGACCGGATGGGCGAAGCTGACCGAGTTGATCTGTTGCAGCCCGTCATGCAGGCGCATCGCGGCTCGGTTGGCGTGGCGGGCGTTTTCCAGCCACAGATCGTCGGTGATGTAGGCCAGCAGCTGCGCCGACAGATACCGCATCTTGGAGAACAGGTGCCCGGCCCGCTTGCGGCGGTAGATGAAGTCCTTCGCCAGATCCCGGTCGAAGAACACCACCGCCTCTGCCGCCATGGCGCCGTTCTTGGTCGCTCCGAAGGACAGTGCGTCGACGCCAGACTTCCAGGTCAGTTCCGCAGGCGTGCAGCTCGCGCTGGCCAGGGCGTTGGCGAAACGCGCGCCGTCCATGTGCACCTTGCAGTCGGCCGCATGCGCCAGATCCGCCAGCGCGCGAATGTGCTCGGGTTGATAGACCGCTCCGTACTCGGTGCACTGCGTCAGGGTGACCCCGGCGCGTTGCGGATGGTGATCGAAGCCGACGACGAAGCGGTCGAGACCTTGCTGCAGTCCCTCGACCGTCAGCCGGCCGCTTTCGGCCTCGACCGGGTACATCTTCGCGCCGCCGGTATAGAATTCTGGTCCGCAGCACTCGTCATCGAAGCAATGCGCGTGCTCGTGGCAGAAGATCGCGCCCCAGGGCGGGGCGATGGTCGACAGCGCCAGGCAGTTGGCGGCCGAGCCGGTTGCGATCGGGAACACAGCCAGATCGGTCTCGAAGATTTCGGCCATCTTTTTCTCGAGAGCCTTTGTGACCTCGTCCTCGCCATAGGATCTTGCAGCGCCTTCATTGGCGTCTGCGAGCGCCTGCATGATCTTCGGGTGCACCCCGGCGATATTGTCGGACGCGAAATGCATGGATCACTCCGTTTCTTCGATGATCTCGATGTCGAGCCGCTCAGGCTCCTGATCCGGCGGCAGCCGCCAGGCGGCGAGCCCCTGCGGACCGCCCCAGCGCAGCCCCATGATCAACCAGACCAGGTCGGGCTCCAGCCGCGCCTGTTCGCGGTCGCAGTCGGAGGGGCGGGGTTCGCCGTTGGGATGGCTGTGGAAGTGTCCGACCACCTCCAGGCCGGCGTCGCGCGCCGCGCGCTGGGTCTTCAGGCGGAGGCCGGGATCGATCTCGAAGGCGCGGGCGGTCTCTTCGGCGACATTGGGGCTTGGCGCGATCTCGAGGACCTCCACCGTGTCGCCCCCGGCGCGGCCGACAAGCAGCCCGCATCCCTCATTGGGCATCGCCTCGCCGAGATGGCCAAGGATGCGCCCGGCGCAGTCGATCGGCAGCCGCAGCCGTGTCATTGCCCGCCGGCCTGTCCCCGCACCGCGCCGGTGGCGGCATCCAGGACCAGAACCTCGCGGCTGCCGTCCGGCTTCTCGACCAGCAGCATGAGCAGCCGGCCATCCAGTTCCGATGAAATGATCCGGCCCTCGACCTGACTTTCCCATGCGGCGCCTGAGAAAGCAGCTGGGGGCATTGCAACGGGCGTCTGTGCCGGCGTTTCGGGGGTTGCGGCCTCTTCGCCGCCGCTGAACTTCTCGACCGCCTTGACGATAATGATGCCGGTCATCGCCAGAATGGCTATACCCAGCACCACAACCACGATCTTGAGTACGCGGAAATTGGGCGGCTGTTCGTCAGACATGCATGAATCCGGAACGCTGGAGGCAATCGTCACCGACGAGGCCGGCGGGGAGCGGCTGGACCAGTTCCTGGCCCGCACCCTCGACGGTCTGTCGCGCTCCCGGCTCAAACCCCTGATCGAGAAGGGCCGCGTCCGAACAGCGGAGCGGACGATAACGGACCCCTCATACCGGGTCAAACCGGGCGAACGCTTCGCCGTGGCGGTGGAAGCCGCCGCCGATCCCGAGCCGAAGGCCCAGGCGATCCCGCTGGATGTGCTGTTCGAGGATGCGCACCTGATCGTCATCAACAAACCGCCGGGCATGGTGGTCCATCCGGCGGCGGGTAATCCCGACGGCACCCTGGTCAATGCTCTGATCGCGCATTGCGGGGACAGCCTGTCCGGCATCGGCGGGGTTAAGCGTCCCGGCATTGTCCACCGCCTGGACAAGGACACCTCCGGCGTGATGATCGCCGCCAAGACGGATGCGGCGCATCAGGGACTTTCCGAACTGTTCGCCGCGCATGACATCGAGCGCATGTATCTCGCGCTGGTCCGTGGCGTGCCGTCGCGCCCGAAGGACACGATCGAAGGCCCCATCGGCCGCGATCCGAAGAACCGCAAGCGCATGGCGGTACGTCAGGGCGGCAAGCACGCCGTCACGCACTACCGTGTCGCCGAACGCATCGGCGATGCCGTGGGTCTGCTGGAATGCACTCTGGAGACAGGGCGGACGCACCAGATTCGTGTCCATCTCAGCCATATCGGCCATCCGGTGATCGGCGATCCTCTCTACGGACGGCTGCGTGGCGGCTCCCTGAAGGGACTTTCGGCGGAGGCCAGGGAGGCGGCCCGCGCCTTTCCGCGCCAGGCCCTGCATGCGGCGCATCTGGGCTTCAGGCATCCGGTGACGGGCGAAGCGCTCGCCTTCACGGCGCCGCCGCCGGAAGATATGGCCGAACTGATCCAGATGCTGTTACAGGGCGTAACCTGAACGCGCCTTGTTTGGGACATATTCACGTCCCAGATTACGGTGTCCGGGCGGGTAACGATCAAATGCGCTGGCTCGTCCGGCGATTTTTGCTGAGGAGGGAAAATCATGGCCTCGCGCAACACGATCCCTGCGCTGTCACCCGACGGCAGCCTTAGTCAGTACATGGAAGAGATCCGCAAGTTCCCGATGCTGGAGCCTGAGGAAGAGTACATGCTGGGCAAGAGCTTCAAGGAACACGGCGATCTGGATGCGGCCCACAAGATGGTGACCTCGCATCTGCGCCTGGTGGCGAAGATCGCCATGGGTTACCGCGGCTACGGTCTGCCGGTGCAGGAACTGATTTCCGAGGGCAATGTCGGCATGATGCAGGCGGTCAAGCGCTTCGATCCCGACAAGGGCTTCCGTCTGGCGACCTACGCCATGTGGTGGATCCGCGCCTCGATCCAGGAATACATCCTGCGGTCGTGGTCGCTGGTGAAGATGGGCACGACCGCGGCGCAGAAGAAGCTGTTCTTCAACCTGCGCAAGATGAAGGGTCAGTTGCAGGCCATCGAGGAAGGCGACCTGCATCCCGACACCGTCACCACCATCGCCACCAAGCTGCAGGTGTCCGAACAGGAAGTGGTCGACATGAACCGCCGCCTGTCCGCGCCGGATCATTCGCTGAACGCGCCGCTGCGCATGGACGGCGATGACGAGTGGATGGACTGGCTGACCGACGAGACCGAGACCCAGGAAGAGATACTCGGCGAGAACGAGGAACTGGATCAGCGTCGCGAAATGCTGGTCAACGCCATGACCGTTCTGAACGACCGGGAGAAGCACATTCTCACCGAGCGGCGTCTGAAGGAGAATCCCTCGACGCTGGAAGAGCTGAGCCAGGAATACGGCGTCAGCCGCGAGCGAGTCCGCCAGATCGAGGTCCGGGCCTTCGAGAAGCTGCAGAAGGCGATGAAGAACGCCGCCATGGAGCAGCGGACCGCTGCCGAACAGAAACGGCTCGCCTTCAGCAAGTGACTATCGCCATCGCCGCGCTACCCTGAAGGACATACTGACCTTCCGGGGAGGCGCGGCGATGCGCATTCTTTTCACCCTCGTCCTGATCTGCGCCGCGCTGGGCTCGGCCCGAGCGGACCGTCCGCCCATGGTCGCGGCGGCGCATCCACTGGCCGCCGAGGCTGGCATGAAGGTGCTTCGCGCCGGCGGCTCCGCGGTCGACGCCGCCATTGCAATCCAGGCCGTGCTGACGCTGGTCGAGCCGCAGTCCTCGGGCATTGGCGGCGGTGCGTTCATGCTGCACTGGCGGGCCTCTGACGGCCGGCTCGATGCATATGATGGGCGGGAGACAGCGCCGGCGGCGGCAGGCCCGGACCTGTTCCTCCGTTCAGACGGCTCGCGGATGAAGTTCTTCGAGGCCGTGGTAGGCGGCAGGGCGGTCGGCGCCCCGGGCGTACTGGCGATGCTGGAGCTGGCGCATGGTGAACATGGCGCCCTGGCCTGGGCCGACCTGTTCGGCGATGCGGTGCGTCTCTCCGAGGAAGGCTTCGAGGTGACGCCCCGTCTGCATTATCTCCTGCACCGGGACATCTTCCTGAAGGCCTCGCCCACGGCCGCGCCCTATTTCTATGACGCGAACAGCGAGCCGCGTCCGATCGGTCACCTGCTTCGCAATCCGCAACTGGCGACGACCTTCCGTGCGGTGGCCGCAAGTGGCGCGAAGGCGCTGAGCGAGGGGCCGATCGCCGAGTCAATTGTCGGCGCCGTGCAGGGGCATGCGCTCAATCCCGGCCTGCTGACGCTGGAGGATCTGCAGGCCTATCGCGCCAAGCGGCGGGAGCCGGTCTGCATCCGCTATCGCATCTACAGCGTCTGTGGCATGCCGCCGCCGACTTCAGGCGGCATGACGGTGGCCCAGATCCTGGGGCAGCTGCGGCACCTGCCGGTCGGCGAGGCGGGTCCTGGCACGCCGAAAGCTGTTCACCTGATCTCCGAGGCCCAGAAGCGAGCCTATGCCGACCGTGGGCTTTATCTGGCCGACAGCGATTTCGTCGATGTGCCGGTGCAAGGCCTGCTGGACGCCGAGTATCTGAAGCAGCGCGCGCTGGAGATCGATCCGGCCCGATCCGGCGGCGACGCCGAACCGGGGCAGGTCCGCCGCAAGACCGAGTTCCGGCCGGGCCAGGACCTGGCGCAACCCGCCACGACGCATTTCGCCGTGGTCGATGCCAGGGGCAATGTCGTCTCCATGACCTCATCGGTCGAGAACGCCTTCGGGTCGCGGATCATGGTCGCCGGCTTCATGCTGAACAATCAGCTCACCGACTTCTCCTTCGCGCCGACAGACGAGGATGGCCGCGTCGTCGCCAATGCCGTCGCTCCCGGCAAGCGCCCCCGCAGTTCCATGTCGCCGACCATCGTGCTCAATCCCGATGGTGGTTTCCGGCTGGCCATCGGGTCGCCGGGGGGCAGCCGGATCATCGGCTATGTCGCGAAGTCGCTGGTGGCCGTGCTGGACTGGAAGCTGCCTGTGCAGGCCGCCATCGACCTGCCGCATCACGTGAACCGCAACGGTCCAGTCGATCTGGAAGAAGGCACGTCGATCGAATCCCTGGCTCCGGCTCTCGAGGCTATGGGTCATCAGGTGAAGGCGCGAACCCTCAACAGCGGCCTGCACGGGATCGAGCACATCAACGGCGTCTGGCGCGGCGGCGCCGACCCGCGGCGCGAAGGCGTCGTTCTTTCCGGCGATTGACTCAGTCGACCGTCAGGATGGCGTCGCCGGCCTCCAGGACGCCTTCGGGCCGCTCGATGCGGAGGACGGCGAGGGCGCGCGCGCCGAGGCCGGTGCGCACGCTGCCGACCTCGATACCGTCCACCAGCACCGGCGTTCCGGGCTCGGGCAGGGGGCCCTGAACCGAGACCGGCGTCAGGCGCTTGCGGACGTTGCCGCGGTATTTGGTCCGGGCGGTCAGTTCCTGGCCGACATAGCAGCCCTTCTTGAAGTCGATGGCGTTGAACTCGTCCATCCGGTGTTCCAGCAGAAACGACTTCTCCACCTCGATATCGCGGCTGCCGTCGGGAATGCCGAGCGCGATCCGCCGCGCATCCCAGGTGTCCAGGGTGGTTTCGTTACCTTCCGGGTTCTCGCCAGCGGGCAGGACGGCGCGCCATCCAAGTTCGGCGGCGCGGGGATCCGGCGCGGCGAGACGGCCAGAGACGTCGCCGTCGAGCACGGCGAAGACAGACCATTGATCGGTCTCTTCGGCCAGATCGACCTTCGAGCGCAGCTTGTAGAGCGTCAGGCGGCGCTTCAGGTCGCCGAGCCGGTCCGCCTCGCAATCGATCAGAAAGTCTTCGCCGTCTCGAAAGACGAAGAAGTCATGCAGGAACTTGCCCTGTGGCGTCAGCAGCGTGGCGTAGACCGCCACGCCAGGCGCGGCCTTCGCGACATTGTTGGAGACGAGGTTCTGCAGGAACGTCTCGGCGTCCTCACCGCTGACACGCAGCAGGCCCCGGTTCGGAAGTTTGGTGTAGGCGGTTCCGCTCATGGCGCGTGATCTGGCGTGGCGCGGGGCCGAAATCAATCCCCGGCCATGCCGAACACCTTCAGCAGAAAGGCATGATTGAGCGCCACTTCCTTCAGCTTGTCGAAGCGCCCGGCGGAGCCGGCATGGCCCGCTTCCATGTTGATCTTCAACAGCAGCAGATTGTCGTCGGTGCGGGTGGCCCGCAGCCTTGCGGCCCATTTTGCCGGTTCCCAGTAGGTCACGCGCGGGTCGGTCAGGCCACCGGTGATCAGCATCGCCGGATAGTGCTTCGCCTCGACATTGTCATAGGGGCTGTAGGACAGCATCAGGTCGTGGACGGCCTTCGACGTGATCGGATTGCCCCATTCGGTCCATTCGGGCGGCGTCAGCGGCAGGCTGTCGTCCAGGATGGTGGTCAGGCAGTCGACGAAGGGCACTTCGGCGACCACCGCCTTCCAAAGATCGGGCCGCATGTTCGCCGCCGCGCCAACCAGCATCCCGCCGGCGCTGCCGCCATGGATGGCGATGCCGCCTTCGGCCGCCCAGCCGCGCCGGACAAGCTCTTCCCCGGCCGAGACGAAGTCGCGGAACGTGTTGGTCTTCTTCTCCAGCTTGCCGTCCAGATACCAGCGGTAGCCCTTCTCCATGCCGCCCCGGATATGGGCGATGGCGTAGATGAAGCCGCGGTTCACAAGGCTGAACCGGTGCGGGCTGAAGCTGGCCGGCATCGACATGCCGTAGGAGCCATATCCGTAGAGCAGCACTGGCTCGCTGCCATCCAGCAGGGCGTCCTTCCAGTGCAGTACTGTCATCGGGATCTCGACGCCGTCATGTGCCTTCGCCTGAATGCGCCGCACCACATAATCCGAAGGTTCGTGGCCGGAGGGAATCTCCTGTTCCTTGAGCAGATCCCGCCGCCGCGTCCGCATGTCGTATTCGAAGATGCGTTCCGGCGTGGTCGGCGACGAGTAGCTGAAACGCAGCTTGTCCGAGGCGTATTCCTGGCCGCCGGACAGGCCCAGCGCATAGGCCTCCTCGGCAAAGGCGATTTCGTGCTCCTCGCCGGTATCGGCCTGGGTGACAACGATGCGGGGCAGGGCGTTCACCGTCTCCAGACGGACCAGCCAGTCCCTGAAGCCCTCGACGCCACGGACCAGAAAGCCCTCCCGCGCCGGTACGAGATCGGTCCAGTTCTCTTCCGACGGCGCGTCGATCGGGGCTTCCATCAGCTTGAAGTCGATGGCGCCGTCGCGGTTGGTGCGGATGACGAAACGGCCGCCCTGATCGGTGACGTCGTACTCATGCCCCTCGCGGCGGGCGGCGATCAGGACGGGTTCGGCGTCAGGCTGATCCGCGCGCAGGAAGCGGACCTCGCTGGTCTCCGAAGCGTGGGAATGCAGCAGGATCAGCTCGCGGCTGTCGCTCTCGCCCACCGACAGAAAGTAGCCGCTGTCGGCCTCGTGATAGACCAGTCGGTCGTTGGCGGGATCGTCGCCGACCCGGTGGCGGAAGACCCGGTCGGGGCGCAGGTCGTCGTTGAGTTTGGCGTAGAAGAAGTGCTCGCCGTCAGCCGCCCAGACCGCGCCGCCGCTGGTGCCCTCGACGGGCGCGCCCAGGGTCTCGCCGCTGGCGATGTCCCGCACCTGGATGCGGTAGAGTTCGGAACCCTTCACATCCTCCGACCAGGCAAGACGCTTGTGGTCGAAGGACTGGCGTACGCCGCCCAGGCGGTAGAATGCGTGTTCCTTCGACAGGGCATCGCCGTCCAGCAGGACCTCCTCATCGCCGCCGTCGCGCGGCTGGCGGCAATAGAGCGGATGCTCGCCGGTCTCCTCGTAGCGGATGTGATAGGCGAAGGGACCGTCGTTGACCGGGGGCGAGCTGTCGTCGGGCTTGATGCGGCCCTTCAGTTCCTCGAACAGTGCGGCGCGCAGATCCTCCACATCGGCCAGTTGCGCCTCGGTCCAGGCGTTTTCAGCCTCCAGGTAGTCGCGGATGTCGGCCTGCAGCACGGAAGGATCGCGCATCACCTCGCGCCAGTTCTCGTCCCGCAGCCAGGCCCAGGGATCCTGACGTTCGACGCCGTGGGCGGTATGGACATGCGGCCGCTTCGGCGCGACGGGGGGCTGATTGCTCATGAGGGCTGATCCGGTCTTTCGGGAATCGGTAGAGGGCGACTATAACGGCCTTGCAGCCAGACAAGAGGGATATGGGATGAAGCCGGTCCGAGAACACCCCAACGCGATCGAAGCCGCAAGGCTGGTCAGCCGCATGCTGATCGAAACGGAATCGGTGCATTTCAATGCCGACGATCCCTTCATCTTCACCGCCGGCTGGGCCAGTCCCGTCTATATCGATTGCCGTCGCCTCATCGCGTTTCCGCGCGTACGTCAGAAGATCGTCGATCTGGCCGCGGAGACCCTGGGCCGTCAGGTCGGGTTCGAGTGCTTCGATGGTGTGGCCGGTGGCGAGACGGCGGGCATTCCCTATGCCGCCTGGATTGCCGACAAGCTGATGCTGCCGATGCAGTATGTACGCAAGAAGCCCAAGGGTTTCGGTCGCATGGCGCAGATCGAGGGCAAGCTGGACGAGGGCGACAGGGTGTTGCTGGTGGAGGACCTGACGTCCGACGGCGGCTCCAAGATCAATTTCTGCGACGCCATTCGCAATGCCGGGGCCAGCGTCGATCATGCCTTCGTCGTCTTCTATTATTCGATCTTCCCGCACGCGAATGCGAATTTCGAACGCGCCGGGATCACCCTGCACTACCTGGCGACCTGGTGGGACGTGCTGGAGGCTGCCCGCGACAGCGGCTATTTCGAGTCGCGGACGCTGGATGAGGTCGAGAAATTCCTGAACGATCCGGTCGGCTGGTCCGGTTCGCATGGCGGCCGCGCGGAGGCCCCTGAATAACGGGGTTATTTCGCGCCTGCGATAGTGCGTCGCAACGAACACTTATTGTGCAATGCAACATGAATCTCTAGATTGAGGGGGCTGCCGCGGGATCGCGCCCGCAGGCTCCCCGTTTACCCGTCAATCAGGATTGCAAGATGACCGACGAAACCAAGACCGAAGCCGCGGCCGCACCGAAGCCGGCCGTCGAGACGCCCGCCGAAGCTCCGAAGACCGAAGCCAAGGCCGAAGCTCCGGTGAAACCGGCTGCCAAGCCCGCCGCGAAGAAGGCCGCGCCGAAGCCTGCTGCGAAGAAGTCGGCCGCGCCGAAGGCTGCCGCCAAGGCTGCGCCGAAGCCAGCTGCGAAAAAGCCGGCCGCGCCGAAGACTGCCGCCAAGGCTGCGCCGAAGCCCGCCGCCAAGGCTGCGCCGAAGGCTGCCGCGCCGAAGCCGGTCGCCAAGTCCGCCACGACCCCGGTCGAGATCGGCTACGAGATCAGCGAGGGCTTCGCCGCCTTCGTCAAGGATCGTTTCGAGACCAACATGGCCTTCGTTTCCGAGCTGCAGGGCGTGAAGTCGCCTGACGAATTCGTCGAGCTTCACCGCACCTATTTCGACACCGCCGCCAAGGCCTACTCGGACCAGGCCACGCTGTTCAACGAGCGTTGCCAGGAAATGTTCACCGCCTCTTTCACGCCGATGATGTCGTCCTTCAAGGATGCCGGCGAGCAGTGGCGCAAGGCCGTCGGCGTCTGATCGCCGGCACTGCCGAATGAACGAGGGCCGCCGGAGCGATCCGGCGGCCCTTTTCTTTGGTGGTCGGTAACGGTGTCAGCCGTCCTTCTGGACCGGTCCGCGGTCTTCGTGCATCGGGCCGCGGTGGCGCGGATGCGTGGTCAGCCGTTCGACGGTGGCCTTCTGGTCCTCGTCCAGCACGGTGTAGAGCGGATCGAAGGCGGCGCGGATCGACTTCGTCGCCATCAGCGCGTCCTCCATGATCTTCTCGACTTCCGCGAAGCGCGAAGGGGCGGGGCCCTGGTGCAGCGCGTCCATGCGGTCACAGGCGCTCAGAAGCTGGGCGCCGCCATCGCGGACCGCCGCGGCGAAGGCTTCCCACTGCGGCTTCTGCGCGTCGGTGATGCTGAGACGGATCTCGGCGAAGGTGACGACATCCTCCAGCCGGTCTTGGCCCTGGTTGCAGACCATGTGCATGCCATGGTGGCGGCCATGCTTGCCGTAGCCCGCGTGTTCCCAGCCGCCGGAGGTCGCGGCGGAAAGGCCCGCGGCCGCGCCGGCGATACCGATGGCGGAAGCGGCGGAGATCAGGATGATTTTCATGCGGCGTGTCATTGCGTTGCCTCCTCGTGTTTGGGTTCGCGTCATTGCGCCACTGCAACCTGATGCGCCCGCCGCCGAAATTCATCCCGCCGGAGGAAACGTCTGGTAACGCCGGGTAACAGCGGGCCCGGCGGTTACCATGCGTTACGAAAAAGCCGGGCCGGGAGGCGAAACAGGCTATAAATCAGGCTCATGACACGCCGCCCGCATATCCTGATCGTCGACGACGACCGCGAGATCCGCGACCTGCTCGCGCGCTTCCTTGTCCGCCATGACTTCCGCGTCGATACCGCCGCCGATGGCAGGGAAATGGACAAGGTCATGGCCGGCGGGCGCTTCGACCTGATCGTGCTGGATCTGATGATGCCCGGCGAGGACGGCCTGAGCATCTGCCGCCGCCTGCGCTCTGACAGCAACATCCCGATCGTCATGCTGACAGCGCTGGGCGAGGAGGCGGACCGGATCGTCGGGCTGGAGATCGGCGCCGACGACTACCTGCCGAAGCCCTTCAACCCGCGCGAACTGCTTGCCCGCATCCGGGCGGTGCTGCGCCGCCTCGAATCGACGCCTGCCTCGGCCCAGGGCGACAGGCCGCGCAGCCTTTGCTTCGAGGGCTGGCAGGTGGATCTGGCGGCGCGCGAACTGCGCGATCCGGAGGGCACGCTTGTGACGCTGACATCGGGCGAGTTCGACCTGCTGGAGGCTCTCGTCGAACGCCCACAGCAGGTGCTCAGCCGCGATCAGCTTGCCGATCTCACCTCGGGCCGGGTGCTGGGGCCGCTGGACCGCTCCATCGACGTCGCGCTCAGCCGGCTGCGCCGGAAACTGGGGGAGGACCCGAAGAACCCGCGCCTGATCAAGACGGTCCGTCACGGCGGCTACTATTTCGCGGCCGAAGCCGCGCCATGCTGAGACAGGTCCGCGACAGCGGCGTCGCCGCGCGGCTGGCGATGATCCTGATGATCCTGATGCTGGTCGGCGTCGGTATCTCTATCGGCTGGTATGTGAAGGACCGTTCCGACGCCGCGACGCGGCTGTTCGCGCAATCGGCGGCGCGGCGCATCAACCACATTATTCCCCTGCTGGACGGCGCATCGGTCGAGATGCGGCGCGACATGATCCGAGCCATGTCCGGGCCGACCCTGCGCATCCTGCTGGAGCCGGGACCGCCGCCGCCCGATCCGGAGCTGATGGAGCATCGGCAGATACAGCGTCACGCCCGCCGTCTGCTGAAGGGGCTGGAGGGGCGTCCGATCGCCATGTCCCGTATCGGCGACTGGGAACGGCCGCTGTTCGGCAAGGAGCGGCGCGGACCGCCCGAGCCCGACATCCTTCCCAGCCGCACCAAGATGATCGTCGCGACCACCCTGCTGGACGGGCAGTGGGTGCATTTCATTCTCGCCACCGACCTGACATCGCTGCGCTGGGCCTTGCGGACCGCCTTCTGGGTTGTGTCCCTTGGCGTAGTCATCGCCCTGTTCTCGGTCTGGGCGGCGTATCGGGCGACACGGCCGCTCAGGAAGATGACAGTCGCCGCCGAAACCCTGGGCCTGAATGTCGATGCTCCGCCGCTGGAAGAGCGCGGATCGCGGGAGATGCGCCGTACCGCGCGGGCCTTCAACACCATGCAGCAGCGGATCAAGCGGCTGGTCGACGACCGCACGCTGATGCTGGCGGCGCTGAGCCATGACCTGAAGACCATGCTCACCCGGCTGAGACTGCGTGCCGAGTTCATCGAGGACGAGGAACAGCAGGCCAAGGCCGTTCGGGACATCGACGACATGGACATGATGGTCGATGCTGCGCTTGGCTTTGTCCGCGGCGATCAGGCCAACGAGATGGTGTCGCGGATGGATCTGGCCAGCCTTGTCCGCGATCTGGCTGATGACTGCCAGGCGCAGGGTCATGACGTCCTGTTCGAAGGTCCTGAACGGCTGGCGGTGCAAGGCCGGCCCGTGGCGCTGAAACGGGCGGTTGGGAATCTTTCCGACAATGCAATCCGATATGGCGGCAATGCCCGTATCAGTCTGCAGGAATCCGATGGCCGGGCCATTCTGCTGATTGCCGATGATGGGCCGGGCCTGCCCGAAGCGGAGCTGGAAAAGGTGTTTCAACCATTCTACCGCGTCGAAGCCTCGCGCAGCCGGGATACCGGCGGCAGCGGCCTCGGACTGGCGCTGGCGCGCGATGTCTTCCGGCGGCTGGGTGGCGACCTCGTGCTGGCGAACCGCGCCGAAGGCGGACTCGTCGCCAGAGCCTGGTTGCCCCTCGACCAGTTGTCGTGAGCGGCGGGCGATACCGCGTCCGGTTCTGGCGCTCGGCCTACCGGGTCGCCTGGAGCCTGCGCGGGGCCTTCTGGCTGATGCCATGGCCGCACATGAACGGTGCGATGACGGCAGTCTGGGTCGGTGACCGCGTGCTGATGGTCCGCAACAGCTACAACGACTACTTCACTTTTCCGGGCGGGCGCCTCGATAGCGGGGAAGGTTTCGCCGAGGCCGCCGCCCGCGAACTGAGCGAGGAAACAGCGGTCAGTCTCCCGCCGGACGCTCTGAAGCTTGCCGTCGGCCTGGACCGGGCCCGTCCGTTCGGGCAGGCCCGGCTGGAGATCTTCGAATGCCGCCTGCCGGCCAGGCCAGAGGTGGTTCCGGACGCAGTGGAAATCGCCGAACATCACTGGTGGCCGGCGTCCGAAGCCCTGTCCCGCACACTCTATGGGCCGGTCCGCGCCTACCTCGAAGCCACCGGCGATCGCGGACCGGAAATTGCGACGCTTGTGGAGGAGAGTTGATTCCCGGCAGCGAGGAGCCGAGGGTTCATGCAAAGTTTACCGCGCGACTACTAGGCTGGAGGGAAATGGGAGTTCGGATACAGAAGGGCCTCCGCCTGTTGCGGGAAGGCCGGATTCCCCGGTTGGGACAGGCGACCGCCGCGATCGCTGTTCTCGTACTGGTGTGGCTTCTGTTCGTGGATCCGGCGATGACGGATCCTTCTTCCGAAACAGCCGCCGACGCGGAAGTTCCCTATGCAGTGTCCGTCAGTCTTGCGCCTGTCGATCTGTCGAAGGGCGAGGACGGCCGGTGGCGGCCGGACCCTGGCGTGAACTGGACCGAAACGGATCCGCACCGCGGACACTTCGGTTTTCGACAGGAACCGGTCTGGGTTCGCGTCAGTGTCGCCAATCCCCATCAGACGCGGTTCGACGGCGTTGTGGTGTTCAAGTTCCCCTACACCGATCACGTCGACTTCTTCGGCTATGACGGCCGGGGCGAGGCCATCATCTGTTCGGCCGGCGACAGCGTCGCGGCCGATCCGCGTCTGCCCCGCAGCCATTTCCCCGCCTTTCCGATCGAACTGGCGGCAGGCGAGAGCGTCGAGGTTTATCTCAGGATCGCGACCACATCCCTGGTGCTGACACCGGTCTATGTCTACTCGGCCGAGACGTTCGAGAAGATCAACCTGAGGGACCAGCTTCTCTTCGCCGCCCTGTTCGGCGCTGTCGTCGCGGTCTGCCTCTATGTCGTGACGGTCTACCTGACAGTGCGCGACCGCGCCTTCCTGGACTTCATCATGTTCAGCCTTGCCTACGCGCTCTACGTCGCAGTGGCTTCCGGCATGGGACAGACCTGGGTCTGGCCGGCGGCCTACGAGAACGCCAACCACCTGTTCTTCGTCATCCAGGGGCTGATGTTCGCTTCGGGCGTGCGGTTCTTCCAGCGGTACCTGCGCACGCGGCAGATCGCGCCGCGCGTGAACCTGATCTTCCGGCTGCTGATCTTTCTGGGACTGCTGACCAGTCTGACGCCGCTGCTGCCGCCCATTGTCGGCAAGCTGAGCATCGCTTTTGTTGCGGGGCCAGGGGCGGTGCTGATTCTCGCCATCGCGGTCTTTATGGCGTTCCGGGGCGTGCACAGGGCGCGGATCGTGGCCATTGGCTGGAGTTTCAGCCAGATATCCTCGGTGTTCATCTATCTGCGCATCTTCGATCTGACGCCCTACACCCCGATCAACCACTATCTGACGGGCATTGGCTGTGCGGTGGCCACGATCTTCTTTGCGGTTGCCCTGGCGCTGGGGTTGCGCCATCAGCAGGAACAGCTGCTGCTGGCCGAGAAGCTGAACGAGACGCGGGCCAGTTTCATGGCCGGCATGAGCCATGAGCTCCGCACCCCCCTGAATGCAATCATGGGCTTCTCGGAGATGATCAAGACACAGATGCTGGGCCCGATCCAGCCGCCGATCTATCAGGACTACGCCGCCGACATCTACAAGAGCAGCCGCATCATGTTGGATATGGTGGACCGGATCCTGGACATCTCCAGGCTCGAGTCCGGCGAGTACAAGCTCAATACCGCGTCCTACCGGCTGAACGAGGTGCTCGACGAAGCGGGCAGGGAGATGCAGGAGCAGGCGCAGGAGGCAGGCGTGCAACTGCACGTGATCCAGGCCGACGAGAGCGCATCCGCGGTGCTCGACCGTCCGGCGATCCGGCGTGTGCTGGAAGGTCTGATCTCCAACGCCATCCGCCACAGCGAAGCCGAGGGCAGCGTCACAGTCTCCGCCCGCGAACGCCCCGGCCGGGCCGAGTTCGTGGTCGAGGACAGGGGTGAGGGGATGGATCCGGGCAGTATCGAGAAACTGTTGATCCCGTTCGAGGCCGTACGCGTGGATGCCTACAAGGCCAAGAGCGGCGCCGGGCTTGGTCTGCCGCTGGCCAGTGCGCTGGTGCGGCGGCACGGTGGCGAGTTGTTGATCGACACAGCTGTCGGCAGGGGAACAACTGTGACGGTGTCGCTGCCTGCGGAAGGTGTCTGAGCCGCCGGTTCAGCCGTAGATCGACAGTCCCAGCCGCTCCGAGAACACGCCGAGCGCCTTCATTGCGCCGAGGCTGTTACCCTTCGGACCCAGCGCCGGACCGAAGCCGGCAATGGTCATGAAACCGGGCACGACGGCAAGAACAGCGCCGCTCACGGAGCTCTTGGAGGGCAGACCGACCTCGATGGCGTGACTGCCCACCTCGTCATACATGCCCGATGTCGACATCAATGCGACGATGCCGCGATTGCTGGCGGCGGTGATCAGCCGCCGTCCGGTCAGCGGATCACGCCCGCCATTGGCGAGGAACAGGGCGGAGCGGGCCATGCTCTCGGCGGTGCAGGTCACGGCGCATTGCCGGAAATAGGTCTCGACCGCGCACTCGACATCATGGATCACGCCGTGATGGCGCATGATCTCGGCCAGGGCGCGGTTGCGGTGGCCGGTTTCGGCTTCCGAGCGAAACACCGCTTCATCGACCGGGAAGGCGCCGCGTCCCAGATCGGACGCCCGGCCCAGGAAATCCCGGAAGGCGTTGATCTTCGCATCTGCGGTGGTTCCGGGCAGGTAGCTGCTGGTCAGGATCGCGCCAGCGTTGATGTAGGGATTGCGCGGGTGGCCGTGCTCCTCCTCCAGCTTGACGATGGAGAAGAAGGAATCGCCCGATGGCTCGACCGACATCTTCTCGAACACCGCCTCGCCGCTCTCCGCCACGACAGCAGCCAGCGAGAAGACCTTGGAGGCACTCTGGAAGGTGAACGGATGCTCGGCGTCGCCATCGGAGAACATGTCCCCTTCGACCGTGCAGATCGCCAGACCGAACAGCGCCGGATCGGCCTTCGCCAGTTCCGGAATGTAGTCGGCCACGCGGCCTGTCACGGCCCGCCTGCGGCCGGTCTCGCAGGCCGCGGCTAGCGCCTTGCGAATATCCTCGGCAGGCGGGAGCTTGCTGATCACTGACATTCTTCCCAGGTGTTGAGCGGGATGCTCCGCACCAGTTCACGGATCGTCGAGCCGTATGTGTCCCGTACGAGATGGAAGTATTGATCGTTCTCGCTGATGCGGCGCAGGCTGATCGGTCCCAGCGAGTCGCCCCGGTAGATCACCATGTCGAAGGGCGGGGCCACGGAAAGGTTGGACCGGACCGTGGCGTCAAAGGAAATCAGGGTCAGCTTGACCGCTTCGGACAGCGAGACGTCGTGGTTCATCGCCCGGTCCAGGATCGGCTTGCCGTATTTCACCTCGCCGATCTGCAGGAACGGCGTGTCATAGGTCGCCTCGATGAAGTTGCCGGCCGGATATATCAGGAACAGACGGTGCTTGCCGCCGCGATTGCCCCCGGCGATCTGTCCCGCGAACAGGAAGCTGCCGGTGGGGTCGCCATAGCCCTGCACATAGGCCGCGTTGTTGTTCATGACTTCGCGCAACACGTCGCCGACCATGCGGGTGGCGTCGAACATGCTCTCGGCCTCGGCCAGATTGCTCGGATTTCCCGGCTGGTCGAAGCGCTGCTTCAGCAGTGTCACAACCGCCTGCGTGGTGGCCAGATTGCCGGCCGAGGCCAGCATCATCACCCGGTCGCCCGGCTTCTGGAACACGGCGACCTTCTCGACCGTGGCGACATGATCGACGCCCGCATTGGTGCGTGTGTCGGCGGTCATGACGATGCCGTCCTCAAGGAAAAGCCCCAGCCCGTAGGTCATCTTGGTTCTCCGGAAATGTGTGCGGTTCTCCGCCCCTTCGCGGCGAAAGGTGAGCGTGTATTATGACACCCGCAAGTGGAATCTCGCAGGCTGACGGGGAGGGAAGCCATGCCGATCGATATTGCCTGGCTGGATCAGGTCCAGGAACAGATCATCGACCCGGAACGCCGGATCATCGACCCGCATCACCATCTCTGGGACAACCCCTCCATCGGCAAGCTGCCGGCAGGGCGTTACCTGCTGGACGAGTTGCTGGCCGATATCGGCGCCGGGCACAACGTGGTCGCCACGGTCTTCGTCGAATGCGCGAGCTTCTACCGTGCCGACGGGCCGGAACATCTGAAGCCGGTGGGCGAGACCGAATTCGTCAATGGTGTTGCCGCGATGACGGCGTCGGGCTTCTACGGCCCTGTTCGCGCCTGCGCAGGCATTGTCGGGCTTGCGGACCTAAATCTGGGCGCTGGGGTCGGCGAGGTGCTGGACGCGCATGTCGCCGCCGCGCCGGCTCGGTTCCGGGGCATCCGTCACGCCGCCGGCTGGGACGCCAGCGAGGACGTCCGCAACAGCCACACCAATCCCCATCCGGGCATGCTGGGCGACGCGATCTTCCGCGAAGGCTTTGCCGAATTGGCGAAGCGCAATCTCAGCTTCGAGGCCTGGTGCTATCACACCCAGATCCGCGACGTGATCGAACTCGCCCGCGCCTTCCCCGACACGACCATCGTGGCCGACCACTTCCTCGGTCCCGTCGGGGTCGGACCCTATGAGGGACTGCGCGAGGAGATCTTCGAGGCGTGGAAGGGCGATTTCGCCGAACTGGCGTCCTGCGAGAACGTGGTCGCCAAGCTGGGTGGCCTGAACATGGCGATCAACGGCTTCGGCTGGCACAAGCAGGGCAAGCCGCCCACCGCGATGGAACTGGTGCAGGCCACCGGCGACTGGTACGCGCACGCCATCGACTGTTTCGGCCCCGACCGCTGCATGTTCGAAAGCAACTTCCCCGTCGACAAGGTCTCGGTCAGCTATCCCGTGCTCTGGAACGCCTTCAAGCTGATCGCCTCGGCCTACACGGAAGCCGAACGCGACAGCCTGTTCCACGACACGGCCAAGCGGGTTTACCGGCTGGATATCTGAGGCCGGGCCAACGGTGATCTGAACCTGTTCTGCAGCCGTCTGACTTGATCCGAGGGTCAGTGACGGGCGGTTGTCATCTGCATTGTCCACAGGTCCTCGGGTCAGGCCCGAGGACTTCAGGGTTTGAGCGGCAGTATCAGACCGCCGTCCCCGCGGTCAGGTTGCTGCCGTCGTGAAAGCGGCTGAAGCGGAAGGCGGACAGGTCCAGGGACGGTTCGCCGACGGCTATGATCTGCGCCACCAGCTTGCCGACGATGGGGCCCATGCCGAAGCCGTGCCCCGAAAACCCGGTGGCGATCACCAGGCCGCGCGGGTTCTCCTGCGCCTCGATCACCGGCAGCAGGTCCGGCGTCATGTCGATGTATCCGGCCCAGCTTTTCTGCATCCCCGCATCGCCGACGGCCGGGATGGCGCGCTTCAGTTCGGCGAGCGCCGCATCGAGCACCGCGTGGTTGGGCTCCGGATCGAGGGTGCGGTAGCGCACCAGTTCGCGCTCCAGCGCTTCCTTCGAGAAATGTCCCATGGCCGTGTCCAGCAGGATGCGGCGGAAGCGGATGCGGAAGTCGCGCATGTGCTCCTTGCCGATGCCGAAGAAATGCCGTCCGTGCAGGATGGTTTGCATGGTCAGGTCGGCGTCGGAGGAACGCACCGCGAAGTTGATCGAGCCGTCCTGCCTTTGCCGGAACGCCACACCACCCCAGACCGCCGTTTCCGAGATCGGCGCCACCGGGTCGGTGCGGCCGACCGAGCCCTTGATCCAGACCTGCGGGAACTTGAGCCGCAAATGGCTGAGCATCTTCGACGACCACGCTCCTGTCGCCAGCACCACGACGGGCGCGCGGATCTCGCCGTGTTCGGTCCGTACACCGGAAACATGGCCGCCCTCGGTCAGCACCTCGAAGACGGCGCAGTCTTCCAGGAAGGTCGCACCACGCCCCTCGGCCGCGCGGGCCAGCGCGGGTGCAGCCTTGGCGGGTTCGGCATGACCGTCGGAGGCCGTGTAGATCGCGCCCAGTTCGCCGATGGTCGCGCCGGGTACGATGCGCTCGACCTCGGCGCGGTCGATGATGCGGCTGTCCAGGCCATGCGCGCGGGCATGGTCCATCCAGCCCTCGAACATCGCCCGTTCCTGCTCGGACCGGAAGACCACCATGTTGCCGCCGACGGTCCATTCCAGATCGGCGTTCAGATCCCGCTCCAGTTCGCGCCAGATGCGGTTGGCTTCCATCATCAGCGGGATCTCGGCGGGGTCGCGGCCCTGTTGGCGCACGAAGCCCCAGTTGCGGCTGGACTGCTCGCCGGCGATGCGGCCCTTTTCACAGACCACCACATCCATGTTTCGCTGCGTCAGGTAGTACGCCGTCGCCGCGCCATGAATGCCGGCGCCGATGACCACGACGTCGGCGGATGTCGGAATCTCTCTCATCGCCGCCATGATGCCCGGTTGACGGGCGGCTGCAACTAGGACGCGGCGCGGCGCTCGTTCTTCTTGCGCTCGTGGCGGTCCAGATAGAGCTTGCGCAGGCGGATGTGGTTGGGCGTCACCTCGACCAGTTCGTCGTCGTCGATATAGGCGATGGCCTGTTCCAGCGACATGCGCCGGGGCGGGGTGAGCGCCACCGCATCATCCTTGCCCGAGGCGCGGATATTGGTGAGCTTCTTGCCCTTCAGCGGGTTCACTTCCAGATCGTTGTTCTTGGCGTTCTCGCCGATGATCATGCCGTCGTAGAGATCCTCGCCGGAGCCGATGAACAGGATGCCGCGTTCCTCCAGGTTCCACAGCGCGTAGGCAACCGACTTGCCGTTTTCCAGGCTGATCAGCACGCCGTTCCGGCGGCCCGGGATCGGCCCCTTGTACTTCGCGAAGCTGTGGAACATGCGGTTCATGATGCCTGTACCGCGCGTGTCGGTGAGGAACTCGCCGTGATAGCCGATCAGGCCGCGCGACGGCGCCAGGAAGGTGATGCGTGTGCGGCCTTCGCCCGAGGGGCGCATGTCAGTCATCTCGCCCTTGCGGACGGCCATCTTCTCGACCACAACGCCGGAATATTCGTCATCCAGATCGATCACGACCTCTTCCAGCGGTTCGACCCGGTTGCCCTCGTCGTCGGTCTGGAACAGCACGCGCGGCCGGGAGATCGACAGCTCGAAGCCTTCGCGGCGCATGGTCTCGATCAGCACGCCGAGCTGCAGCTCGCCACGTCCGGCGACCTCGTAGGCATCCTTGTTGTCGGTCTCGGTCACCCGGATGGCGACATTGCCCTCGGCTTCCTTCAGCAGGCGCTCGCGGATCACGCGCGACTGCACCTTGGAGCCGTCGCGGCCGGCCAGCGGGGAGTCATTGATGCCAAAGGTCACCGCCAGGGTCGGCGGATCGACCGGCTGCGCCTCGATCGGTTCGGTGACCGAGGGATCGCAGATCGTGTTGGAAACGCCCGCTTCGGTGATCCCGGCAATGGCGATGATGTCGCCCGCCCGGGCCTCGTCGACCGGCTTCCGTTCCAGCCCGTCGAAGGACAGCAGCTTGGTGACGCGGATGGTCTCGACCGCCTTGCCGTCGCGGCTGAGCGCGCGGACCGTCTGGTTCGGGCGGATGACGCCGTCATAGACCTTGCCGGTCAGGGTCCGCCCCAGGAAGGGGTCGGCGTCCAGCAGGCTGGCCAGCATGCGGAAGGGCTTCGCCGGGTCGCCGGCCGGCTCGGGCACGTGATCGACGATCAGCTCGAACAGCGGCGTCAGATCGCCGCCTCGGTCCGCCGGATCGGCGCTGGCCCAGCCATCGCGGCCGACAGCGTAGAGGACGGGAAAATCGAGCTGCTCGTCATTGGCGTCCAGCGCCGCGAACAGGTCGAAGACTTCTTCGTGCACTTCCTCGGGCCGGGCGTCCTGGCGATCGACCTTGTTGATCACGACAATCGGGCGCAGACCGAGGCCCAGCGCCTTGGAGGTGACGAACTTGGTCTGCGGCATCGGCCCCTCGGCCGCGTCCACCAGCAGGATCACGCCATCGACCATCGACAGGATGCGCTCCACTTCGCCGCCGAAATCGGCGTGGCCCGGCGTGTCGACGATGTTGATGCGGGTGTCGTTCCAGGTGACGGAAGTGCACTTGGCGAGGATGGTGATTCCCCGCTCTTTCTCCAGGTCATTGGAATCCATGGCTCTTTCAGCAATCTGCTGATGCGATTTCACCGTTCCGGACTGGCGGAACAGGGCATCGACGAGCGTGGTCTTGCCATGATCGACGTGCGCGATGATGGCGATGTTGCGGCGCGGCATTTTTTCCATGGCGCGCCTATACAGGGCGGACGCGTCCACGGCAATCGGCCATTGGACACGGATCGGACGCATTCTGAGTCCGTGTTTGCGGAAAACGCGCCAAATCACTAGAATAATTGAGTCTTTCTGTCTTGAGTGATTCGTTTCGGAACACGCGCATGACCAATGCACGACTGGATGAGCTGAACGACTATCCGTTCCAGCGGCTGCGCAACCTTCTCGACAGTGTCGAGGGCGGTGGACCGATGCTGAATTTCGCGCTGGGCGAGCCGCAGATCGGCGCCCCGAAACTGCTCGACGAGGCGCTGGCGGCGGCGAGCGCCGGATGGGGCAAGTATCCGGCCGCCAACAGCATTCCCGAACTGCGGCAGGCCATTGCCGACTGGCTGGACCGGCGTTATGGGCTGAGCGGCGCTACGGCGATCGACCCCGACACCGAGATCATGCCGCTGAACGGCACCCGCGAAGGCCTCTACACCATTGCCCAGCTTGTCGTGCCGGCGGTACGGGCTGCGACCCGGCCGATGGTGCTGGTCCCGAACCCCTTCTATCAATGCTATCTGGGCGCGGCGACGATGGCTGGCGCGGAAGTCGGGCTGATGCCGGCCACCGCCGAGAACAATTTCCTGCCCGATCTGGACGCCATCGACAGCGACACCCTGCGCCGCACCGTATTGATGTATGTCTGCACCCCGGCCAACCCGCAGGGCGCGATGGCGGACGAGGCCTACATCGCTCGTGCTCTGGACCTGGCGCGGGAGCATGAGTTCGTGCTGGCGCTGGATGAGTGCTACGCCGAGATCTACGACGAGACACCGCCGCCGGGCGGGCTGCAGATCGCGGCCGCGACGCCGGAGCGGTTCCGGAACCTCGTCGTGTTTCATTCCCTTTCCAAGCGCTCCAGCGCGCCGGGGTTGCGCTCCGGTTTCATGGCCGGCGATCCGGACCTGGTTGCGCGCTACGGCAAGCTGCGCAGCTTCGGCGGCGCGCCACTGCCCAACCCGATCGCGGCAGTCTCCGCAGCGCTCTGGCGCGACGAGGCCCATGTCGAGGCGACGCGGGCGCATTACCGCCACCTGTTCGATCTGGCCGACGAGACGCTGGGCAACCGCAAGGGCTATTTCCGGCCCCAGGGCGGGTTCTTCCTCTGGCTGGATGTCGGCGACGGCGAGGCTTTCGCGAAACGGCTCTGGGAGCATTCGGGCGTGCGAGCCTTGCCGGGCGGCTATCTGGCCCGCGACGAGGCTGACGGCAGCAATCCTGGGCAGCGGTTCCTGCGCGTTGCGCTGGTGCACGACGCCGACACGGTGAAGCGGGCGCTGCAGGCGATCGGCGAATTGATGGAGAAGGCATGATGTCCACCACCGATGCAGGCCGGGGCGGCGTTTCCTTTGCACCGCCTGAACTGAAGCGCTTTCTCCGCCGCCGCGCCGTCGAGATCTTCGGCTCCTGCCTGGCGCTGCTGGTGCTGGCGGCAATCCTGGCCGTCGCCACCCACGATCCTGCCGACCCGAGCTGGAACCGCGCGACCGCCGGCAGCGCCGCCAATGCGCTGGGTGCGCCCGGCGCCGTCTTCGCCGACCTGACGCTGCAGGCGCTCGGCCCGGTCGTGCTGCTGATGCTCGCCGCTCCCTTCGCTCTGGCTCTGCGTATCGTGGCCCATCGTCCGGCGGAGCGGATGCGTCTCCGGCTCGCGATGGCGCTGGCAGGCAGCGCGGCCGCAGCGCTGGCGCTGGGCGGACTGAGCCCGGCGCTCGAGGTTTCCGCCGCTCAGGCCGGGGGTGTGCTCGGTTCCGCGGGTCTGTTTCTGGCCGTGCTGACGCCGGTCGAACTGGGCTGGATCGCGACAGCGGCCTCGGCCGTGGTGCTGGCGGCCGGTCTGCTGGCGCTGGCCTGGTCGACGGCGGTTCCGCCGGCCTGGATGGCCGCGCCGGTCACCAGCATGGTGCGGCTGATTCGCCGGGAGCGGCTGGAGGTCGAGGACGACGAACCGCTGGAACGCGCTGCATCCCCGGAAACTAAGCCGCAGCGGGCCCAGCGGAAGAAGCCGAAGGCCGAGAAGCGGGTGAAGACCCCGAAGGCGAAGCCCAAGACCTCCGAGCGCGCCGAAAAGGAGCGTCAGCCGGAACTGGCCCTGGCGCCCGATGGTGACGAGCCGCAGCTTCCGCCCTTGTCGTTGCTCTACGAACCGACCGCGGACGACTATCCCGCCCGGGCCAGCGCGGAAGCGCTGGAACAGAACGCGCGCATGCTGGAAAGCGTGCTGGACGACTTCGGCGTGAAGGGCGAGATCACTGACGTCCGACCGGGCCCCGTGGTCACGCTCTACGAGCTGAAGCCGGCGCCGGGCACCAAGTCGGCCCGCGTGATCGGCCTGGCCGATGACATCGCCCGCTCGATGAGCGCGATTTCCGCCCGCGTCGCCGTGGTGCCGGGCCGCGATGCGCTGGGCATCGAACTGCCCAACAACACACGCGAGATCGTCTATCTGAGGGAGATGCTCGCCTCGGCCGATTTCGAGAAGCACCGGGGCACGCTCACCCTGGCGCTGGGCAAGGATATCGGCGGCGATCCGGTATTCGCCGATCTCGCCAAGATGCCCCACCTGCTGATCGCCGGCACCACCGGCTCGGGCAAGTCGGTGGGCATCAACACCATGATCCTGTCGCTGCTCTACCGTCTGACGCCGGACAAGTGCCGCATGATCATGATCGATCCCAAGATGCTGGAACTGTCGGTCTACGAAGGCATCCCGCACCTGCTGACGCCGGTCGTGACCGACCCGAAAAAGGCGGTCGTCGCCCTGAAATGGGCGGTGAAGGAAATGGAATCCCGCTATCGCAAGATGTCGGACCTGAACGTCCGCAACATCTCCGCCTTCAACGAGCGGGTCGCCGAGGCCGAGAAGAACGGCGAGGACCTGAGCAAGCGGGTGCAGACCGGCTTCGATCCGGAGACCGACGAGCCGATCTTCGAGGACGTCAGGCTCGACACCGATCCGATGCCGCAGATTGTCATCGTCGTTGACGAGATGGCCGACCTGATGCTGGTCGCCGGCAAGGAGATCGAGGGCGCGATCCAGCGGCTGGCGCAGATGGCCCGCGCCGCCGGCATCCACCTGATCATGGCGACGCAGCGGCCGTCGGTCGACGTCATCACCGGCACCATCAAGGCCAACTTCCCGACCCGGATCAGCTTCTCGGTCACCTCCAAGATCGACAGCCGGACCATCCTGGGCGAGCAGGGCGCCGAGCAACTGCTCGGCCAGGGCGACATGCTGCACATGCCGAATGGCAGCCGCGTGGTGCGCGTGCACGGGCCGTTCGTCTCCGACGGCGATGTCGAGAAGATCACCCGCTGGCTGGCGAAGACCGGCAAGCCGGAATACCTGGAAGACATCACCCGCGACACCGAAGAGGATGGCGGTGACGGGTTCGGCGGTGAGGGCGGCGGCGGATCGTCGGACGACCCGCTGTTCGACCAGGCGGTCGAGGTCGTGGCCAGGACCGGCAAGGCGTCCACCAGTTTCGTCCAGCGCCAGCTCAAGATCGGCTACAACCGCGCCGCGCGGATCATCGAGCAGATGGAAGAGGAAGGCATGGTCTCGTCGGCCGACCATGTCGGCAAGCGCGAGGTGCTGCTGCGCAATCCCGACGAGATATAGGCGTCAGCCGAGCCGGAGCCGCGACAGCCAGAAGGCGACCAGTGGCATGCCGACCACTTCCAGCAGCACCGAACCGATGGCGTCGGGACCGGTAATGACGTCGATGTCGCCGATGGAAAGCCGGGCCAGACCGCCCACCCAGACCGCGAAGATGACGGCGTAGAGCGTCTGCTTCATCTGGGCCGGACGGATGGCGCAGAGCAGGATGACGAAGCCCAGCCCCAGCCACACGCCGCCGACGAAGCGAATGTGATTGTCCTGCTGCGAAAACCGGTCGGCGTCGGTGATGGCGAAGAACTCGCCTCCGGTCTGCATGCCGAGCGAGGCAAGGCCGCCGAAGCCGATGTCGATACCCGAATAGACCGCGATCAGGCCGCAGACGAAGATGAAGGTGCGGAACAGGATCAGGCTCGGTCGGCTGGCCAGTACGCTCATGTCCGCTTCTCCCCTGCATGCGGCCCATCGGGTGTTCGCCGGTGCGCGACGCGCCCGAATGATCTAGATTTGCCCGAAGCTAACAGGAACATGTGGTTTCGGGGAGGGAACTGTCATGCGTACAGGCGCGTTCAAGGGGTTCGAGACGAGGATCAGCGATCCGGGGATTCTGTGGATCCGGTTCAACCGGCCGGAACAGAAGAACGGCATGACTTCGGTCATGAAGCGCGATCTGATCGAGACGCTGACCGAGGCCCAGATGGACAACGCCGTGCGGGTGATCGTCTTCACCGGCTCGGGCGACAGCTTCTCTGCCGGAGACAACCTGAAGGGCTATGCCGCGCTGGACCGCGAGGGCGACGGCAATCACATGCCGCTGATTCCCGGCGGCCATGACAGCGGGATCGGCACCTATGCGGCGCTGCGCACGATCTCCCAGGAACTGAACACGAAGATCCGTGAGATGGACAAGATCACCATCGCCGCGGTCAACGGCATCTGCATTCAGACCGGTTTCTCGCTGGCGCTTTCTTGCGACTTCCGCATCGCCTCGACCGAGGCGCGGCTGGGCAGCGGCACGCTTCGGTTCGCCTTGCTGCCGGACGAGGGCGGGCAGTATCTGCTGGTGCAGCACATGGGCCTGTCACGGACCATGGACTTCCTGATGCGCAAGAAGATCGTCCCGGCGCAGGAAGCGATGGATCTGGGGCTGGTGAATGACGTGGTCGCCCCCAACGCCCTGATGGACGCCGCTGAGGCGCTGGCCCGCGAAATGGCGGAAGGCCCGCAGGTCGCCATGCGGCTCCTGAAACGTACTGTCTACAACGCCGCCGAACTGACCTGGCAGCAGGCGCTCGACGATATCGCCGGCAAGACCGCGGTGGTGGACCATCACCCCGACTCCCGCGAAGGCGTCGCCTCCTTCAAGGAGAAGCGCAAGCCCCAGTTCAACAAGTGGCTCGACGAACAGGCGGGCTGACACGTGACAATCCTGCAGGGCATCCGCGTCATCGATGCCGCGACCTATATTGCCGGGCCGAGCGCGACCACGGTGATGAGCGACTTCGGCGCCGAGGTGATCAAGATCGAGCCACCCGGCGGCGACGCCTACCGGCGGCTGATCGACATGCCCGGCATCCCGTCCGCCGAGGTCAACTACCTGTGGGAACTGGACAACCGCAACAAGCGGGGCATTGCGCTGAACTTCGCCGAACCGGACGACCTGGCCGTGCTCCACGCGCTGGTCCGGGAGGCCGATGTCCTCGTCATCAATCATCCGCATCCCGTGCGGCGAAAGCTCGGCCTGACCGCAGGGGACCTGATGCCGCTGAATGACCGGCTGATATATGCCTCGCTCACCGGTTTCGGGGAGGAAGGGCCGGAAGCCGACAATCGCGGCTACGACCTGTCGACCTACTGGGCGCGCTCGGGCCTGATGCACCTGGTACGGCCCGACATGGAAGGCGCGCCGGCGGGATCGGTGGCCGGGCAGGGCGACCACCCGACCGGTCTGGCGCTGTTCGGTGCGATCATGCTGGCGCTTTACGAACGCCAGAGCACGGGCAAGGGCCGCAAGGTCCACACTTCGCTGATCGCCAACGGACTATGGTCGAATGGCTGCTTCACGCAGGGCGCGCTGGCGGGCGCGCCCAAGGTGGAGCGACAGCCCCGCGACAATCCGGCCTCGGCGCTGGTGAACACCTACATGTCGCGCGATCAGCGCTGGTTCATCTTCTCGGCGCTGCAGCCCGACCGCGACTGGCTGCGCCTGACCGAGGCGGTCGGGCGGGAGGAGTGGCGCGACGATCCCCGTTTCAGGACCATGGAAGTACGGCGGGAACACGCCGCGGACCTGGTGAAGATGCTCGACGTGATCTTCGCCGGACGCGACTGGGCGGACTGGAAGCCGGTGTTCGACCGGGTCGGGCTGCAGGCCGGACCGGTCTATACGCCAGAGGACGCGGTCGCCGACGCCCAGGCCCGCGCCAGCGGCGCTGTGCGGATCGATACCGCCAATCCTGCAGTGCCTGAAATCATCGACAGCCCGATGTGGCTCGATGGTGTCGGCAAGCGCCAGGCAAGACCGGCGCCGGAACTTGATGCTGACGGCACGGCCATCCGTGACCGGATCGCCGCTGGGGGATCCGGTTGGGAGGCCTGACGCCGATTCAGATGATCCGGCTGTCGGTCTTGCCCCAGTAGCGGTCCTTCAGCAGGCGCTTGTAGAGCTTGCCGTTGGCGTGGCGGGGCAGTTCTTCCTCGAAGTCGATCGACTTGGGCGTCTTGATGGCGCTGAGTTCCTCGCGGCACCACTTGATCAGCTTTTCGGCCATGGCGTCGCCGGCATGCGCGTGGTTCTTCAACTGCACCACGCCCTTCACGGCCTCGCCGAAGTCCTTGTCCGGTACGCCGATCACCGCGGCGTCCATGACTTCCGGGTGGGTGATGAGGCGGTCCTCGATCTCCTGCGGATAGATGTTCACGCCGCCGGAGATGATCATGAAGGCCTTGCGGTCGGTCAGGTGCAGGAAGCCGTCATCGGTCAGGTAGCCGATATCGCCGAGCGTGGTCCATCCGTGCTTGTTGCGGCTCTCGGCGGTCTTCTTCGGGTCGTTGTGATAGGTGAATTCCGGGCCGTTGGCGAAGAAGACCTGACCGGTCTCGCCCTGGGGCAGTTCCAGATCGGGATTGTCCTGATCGCAGATCTTCAGTTCGCCGACGATGGCGCGTCCGACAGTGCCCGGATGCGCCAGCCACTCGTGCGGATTGGCGGCGACGAAGCCCGAGCCTTCGGTGCCAGCGTAATATTCGTAGATCACCGGACCCCACCAATCCATCATCGCCTGCTTGACCTCGACCGGGCAGGGCGCGGCGGCGTGGATGGCGACCTTCATGGACGAAACGTCGTATTTCGCCCGTACTTCTTCCGGCAGTTTCATGAAGCGCACGAACATGGTCGGCACCCACTGGCTGTGGGTGCATTTGTACTTCTCGATCAGGGCCAGCGCCTGTACCGGGTCGAAGCGCTCCATGACGATGGTCGTCGCCCCGAGCCGGTTCATCATCAGGTTATAGCGCAGCGGCGCGGCGTGATAGAGCGGCGCCGGCGACAGGTAGATCGCATTCGCGTCCAGCCCGTAGAGCGCCGCGATGGCCAGCATCGATGGGCGCACGAAATCCAGCGTATGGCCTTCAAGGTCGATCTTGATGCCCTTCGGCCGGCCCGTCGTGCCGGAGGAATAGAGCATGTCGTGACCAGCCATCTCGTCGGCGATCGGGGTCTCCGGCATGTCTGCAATGGCGGCATCCCAGTCCAGGAAGCCGTCGATCTCGCCGCCGACAAGCAGGCATTGCTGCAGGCCGGGCGCATCGGCGGGCACATCCTTTGCCACGTCCGACTTGGCGACCGAGGAGATGAATACCTTCGCCTCGCAGTCGTTGACGATATAGGCGACTTCCGGCGCGGTCAGATAGCTGGAGGTGCAGGCGTAGTAGAGTCCGGCGCGGTGGGCGGCCCAGCAGATCTCCAGAAAATGCCGGTTGTTCTCCATGCACATGGCGATGGCGTCGCCGGTCTTCAGTCCCAGCGAGCGGAAGTAGTGCGCGCCCTTGTTGGACCGTCTGTCGAGGTCGCCGTGGGTCACCACCTCGCCGGTGGACGCCATGATGTAGGCCGGTTTGTCCGGACGCTCCGCGCCGTGCACGCCTGGATGCATGAGTTCGTATCCTCCCCGATAAGTCTCGGGGACCGGTATACCGACCTTTGCCCGGCTTGTCTCCGGCCTGTCAGTCCAGGTCCAGCTTGTCCCCGCGCACCTGGTTCCGGCCCGCGTTCTTGGCCTTGTAGAGATTGCGATCCGCGGCCGCGAGCATCATGTGCAGGTCCGAACTGCAGCCCACCAGCAGGCCGATACTGACCGTGACCGAGATGTCCTTGCCGCCGTGGCGGATGACCAACTCGGAGATATTGCGGCGCAGATCCTCGAAATAGGGTTCGGCGCGGCTCACGTCCTTCACGCCGGCCATGATGGCGAACTCCTCGCCGCCGAAGCGGGCGCAGACATCGTCGACGCGGGAGGCATGCTTTTCGATGCAGGTGGCGACAGCCTGGAGAACGGCGTCTCCGGCGTCGTGGCCATGAGTGTCGTTGATGCGTTTGAAGTGGTCGATATCCAGAATGGCGACGGCGCAGGGACGGTCGGCGCGGCTGCGCACGGCGGACAGTTTCTTGCCGAAGTCGAGGAAGGCGCGGCGGTTGTACATGCCCGTCAGCGCGTCATGCGTCGCTGCCCAGGTCAGGGTCTCCAGATTCTCCTGCAGCTCCAGGTTCATCGCGACGCGGGTGTAGAGCTCTTCCGGGACGTAGGGCTTGGAGACGAAATCATTGGCGCCGTATTTCAGAAACTTGGCCGACAGGGTGCGCGAGGTCGCGCCGGACACGCCGATGATGGCCAGATCCTGCGGCGGATGGGTCTCGCGGATGGCGCGAACAAGGTCGAAGCCGCTCTTGCCAGGCATTTCATGGTCCGTGATGACGAGGCGGATGTCCGGACGGTCGGACAGGTGGGCCAACGCCTCGTCGGCGCTGCTGGCTTCCAGAACGTCCAGGCAGTAGCGGCGCAGGAAGTCGGTGCAGACACGGCGGGCGACGCGGGAATCGTCGACGATCAGAACCGTCGTTTCCCTGTTGCGAAACACCCGCTTCGCCAGCCGAACAATGTAGTCCAGGCTGGAGGGATTGTCCTTCAGCACGAAGTCGAGAATGCCCAGGTCGAGATAGCGGCTGCGGGTATCCTCGTCGAAGATGCCGGTGAAGATGACGGTGGGAACGCCTGACTCCACCATCAGCACGGCGGCCTCGCCATTCGTCGCGTCGGGCAGGCAGAGGTCGACCAGCGCCAGGCCGAAGCGTTCCGGCTCGGCGGCGAGGAGGGCGCGGGCTTCCTTCAGGGTGCGTACGCTGGTGCAGCGAATGCCGGTGTCGTTGCGGATGCGGGATTCGACGATACGGGCGAAGGTGCGGCTGTCCTCGACGATGATGAGTTCGTTTCGCGTAGCCGCGGTCCGCGAGACATGGGATGGGGTCAGGTCGTTCATGGCAGGCTCCGCTGTGTTCTATTGTTTCGGCCAGCCGCATGCGCCGCCGGACCGCTCCCTTCGTTCCGCGATTGAAACCGTCAAAGCTGAAGAAAGACTTATCCGCGAATGTTGGCGTTGACTGGTGTGTTGGCGGCTGTTCGGACTAATCTCCGAGAGGCGCAGATCGGGGAGGATCCAATGGCAAGACTTGAAGTGTTTTTCGACTGTTCATCGCCCTGGACGTATCTGGCGATCGCGAAGATCGGCGACCTGGCGCGGAGCCATGGCGCCGAGTTGATCTGGCGGCCTGTGCTGGTCGGCGGGATCTTCAACCAGATCAACAAGGAGGTCTATGAGGCGCGGGCGCGGCCGGACCATCCCAAGTACCGGTACATGCGCAAGGACCTGATGAACTGGGCCGATTATCACGGCGTGACCATCAACTGGCCGTCGATCTTCCCGGTGAACTCGGTGAAGGCGATGCGCGCCTGCATCGCGGCGCTGGACGATGGCAAGGTTGAACCCTTCGCGCTGGAGATCTGCGACGCCTACTGGGGCCGCGATCAGGACATCAGCCAGGATGAGGTGGTCGCAGCCTGCGCCAAGGCCGTCGGCCTCGATGCTGCCTCGATCCTCGAACGCACCGGCGATCACATGATCAAGCAGCGGCTGAAGAACTACACCCAGGAGGTGATGGACCGCGGCGGCTTCGGCAGCCCGACCATCTATGTGAACGAGACCGACATGTATTTCGGCCAGGACCGCCTGCCGTTGATCGATTCCGCGCTTTCCAGAGCCGGTTAGTCCCCTTGCGGCCTCATTCGCGCTATATGTGCGGCGGTATCCAGTGGAGGATCGCGCCATGACAGCCAATCGTCTGCGCCTCGGCGTCAATATCGACCATGTCGCCACCATCCGGAATGCGCGCGGGGGCGGGCATCCCGATCCGGTGCGGGCCGCGCGTCAGGCCGCCGAGGCCGGGGCCGACGGCATCACGGCCCATCTTCGCGAGGATCGCCGGCACATTTCCGACAGCGATATCGAGCGGCTGACGGCGGAGATCAATCTGCCGCTGAATTTCGAGATGGCGGCCACCGACGAGATGCTGGGCATTGCACTCCGGCACAAGCCGCATGCGGCCTGTCTGGTGCCGGAAAAGCGGGAGGAGATCACGACCGAGGGCGGTCTGGACGTCGCCGCCCACCACAAGCATCTCGCACCCTTTGTGAAGAGCCTGCTGGATGGCGGCATGCGGGTCTCGCTGTTCATCGATCCCGAGCCGGTTCAGCTTCACGTCGCAACAGCGCTGGGTGCGCCGGTGGTCGAGCTGCATACGGGCGCCTATTGCGACGCCGACAATCCGCAGGCGCGGGACCATGAACTGAAGCGGCTGGTGGATGCCGCAGCATATGCAGCCGACCTGGGGCTGGAAGTGCATGCCGGGCACGGCCTGAGTTTCGACTCGGTGGGCCCGGTTGCGGCGATCCCGCAGCTTGTCGAGCTCAATATCGGCCACTTCCTGATGGGCGAGGCGATCTTCTCCGGTCTGACCTCGGCGATCACGCGGATGCGCAGCCTGATGGACAAGGCCCGCGCGGATGCGACCGGAAGCGCCAGCGCCTGATGATCATTGGCATCGGCGTCGATCTCTGCGACATCCGCCGCATCGCGGATTCGCTGGACCGGTTCGGGCAGCGGTTTCTCGACCGCTGCTTCACCCCGCTCGAGCAGTCGGCCTGTCTGGACCGCGCCGACACGGCGCAGCGCCTGGCGCGTCGCTACGCAGCCAAGGAAGCGGCGTCGAAGGCGCTCGGCACCGGCATCGGCGAGTATGCCGGACTGAAGGAGTTGGAGGTTGTCTCGGCCCCCAATGGCCGGCCCGAACTGAGGATCACCGGTTCCGCACTGGCGACCCTGGAACGGATGACACCAGCCGGGATGACCGGAACGGCCCATATCTCGCTTACCGACGAGGGTGACATGGCACAGGCCTTCGTGATCCTCGAGGCCCGGTGAGGCCCTCTCAGCAAGTTGTTCCATGCAGGTGCGGATTGAAATAGGCTCCGGCGCATGAAAGTGATTGTCTGCGGCGCAGGTCAGGTCGGCTCCAACATCGCCCGTCATCTGGCGGAAGAGCAGAACGACGTGACCATCATCGACCAGTCGCCCGAGCTGATTGCCCGGATCAGCGAGGCCTATGACGTTCAGGGTCTGGTCGGCTTCGCCTCGCATCCCGACATGCTCGACCGCGCCGGCGCACCGGAGGCCGACATGCTGATCGCCGTGACCTTCGCCGACGAGGTGAACATGGTCGCCTGCCAGGTCGCGCATTCGATCTTCAACGTGCCGACCAAGATCGCCCGCATCCGCGCGCAGAACTATCTCCGGCCGTCCTTCAGCCATCTGTTCACCCGCGACCACATGCCGATCGACGCCATTATCTCGCCCGAGGTCGAGGTGGCGCATGCGGTCAACCGCGCGCTGCACATGCCCGGCGCCTTCGACATGCTGCCCTTCGCGGACGACAAGGTCAGGATGATCGGCGTCCGCATCGAGGATGACTGCCCGATCGCGCATCAGCCGCTCCGGCAGCTCACAGAACTGTTCCCGAACCTGAACATCATCGTCACCGGCATTGCGCGGGGCGGGAAGCTCTTCGTGCCCTCGCCGACGGACCAGATGTTTCCGGGCGACGACGTCTACTTCGTGGTCGACACGCGCCACGCCCGCCGGGCCATGCCGCTGTTCGGGCATGAGGAGGAGGACGCCCACCGCATCGTCGTCGTCGGCGGCGGCAATATCGGGCTCGTGCTGGGCCGCGACCTGGAGGACGAGAAGAACCGGGTCAACCTGAAGGTGATCGAGAGCGACCGCCGCCGCGCCGAGTTCGTCGCCGACCGGCTGACCAGTGCTGTCGTTCTCTGCGGCAACGCGCTCGACAACGAGATTCTGGAAGAGGCCAACGTCTCCAGCGCCCATGCGCTGGTGGCGCTGACCAATGACGACGAGACCAATATCCTGGCCTCGCTGATGGCCAAGCAGCTTGGCTGCGAGAAGGCCATCACCCTGGTCAACAACCGCGCCTACGAGTCCCTGATCGGTTCGCTGGGCATCGATGTCGCGGTCAACCCGCGCGCCACCACGGTATCCAGCATCCTGCAGCACGTGCGGCGCGGCCGGATCCGGCGGATCTATTCCATCCGTGACGGCTCCGCCGAAATCATGGAAGCGGAAGCGCTGGAGACTTCGGGCCTGATCGGCAAGCCGATCGGCGAGATCGAGTTCCCGCCGGACGTCATCATCGGCGCGGTAGTCCGCGGCATGGAAGTTCTGAAGCCGCGCGCTTCGGTCGTCATCCAGCGGCAGGACCGGGTCATCATCTTCGCCCTCCGCGACAGCGTGAAGAAGCTGGAATCCATGCTGTCGGTGGGCCTGAGATTCTTCTGATGCGCCGGGTCGCCTGACATGGCCCTGACAGCGGTACTGAACGTGTTCGGCTGGTCGGCGGTGCTGTTCGCCCTGACCATGCTGATTCCGGCGGGCCTGTCCGTTTTCTTCGGCGAGGTCGGCACGCCATCGCTGTTCGCCATCACCATCCTGCTGACCGGCACGTTCGGCGGCGCGATGACGCTGGCCTCTGTCGGTGGCCGCGATCGCGCTCCGGGACGACGGGAGGCGTTCCTGCTGGCCGTGCTGCTCTGGACCATCCTGCCGGCTTTCGGCGCCATTCCCTTCCACATCTCCGCCAGCCCGATCGACGCCTATCTGGAGGCCATGTCGGGGCTCACGACCACCGGATACAGCGTCTTCCCCGAGCCGGAGCTGCTGCCACGGTCGCTGGTGTTCTGGCGCGCCGAGATGCAGTGGATCGGCGGGCTGGCGACGATCATGCTGTCCGTCGTGCTGCTCGGCGTCTTCGGGCTGGGCGGGCTGTCGATCTATCGCAGCGCCATCCCGCAGGGCGATTCTTCGACGATGATCTCGCGCCTGAAGGACACCCTGTCGGCGGTCTGGTGGGTCTACCTGATCATCACCATTGCCTGCGCGATCCTGCTCTGGCTGAACGGGGTGAAGCCGTTCCACGCCTTCTGCTACGCCATGAGCACGGTTTCCACCGGCGGTTTCGTCACCAGTTCCAATGGCGTCGCCGAAATGTCGGATTCCGCGCGCGGGGTGCTGGTGGTGTTCATGCTCGGCTCGGCGCTCAACTTCACCCTGCACTGGGCGGCGTTTCACGGACGTTTCAGCGTCTACCGGTATGATCCGGAGATTCGGGCCTTCGGGCGTCTTTGCGGAATTTCCGCACTGCTCGCCTTCCTGATCGTCTGGCTGCAGACGGACATGAACGCCCTCGACAGCCTCGGACGGGCGATCTTCTCGGTGGCGTCGGTGGCCAGCACGACCGGGTTCACCAGCGTGCCGGTAGATGGCGGGATCATGGTGGGGCAGTGGCCGACGGGCCTGTCGGTCCTGCTGCTGACCCTGATGATGATCGGCGGGGCGGCGGGCTCGACTGCCGGCGGTTTCAAGCTGATGCGTTTTGCGCTGCTGATCCGTCAGGGCGGCGCGGAACTGACCCGGCTTTCCTTCCCCAACGCCATTACCGCGATCACCTATGGTGGGCACAAGGTCGAGACCGCCGTGCTGCGCTCGGCCTGGAACTTCCTGATGATGTTCATGCTGTCGGTGGCGGCGCTGGCCATCCTGGTCGATCTCAACGGTTATGATCTCGGTACGGCGCTGGCGCTGGCGGTCGGCGCGTTGAGCAATGCAGGCCCTGCGGCCAATCATGTCACCATCGAGGCGATCAGCATCAGTGGCCTCGATGTGGTCACAAAATCCGGTATCATCGCCGGCATGCTGGCCGGCAGGCTGGAGCTTCTGGCCCTGCTGGGGCTGTTTTCCCCTTCTTTCTGGGGCCGTTGACAGGGAGTGGGCGCGTTGAACCGGATCGCCTTCGTGAATGGACAGTACACGCCGCACAACGAGGCAGCCGTGCATGTCGAGGACAGGGGCTACCAGTTCGCCGACGGCATCTACGAGGTCGTGCCGGTGGTGAACGGCCGGCTGATCGACGGCATTGGCCACATGGAGCGGCTGCGCCGCAGCCTTGGCGAACTGGAGATTCCCGAGCCGATGAGCGAGCGGGCCCTGAACTTGGTGATTGGCGAGGTGATCCGCCGCAACCGCGTGCGCAACGGCTTCGTCTACATCCAGATCACGCGGGGTGTCTCCCCGCGCGACCATGCCTTCCCGGAAGCCCCGGAGCCGGCGGTGGTCATCTATGCCCGCCCCAAGGGGCCGGCCGGCCGGCGCAGGAATGCCGAGGACGGCGTCACTGTCATCACCGCGCCGGATCAGCGCTGGGCCCGCTGCGACATCAAGACGGTCTCGCTGCTGCCCAATTGCATGGCCAAGCAGGCGGCGAGGACGGCCGGCGCTTACGAGGCGTTCATGATCGACCAGAATGGCATGGTGACCGAGGGCAGTTCGACCAACGCCTGGATCGTCACCCAGGACGGTGTGCTGGTGACGCGGCCGGTCAGCAACCGCATTCTCAATGGCATCACCCGGCTGTCGCTGATGGCGCTGGCGGAGCGTGCGGACCTGAAGATCGAGGAACGGGCCTTCTCGCGCGATGAACTCTACGCCGCCCGCGAGGTGTTCCTGACGAGTTCGAGCGGCATGGCCATGCCGGTGGTGCAGGTCGATGACCGCGTGATCGGCAATGGCCGGCCGGGCAGCGTATCCAGCCGGATTGTCGCGCTGTTCGAGGATTACATCGCCGGCGATGAGGTTGACGCAGCGGCGGGACGGACCTTCGCCTGACGCGTCATCCCCGCGCAGTGTGACCCGCGCTACTTGCAAACCTGCATTATTGAACCATCTATTCCGTAAGAGGCCGCTCGGGTGATATCCGTTCGGGCTTCGGGCGTGCCCGATAACAGGTTCTGAAGACCAATAAGAACAGGAACAAGACCAATGGCAGCCGAACGCCAGCAGAATGTGCAGGATGTGTTTCTCAATCACGTCCGCAAGAACAAGATCCCGTTGACCGTCTTTCTGGTGAACGGCGTCAAGCTGCAGGGCATCATCACCTGGTTCGACAACTTCTGTGTCCTGTTGCGCAGGGATGCGCATGTACAGCTTGTCTACAAGCATGCGATCTCGACCGTGATGCCTTCGCACCCGATCGACCTGTATGAAGGCGGCATGCCCGAGTAACCGGGCAGCCGCGCCGACCGCATTGACCCTTGAACATGAAGTCCGTCCGGTAAGGACGGCGCTGCTGGCTCCGTATTTCCCGGACAAGGCCACCCGTGCGCCCGAAGCGGCGATGGAAGAGGCCGAGGGACTTTGCCAGGCCATCAATCTGGATCTGCAATGGACCGAGCAGGTCCGCATGACCACGCCCCGGCCCGCGACCCTGATCGGGGGCGGCAAGATCGAGGAGATCGCCGCCGCCGCTGAGGGACTGGAACTGGAACTGATGGTAGTAGACGCCGCGCTGACGCCCACGCAGCAGCGCAATCTGGAGCGCGCCACCGGCCTGAAGGTCATCGACCGCACCGGCCTTATCCTGGAGATCTTCGGTGAGCGCGCCCGCACCCGTGAGGGCCGGCTGCAGGTCGAACTGGCGCATCTCAACTATCAGCGTTCCCGGCTTGTCCGGTCCTGGACTCACCTTGAGCGCCAGCGTGGCGGCGCGGGCTTCATGGGCGGCCCCGGCGAATCCCAGATCGAGCTGGACCGGCGCATGATCGATGACCGCATCGTGCAGCTTGAAAAGGCGCTGGAGAAGGTTCGGCGGACCCGCGAGCTTCATCGCAAGCCGCGCCGGGACACGCCCTATCCGGTGGTAGCGCTGGTCGGCTACACCAATGCCGGAAAGTCCACTCTGTTCAACAGGTTGAGCGGCGCGAACGTGTTCGCGAAGGATCTGCTGTTCGCGACCCTGGACCCGACCATGCGGGCCGTCGAACTGACCGACGGCCGGCCGGTGATCATGTCGGATACGGTGGGCTTCGTCGCCAACCTGCCGACCGAACTGGTCGCCGCCTTCCGCGCCACGCTGGAGGAGGTCGTCGAGGCCGATATCATCCTGCATGTCCGTGACGCCTCCGACCCCGAGATGATGGCACAGGCCGATGACGTCTACGCCATCCTGGAAAGCATGGGGATCGAGGCCGAGGGCAACCACACCGTCGTCGAGGTCTTCAACAAGCTCGACCTGCTGGCTCCCGAGAATGCCGGTCGGATGCGGGATATCGCCGCCGCGATGGAGCATCCGGGCGTCATCATCTCCGCGCTGACCGGGGCAGGGCTGGACGACCTGTCCGCCGAGGTTGCCCGGCGGTTGGCGCGGGACAAGGAAGACATCGCAACCGTGCTCGATCCCGCCTCCGGCGCTGACATCGCCTGGCTTTACCGCAATGGCGAGATCCTCGGCCGCGAGGACCTTGAGGATGGCATTCACCTGACCGTCCGGCTGTCGCAGGCCGATGCCGGGCGCTGGCGCAAGCGCCATCCCGCCTGACGGTCAGCCGGGCTTGTAGCCGGTGACCCGGGTCAGCGTGCCCGGGATGAACTCGACCGCCGTGATCCGCTCGAAACCGGCGTCCCGCAAATAGCCCTCGCACTCGGCAATCGAATGCGCATGGCCCTGCGAGCGCGGGATCGCCTCGTAGAGGCCCCATAGCGCCGGCGCGATCGGACCCATGCGGTCATTGTTCACCATCTCGCCGATCAGGTGGTACTCGCCGCCCGGTTCCAGCGCATCGTGGATGCGCTGCACCAGCGCCCCGATCACCGCGCGGTCATAGATCGGCAGGTTGGAGGCCTGTATCGCCACATCGCAGCCGCGCGGCAGCGGATCGGAGGTGAAGTCGCAGGCCTCGGCGCTGACGCGGTCGGCGACCTCATTCTCGGCGATGTAGTCCCGCGCGACCGGCACGACCGGCGGCAGGTCCAGCACCACTGCCTCGATCTCCGGGTAGGTGAGGGCGGCATTGATGCAGTAGGCGCCGGAGCCGCCCCCAAGATCCATGATCTTCTTCCGCCCGGTCAGGTCGACCTCGCGATGGAACTTGCGCGCCGCGCCCATGCCGATGGAATAGGTCGCGGCGTGATACTTCCGCGCGCCTTCTTCGGTCAGGTCGTCATACATGCCCAGCCGGTCGCCATCGTCGCCGGAGCGCATGATCTCGGCCATGCGGTTCCAGTCGCCCCACTTCTCCCGCATGAAGCACATCCATTCGCCGGCATAGCCGCGCCGGCCCTTCACCAGGAACCGGTCGACATCGGCGACGTTGGCGTATTGCCCGTCCGGGCTGCGGGTCACCATCTCCATGCCGGCCAGGGCGTCGAGCAGGCGTTCGGCGTTCAGCGCGCTGATCCCTGCAGCGTTGGCCAGCTTGTCGACAGTGTCCGCCCCGCCGTCGATCAGTGTGAAGACCTCCAGATCGATGGCGGCGAACAGCGCCCCGGTCTCCCAGTAGGCCTTGGCGACGCGCTGCAGGCGCGTGGTGTCCGGTCTCGGCTTCTGCATCTGATCCTCCCCCTGATCTTCGCAAAGCAGCAGTTCCTTAACCATGATCGGCCAGTGTGGCGCGATGAGCAATCCGGCAAGAGCCTCCGACAAGCTGATCCGCAAGGGCTGGCAGGCGATGGACTCGGGACGTCCCGACCAGGCGCTGGCGGTCTTCCAGCGCGCAGTCTTGGCCGGTCCCTCCAGTTTCGCCGCCCATCACGGCCTGGCGACGGCGCGGCAGGCGCTCGGTGACGCCGCCGGCGCCATCGATGCCTTCGAGCAGGCCCTGAAGGTCGCGCCCGGCAATCCGGAGACGCTGATGGCGTTGGGCCGCCTGGCCCGCGACCTGAATGCACCCGAGCAGGCCGTGGGCTTCTTCCGTGAAGCGGTCATGGCCGAACCCGGTTCCGTGGCGGCGATTTCCGGGCTGGCGCATGCGCTTCGCGGCGTCGAGAAGCAGGAAGAGGCAGCCGAGCTGCTGCAGAGTTCGATCCAGATGAACCCGGAAGGCGCGGCGCTCTGGAACGCGCTGGGCGTGGTCATGTCCGACCTCGAGGACCACACCAACGCCCTGACCTTTCTGGAGGAGGCGTTGCGTCTCGATCCGAAGGACGGTGCGGCGGCAGGCAATCTGGCCGAAGCCGCATTCGCTGCTGGCGAGACAGCGCGGGCAGGCGAGGCCTATCGGAGCGCCCTGCGGCTTCGCCCCCAAGACGCGACACTGCGGTACAATCATTCCCTGTTCGCATTGGGCTGCGGTGATATCGAGGCCGGCTGGCGCGACTACGAGGCGCGGCTGGCTCCTGGCTATTCGGGACTGGTTCGGCGCGACCTGAAACTGAAGCGCTGGCGCGGCAAGGCGATGCCGGAGGGCCGGCTGCTGGTGCTGGCGGAGCAGGGAGTTGGTGACGAACTGCACTTCCTGCACAGCCTGCGCGATGTCGCGGCCGCCTGGGGCGAGATCTGGTGGGAATGCGATCCCCGGCTGCTGGACCTGCTGTCGGACAGTTTCCCTCAGGTCCGGTTTGTTCCTTGGTCCGGGTCGGACAAGCCCGGCTTTCACCGCGGCTATGACTGGCTGGCCGATGCGCCGCGTTTTGACGCCTGTATCGAGGCGGGCAGCCTGCAGACCATCTATCGCCGGCGGCTCGAGGATTTCCCGGACCAGCCGCCGCTGCTGAAGGTTTCCGCTTCCGCGGCCTCGCGGGACCTCCGTGTCGGCATCACCTGGACCAGTACCAAGCGCAATCGGCTGCGAGATCGCGGCTATGTCCCGCTGGAGCATTGGGACGAGCTTTTCGCGATCCCGGGCGTCACCTGGGTGAACCTGCAATACGGCGGCTATCAGGACGAGATCGTCGAAGCCGAACAGCGCTTCGGCATTTCGATCGAGCAGACGCCAGGGCTGGATCTGAAGAATGATTTCACCGGCACCGCGGCGTTGATGACCGGTTTGGACCTCGTCATCGGGCCGACCAATGCCGCGCGCCAGCTAGCCGCCTCGCTGGGCATCCGCACCCTGGTGTTCTCGCGCCTGCCCTACGAATTCGCTCTGGGGCAGGCGGTGAACCCCTTCTTCCCGCACATGACCGACTTCATCCGCCTGCCCGATCGGGACTGGTCGCGGACGGTTTCCGATGTCGCGAAGATCGTTGCCGGGATGGCGGCGGAAAAGGCTCAGCGCGCCGCCTGAAGCTCCCGCACCCGCTTCTCCAGCCGGAACAGGCCGTGGTCCTTCAGGCCAAGCTCCTTCAGGTGTTCCGCGGTGTTGAACAGGTAGTCGGAGCAGGGACCGAGCCATCCTTCGGCCTCGGCGATCATTGCAGCGGCCTTCTCGAGATCGAGGTGCCCGCAATATCGGGGACTCTGCCGGTTCATCGTGAAGGTGACGGCGCGAGTCGGCCCGCCGTCGCCATGGACCGTCACCAGCTGTGCACGGTAGGCATCGGACACCAACTCACGCTTGAAGACAATGTCGAGTTCGTGAGCGGCTTCGGCCTCGCGGATGCGGAAGGCCACGCCCTGACACGACCCGCCGCGATCCAGACCCAGCACCAGACCGGGACAGTCGGGTGAACCGCGGCCCAGCGGCGTTTCCAGGCAGAAGCGCCGGTGCCAGCCATGTATCCGGCCCTGCCGGCGCTCGTCGAAATGGAAAGCCGGGTTCCAGATCAGGGAGCCATAGCCAAAGACCCAGACGTCGCCCGGCTGGAGGTCTCGGATGACCGCATCGCGGATGGCGATGCGTTCTTCCTCGGACTTGCGGACCAGCAGTCCCATCCGCTCGGCTTCCGCCAGGCGCTCGTCATTGGCGCCCTGCAACAGGCGGTCACGGGTGATCTTTTCATGGCCGCTCATTCGGCCACCTGCCTGCAATGGCTTTCGCGCATGAAGAAGGACAGGAGCAGGCCCAGCCCCGCCGCCACCGGCAGCATCAGCAGCGCCGTCTGGTAGTGATCCGGGGAGTAGTAGGGAATGCCGGTCGTCTCGTTCATGGTCCCGTCCCATACCATGTCCAGCACGATGCCGACGATGGGCTGCAACAGCGCGCCCCCGCCGACGAACATGCCGTTGACGAAGCCGGTCACAGCGCCGCCGATGGACGGTGGCGACAGTTCCCGCGCCAGGGCCAGGGTCAGGATCATCGACCCGCCCAGCAGTCCGAGCAGGAAGATCATCACCTGATAGGTCGGCAGCGCAACTTCAGGGCCGAACAGCATCACCGCCCAGAGCACCAGCGAGGCGAAGGCGGCGAAGCGCAGCGGCAGCTTTCGCCGGCGGAACCGGTCCGACAGGAAACCGCCCAGCGGCCCGCCGATGGCAAACCCGATGGTCATCAACGAGGCGCTGAACCCGGCGGCCTCCCGGCCCACGCCATAGATCAGCATGATGTGCGGCACGCCCCAGAGCAGGCCGTAGCTGAGGAACGGACCGGACAGCAGGCAGCCATAGACGCCCAGGATCCAGTTCTGCGGCAGGCTCATCGCCTGCATCAGGGATCGGCCGAGGCTCTGCGTGCCGGTGCGCTGGACCCTTCCGCCGTCGGGCCGGTCACGCACGATCAGCCAGACCAGCAGCGCCAGCCCGACGCCCCAAAGCGCCGAGACGGCCAGCGGATCACGCCAGCCGATCTGCTCGACCACGCCGCCAAGCGGACCCTGCGCCAGGAAACCGCCAAGCATGGCGTAGCCCATGGTCATGCCCGAGAACATGCCGAACCGGCTGGGGTGATGCCAGGCCGCGGCCAGGGTCAGGGCCGAGATGAATGCCACCGAAGAACCCGCGCCGATGGCGATCCGCCCGGCATACGCCACCCAGATCGTGTCCGCGAAGGCGAAGGCTGCCGCGCCTGCGCCCGCCAGGGCCATGCCCCCAGTCACCAGAACGCGCGGTCCCCAGCGGTCGAGCAGCAATCCGACCGGCAGTTGCAGCACGGCATAAACGTAGAGATAGAGCGCCGCCAGGTTTCCGACCGCGCCGGCGCCGACCGAGAAGTCGGCCATCAGCGGGTCGACCATCACGCTCGGTGAGGCACGCAGGAAGAAGGCGTAGAAGAAGGCGTTCGCGCCCAGGAACCAGACGATCCAGGCGCGCGTCCCGCCCAACTGGGCCATGACGCCGGTTCCGGACGCGGTCGTGGTCATGCGGCGGCCCGACCCGACAGGCCGAACTCGGCCGCCAGCAGTTCGTAGGAGCGCTTCCGGGCCTCGAAATCGTGGCTGATGGTTACGATGGTCAGTTCGTCGGTACTGTAGGCATCGGCCAACGCGCGCAATTCGCCCGCGACATGATCCGGCGTACCGGCGATGGAACGCCCGCGATTGGCTTCCAGCATCTGCATGTCGTGCGGACCATACGGGTAGGCATCGGCCTCTTCCGGGGTCGGGAAGGGACCGAGTTCGCCCTTCATCAGGCGTACCAGCCAGAGGTTCCGGGACTTGATCAGGTAGTCGGCCTCTTCCTGCGTCGGCGCAGCCAGGGCGAAGACGCCGACGCCGACCTTGGGCTCGGGATGACGTTCCGACGGCTGGTAGCGCTGGCGGTAGGCTTCGGCCACCATGTCGCCACCACGCGGGGTGATGAAATGCGCGAAGGAGAATGGCAGGCCGAAATGCGCGGCGAAGGTGGCGCTGTCCATCGACGAGCCCAGCAGCCAGACCTCGGGCGAGGAGGGGCCGGACGGCTGCGCAAGGATGTCCCGGAACGGGTGCTCCTCCTCCAGCGTGTTGTCCATGAAGCCGATCACGTCCAGTACCTGACGGGGGTAGTAGTCCACCGAAGCCGAACCGGGTCCGGCCCGGAGCGCCTGCATCGTCCGCTGGTCGCTGCCGGGCGCGCGCCCGAGGCCCAGGTCAATCCGCCCGGGATGCAGGGTCTCAAGAGTGCGGAAGGTCTCGGCCACCTTGAGCGCCGAGTAGTGGTTCAGCATCACCCCGCCGGAGCCGACGCGGATGCGGCTGGTGGCCTGGGCGATGTGGCCGATCAGGATTTCCGGCGCCGCGCCGGCCAGCCCGCCCGAGGCATGATGCTCGGCCAGCCAGTATCGGTGATAGCCCAACCGGTCACAGAGCCGGGCGAGTTCGAGCGTTTCACGGATCGCGTCCGCCGGGGTTGCGCCCGAACGGATGGGACTCTGATCAAGAACGCTCAGATGCACGGTTGATCCCTCGATGACCGGAAATAGATTGTCTGGAACTAGCGCGGAGGGAAAACGGATGGAAGACCCGGAAATTGCAAGGGTGCTCGGCTTCTGGTTCGGCGACTTGCAGCCGGAGGACTACTGGACGCGCAACGACGCGCTGGACAAGCGCATCCGCGACGAGTTCGGCGCGTTGTTCGAGCGGGCGGCAGCGGGCGAACTGGACGGCTGGCAGGAAACGCCGGACGGTGTGCTCGCGTTGGTCATCGTGCTGGACCAGTTCCCACGAAACATGTTCCGCGACGATCCCAGAACCTGGGCCACGGACCAGAAGGCGCTCGCCATCGCCGAACGCGCCATCGAGCGTGGCCTGGACCTGAAGCTGCCGAATGACCGCTGCATGTTCCTCTACATGCCGTTCGAGCATTCGGAGGATTTGATGGTGCAGGAACGCTCGGTGGAGATTTTCAAGCGGCTGGAATTGGATGAGAACACCTACGGCTTCGTTGTCCGCCACCACGAGATCATCGAACGCTTTGGCCGTTTCCCGCACCGGAATGCGGTGCTGGGCCGGGAATCCACGCCCGAGGAAATCGCGTTTCTGAAGGAGCCGAACTCGAGCTTCTGAGCCGGAGTCAGCCGAAATGGCGGCTGACGAAGATGGTGAACAGCCGTGCCAGCGGGCCGGGATCGAGACGGGGATCGGCCAGGTCGAAGCCTGCCTTGCGCAGCCGTTTCAGGTAGAGCCGGGCCAGTCCTGACAGCATCAGGGCGGGGCGGGCGGCGGACGGGATGCCTGATACTTCCCGTGACGCCTCGAGGTCGTCTCCTGCCAGTTCCGCAAGTTCCGCCAGCGCCGATTTCAACTTCTCCGGATCGCGGCGGCCGATCGACTGCCGCGCATCCATGATGCCGTGTCGTGCGAGCAGGCCGGCTGGCAGCATCACCCGCCCCTGTGCGCCGTGAAACGGCACCGCCCGCAGCAGCCCTGCCAGCGCATAGGCGCGGCCAAGGGGACCTGCCGCTTCATGCGCCGCGCCGTCGGGGATGTTCAGGGCCAGCAACGCCAGCCGGATCAGGTTCGACGAAGTGGCTTCGACATAGGCAAGCAACTGCTCCACCGTCTCGAAGGGCGCGTCCTCCAGATCCGCTTCCCGGGCGTTGATGAGTTCGCCGGCAAGGTGGAAGCCGTCGTCGCCGGCATCGCCAAGCCATCCGGCGAGGGATTCGACGACCGGATGTCGGCGCGGTTTGCCATCCCGAATCCCGGTCAGTGCATCGCGCCACCATTGCAGCCGGATCTGGCCCAGCATGGGCTCGGACACCCGTTCCCGTGTCGCGGCGACCTCCAGATTGAAGCTGTAGAGGCCGACGAGCCGCTCCCGCGCATCGCCACTGGCAAACAGCGCCGAGTAGAGCCGGTCGGGATCGCTTTTTCTGAGGGCCGCGATCAGGTCCGTCTTATCGGACGCATCCACTCCGGTCAGCCGGTGCCGCCGACGGTCAGGCCGTCGATCCTCAGCGTCGGCTGCCCGACGCCGACGGGCACGCCCTGACCCGCCTTGCCGCAAGTGCCGATGCCGGGGTCGAGCGCCATGTCATTGCCGATCATGGCGACCTTCTTCAACACTTCCTCGCCGGAGCCGATCAGCGTCGCGCCCTTCAGGGGGGCGCCCAGCTTGCCGTTCTCGATCCGGTAGGCTTCGGTGCATGTGAAGACGAACTTGCCGGAGGTGATGTCGACCTGGCCGCCGCCGAAGCTGGTGGCGTAGACGCCGTTCTTCACGCTCTTCAGGATTTCTTCCGGGTCGCGGTCGCCGTTCATCATCACCGTGTTGGTCATGCGCGGCATCGGCATGTGCGCGAAGCTCTCGCGGCGGCCATTGCCGGTCGGGTCCATGCCCATCAGCCGCGCGTTCATACGGTCCTGCATGTAGCCGGTCAGGATGCCGTCCTCGATCAGCACGGTGCGGCTGGACGGCGTGCCCTCGTCATCGATGGTCAGCGATCCGCGCCGGGCCGGGATGGTGCCGTCATCGACCACGGTGACGCCGGGCGCGGCGACGCGCTGCCCCATCAGCCCCGAAAAGACCGAGCTTTTCTTGCGGTTGAAGTCGCCTTCCAGCCCGTGCCCGATGGCTTCGTGCAACAGGATGCCGGGCCAGCCCGGACCCAGCACGACGGTCTGCTCTCCGGCCGGGGCGGCGACGCTTTCCAGATTGACCAGGGCCTGACGCAGCGCCTCGTCGACCTCGGCCTGCCAGCGCGCGGGATCGATATAGGTCTCGAAGCCGGTGCGGCCGCCGGTGCCGGCGGACCCGGATTCCTGCCGGTCGCCGTCGCCGACAACCACGGCCACGTTCAGCCGGACCAGCGGACGGATATCGGCGGTGCGCTGCCCGTCCGGGCGGATAATCTGCACGGCCTTCCAGGAACCCGCCAGCGAGCAGGTCACCTGCTGCACGCGGTCATCCTTCGACCGGGCATAGGCATCGATTTCCTGCAGCAGCTTCACCTTCTGCTCGAAGCTCGGTTCGCCCAGCGGGTTCATGTCGCCATAGAGAATGCGGTTGGTGCCGGTCGGGCCGTCGGCCAGCGCGCCGGAGTGGCCTCGGGTGACCGCCTGGACGGTGTCGGCGGCCCGTGCGATCGCTGCTTCGGAGAGTTCGGAAGCGTGGGCGTAGCCCTGGGCCTCGCCGGCGACAGAACGCAGGCCGAAGCCCTGGGCGGTGTCGAAGCTGGCGTTCTTGAGACGCCCGTCATCGAAGGCCAGCATCTCGGACTGGCTGTATTCGATGAACAGCTCGCCATCATCCGCGCCGGAGAGTGCCTCGGCGACCTGCCGTTCGGTCCGCCCCTGATCCAGTCCGGCGCGGTTGAAGAACAGGTCGTCGGTCTGGGCAAGGGCGGACATGGACTACTCCGGTGGGTTGGAACTGATCACCCTGAGAATAGGGTGGCGGACCGCGCGCTCCAACCCTCGGAAGGCTTCAGACAGCCAAGTTCCGTGAGACTGGCGGTCAGCGCCTCGGCCAGCGGCGTGTGCGGCTCCTCGCCGATGAGGCTCCGCAGGCGGGCATTGTCCAGCGCCGCGTCCTGCTGCCATAGGTATCGCATTTCCCACAGCTCCCGGAAGATCGGAACGAAGGGGCGCAACAGGGCGACCGCGAACCAGGGGAATCCGCCGATAGCCGTCTCGCGGAGACCCGCGGCTCTGGCGATGGCGCGGGCGAAATCCCGGCCATTTGCGACATGATGCCCGGCGAAGTTCAGCTCCTCGAAGACCGCCATCCGGGCCTCTTCCTGCATCAGCCGAACAAAGGTCTGCCCCAGGTCGGGCAGATAGGCGAAGGCGTGACCGGCGTCGGTACCGGGCCAGGTCACCTTCTTCACCGGCTTGCCCGGCGAGACCATGGCGTTTTCCATCCAGGATGACGGCGCATGGCCGCCGAAGAAGTCTCCGGCTCGCAGGATGGTCACGCGGGCGCCGCTGGCCTTTATCGCCTCCTCCATCTCGACGCGGACCACGCCCTTCCTCGAGACCGGGTTCTGCGGCGCGCCCTCGCGGATCACCGGGAAGGCGTCGGGTCCGAAGTTGTATATGTTGCCGGGCATCAGCAGCCGGGCGTTGTTGGCCAGCGCCGCCCGGGCCGAGTTCATCGCCATGGGCGTCACCAGCTTCTCCCAGTTGCGGTACTTCGGCGGGTTCGCGCCGTGGAAGATGAAGCTGCAGCCTTCGGCGGCGCGCATCACGTCGTCGGCTTGCATGGCGTCGCCCTGAACCACCTCGATCCGGGAATCGATATCCAGGCTTTCCGGGTTGCGGTGCATGGCGCGGACGGCAAACCCTGCGGCGAGTGCGGCTCGAGCGGTTTCGTGGCCGGCGCCGCCGGTGATGCCGATGATGAGGATCCGGTTGGTCATGGGTCTGTCCTTTCCCGTGTCTGATGGTCTGACGGGAAGATGAACTCGAATATGACGAATGGAAATTGACAGATATCGTCGATTATATATTCATAAATGAATGATAGATCATCTCGACTGGGAACATCTGCGCACTTTCCTCGCCGTGCTGCGGGAAGGCGGCCTGTCGCAGGCGGCGCGGGACCGGGGTCTGTCGCAGCCGACGGCGGGCCGGCACATCGATGCGCTGGAGGAGGCGCTCGGGGCGTCGTTGTTCACACGCTCACGAAACGGCATGACGCCGACAACCGAGGCCCTGCGGCTCGCGCCACATGCGGAGGCGATGGCGAATGCGGCCTCGGCCCTGCGCCGCGCCGCGTCTTCCGACGAGGCAGAGGTGCGCGGGACCATCCGTCTGACGGCGTCGGACATCGTCGTTCAGGAAGTGCTGCCGGCGATCCTCACGGCATTCACCGAGGAACATCCGGACGTCGAGCTGGAGGTGGTCTCGTCCAACGCGGAACTCAACCTGCTGACACGCGAGGCGGACATAGCGGTCCGCATGATCCGGCCGGAGCAGCAGGCGATCATCGCGCGCAAGGTGGGTGTGTCGCGGATCGGGCTCTATGCCCATCGCCGATATGTCGAACTTCATGGACTGCCCAGGACTCTGGCGGACCTGCAGGCGCGGAAGATCATCGGTTACGACCGGAACCCCATGGCGCTGAGGATGACCGAGGGGATCGGTCTGAAGGTCACGGCGGACCTGTTCGCGTTTCGCTGCGATTCGGAGCCGGCGCAGCTGGCAATGCTGCGCGCCGGCTATGGCATCGGCGGCATGCAGGCGCCCCTGGCCGAGCAGGATCCGGACATGGTCCCGGTGCTGCCGGAGATGCTCAGCTTCGACATGGAGATGTGGCTGGCCATGCATGAGCGGCTGCGCAACAGCCTGGTCATGCGGCTGCTGGTCAATCACCTGGCCTCGGGTTTGTCGGACTACCTGAAGGGTCAGACGCGCGCGGCGTGAAGCACGCCTTCGTCGGTCAGTTCCTTCAGCCGGCGTTCATGCAGGCCCAACCGGCCGCCCAGCACTTCGGCGTTGTGTTCACCCAGAAACGGAGCGGTCAGATCAAGGTCGCCGGGGAAGTCCGAAAATCGGAGCGGCATGCCCGGGATGCGGAAGGCCCCGACGCCGCGGTCCTCGATCGCCCGCACCGTGCCGCGCTCGATCAGGTGCGGATGCTCGGTAGCTTCGGCCACGGTCAGGATCGGCGCGACCGGTACGCGCGCCTTCTCCAGCGCGGCCAGCGCCTCGCGGTCGGTCTCGAACCCCTGCAACCAGGTCTCGATGATCTCGGTCAGTTCGGCATTGTTCTGCAGGCGTGACGGCGCGTCGGCGAATCGCGGATCGGCCATCAGTTCCTCGCGGCCCATGCCGCGGCAGAGCCGCTGCCACTGGTCGCCCAGCGCCACGATCATGATGTAGCCCTTCGGCGCCTTGTAGATCCCCAGCGGCGAGACGAGCGGGTGATGGCTGCCCGAACGGAACGGCTGCGTCCCGCCGTTCGTGATCGAGTAGTTCTGCACGTTCAATTCGTGGCAGTGGTAGTAGAAATCGAGCAGCGAGATATCGAGATACTGGCCGTCGCCGCCGGTGCGTTCCCGGTGGAACAATGCGGCGTTGATCGCCGCCAGCGCCGAGATGCCTGTGCCGACATCGCCGACCGCCAGACCGACGATGGGCGGCGGGCCGTCCGGATCGCCGATCATCGAGGTCACTCCGGAAACCGCCTGGGCGATGTAGTCGAAGCCCGGCAGTTCGCGCAGCGGGCCGGACTGGCCGAAGGCCGAGACCGAACACATGATCGCCTTCGGGTTCAACTCGTGGATGACGTCCCAGCCGAGGCCGAGCCGGCCGATCACGCCGGGCGAGAAATTCTCCACCACGACGTCGGCCTGCCGGACGAGCCCCTTCAGCAGCTCCAGGCCGTCAGGCTGGCGCATGTCGATGCAGACCGACTTCTTGCCCTGATTGTGCTGCACGAAATAGGCCGAGCGGCCCTCGCGGATCACCGGCAGCACGCGGCAGAGGTCGCCGCCCGGCGCGAGCTCGATCTTGATCACCTCCGCGCCCATCTCCGCCATCAGGCGGGTGCAGGCCGGACCGGCGATGAACTGCGTGAAGTCGAGCACAGTCACGCCGTCAAGCACATGGCGGTGCGCCATTCCCTTCATCCTCCCCGAAAAAGGAAAAGCCGGCCAAGATATTGACCGGCTTCCCTGTCTTTGTCGCTGCTCTTGACCGGCGGCGCGCTCTTGAGAGGCTGCGATCTCGCCGGGTTTCCCTCCCGAGACTTGGACAACGGCGTCGCTTGTAGCATATCCCCTTCATTACGCAAGGGAAATTGCTCAAGCATTGAGCATCATGCCGCCATTTCATCCAGTTCGCGGATCAGCGCCTCGGTCATCTGTTCGGTCGACACCGGGGTGCCGCCGACGGCCATGATGTCGGGCGTCCGCAGGCCCTTCGCGAGGACGCTGTTCACCGCCTTCTCGATCAGGTCGGCGTCGTCCGGCAGGTCGAAGGTGTAGCGCAGCGACATGGCGTAGCTGAGCAGGGTCGCCAGCGGATTCGCCTTGCCCTGACCGGCAATGTCGGGCGCCGAGCCGTGCACCGGCTCGTAGAGCGACTTGCGGCGGCCGGTCTCGTCGACATCGCCCAGCGAGGCCGAAGGCAGCATGCCCAGCGAACCGGTCAGCATGGCGGCGGCGTCGGAAAGCATGTCGCCGAACAGGTTGTCGGTGACGATCACGTCGAACTGCTTCGGCGCACGGACAAGCTGCATGGCGCAGTTGTCGGCATACATATGGCTGAGTTCGACGTCGGAGAACTGCTCTTCATGCAGCTTCGTGACTTCCTGCCGCCACAGCACGCCCGATTCCATGACATTCGCCTTCTCGACCGAGCAGAGGCGGTTGTTGCGCTTCCGGGCGAGGTCGAATCCGACGGCGGCGACGCGGCGAATCTCGGAGGTCGTGTAGACCTGCGTGTTGACGCCACGGCGCTCGCCGTTCGGCAGGGTCTCGATGCCGCGCGGCTCGCCGAAATAGACGCCGCCGGTCAGCTCGCGCAGGATCATGATGTCCAGGCCGGAGATGATATCGGGCTTCAGCGAGGAGGCTTCCACCAGCGCGTCGAAGCAGAGCGCCGGGCGCAGGTTGGCGTAGAGGCCCAGATCCTTGCGCAGGCGCAGCAGGCCGCGTTCCGGCTTCTGCTCGAAGGGCAGGTCGTCCCACTTCGGTCCGCCGACAGCGCCCAGCAGAACCGCATCCGAGTTCATGGCGGTGTCGACGGTCTTGTCGGTGACCGGAATGCCATGCGCGTCGATGGCCGAGCCGCCGACCAGGTCTTCCTCGACGTCAAAGGAAACGGCGCGGCGCTTGTCCATCCAGTCGATGACCTTGCGCACGGTGACCATGACCTCGGGGCCGATGCCGTCACCGGGCAGGACCAGCAGCTTGCGATTGGATGCCATTCTTTGTTTCTCCCTCAATCTGATGCGTCATCCCGGGCCTGACCCGGGATCCATGCCTGAGTGTTTCCACGATCGGGGCGGTCGCCCTCGAGGCTCAGGAATGGGTCCCGGATCGGGGTCCGGGACGCGTGATGTGTGTGATCAGGCGCTGGCGTAGAGCCAGGGCTGGCTGGTCTTCTGGCTGCCCTCGAAGGTGCCGATCGAGCTCTCCGACTGCATGGTCAGGCCGATATCGTCCAGGCCGTTCAGCAGGCAGTGCTTGCGGAAGGGGTCGATCTCGAACTCGAAGACCTTGCCGTTGGAGGCCTTGACGGTCTGGCTCTCCAGATCGACTTCCAGCTCCAGCCCCTCGGCGGCGTCGGCCAGCAGGTAGTCGATGGCGGCCTTGGGCAGGGGAACGGCCAGAATGCCGTTCTTGGAGCAGTTGTTGTAGAAGATGTCGGCGAAGCTCTCGGCGATCACGCAGCGGATGCCGAAGTCCAGCAGCGCCCAGGGCGCATGCTCGCGGCTGGAGCCGCAGCCGAAATTGTCGCCGGCGACCAGGATCTCGGCCTTCCGGTACGGCTCCTTGTTCAGCACGAAGTTCGGCTTCTCGGCGCCATCATCGTCATAGCGCATCTCGTCGAACAGGTTCTTGCCCAGGCCCGAGCGCTGAATGGTCTTCAGGAACTGCTTCGGGATGATCATGTCCGTGTCGATGTTGTTGATCTTCATCGGCGCGGCGATGGCCTTCAGGCTGTCGAATTTCTGCATTTCGGGCGTTCCCTCCAAATTCCGCGCGTTGTCATAGCGCCGCCGCGTGCATAGTTAAAGATGCCTGCGCACCAGAGGACCGAGAAAATGAGCCAGCCGGACGCCGAATTCCCGGGCGGCGGGGACAGCACCGCCACCGCACGCTACCAGGCCAACTCCCGCAACATCGTCATCGCCTATCTGCTCTGGTTCTTCCTCGGCTTTCTCGGCGTGCACAGGTTCTATCTGGGCCGCGTGTTCTCGGGCGTGGTGATGCTGGCCTTCTGGGCGATGGGGACGGGACTGGCCTTCATTCTGATCGGCTGGCTCTTCCTGATCCCCTGGGGAATCTGGTGGTTCCTCGACCTGTTCCTGATCCCTGGCATGGTCCGCGCCGAAAACAACGCCGTCGTCGACCGGATCGAGGGCCGGAGGTGACCATCGATGCCCCGGAACACCGCTTCACCCTGTTGGACAGGTTGTTCCTTTTTCGGCACCGGCCCATAAAGGCCTATCGGATCGGCGGAAATTGCGCCCTGTTTCTCTGCGCATCGGAGAAGCGGAAGGTCGTTCTGAAGTTCTGGCATCCGGGAAACGTCCAGTACCACCCGATGGCGCCCGAAGACGCGTCCAAACTCGGTTCCTCGTTGTTGGCGGTGTCTGAGGGCCGGGGATAACGGCTTCCGCCGCGTTCCGGCCTTGAGCCGGAACCCAATCCAGAGCGTTGAAATCCGGAGATCGATTGCGGCAAGGCTCAGGAATGGGCCCCGGGTCGAAGCCCGGGGCGCTTCCGATGTGCCTCAGTTCAGATCCCGCACATCCGCCAGCTTGCCGGTGACGGCTGCCGCCGCGGCCATGGCCGGGCTGACAAGGTGCGTGCGGCCGCCGCGGCCCTGACGGCCTTCGAAGTTGCGGTTCGAGGTCGAGGCGCAGCGCTCGCCCGGGGCCAGCTTGTCGGCGTTCATCGCCAGGCACATGGAGCAGCCCGGCTCGCGCCAGTCGAAGCCGGCCTCGATCAGGATCTTGTCGATGCCTTCCTGTTCGGCCTGTTCCTTCACCAGACCGGAGCCCGGCACGACCATGGCGTGCACGCCGGCGGCGACCTTGCGGCCCTTGGCGATGGCGGCGGCGGCGCGCATGTCCTCGATGCGGCCATTGGTGCAGGAGCCGATGAAGACCCGGTCGACGGCGACGTCGGTCAGCTTCACGCCCGGCTGCAGGCCCATGTATTCCAGCGAACGCTCGACCGAACCGCGGGTGATCTCGTCCTCGATCTCAGCCGGATCGGGCACGCGGCCGGTGATCGGCGCGACGTCCTGCGGGCTGGTGCCCCAGGTGACATGCGGCGCGATGTCGGCGGCGGCCAGCTCGATTTCCTTGTCATAGGCCGCGCCCGCGTCGGAGGTCAGCGTCTTCCAGTACTGCACGGCCTGCTCGTAGGCGCCGGCCTTGGGCGCCATCGGGCGGCCCTTGATGTAGTCGAAGGTCACCTGGTCCGGGGCGATCAGGCCGGCGCGCGCGCCCGCCTCGATCGACATGTTGCAGACCGTCATGCGGCCTTCCATGGACAGGTCGCGGATCGCGGAGCCGGCATACTCGATGACATAGCCGGTGCCGCCGGCGGTGCCGGTGACGCCGATGATGGCGAGGATCAGGTCCTTGGCGGTGACACCGGGCAGCAGGTCGCCCTCGACCGTGATGCGCATGTTCTTGGACTTGCGCTGCAGCAGCGTCTGGGTCGCCAGCACATGCTCGACCTCGGAAGTGCCGATGCCGAAGGCCAGCGCGCCGAAGGCGCCGTGGGTGGCGGTGTGGCTGTCGCCGCAGACGATTGTCATGCCGGGCAGGGTGAAACCCTGCTCGGGGCCGATGATGTGCACCACGCCCTGGCGGATGTCGTCCATGCCGAAATAGGGGACGCCGAAGTCCGCGCAGTTCTTCTCCAGGGTCTCGACCTGGATGCGGCTTTCCTCGTCGTCGATGCCCTTGGAGCGGTCGGTCGTCGGCACGTTGTGATCGGCGACGGCCAGGGTGGCGTCGGTGCGGCGCACCTTGCGGCCGGCGGTGCGCAGCCCTTCGAACGCCTGCGGGCTGGTGACTTCATGCACCAGGTGGCGGTCGATATAGAGGATGGCGGTGCCGTCCTCACGAGTCTCGACGACGTGGCTTTCCCAGATCTTGTCGAACAGCGTCTTCGGCGCGGTCATGGCGGCTTCTCTTCCCCGGCAGCATTGGAATTCTGCGCGTCTTCCTATGCCTCCGCTTGCCCGAGGTCAATTGCCGAGCGATGGCTCAGCTCGCCGCGCGCTGGCCCCGTTGCTGCAGGCCCAGCTCGTCGAGGCGTGACTGCTCGCGCCGGTCCAGCCTGCGCTTGCGCTCGGCCTTGCGGCTTTCCAGCACCTGCTCGAAGCGCTTCTTCTCGCGGAACGCCTCGGAGACCTTCTCGCGCGCGTCCTCGATCTGGGCGTCCAAATCGGCGATGGAGTTGCGCAGCCGCGCCTGCCGGTCGCGAGCGGCGCGGAGATACTCGCTCAGCGTCCGCAACAGTTCCGGATTGGTCTCGGCCGCGGCCATCTCCGATGCGATCTCGCCGTCGATCCTGATGATGCGGTTGGCCAGATCCTCGCGCACGGCTTCCAGATCCGACAGCGCCCGCCGCTCGGTATCCAGCGTCAGTTGCGCCATGCTCAGCATTCGCTCCAGCGTTTTCATGCCGCAGCCCTTTCATGTCCTAGGATTCCAGCCAGCTGATCAAAGCCGGTTTCCATCAACGACCTCTCGTCCATGCCCTGGGACAGGAAGCCTTCGAGCGCCTCGTTATAGGCAATTGCCTCGTCAATTCTGGGGTCCGAGCCCTTCCGGTAGGCGCCGAGACGGATCAGCTCGCCCATCTCGTCATAGGCCGCCAGAAGGGAACGCGCGCGTGAGGAGATCTGACGCTGGTCGGCCGTCTGGCAGCCAGGCATCGTGCGGGAGATCGACTTCATGATGTTGATCGCCGGGAAGCGCCCGCGCTCGGCGATGGAACGGTCGAGCACGACATGGCCGTCCAGGATGCCGCGCACCGCATCGGCAATCGGCTCGTCGGTGTCGCCGCCCTCGACCAGAACCGTGAACAGCCCGGTGATTGCCGCGCCGTTGGTGCCTGGGCCGGCGCGTTCCAGAAGCTGCGGCAGCTCGGCGAAGACCGACGGCGTGTAGCCCTTGGAGGCGGGCGGTTCGCCTGCGCTGAGGCCGATCTCGCGCTGCGCCATGGCGAAACGTGTGACCGAGTCCATCATGCAGAGCACATCCTGGCCTTCGTCGCGGAAAAATTCGGAGAGCGTCAGGGTCAGATGGGCCGCCTGACGCCGCATCAGCGCCGGCTCGTCGGAGGTGGCAACAACCACGATGGAGCGCGCCAGACCCTCGGGGCCCAGATAGTCCTCGATGAATTCCTTCACCTCGCGACCGCGCTCGCCGATCAGGCCGATGATCGCGACGTCGGTCGAGGTGAACTTGGCCAGCATAGACAGCAGCACCGACTTGCCGACGCCGGAACCGGCGAAGATGCCCATGCGCTGGCCGCGGCAGGTGGTCAGGAAGGTGTTGAGGGCGCGGACGCCGGTGTCGATGGGATCGCCGACGCGGTCGCGCAGATGCGCCTGCGGCGGGCGTCCGCGCAACAGGCAGGAGCGATGGCCGCTCTGCAGCGGGGGGCCGCCGTCAATGGGCTCGCCCAGGGCGTTGACCACCCGGCCCAGCCAGGACTGCGACGGGCGGACGACAGGCTGGTCGGCGCGGATCGAGGCCTTGCAGCCGACGCCGACGCCGTCGAGGGCGCCGAAGGGCATGGCCAGGGCGTTGTCGCCATTGAAGCCGACGACCTCGGCCTCGATTTCCTCACCGGTACGGGCGTCCAGACCGATGCGGGCGCCGACGCTGAGCCGCCAGGAGATTCCCGCGACCTCGACCATCAGTCCCTGAATTGCGGCGACGCGGCCGAAATAGTTCCGGCTGTCGATGCGTTCCAGTTCTGTGATCAGGCTGCGCAAGGCGGTTTCGGTCCCGGTCTGGTGTGTTGACGCCTCAAGCTTCGCACCGCGGGTTTAACGGCGGGTTAAGCACGGCGTGGAAGGTTCTCGAAACCACCCGTGTTAACGTGGCGGATAAATTTGTTAACGCCGTTAACCTTTGGTTAAGATTAATGACCAATTATCGCCGGACTGCTTTCAGGGGCGTGGACCGAAGGGACCGATACAATGCGAGTGCTTTTGATCGAAGACGATATGGCTATGTCACGCGGCATCGAAACGATGCTGGCCTCCGACGGATTTAACGTTTACGCGACGGATCTGGGCGAAGAGGGCGTCGACCTCGGCAAGCTGTATGACTACGACATCATCCTTCTGGATCTGAACCTGCCGGACATGCACGGATATGACGTGCTGAAGAAGCTCCGCCTTTCCAAGGTCGAGACCCCGGTTCTGATCCTGTCGGGCATGGGCGACGTCAGCGGCATCGTGAAGGGTCTCGGCTTCGGCGCCGACGACTACATGACCAAGCCGTTTCGCCGCGAGGAACTGATCGCCCGCATCCACGCCATCGTGCGCCGCTCCAAGGGCCATTCGCAGTCGGTCATCCGCACCGGCAAGCTGACGGTCAACCTGGACACCAAGTCGGTGGAAGTCGACGGCCAGCGCATCCATCTGACCGGCAAGGAATATTCGATGCTGGAACTGCTGTCGCTGCGCAAGGGCACGACGCTGACCAAGGAAATGTTCCTGAACCACCTCTATGGCGGGCTGGACGAGCCGGAACTGAAGATCATCGACGTCTTCATCTGCAAGCTGCGCAAGAAGCTGGCCTCGGCCACCGGTGGCGAGCATTACATCGAGACGGTCTGGGGCCGCGGCTACGTGCTGCGTGATCCGGAAGCGGCCGAAGTCGCCGCCTGACCGGCAAACCGTTGATCTCCTGAGGGCCGAAGGGCTCCGGCGAAAGCCGGAGCCCTTTACCTTTTCAGGCTCAGTTGACCGACTTCTCGACGCCTTCCCAGTAGGGCTTGCGCAGTTCCGCCTTCAGGATCTTGCCGGCGCCCGAGATCGGCATCGGCTCGGTGCGGAACTCGACGCTGCGCGGGCATTTGTAGTTCGCGATCAGCTCGTGACAGAAGGCGATGATCTCCGCATCGGTCGCGCTCTTGCCGTCGTGGCAGCGGATGATGGCGTGCACCCGCTCGCCCCATTTCTCGTCCGGCACGCCGATCACGGCGCATTCGATCACTGCCTCGTGCTGGTAGATCGCGTTCTCGACCTCGGCGGAATACACGTTCTCGCCGCCGGAGATGATCATGTCCTTCACCCGGTCGACGATATAGACGAAGCCGTCCTCGTCCAGATAGCCGCCGTCGCCGGTATGGATCCAGCCGTCCTTCAGCGTGTTGGCGGTCAGTTCCGGCTTGCGCCAGTAGCCCTGCATGACGTTCGCCCCGCGGGCGCAGACCTCGCCGACCTCGCCCGGGGCGAGCACGTTGCCGTTCTCGTCCTTGATGCAGAGCTCGACGCCATAGGTGGCGCGGCCGGCCGACTTCGCCTTGCCGCCCTCCTCGAAGCTGTGGAACTCGGGTTTCAGGATCGTCAGCAGCGGCGCGGTCTCGGTCTGGCCATAGGCGTGATAGAAGCCGACGCCCGGAATCAGGTCCATCGCCTTGCGGATCACCGCCTCCGGCATCGGCGACGCGCCATACAGGATCCCTCTGAGCGAGGACAGGTCGCGCTTGGAGACGTCCGGATGGTTCACAACCATGTTCATCATCACCGGCACGAACAGGCCGTTGGTGACCTTGTGTTCCTCAATCGCCTGCAGCGCCGCGCCCGGTTCGAACTTCGGGATGAAACGGTGGCTGGCGGCCAGCATCGTCGCCGCGAAGGTCGCGGTTCCGTCGGCCAGGTGGAACATCGGGCCGGAATGCAGCCAGATCATGTCCTCCTCGAAATCCGAGTCGCGCATCATGTGCAGCGCGTTGGAGACCAGGTTGCGGTGGCTCAGCATCACGCCCTTGGAAACCCCGGTGGTGCCGCCGGTGTAGAACAGGCCCGCCAGATCCTCGCCTTCCTTGCCGGCGTCGGGCATCGGCACATTGCCCTCGATCAGCGATTCATAGTGGATCAGGCCGTCCGGAGCCTCGCCGTCGCCGACATAGACGATCTTCTCGACCGTCGGCATCTTGCCTTCGAGCCGGGGCAGGAAGGGCAGGAAGTCGTCATCGATGAACAGCACGCGGCTTTCGGAATCGGACAGCCAGTAGGCGACTTCCGGCGGGGCCAGCCGCGTGTTGACCGGCACGAAGACGCATCCCGCCCACGGCACGGCGAAGAAGTATTCCAGGTAACGGTCGGAGTTGTTGGCCAGCAGCGCCACGCGGTCGCCATCATTGACGCCCAGGCCGCGAATCCCCGCCGCGAGACGGCTGATGCGGTCCTGGAATTCCGACCAGGTCCGGGTGCGGCCGTTGAAGACTGTGGCCACACCGTTGCGATTGACCTGGCTCGCGCGGCGTATCGCCTGCGTCAACGACATGTGCATGAAGTTCCTCCCCCGGACTTGCTGTCTGGCGGATTATGAGGCTTCCACAGTCGCTTACAACCCGATGCGGCGGTCAGCTGCCGCGCGGCCCTGGCAGGTCTGCCAGCCGAGTCCAGCGCACGCTGCGCATCACTTCGTTGTCCGGACCCCAGCCGGGCCGGAGGACGGGCGCGCTGAAAGCGGTGACGCCGACCAGGAAATCCGCCGCGCCATTGTCGCTCAGGGCAGGAAACAGGATGCGCTGCGCGCGCACGACCCGGCCGCCCGCAGTTTCGTGCGTCGTGTCGACATAGCTCGCCAGCATCTCGTCGGCGGCCTTGCGCCAGCGCGCCTCGGTCCACTCGGCATAGCCTTTCTCGAACACGTCAAAGGCCGACTTGCCGCGCAGGTTGGGGCCGAGCCTGCTACGCATCTGCTCGCCGCACAGCCGGTAGACGAACGGGCCTTCCGGCGGGCGTTCCATAATGAAGATCGAGGACAGCGCCCACGGCATAGCCACCGGGTCGATGTCGCGATAGGCCGGCGCGACGGCTTCGCCGCGCAACTCCAGCCAATAGGTCGAGAACCGGACGAGCAGCTCATCCGCATCATCGGGCAGAAGCTGGCAGAGCGACTCGTCGAGCCATTCCGGCCTTCTGGGAAGGGGACTGTCCGCCACCTTGGAATTCCGATCGGATATCCACACCAAACAAGGATCCGAATGCGATCATCCGGTACCACGTCCCGATATATCAAGGTCGAAGCTTAAGAAATCATTTGATTGCCGGATCAATGTCCGGTCAGCGGCGGCGTCTTCATCGTTTCGGGGATATCCAGCCCCATGGCCGCAAGCACTGTCGGCGCCACAGCGGTCTGCGATGCGTCGCGGTCCGACGCGCCCGGTTCGACTGCGCCGAAATCGTAGAAGGCGATATGACGGACATCGTCCAGCGACCCGCCGTGATAACCGTCGGCGTTCATGCCGTGGTCAGCGGTGACCATGATCCGGTAGCCGAGTCCTTCCCAGGCCGGCGCGAACTCGGCGACCAGTGTGTCGACCCGGGTTGCGTTGGTCCGGTACTGCCTGGAGTCGCCGCCATACTTGTGGCCGATATGGTCCGAGGCCATCGGGTGGAGCAGCATGTAGTCCGGCGCGTGCCGGTGCAGCAGCGCCGAGGCCGACTGGAACACTTCCCGGTCCGGAGTGTCCTCGGCCTCGTAGAAGACGCCATGCTGGATCGCGCCATCGCCATCTAACTGCACCGCCTCCCGCATACGGTCGAAGGGCGCGCTGTTGTAGAGTTCGGAAAACCAGCTGAATGCCGCCGCGGCGGTGCCGCCGCCGGCCCTGCGTACCTCGCCGAAGATGTTGGGCATCTTCGAGCACTGGACCGTGTCGTTGGAAGTGATGCCATGCACCACCGGTGCGACGCCCGTGTGCACGGTCTCGTAAAGCGGGCGGGACATGGAGGGGAGTTCGGCCACCAGCCTTGTGCGCCGGGCGGTGCCGGAGGCCACCCGGGCTTCCAGATATCCGCAGTGATTGACGCTGGTCTGATAGCCCAGCCCGTCGATCAGGATCAGAATCACCTTGTTCATGGGCGCAGCCTGCCCCGCTGTTGTGTCAGCTCTGTGTCTCGCCGAACCGGTCCTGCCGCCAGCGCACCGGGTTCTTCGGCAGCATCACGCAGATTGAGGCCAGCAGGCAGAAACCCGCGCCGATCAGGATCGTGATCTCGTAGCTCTTGTAGGCGTCATAGACGTCGCCGGCGACCGACGGGCCGATCAGCGCGCCGACCGCGACGGAGGCGTAGACCACCCCGATGACCGAGCCCGCGTGACCGACGCCGAAATAGTCCGTCAGCAGGGTCGGCGCGAGCGCGACAAAGCCGCCGTAGAGCGTGCCGAAGACCACCCCGAACAGCAGCAGATGCCAGTACTCGGTCGAGAAGTTCCACCCGACCAGCGAGGCGGCGATGCCGAAATAGAGACCTGTTACCACGGGCTGGCGTCCCAGCGCCTGGGCCACTGGACCGAGGGCAATGCGTCCGAAGATCGAGCCGATGCCGATGGCGCTGATGACCCAGAAGCCCTGCGCCTCGTTCAGGCCGATATCCTCGGCGAACTTGGCGATGTGGACGAACGGCACGAACAGCCCGATCGAGACCAGCAGCGCGCCGAGAAAGATCATCCAGAACGGGAATGTCCGCCGCGCCTCGGCGCCGGTCAGTGACGGCCCGGCATTGGCCCCGGTGGGTGGGCCATTGGCTCCGTCCGGAAACTGGCCGCGGGATTCGGGTGAGTTGACCAGGACCAGGGCCGCGACGCCGCCGATTGCCAGCAGCAGGGCGGCGAAACCCAGATAGGCGCCGCGCCAGCCGGCAATGTCGATCAGGTACCCGCCCAGGTGCGGCGCGCCGAAGGTGCCGACGCCGATACCCATGATGGCGATCCCCGAGGCCGTGGCGCGCTTGATGGCGAACCATCGCTGAACCACGCCGACCGCCGGGACATACATGCAGCCGACGCCGACGCCGACGCCCAGGCCGTAGCCCCAGTAGACCTGCTCGATGGTCTCTGCGATCGAGGCCAGATAGAGACCTGCGGCGGCCACGAACACGCCGAACAGCACCACCGGGCGCGCGCCGATCCGGTCGCCCGCGGGGCCACTCCACGCGCCGAGAAAGAAATAGAGGAAGCCCGCGATCGCGAAGACGCGTGAGGTGTCGCCGCGGTCCGCGCCGAACTCGCGCGCCAGCGGATCGAAGAAGGCGGGGAAGCTGTAAGCGACCCCGAATCCGACCATCATGACAGCGAAGGACGCCCCCACCATGTACCAGCCGTGAAACGGTCGTTCATCGGGTGGAAGGGGGCGTTCGCCTGTTGAAAAGGACGAGCTGCTCATTGATTCCCCATCGGGCGCAGTCTGGGTGGACGGGCGGATTTGCGCAACTATGATCCTCGGCAACGAGGGGGAGGACCGGGCTTGAGCGATTGGCCTGAACAGATATTTGCACAACTGAAGGCGGCCGATGTCCGTCAGGTGGCCTATGTGCCCGATGCCGGCCACAGCCGGCTTATCGGGATGTGCCGGGCGGACGCCGACATGCGCGCCATTCCGCTGACCAACGAGATGGAGGGACCGGCAGTGCTGGCCGGGGCCTGGCTGGGCGGACAGCGAGGGGTGCTGCTGATGCAGTCCAGCGGTGTCGGCAACTGCCCGAACATGATCGCGACGTCGGTGACCTGCCGCTTTCCGCTGCTGATGCTGGTGACCATGCGCGGCGAATATGGCGAGTTCAATCCGTGGCAATTGCCCATGGGGCAAGGCGCGGCGGACATGCTGAAACAGCTCGGCAGCCTGATCTATCGCATCGACGATCCCGAAACCGCCGGATCGACGGTGGAGGCCGCCGCCGGGATCGCCTTCGAGGGGCTGTCGCCCGTGGCCGTGCTGATCGGGCAGAAGCTGATCGGCACCAAGAAGTTCGGAAAGTAGGTCATGGAAGAACGCGCGAATACCTACCCCATCCGCCGCCGCGAACTGGCCGCCCGCCTGCTGGCCGACAATCCGGACGCGCTGTTCATCGCAGGCCTGGGCGCGACCGCCTGGGATCTGACGGCGGCCGGCGACCGGCACACCACCTTTCCGCTTTGGGGCGCCATGGGCGGCGCGGCGGTCATGGGCCTCGGCCTGGCGCTGGCGCAGCCCGAGCGGCGGGTCATCGTCGTGACCGGCGACGGGGAGCAACTCATGGGCATGGGCGGTCTCGCCACCATCGCCGTGCAGCGGCCCGCGAACCTGGCCGTGGTCGCCTTCGACAATGAATCCTATGGCGAGACCGGGATGCAGGCGACCCACACGGCAGCCGGCGTCGACCTGGCCGGCGTCGCCCGGGCGGTGGGCATTCCGAACGTGCTGACAGCTTCGGTCGAGGATGAACTGCCGCCGGTCTACGACGCCGTCACGAACGGACCCGGACCGGTCTTCGCGGTGGTCAAGATCCGCGCCGAGAACCTGCCCTTCTCGCTGCCGCCGAAGGATGGGGCATGGCTGAAGGACCGCTTCCGTCGCGCCGTTCTCGGACCCGGCGGCGTCAACGAGGCGTGACGCCGGTGACACTCCGCCACCCTTGGCGCGACGGGTCCGGAAAGCTATAGCAGACGCCTGTTCTTGCACTTGGAGTTGTCGTGAGCGGCGAGACCGACGAAAAGACCGGACGTCCGAAGTCGAAGCGGGTTGGCGCGCTGAAGCGCCTCTGGCCCTTCGCCCGTCCCTACCGCCCCCTCATGGTCTTCGCGCTGCTGGCGCTGATCGGCGCGGCGGGCGCGACGCTGGCCATCGGTCAGGCCGTGCGGCGCATGGTCGACAATGGATTTGCCTCGCCCGGCGTGGCAACCCAGCCCGGCTATCTGGACGAATATTTCCTGGCCCTGTTCGGTGTCTTTGCGCTGTTGGCGATGTTCACCTTTGCCCGCTACTACTCGGTGACCTGGCTGGGCGAGCGTGTCGTCGCCGACATCAGGGACGCGGTCTACGCCCATGTCATCCGGCTGGATCCGGCCTTTTTCGAGAAGACCAAGACCGGCGAGGTGATGAGCCGCCTGACGGTAGATACGGAACTGATCCAGACGGTCGTCGGCTCCAGCGCCTCGATCGCTTTGCGCAATCTGCTGATGTTCCTCGGCGGTCTGGTCATGCTGATCATCACCAGCCCGAAACTGGCGGGCATGGTGCTGGCCATCGTGCCGCTGGTGGTGGTGCCGATCATCGTTTTTGGACGCCGGCTCCGGACGCTCAGCCGCCAGAGCCAGGACCGGGTTGCAGCCGTGAACTCCCGTGCGGAGGAGAGCCTGAACGCGGTCCAGACCGTGCAGGCCTTCACCCAGGAGGAGCACGAGACGAGCCGTTTCTCCCGCGCCGTTGCCGATACTCTGGCGGTGGCGAAGCGGCGCATCTGGGTGCGCGCCTGGCTGACCGCCGTGGTGATCCTGTTCATCTTCGGCGCGATCGATGCGGTTCTGTGGTTCGGCGCGACCGATGTGGCCAACGGCAACATGTCCAGCGGCGAACTCACGGCCTTCGTCTTCTACGCCATTGTCGTCGCCGGTTCCGTTGGCGCCCTGTCCGAGATGTGGGGCGATTTGCAGCGTGCGGCGGGCGCGACCGAGCGGCTGATGGAATTGCTGGATATCGAACCCTCGATCGGCCGGCCCGACGACGCCCGGGCGATGCCCAGCCCGGAGGGGCGGATCGCCTTCGACAACGTCACTTTCCGCTATCCGTCGCGCCCGGAAGTGCTGGCGCTGGACGGCTTCTCGATGGAGGTGAAACCCGGCGAGAAGGTGGCCCTGGTTGGTCCCAGCGGGGCCGGCAAGTCGACCGTTTTCCAGATCCTGCTTCGTTTCTACGAAATCGAGAGCGGGTCGGTCAGCGTCGATGGCGAGGACATCACCGCGGCCGATCCGGTCGAGGTTCGCCGCCGTTACGGCTTGGTGGCCCAGGATCCGGTGATGTTCGCCGCCACGGCGATGGAGAACATCCGCTATGGCCGACCCGAAGCGAGCGACGAGGAAGTGCGCGCGGCTGCCACGGCCGCCGGCGCGGCCGAGTTCCTCGACCGTCTGCCGCAGGGCTATGACACCGAGCTCGGCGAGAAGGGCCAGCGCTTGTCCGGTGGGCAGCGCCAGCGCATCGCCATCGCCCGCGCGTTGCTGCGCGATCCGTCGATCCTGCTGCTGGACGAGGCGACCTCGGCGTTGGATGCCGAATCGGAACGCGCGGTGCAGCAGGCGCTGGACAAGCTGATGCAGGGGCGCACGACGATCATGATCGCGCACCGGCTGGCGACAGTCCTGAAGGCGGACCGCATTCTGGTCCTGGAGCAGGGCCGGGTGGTGGATGCCGGCACCCATTCGGAACTGATGGAGAAGGGCGGCCTCTACGCGCGGCTCGCCAAGCTGCAGTTCGATGTTTCCCAGGAAGCTCTCGATGCCGGACTCGCCGCGGACGCGGCCGAGTAGGTCGACCCGAACCCTTCACGTCTTCGCCGACGGCGGGCTTGTCGTGGACGGTGTCCGGCTGTCCTGCACGCTGGGGCGCAGCGGCATTTCCGACCGCAAGGTGGAAGGCGACGGAGCGACACCTGTCGGGCTGTTCCCCGTCAGAAGCCTCTGGTTCCGCCATGAGTACGGAAGGCCCGTCTCGGCCCTGCCTGCGCATCCGATCGGGCGGCGGCACGGTTGGTGCGACGACCCCGGTCGCAGCGACTACAACCGGCCCGTTCGGCTGCCCTTTGGCGGCAGTCATGAAGTCATGCGCCGAGACGACCGGCTCTACGATCTGGTGCTGACCATCGGACACAATGACCGTCCGGTGCGAGCTGGCGGCGGCAGTGCAGTCTTCGTGCATCTGATGTCGCCGGAGCGCGCCTCGACCGAAGGCTGCGTCGCGCTCCTGCGGCTCGATCTCGAGTGGCTGCTGCACAGGATCCGGCCCGGCGACCTGATCCGGGTGCATCGTCCCGGTTGCAGGACACCCGGCCTGCCGCCACGTCAGGACTTGCGCTGACTCCAGCCCTGTGGTGGGCTGTCAGATAACTGACCGCCATTCAGCAAGGAGAAACATCATGGCGACGCTGGAAGAAATCACCGAGGGCATGCGGCAGCGCGTTGGCGACGATTCAGGCCTGGACGCCACTCTGAAATTCGATTTCGGCGACGACGGCGTGATCTATCTGGACGGTGCGTCATCGCCGAACACCGTCTCGAACGAAGACAAGGAAGCCGATTGCACAATGAAAATCTCGATGGAGAATTTCATGAAGATGGTGAACGGCGAACTGGACGGCACGACCGCATTCATGATGGGCAAGCTGAAGATCGAGGGCTCCATGGGCGTCGCGATGAAGCTGCAAAGCGTCCTCAAATAGCAGGAAAATCAGGCGTCTGACGCCATCCTGAAAAGCGAAAGGGCAGCCCGGGGAGGAGTGGGCTGCCCTTTCTTGCATTCGAGCCGGGCGCTATTCGGGGAGGAGACGCGACCTTGTCGGCTCGAAATCTGTTTATGACCTAACGAATCATTCCTTCGCTAATGCAAAAAGATTGCCATATGGCAATAAAATTTCAACCCATAAAATTGATGCAATGCAACATTTATTGTGCGTCGCAGCATAAACGCAGAAGGCCCACCCGTCAACACCCGATTAGCGGATTGCACGATCTGTCGCGGGCGTTCATAAGTCCGGCCCGGAAATCAGGGATTCCAGTACGATGCTGACGATAGAAGATGTCGAGGCCGCGGCGCGGCGCATAGCGGGTTCGGTCCGGCGGACGCCACTGATGGCTGCAAGGCCGGTGACAGGCGCACCGGAATGTGACCTGTTCTTCAAACTGGAAAACCTGCAACTCGCCGGTTCGTTCAAGTCGCGGGGCGCGACGAACACTGCCCTGTCCCTCGACCGGGCGGCGTTGCAGCGCGGCCTGATCACGGCGTCCGGCGGCAATCACGGGCTGGGCGTGGCGGCGGCGGCGCAGGCGGCCGGCATCTCGGCCGTGGTGCATCTGTCGACCAATGCGTCGCCGGACAAGGTCGGGCGGCTGGAATCGTTCGGCGCGGAAGTGGTGCTGCAGGGCGACGTCTGGGACGACGCCAACGCGCTGGCCCTGGAACGGGCCGAACGAGAGGGCCGTACCTATGTGCACCCGTTTGCCCAGGAATCGGTGATCGCCGGGCAGGGAACCGTCGGGCTCGAGATCCTGGACGATCTGCCGGACGTCGATACCGTCGTCGCGGCCATAGGCGGCGGCGGGCTGATTTCGGGTCTGGCGACGGCGCTCAAGGCACGGCGGCCGGACCTGCGGCTTGTGGGTGTGGAGGCGACAGGCGCGCCGACCCTGAAACGCTCCCGCGAGGCCGGCGAACTGGTCACGCTGGAGACCATCACCAGCAAGGTTGCGACGCTGTCTCCGCGCCGTTCGGCGGAGATCAATCTCGATATCGTCACGCGACTGGTCGACGACATCGTGCTGGTGTCGGACGAGGAGATGCTGGAGGCGGCGCGCTGGCTCTGGCGTCATTTCGGCATCGCGGCCGAACTGGCGGGTTCGGCGGGCGCGGCGGCCCTGCTGCAGAACCGTTTCCCCGTCAGATCCGGCGAGAAGGTCTGCGTGCTGATCTGCGGCGCGGGGCGCGACGGGTTTTCATGACCCGGTGCGCAGCCGGGTGATCTCGGCTGTCACGGGATCTGCGGTTGCGGTTCTGGAGGCAATGCGGTCGGGATCGATGGACGTGTCCAGCCCGGCGCTGGCCAGATCGGCGGCCAGTCCTTCGCATTGACGCGCCGCATCGAACGCGCCCTGGCGGTCCAGCAGTTCCAGCATGAGGGCGCGAGTCAGCGCGGGCGAGAACGCCGCGCTCTGGATCGCCCGGCAGAGCAGGAACTCGTCCGTCGACAGTTCGATCGACCCGTGCATCCTGATGTCGATGAGACGGCGGGCATGACCGCAGACGGTCTGCATCAGACGTTCGAAGCTGTCGCAGCATCGCTCCAGCCCATAGGCGCCAAGCCCGGCCAGGATGACGGGTCGCGGATCCCGTCCCCGGATGCGGTGGTCGACCCAGCGCCGCAGCAGCCAGGTGCAAAGCTTTGCACCCTCGGGCAGCGCGCCGGTCTCGATCTTCTGATGGGGCGATTGCATCGCTAGCAGCATCGTGCACCTCCAATATGTAAATGATAATCATTATTAAAAACTAGGGCAAGCGAACTTTCAGGCTCTGGGTTAGGTTCCGGCCGTACGGAGGAGCGGATGTCCGAACGCGGTTTCATCATCAGAAGGGCCGAACCCGCCGACGCGGCCGGGATCGCCGAGATGTTCAACGGTCTCGACCGCGAGGATCTGGGCGATGAGGCGCTTTGCCCGTTCGATGCGGCGATCGTGCTGCGCGACGCCATCGGCGAAGGCGCCATTCTCGCAACTGAGGTCGCGGTGGATGGCGAAGGTGCGGTGATCGGGGCTGCGGCGCACAATCTGGCCTATCACGCCGAAACAGCGAGCCACGCCCGCTGGCTGGAGATGCTGTTTGTTGCGAGAGAATGGCGTAGCGCCGGCGTGGCGAAGGCATTGATGTCCGAAGTCTCCCGCCGGGCGGTCGAGGGAGGCTGCGACGCCGTGTACTGGGGTGTCCGCATGGCCAATGATGGCGGCCTGCGCTTCTATGACGCCATCGGCGCCGAAGACGAGGAGGCGCGAATCAAGGTGCTGATGGGGACGCCGCTGATGCGGCTGGCCGGTCAGTAGTCGGCGAAGACCTGGACCATCTTCTCGCGCAGGGTGAGCGCGGTGAAGGGCTTCACGATGTAGTTGTTCACGCCGGCCTGCTTCGCGGCAATCACGAACTCGGTCTTGCTCTCGGCGGTCACCATGATGAACGGCAGGTCGTGCAGTTCCTCATCGCAGCGCACTTCTTCCAGTAGCTGGTATCCGGTCATCGGTTCCATGTTCCAGTCTGAAATGACCAGACCGAAATCGCCCCGGCGCAGCTTGCGCAGGGCTTCCGCGCCGTTCGTGGCGGTGTCGACATTCGTGAACCCGACCTCGCGGAGCAGATTGCAGAGAATCCGGACCATCTGGACGTAGTCGTCGACGACCAGAATCGACATCTCCGGATCCATGCGCATGTTTCGGGTCCTGTTTGCTCCGTCGTCGCCAAACTGCGCCGAAGGACTCAAGATTTCGTAAATGAGGTATTCCTGTGCGCCTTCCGCAGCCTTGTGAGGCACCGGTGCTGGACCTATAGTCCGCCGCCGGGGGATCGAGCCAGCGGAGGGGCCAACCGAATGTCTGTGATTACCGAGAAGGGCAGGACCTGGTATCTCGACCAGATGGAAGTCGGGATGGCGGCCGAATACACGGACACGATCACCGAAGCGCTCATCCAGTCCTTCGCCGATGCGTCGGGCGACGACAATCCGCTGCACCTGGACGAGGGTTACGCGAAGACGACCATGTTCAAGGGGCGCATTGCCCACGGCATGCTGTCGGGCAGCTTTCTGTCGACCATCTTCGGCACCATCTTTCCGGGGCCCGGCGGCATCTATCTCAGCCAGAACCTGAAATTCACTGCGCCGGTCCGCATCGGCGATGTGGTCACCGCGCGGGCCGAGGTCGACGAGGTGCTGGCCGAAAAGGGGCGGGTTCACTTCACCTGTACCTGCAAGGTCGCCGGCAAGGACGTGATCGTGGGCGACGCCTGGATCATGCCGCCGCGGCGCAAGAAATAAGCTGAATGCGCATCGCCCGACTTTCCGGTCCGGTCGCGCCGGACCTGCGCGGCTCTGCTGTCGCCATCGGCAATTTCGACGGCGTGCATGGCGGCCACCGGGTGCTGATCGGCCACGCCCGGGAGGCGGCCGACAGGCTGGGCGGTCCGGCCGGCGTGCTGACCTTCGAGCCCCATCCCCGCGAGTTCTTCGCTAAGAATGCACCGCCGTTCCGGCTGTCCAACTTCCGAGCCAAGACGGCCTGGCTCTGCGCCGCGGGCGTGGACCTGATGGCGGTGGCAAGCTTCGGCCAGCGGCTGGCGCTAATGTCGGCGCCCGATTTCGTCGGCCGCATGCTGGTCGAGCGTCTGGGCGTCGCGCATGTCGTCGTCGGCTATGACTTCGCCTTCGGACACAAGCGGTCCGGCAATGTCGCCTATCTGCGGCAGGCCTCGGCCGAGTTCGGTTTCGGGCTCACCGTGGTCGATCCAGTCCGGGAGGGCGAGGAGGTCGTTTCGTCGACCCGCATCCGGGACGCGCTCTGGCAGGGCGAGCCGCGCCGCGCCGCCGACCTGCTGGGGCACTGGTGGGAGATCCACGGCCGTGTGCAGAAGGGTGATCAGCGGGGCCAGACGATCGGCTTCCCGACCGCCAACATCGCGCTGGGCGGCTATATCGAACCCCATTTCGGCGTCTATGCCGTGCAGATCGGCTGGCCGGAGAATGGAAAGATCGTCTGGCGCGACGGTGTCGCCAACCTTGGCCGCCGGCCGACATTCAACAAGAATGACGTGCTGCTGGAAGTGAACGTCTTCGATTTCGCGGGCGACATCTATGGCAAGCGCGCGCAGGTCCGCTTCATCGACTTCATCCGGCCGGAACAGAAATTCGACGGTCTGGAGGCCCTGAAGGCGCAGATCGCGGCGGACGCGAACCGGGCGCGGGAGATTCTCGCCGCGCTCTGATATCCTCGGAGGGGAGCATGGCGGAACGGATCGGATTCATCGGGCTCGGCGCAATGGGCGCGCCGATGGCGGCCAACCTGGCGCGCAAGGGCCATCAACTCATTGTCCACGACATCGTGCCCGACAAGGTCGCCGAGCTTGTCGCGCTGGGCGCGGAGGACGGCGGCTCCATCGCCGGCGTCGCCGCGGCGGCCGACATCATCCTGACCATGCTGCCGGATTCGCCCGACGTCGAGGCCGCCGTGCTGGGGCCGGGCGGGATCCTGGAGAGCGGCCGCCCGGATCAGCTTGTCATGGACATGTCGACCATCGCGCCGGCGACGACGGACCGGCTGCACAAGGCGCTGACCGAGGCCGGGATCGGCTTTGTGGATGCGCCGGTCGGCAGGCTCGTGACCCACGCCATCGCAGGCGAACTACTGTTCATGGTCGGTGCGTCGGGCAATGATTTCGGTCGGGTGAAGCCGCTGATCGAGGGGATGGGCACCACGATCCATCACTGTGGCGCGCCGGGCACCGGCATCCGCACCAAGCTGGTGAACAACCTTGTCGCCATCTCGGTCTGCCAGGTCGACGCCGAGGCCATCACCCTGGCCCAGTCCTGGGGGCTGGACGTGCAGAAGACCATCGACGTCATCAACGGCACCACGGCGACCAACGGCCACCTGGTGACCAACTGGCCCAACAAGGTGCTGAAGGGCGACACCTCGCCGGGCTTCCGGGTGGCGCTGGCGCACAAGGATGTCAGCCTGGCGCTGCAGGCCGCGCACGAGGCCGGCATCCCCATGCATGTCGGCGCCGCGGTGCGCGAGGCCTATGCCGCGGCAAAGGCCGCCGGATATGCCGACGAGGACTTCTCGGTGCTGGTCGATTACCTCTGTGGCCGCGTCGGCGCGAAACCCCCACGGTTGTAGGATGTAATACCGTTACACTTGCTTTGACGCCGCGACACCCTGATCATTTCGCCGCCTCCGGGGAAATGGGGGGCGACAGGGGGGCCGGGAAAATCCGGCTCCGTGAATAAAAAACATCACGGAGGAGACATCCAATGAAGAAGCTGCTGTTGGGCGCCAGTGTGGCGCTCGCGCTGGCTGCCGGTCCGGCGCTGGCGCAGGAGTGCAAGCCGTCGAAGTATGGCGCGGACGACGAGATTGGCGCGGCCAACCTGATCACGCCGGAGCGCGTGGCCGCCGCCGCCAAGCTGGTGAAGAAGGGCATGGCCCATCCGCTGGGCATCGTCGTCGATCCGAACATGCCGGCCTTCCCGCCGCGCGGGATGATGCTGCAGATCGTGTCGCCGGGTCAGCAGAACGGCCGTACGCTCGGCCAGGATTTCGGCTGGGATTCGATCTACAACGACGATATCGCGCAGCTCTGGTTCGGTATCGGCCCGCAGATCGACGGCCTCGGCCACCTGGGTGAAGGCACGTACTACAACTGCAACGATCCCAAGGACATCTCGAAGCTGACCGGCCTGACCAAGCTGGGTGTCGAGAAGATCCCGCCGCTGGTGGCGCGTGGTGTTCTGATCGATATCGCCAAGCATCGCGGGGTGGAGTCCCTGAATGCCGGCGACGCGATCTCCGCCGAGGAACTGGAAGCTGCTTCCAAGGCGCAGGGCGTCAGCTTCAAGGATGGCGATGTCATCCTGATCCACACCGGCTGGACCGACGCCAAGCTGGCCTCGGATCCGAAGGCATGGGTCTCGGGTGAGCCGGGTACCGACAATGCCGCCGCAATCTGGCTGGCGAACAAGAACCCGGTTGCCGTTGGCGCTGACACCTGGGGCGTGGACGTGGTGCCGCCGAAGAAGGGCGACAAGGTCTTCTACGGCCACGTCACCCTGCTGAAGGAGAACGGTATCTACATCCTTGAGACCATGAACACCGGCCGTCTGGCCGCCGAGGGCGTGAACGAGTTCATGTTCGTGCTCGGTCAGGCGCGCATCAAGGGTGCGGTGCAGATGATCATCAACCCGGTCGCCATGTGGTAAGCCGGGTCTCATCGCAGACTTGACGGGGAAGGGAGCCTTCGGGCTCCCTTTCTGTTTCTGAGAGTCGAGGACATTGGTATATTTCTTAAATGAACGCAGTAGAGATTTTGTACGAGAATAGCGGTGCGTATGCGAAATTCATAAGGGAATTGGCAAAACTCATGCCGAATCCAGAGGAGGGGGCTTTTGATGACGATCAGATTTCTAAAGATGTATTTACTCCAACATCAATACAAGACCTAAGATCGTCAGTTGATCGACGTAGGTATGATTTCGTAGATTTGATTTTCGCTCTTGGCGGCGTAGCGTCATCGTTAGATGAATACCCAAAGCTGATGAGAAATCTCCCGAGAAAAAAATTAGAAGTGAATGATAGTGTTTATGTTGAAATAATGCTAGAAGCATACTTGAATAGATACTACAAGATATTTGAAATATATGAAAAAGTTGCGCACACTACAGCGGACTTGGCATCGAATGCTGAGGCTCGAGCAGTAATGAAAAAGTCTGTGGGAAGGGTAAGAAAAATATCCGACATTAAAAGGGTCAGAGGAGAGATTCAGCATGAGCTTGCAGATTTGAGTGCGCTTCGTTCAATTTCTATTCCAGAAACTTGGGTTGCAGCCAAGGATTTATATGAAAATAGAGGGCTAGATGTGTTGCTGAAGGGGGTGTTGAGGAGCAATTCAAGAAAAATTCGGAGTGACTTGGCCGGCATCATGGAAAGAGAGACGGAGAAAATTGTAAAGATGATAGCTGATGAATTATCAAGATACGAAATGGCATATCTCACTGTTCTAACCGAGTTTGGTCGCCGTAGGTTCGGCCAAAAATGACGACTTTCGCCGAGGCGCTGATCGGCGCGCTGCATGACCGGGGCACGCGGCACCTGTTCGGCGTGCCGGGCGGCGGGTCCAGCCTCGATCTGATCGAGGCCTGCGGCAGGCTGGGCGTCGAATTCGTCATGACCCGCACCGAGACCGCCGCGACGCTGATGGCCGCCGCGACTGCCGAAATCTCGGGCGCGCCGGGCGCGGCGCTGGCCGGTGTCGGCCCCGGCGCGGCCAGCGCGGTCAACGGCATGGCCTACAGCCTGCTGGAACGCGCGCCCGTGGTGCTGTTCACCGACCGGGTGCCGAAGAATCCCGCCCGTCCGAGCTGGCACCAGGACTTCGATCAGGTGGCGATGTTCGCGCCCGTGGCCAAGCGGGCCGTCTATCTGACGCCGGCTTCGGACCCCGAGGACATCCGCGAGATGTTCGACCTGATGCGGCAGCCGCCCTTCGGCCCTGTGCATGTGGACATGACCGCCGCCGAGGCAGGCCTGCCCTATGACGAAGCCATCGGCGGCGCACCCGAGGCCAGCGCCGCGTTACCGCCGGAGCTGGACGCCATCGCGGCGCGGCTGGACGGGTCGAGGAAGGTGGCGATGCTGGTGGGCATTCAGGCCCGGCATCATGGCCCGGCGGTTCGCGCCCTGGCGAAGGCGCTGAACGCCGCCTGCCTGACCACCTACAAGGGCAAGGGGACCATTGCCGACGACGATCCGCGCCAGGTGGCGACCTTCACCGGAGGTACGGCCGAGGCGGCGGTGCTGCACGACGCCGATCTGATTGTCCTAGTCGGGCATGACCCGGTTGAGGCCATACCCGGTCCGTGGATCTACGACGCGCCCGTGCTGGCGCTGACCGAATGGGATTGGGCGGCCAAAGGTGGTCACCCCGCGCCGGATGTCATGGCCGTCGGCCCGCTGGGCGCCATGGCTGCGAAACTGTCGGAGACGGCGAAGGGCGCGGCCTGGGACGACGCCATCGCCGCACACCGGAAGAAATACCGCGAACGCGTCGCCTACCCGGCGGTCGCGGGGATCAGCCCCGACGATGCCGTGAAGGCGGTGCAGGCCGCCATCGGCCCCGAGGCGCGGCTCTGCTGCGATGCCGGGGCGCACATGATCCCGACGCTGGCGCAATGGATCGCACGGGAGCCGGTCGGCGTGCTGAAATCAAATGGCTTGTCCACCATGGGCTATGCGCTGCCCGCCGCCATCGGCTCGACCTGCGCTGATCCGGGCCGTCCGGTCGTGGCGATCACCGGCGACGGCGGCGCGATGATGTGCCTGGGTGAGATGGCGACGGCGAAGGAACTGGGGCAGGACATCACCTATGTCGTGCTCAATGACGCGGCCCTGTCGCTGATCGACGTGAAACAGCGCAACCAGCAGCGCCCTCGCTCTGGCGTGGCCGGCCACACCCACGACTTCGCGGCCATGGCGCGGGGCATGGGCTGGCCGGCCGCCACCATCGACCGCCTCGACCATCTGCAGCCGAGCCTGGACCTGCTCGCCACCTATGAGGGGCCGAAGCTCCTCGACATCCGCATCGACGCCAGCGGCTACGGCGGGCAGTTCGAAGCCATGAGGGGGTAAGCCATGCCACTTGAACTCTGGATCGCCTTCGCGCTCGCCAGCGCGGCCCTGCTGGCCATTCCCGGACCGACGGTGATGCTGGTGGTGTCCTACGCGCTGGGGCGGGGTCGGTCGTCCGGATGGGCCAGTGTGCCGGGCGTGACGCTGGGCGATTTCACAGCCATGACGGCGTCGCTGCTGGGGGCGGGCGCGCTGCTCGCCGCCTCGGCGACGGCGTTCACCATCCTGAAGTTCGTCGGTGCGGGCTATCTGATCTGGCTGGGCATCAAGCTCTGGCGGGCGAAGCCGTCGCTTGATGAGCTCACCGCCGACAGGGGACGCGGAGGACAACGGGCGATATTCTGGCACGCCTGGATCGTTACCGCGCTGAACCCCAAGGGGATTGTCTTCTTCGTCGCCTTCGTGCCGCAGTTCATCGACCCTGCCGAACCGCTGCTGATGCAGTTTGTCATCCTGGAGGCGACCTTCCTGACGCTGGCGGCGCTGAATGTCGCGCTGTGGGTGCTGGCCGTGGGCACGCTGCGCGAACGCTTCCGCCGGCCGGAGACGCTCAGGCTGGTCAACCGGATCGGCGGCGGCTTCCTGATAGGCGCAGGGCTGCTGACGGCAGCCATGCGGCGGGCGTGATCGGGGAGGCCGGCATGATCACGGAACACGTCGCGAAATCGGCGCGCCATACCACTTTCTATCTCGCCGCCGGGCCGGAGGATGGGACGCCAGTCATCTTCGTTCATGGCTGGCCGGAACTGTCGATTTCCTGGCGGGGCCAGTTGCCCGTGTTCGCGGGCCTGGGCTTTTGCGCCATTGCCCCGGACATGCGCGGTTACGGGCGGTCGTCGACCTATGGCGCGCATGCCGATTACCGGCTGGAGGAGATCACCGCCGACATGATCGAACTGCTCGATCACCTTGGCGCGGAGAAGGCGGTGTGGATCGGGCACGACTGGGGCGCGCCGGTCGTCTGGAGCCTGGCGCAGCATCACCCTGACCGCTGTCTGGGCGTCGCCAACCTGTGCGTGCCCTATCTGCCGGAGGCGTTCACGCCAGAATCGCTGAAGCCGCTGGTCAACCGCGACATCTATCCCGAGGACCGGTTCCCGGTCGGGCAGTGGGACTACTTCATGTACTACCGGGAGAATTTCGACGCCGCCTGTGCCGCGTTCCAGGCCGATCCGGCGGCGACCGTGCGGGCGCTGTTCCGTTCCGGCAGTCCGGACGCACTGGGCCAGCCCAGCCGCACCGCCGCCGTCCGGGCGAACAATGGCTGGTTCGGCGGGGGCGGCGCGCCCGACCTGCCGCGCGACGAGAAGGTCATTTCCGCTGCCGACGAAGCCGCCTATGCGGCGTCACTGGCCCGCAACGGCTTCTTCGGGCCGGACAGCTGGTACATGAATGGCGACGCCAATGCCGAATTCGCCAGCCGGGCGCGCGATCGGTGGCGGCTGCAGATGCCGGTGCATTTCATCCACGCTCGCTACGACACGGTCTGTGAAACGGTGGTCTCCCGCCTGGCCGAGCCGATGCGCGAATGGTGCGCTGATCTCACCGAAAGCATCGTCGACAGCGGCCACTGGATGGCCCAGGAGAAGCCGCGCGAGGTCAACAGCGCGCTTGCCGGGTGGCTGGCGCGGAAGCTGCCGGAGGTGTGGCGGTAGGGGTGACGCTCCCTGACGTCACCCCGGCCTTGTTCCGGGGGCCGGTGCAGCCCGGCGTTTCAGTCATGAAACGCAAGAGCCGCAAGTTCGATTGCTCGACCGGATGCCGGGACAGGCCCGGCATGACGCCCTTCGGGTTCTATTTCAGCTCCGCACACGCCTTCTGGATGCGGGTGCAGGCTTCCGTCAGCGCCTCGGTGGAGGTCGCGTAGGAAATCCGGAAATGCGGGGCCAGACCGAAGGCCTCGCCCTGCACGCAGGCGACGCCCACGCTTTCCAGCAGGTAGGTGACGAAGTCGGTGTCGTTCTCGATCACCTTGCCGTCCGGCGTGGTCTTGCCGATGCAGCCGGCGCAGGACGGATAGACGTAGAACGCCCCGTCCGGCGTCGGGCAGTGCAGCCCTTCGGCATCGTTCAGCATCTTCACGACCAGGTCGCGGCGCTCCTCGAAGACCTTGTTGCGCTCGCCGATATAGTCGTTCGGGCCGGTCAGCGCCTCGACCGCCGCGGCCTGGCTGACCGAGGACGGGTTCGAGGTCGACTGCGACTGGATCTTGTTCATGGCCTTGATCAGCTCGACCGGGCCGCCGGCGTAACCGATGCGCCAGCCGGTCATGGCATAGGCCTTGGACACGCCGTTCACCGTCAGGGTCCGGTCGTAGAGGTCCGGGCAGACCTGGGCGATGGTGGTGTATTCGAAGCCGCCATAGACCAGATGCTCGTACATGTCGTCGGTCATGACCCAGACATGCGGATGCTTCTTCAGCACCTCGCCCAGCCCCGCCAGTTCCTCGCGGGTATAGGCCGCGCCGGTCGGGTTGGACGGGCTGTTCAGGATCAGCCACTTGGTCTTCGGCGTCAGGGCCGCGTCCAGCGCCTCCGGCGACAGCTTGAAGCCCTGATTCGGGCCGGCCTCGACAAAGCGCGGCTCACCGCCGGCCAGCAGCACCATGTCGGGGTAGGAGACCCAGTAGGGCGCGGGGATAAGAACCTCGTCGCCCTCGTTCATCGTGGCCATCAGCGCGTTGTAGAGCACCTGCTTGCCGCCGGTGCCGACGATGATCTGCTCCGGCGTGTAGTCCAGCCCGTTCTCACGCTTGAACTTGCCGCAGATCGCCTTCCGCAGTTCCGGCGTGCCGCCGACATCGGTGTACTTGGTCTGGCCGTCGCGGATGGCGGCGATGGCCGCTTCCTTGATGTTGTCCGGCGTATCGAAATCCGGCTCACCGGCCCCGAGACCGATCACGTCTTTCCCGGCTGCGCGCAGTTCGCGGGCTTTCGCCGTAACCGCGATGGTCGGCGAGGGCTTGATGCGGCTGAGCGACGACGCAAGGATCGACATGGTCATTCTCCGTGGTTGGTGATGCCCTTCCCCCTGAAGGGCGCGCGGACACTACGCCCCGGATGTGAGAGGTTCAAGCGGTACGGCGGGGTCAGTTGCCGAACATTACCGTCTGGCGGACGAACTGCCGCCAGTCGTCGCGCGGGCTCTGGCAGAGCTTGCTGCCGCCGCGCCGGGTCATCAGCGCCAGGGCCTTGCCCTGCCACAGGGCATGAAACAGCTCCGGCGAGCGCAGCGCCGCATTGTTCATGGCCCGGCCCTGGATCGGCTTGATGAACTGGCGGTAGAACATGACCAGCGCCAGCAGCACCGCCGCGAAACTCAGGAACCCGAGCGTGAGCGGCGAGCCGATGACCGTGATCGTTCGTCCATGCAGGTCCAGTCCCTGCGCGACGAGGAACCAGACCAGCAGGACGGTCAGCGCCGCGCCCATGAACTTGTCGCGGATCAGCACGGCGCGGGAGCCGACTTCCTGCACCAGCGATTCCTTGAAGCCGTCAACCTTCCGCGCCTTGCGGTAGTGCACGTGCAGCGCGACCGCACCGCCTTCCAGTCCCTGCCGGATGGCCTCGATCAACTGGTCGTCGCCGTCCCTAGCCACGCTCGCCAGCCTTCCAGCGGTCCATGAAGGTACGGCCCTCCGGCGCCGGCATGTCGCGGCCCTTGGTCCAGCCGGACGCGAAGGGCAGATCCTCGAACCGTCCGCCGCGAACCGCGCCCGCGCGGCCCATCAGGCGCATGCCGATGCGGGTGACGAGCCGGTAAAGGCCCGGACGCTTCGCCAGGAAGGCCCAGGCGGCCAGGCCGTAGCGTTCGCGGGCGGGCGGCAGCTTCTTCTCGAAGGCTTCCTCCCGCCAGTGCCGCATGATCTTCGGCAGCGGGATGCGCATCGGGCAGACCTGCTGGCAGCGCCCGCAGAAGGTCGAGGCGTTGGGCAGGTGCCGGCCTTCCTCGATGCCGATGAAATGCGGATCCAGGGCCGCGCCGATAGGACCGGGATAGACCCAGCCATAGGCGTGGCCGCCGACAGCGGTGTAGACCGGGCAGTGGTTCATGCAGGCGCCGCAGCGGATGCAGCGCAGCACGTCCTGTTTCTCTGTACCCAGCAGGTCGGAACGGCCGTTGTCCAGGATGACGACGTGGAAGCCTTCGGGGCCGTCCAGATCGCCCTCGCGCCGTGGTCCGGTGGAGAGCGTCGTGTAGGCGGACATCTCCTGGCCCGTCGCGGACCGCGCCAGCACGCGCAGGATGGTCGATACGTCCTCCAGCGTCGGCACCACCTTGTCGATGGCGGTGATGACGATATGCGCCTTCGGCAGCATCTGCGTCAGGTCGCCATTGCCCTCGTTGGTGACGATGATCGTCGTGCCGGTCTCGGCGATCAGGAAATTGGCGCCGGTGATGCCGACATCGGCGTCGAAATACTTCTGCCGCAGCACCTCACGGGCCTCGGCGACCAGATCCTCGGCCTCGGTCAGGCGTTCGGTCTTGCCGTACTTGCCGTGGTGCTGGTGGAACAGGTCGGAGACCTGATCCTTGGTCTTGTGCACGGCGGGACCGATGATGTGGCTGGGCGGTTCCTCGGCCAGCTGGATGATGTACTCGCCCAGATCGGTCTCGATGGGCTCGATCCCGTTGGCCTCCAGATGCGCGTTCAGCGAGATCTCCTCGGCGACCATGGACTTGCCCTTGGTCACCGTTTTCGCGTCATAGCGGCGGCAGAGATCGGTGATGGTCTGGCGGGCTTCCTCCGCCGTCCGGCAGAAATGCACGGTGCCGCCCTGAGCGGTGACCCGCTCCTCGAACATCTCCAGATAGAGATCCATGTTGGCGAGGATGTGGTTCTTCAGGTCCACGCCGGCGTCCCGGAGCTGCTCGAACTCCTCCAGCCCGTCCGCGGCGCGCTGGCGGGCGGCAACGAAGCCGGTCTGCAGGTTCTTCAGCGCCGACTGCAGGTGCGGGTCCTGGATCGCCTTGGCGGACTCTTCCTTGAAGCGGCTGGCGGCTATGTCCATCACTCGGCCTCCCCGATGGACGGCCCGTCGGTCATCCCGGCCAGCACCTCGGCGACGTGGCGGACCTGGATGTCGGAACCCTCGCGCTTCAGCTTGCCGGCCATGTTCAGCAGGCAACCCATGTCGCCGGCCAGTAGCATGTCCGCGCCGGTCGAGCGGATATCCTCTGACTTGCGTCGGACCATCTCCAGCGAGACGTCGGAATACTTGATGCAGAAGGTGCCGCCGAAGCCGCAGCAGGTCTCGGCCGTCGGCAGTTCGGTCAGCGACAGGCCCTCGACCGTGCCAAGCAGGCGGCGCGGCTGTTCCTTCACCTTCATCTCGCGGAGGCCGGAACAACTGTCGTGATAGGTCACGGTTGCATCCAGCTTCGCCTCGACGCCGGTCATGCCGCAGATATCGGTCAGGAAGCTGACCAGTTCGTGGGTCTTCGCGCCCATGGACTTCGCGCGGAGCTGCCAGTCGGGCTCGCCGTCAAAGAGTTCTGCATAGTGATGCCCGATCATGCCCAGGCAGGAACCCGAAGGGCCGACAACGTAGTCGTAGCCCTCGAAAGCCTCGATGACCTGTTTCGCGATGGCGCGGGTGGTGGCGCGGTCGCCGGAATTGTAGGCGGGTTGGCCGCAGCAGGTCTGCTGTGTCGGCACCTCGACCGTGCAGCCGGCCTGTTCCAGCAGTTTGACGGCGGCAAAGCCGACGGTCGGCCGGTAGAGATCGACCAGGCAGGTGACGAACAGCCCGACGCGGGGCCTGGAAGAAGAAGCGGCGGCAGTCATGCCCGATCTATAGACCGGACGACCGCCGCCGCCTATCCCGATTTCACCGCGCGTCGCGCCATGCGGGGCCGGTCGTGGGCATTGCCGTGTCCGACAATCTGACCTCGGTCGACGCGATTGTGAGCGCCCGGGCATCCGGTTAGCGGATAGCGTGAAAATCAAGCATCAATTCGACAGCCTGGGCACGTCTAGGGCAGTCGTTCACCAGCGTCGGGATTAACAGCTCTGCGCCCCGGCTCAACGACCACCTCCGCCGCCGGCAACGCCCCGGCATGTGCCAGCCGCGAAACAGTCACCTTGAACCCAGTGACACGTTCAGCCGACATCGAACCGCCGCGCTACTCTGCCACCTGAACCATGCAGTCTTCCCGAGTCTGTGTCACCGACTCAGGGACACGCCAGACGTCAGGATAAAGCGTCCACATAGGTTTCAGAAACCAAGTCTGATTCGGACCCACTCCAGCCGACCTCCGTGCCAGAGTAGGAGGAGAATGATTTTATTTCGTCGGCCACATATTGATTGGTTCTTGTTCCCGCTAGGTGGAACGAGTTCCACCCATTGAGCGCGCCTTCTATGCCCAACAGCCGCTAAAACGGCCCAGTCCCAGCCCTCGCGGTTGAGGTTGCAATGATGTTGCAAGAGCTGTGATCAAAGCTGATGTCGGCAACCACCTTAAGGTTCTTTCCGCCTACTGTTTCCAATCACCGAAACACGCTGGTCGGAACATACAGCGCAAATCCAGGGTCTCAGAGATGGCTATAAACACCCATCCTACGAAGCACTGCGTTTACAAAGCTTAGCTTCGTGAACTGACGATCGTTGATGCGTTCTTCTGATGTGACGGCAGCATCATTGGGTTCTGTCATTTCCTACGATCCTGCGTGTAGAAGAAATTGCTGCATCGATCGGAATTTAGGAAAACCAAGCTTGGCGGCGACGTGAGTGGTTTGTGCCTTATCAGCCGTCCAGTCTGCTTCTCGAAGTTGCTGGCGCTCAGCACATAGGAATATGTGAGCGTTCTCAGATCATCCAGGCCGAGCAAAGGGTGGGCCGCCTGCTGATCAGCTGACTGAAAGAAGCTATCAAACTCAGGATAGGATTTTCGGAAGACAATGCCTGAATAGAGCGAAGCCAACGACAGTTGCAATGCCTGTTCCTGCTCCATAGGGTCATCGGACTCGATTGAGAGTATCATCACTCGTGTGGCCACTTCGTCCGCATAGAGCGTGAACTCGAAACCTCTTCCCTCATGGCGCGCCCTTCGAAAGGAAGCCAGGGCATCACGTATCCCGAATGCCTCAATGATGGCCTTGACTGAATAGCCGTAGGCAATGATGACGATCGTAGCCGGCTCGTTGGTTTTCCAGTGAATTTCAGAATTCAGCGCTTCCACAAATAGTGGCGAATGGGCGAGTTCAATTTCGAACTGATGAAATTGCACCAGCTTCCGTTTCGCCAACGCATTGGTGTATTTCTCTAGGCGATCAAGAAGCGAGTTACTGCCTTCTTTCGGGGACACCAGAGCATACCCGAGCAACGAAAATGATCCGTTCATGTATGTGATGTCCGGCGCAAGGTTGGCGCACAGGAACTCGACAGCGGGTTGATATTTCTCTGGAATATCGTCGATCGGGTCCCAGTTTTGTGCGCCGGCCGAGCCTGCGGAAATCAGACCAGCCAGCAGCACAATCGCGCTCAGTGCGAGCGTCGACCTTCCAGGTCTCACCATTCCACCACGCCTATACCCTCGCCGCTGGCGGCGGGTTGAAGGGAGCAGCGTGTGCTTGCAAAAAGCGACGCAGGCAGCCTCGTCCTCCGGTGAAAGAACCGTCGAGCGCGGCTCTTTCGGCCCCATCGGCGGATCCTCAACCGATGTCCACTTACGCCACTTGCGCACTGTTTTTAGGTTCAGGTCGGACTGCTCCGCGAGGTTAGCGACCAAAACTTTCGATTGCTGTATTGCCGCCCTGACTACGTGCGTGATCTTGGCGTTCCCGTGGAGTATCCGGCCCATAGTTCGTCCTTCTCGGATTGCGACAGCAGCCTACCATCACACTCCGGGACAAAGCACATAGTTCGCACAGGACACGACATATGCAGATCAGGAACTGGGCCTTCGTCTGTCGTGCCGTATGGGCAGTAATTACTGGGTCAGCGCGGCGAACTGCTTCAACTGGTAGTCGCGGTTGCCGAACATGGTGTCGATCTGCATCAGCCGCTTGTAGTAGTGGCTGATCTTCAGCTCGTCGGTCATGCCCATGCCGCCGTGCATCTGCACCGACTGGGCGCCGACGAAGACGCCGCCCTTGCCGATCTGCGCCTTGGCGGCGGTGGCGGCCTTGCGGCGCTCGGTCTCGTCCTCGTCCAGCTTCAGCGTGACCATGTAGGCCATGGAGCGGGACTGCTCCAGCTCGATGAAGCAGTCGACCATGCGATGCTGCAGCACCTGGAACTTGCCGATCGGCACGCCGAACTGCTTGCGGGTCTTCAGATATTCGTTGGTCTCGTCCTTCAGGACTTCCATGCAGCCCACGGCCTCGGCGCAGAGCGCGGCGATGGCGGCATCGACGACCTTCTCGATCGCGCCCATGGCCTGGCCCTCGGCGCCCAGCAGCGCATCGGCACCGACCTCGACGCCTTCCAGCATGACCTCGGAGGCGCGCAGGCCGTCTGCCGTCGGGTAGTCGCGTCGGGTAAGACCGGCGGTGTTGTTGTCGACGATGAACAGCGAGATGCCGTCACGGTCACGCTGGCCGCCCGAGGTGCGGGCGGAGACGATGATCTTGTCGGCCGCGGCCGCGCCATAGACCACCGACTTGTGGCCCGACAGCTTGTAGCCGCCGCCGGACTTCTCGGCCCTGGTGGTGACGTCGGCCAGGTTGAAGCGGCTGGTCGGCTCGGCATAGGCGAAGGCCATCTTCAGGCCGCCCTCGGCGATGGCCGGCAGGATCTCGTTCTTCTGATCGTCCGATCCGGCTTCGGCCACCAGGCCGCCGCCCAGGATCACGGTCGGCAGATAGGGCTCGGTGATCAGGCCCTTGCCGACGGCTTCCATGATGATCATGGTCTCGACCGGACCGCCGAAGCCGCCCTGGTCCTCGGGCAGGCCAACGGCGAGCCAGCCCAGCTCGGCGAAGGTCTTCCAGTTGTCCTCGGAATAGCCGGCGTCCGAGTTGGCCAGCTTGCGCCGGGCCTCGAAATCGTAGTCGTCCTGGACGAACCGGTCGACGCTGTCCTTCAGAAGCTGCTGTTCTTCCGACAGATTGAAATCCATGTGGTGTCTCCTCCCGCTCGCGCCGCCGCGGCGCTGCTCGCCAATTTAAAGTCCCAGCACCGCCTTGGCGATGATGTTCTTCTGTATCTCGCTCGAACCGCCGGCGATGGTTATCGCCCGCATGAACAGGTGCTGCGCCAGCACGCCCTCGGCGTATTCGGGGCCGACCGGCGTCCAGTTGCTGCCCGGACTGTCGTCCCGCGCCTCGTAGGGGGCGGCATAATATCCCAGCGCCTCGGTGGTCAACTCGGTAATGGCCTGGGTCACCTCGGACCCTACCAGTTTCAGCATCGAGGCCTCGCCGCCCGGCGGTGAGCCGTCCTGCATGCCGGCCAGCGTGCGCAGGTTGGAATACTCCAGCGCCGTCAGCTTGACCTCTGTCTCGGCGACGCGCGTGGCGAAGTTCTGATCCTCGATCAGCGGCCTGCCGTCGGACTGCTCGGCGAAGGCAATGTCCTTCAGGCGCTGCAGCAGTTTCTTGTTCCAGGCCACTTCGGCGATGCCGGCGCGCTCGTTGCCCAGCAGGAACTTGGCGTAGGTCCAGCCCCTGTTCTCCTCGCCGATCAGGTTTTCGGCGGGGACGCGGACATTGTCGAAGAAGACCTCGTTCACATGCGCGTTCTGGTCCATCAGCTTCAGCGGACGGACGGTGACGCCGGGCGTCTTCATGTCGATCAGCAGGAAGCTGATGCCCTGCTGCTCCTTGCCCTCGGTCGAGGTGCGCACCAGGCAGAAGATCCAGTCGGCATACTGCGCCAGCGAGGTCCAGATCTTCTGGCCATTGACCACGTAATGGTCGCCGTCGCGCACGGCCGACGTCTTCAGGCTGGCGAGGTCGGAACCGGAACCCGGCTCGGAATAGCCCTGGCACCACCAGTGCTCCCCCGACAGCAGGCGCGGCAGGAAGTAGTCCTTCTGGGCCTGGCGGCCGAATGTGTAGATGACCGGTCCGACCATCTGCAGGCCGAAGGGCAGCAGGGGCGGGGCATCGGCCTTGTGGCATTCCTCGTCGAAGATGTGCCGCTGCGCCGGGGTCCAGCCGCAACCGCCGAACTCCTCGGGCCACCAGCCGGCGATCCAGCCCTTCGCGTGCAGGATCTTCTGCCAGCGCATGTAGTCGTCGCGCTTCAGCTCGCGGCGGGCGCGGACCTTCTCCGCCAGATCGGCCGGCAGGCTGTCGGCCAGGAAGTCACGGACTTCCTCGCGAAACGCCATTTCCGCCGGTGTAAATGAAAGATCCATCGCCGCCCTCCCCGAGGCGCGGGGAAGTTACCGCGCACGGAACGCGGCTGTCTACCGTGCCGCAGGGTCAACCGGGTATGCAGAGAAGGATCAGGTTTCCTTGATGCCCCGCATGGCTTCGTTGCGGCGGCGCAGCAGTTCCAGCGAGAAAAGCAGCAGCATCGAGACCAGCGTCAGCAGGGTGGCCACGGCCAGGATGGTCGGGCTGATCTGCTCGCGGATGCCGGAGAACATCTGCCACGGGATGGTGCGCTGGTCGAAGGAACCGACGAACAGCACCACGACCACCTCGTCGAAGGAGGTGATGAAGGCGAACAGCGCGCCGGAGATCACGCCCGGCGTGATCAGCGGCACGATCACCTGGAAGAAGGTGCGGACCGGCGATGCGCCGAGACTGGACGAGGCCCGGATCAGGTTGTTGTCGAAGCCGACCAGAGTGGCGGTCACCGTGATCACGACGAAGGGCGTGCCCAGCACGGCGTGAGCCAGGATGACGCCGATATGCGTGCCCTGGAGCCCGATCGAACTGTAGAAGAAGAACATGCCGGCGGCCGATATGATCAGCGGCACAATCATCGGCGAGATCAGGATCGACATGATCAGCGTCCGGTAGGGCATGGTCGGCCGCGACAGGCCGAGCGCCGCGAGCGTACCCACCGAAGTGGAGATGATTGTCGCGAAGAAGGCGATCACCACCGAATTCCAGACCGCGCCCTGCCAGTTCAGGTTGGTGAAGAAGTCCTCGTACCATTTCGTCGAATAGCCGGCCGGATCGAACGACAGCATCTCCGGCGTGAAGGTGAAGAACGGCACGGCGTTGAAGCTGAGCGGGATGATCACCAGCAGCGGGAAGACCAGGAAGAACAGGATCAGTCCGCAGATGATGCGGAAGCCGTAATACCAGGCGACTTCGACCGGTGAGGCGTATGGAGGCAATGCGGCCATGGGTCAGCCCAGTTTCATGTTATCGATGCCGACGATCTTGTCGTAGAGGAAGTAGAAGATCAGCACGATGCCGAGCAGGACCACGCCCAGCGCCGCGGCCAGTCCCCAGTTCAGTGACGACGAGATGTTGTAGGCGATGCGGTTGGAGATGAAGGTGCCGTCGGTGCCGCCCACCAGTTCCGGCGTGATGTAGTAGCCGATGGCGATGATGAAGACGAGGATCGCCCCGGCGCCGATGCCCGGGATCGTGTTCGGGAAGTAGACCTTCCAGAAAGCCAGGAAGGGGTGGGCGCCAAGCGACGTCGCAGCGCGCATGTAGCTGGGCGAGATCGTCTTCATCACGCTGTAGAGCGGCAGCACCATGAACGGCAGCAGGATGTGGGTCATCGCGATGACGGTGCCCGTGGCGTTGTGAATCATCGCCAGCCGCCCGTCCTCGGAAATCAAGCCGATGAAGACCAGTATGTCGTTGATTACGCCCTGCTGCTGCAGCAGCGCGATCCAGGACGTCGTCCGCACCAGCAGCGACGTCCAGAACGGCAGCAGCACGCAGATGATCAGCAGGTTTCCGATCCGCGACGGCTGCGTCGCAATCAGGTAGGCGATCGGGAATCCCAGCAACAGGGTCAGCAGGGTAATCACGGTCGACAGAACCACCGTCCGGACAAACAGCTTGCCGTAGATGGCCTTGTCGTTGTCGACGAACTCCATCGAGCCATCCGGGTTCTGCTTGGCGTCAACCGCGGCGAGGAAATAGCCGGGGGTGTATGGGCCGGAAAACTGCTTGATGACCTGCCAGACCTCGACATTGGCCCAGTCCTTGTCGGCCTTGATCAGGGCCTCCTTGTAGGGTCCTTCCGTGATCCGTCCCGCCTTGCGTGCGGAACCACGGAACATCGAGGACATGCCGGGCTTTTCGTAGTTCAGCCGTTGGCCGACCTTGGTGTTCGTCCGGTTCTTCCGGGCTTCGACCAGATCCTCGACCATGGCCTTGAAGACCGGCTCGTCCGGCAATTGCCCGGAGGTCTCGTCCCAGCTTTCCAGAGCCACGACAGTGCGCGGAAGAATCTCGGCAACGATCTCGTTGTCGACGGATCGCACCAGCATGTTGGCGATCGGGATGATGAAGGTCGCCATGACGAAGAGCAGCAGCGGCACCACCATGCCGAAGGCGATCAGTTTCTTGCGGAACAGCGCGCGGTTCAGCGACGCCTTCAGCGAACGCCCGTCGGCGGTGACCAGAGGTCCGGTATTGGCGGTCGCATCAGTCATTCGGCTACCCGTCTTCCTTCTGTGTCGCCGGCTGCATGGGGAGCGGGCCGTCTGCCCGCCGCCGATGGAGCCGGAAGTCCGGGGCGGTGCAAGGCCGCCCCGGATTCCGTCGGAACGTCAGGACCTTACTGCAGCAGCCAGGCCTGGAAACGCTCGTCGATGTCGTCGCGGTTGTCCGCCCAGAACTCGTAATTGTAGAGCAGGGTGGTCTTCGCGTTGTTGGGATCGGTCGGCATGTGCGGCGCCATGTCGATGCCCAGCGTGGCGTGCTTGCCGACCAGCGGCGCGGACGACTTGCGGGCCGGACCGTACGAGATGTACTTGGCCTGATCCGCCAGACGCTGCGTGTCGGTGGCGAAGTGCAGGTACTTCATGACCGCGTCGGCGTTCTTGGTGCCGGCCGGAACGACCCAGCCGTCCAGATCGAACACCTGCCAGTCCCACAGCATCGCAACCGGCTGCTTCTCTTCCTCGATGACCGAGAACAGGCGGCCATTGTAGGTCGAGCCGATCACGACTTCGCCGTCAGCCAGCAACTGCGGGGTCTGCGCGCCCTTGGTCCACCAGACGACGTGGTCCTTGATGGTGTCGAGCTTGGCCAGAGCCTGATCGACGCCGGCCGGGGTGCCCAGCACCTCATAGACGTTGGCCGGATCGACGCCGTCGCAGATCAGGGCCCATTCGAGGTTGTTGATCGGGTTCTTTTCCAGCGACCGCTTGCCCGGGATGCCCTCGATGTCGAACACGTCGCAGACGCTGGTCGGGGTCTTCTTCACCATGTCGGTGCGATAGCCGAAGGTCGTCGAATAGACGATCTGCGGGATGAAGCACTCGGACACGATCAGATCGCCGAAGTCCTTCGACGCCGGGGTGCCGTCGGGCGCCGGAGCCAGAACCTTGTCGTGATCGATCGGCATGGCCAGGCCTTCGTCGCAGAGACGGATGGCGTCCGCGGCGACCGCGTCGACCAGGTCCCAGGTCACATTGCCGGCCTCGGCCATGGCGCGCATCTTGGCCACGGCTTCGTTGGCGGAATCGTCATTGACGATCTTCACGCCCGGGTTCGCCTTCATGTAGGGCTCGTGATAGGCGTTCTGCTGGCTGGCCGAATAGGCGCCGCCCCAGCTCACCACCACCAGTTCTGTGTCGGCGGAAGCGGAACCGGCGAAACCGATACCTCCCGCCAGAGCCGCCGCGGCGGCCGTCAACGCAATGCGTTTCATGTGTTGCCTCCTTGCTTTCTCAAGCTTCACTTCGTCATTCAGTCCGGCCGAGATCAGAGATCTGCCGGCCGATCCAGCGCCCGGCAATCCCTGGTTCGCCAGCCGAGCGCGACTTCGCTGCCCGGCGTCAGGCCGGACCGCTCAGTTGAGTTGGGGATCTTGACGATGAAGTCGTTGCGTCCGCAGACCGCCATGCGGGTGCGGATGTGATCCCCGAGATAGATGAGCTCCTCGACGCGGCCGGTGACCTGCGTGTCGCAGCCCTGGGCCTCGTCGCCGATGCGGACGCGTTCCGGACGGATCGACAGCATGGTCGGCCCGCCTTCGCCCGCGTCGCTGACCGAAATGGCCGTTGCCATGTCGCCATTGTCCAGGCGGACGCTGCACTTGCCGTCGTTGATCGTCTCGACCTTGCCGCCCAGCTTGTTGTTCTCGCCGATGAACTGCGCAACGAACGCATTGTCGGGGCGTTCGTAGAGGTCGTCCGGCGGCGCGAGCTGCTGGATGATGCCGTCATTGAAGACCGCGATCCGGTTCGACATCGTCAGCGCTTCGGCCTGGTCGTGGGTCACGTAGACCACGGTGACGCCCAGATTGTCGTGGATGTGCTTGATCTCGTACTGCATCTGCTCGCGCAGCTGCTTGTCCAGCGCGCCGAGCGGTTCGTCCATCAGAACCAGCTTGGGGTCGAAGACCAGAGCGCGGGCGACCGCCACGCGCTGCTGCTGACCGCCGGAAAGCTGCGCCGGACGCCGGTGCCCGAAGCCACCGAGCTGAACCATGTCCAGGGCGCGGTTGACCCGCTGTTCGGTCTCGGCGCTCGTCATCTTCCGCACCTTCAGCGGAAAAGCGAGGTTCTCGGCGACCGTCATGTGCGGGAACAGCGCGTAGTTCTGGAACACCATGCCGATGTCGCGCTTGTGCGGCGGCACGTTGTTCAGCGGCTGTCCGTCCAGGATGACCTGTCCGTGGGTCGGCGTCTCGAAACCGGCCAGCATCATCAGGCAGGTTGTCTTGCCGGAACCGGATGGGCCAAGCATCGTCAGGAACTCGCCATTGGCGATATCGAGGTTGAGATTCTTTACGACGAGAGTCTCGCCGTCATAGCTCTTCTGGACTTCTTTGAAGCTGACGAATGTATCGCCAGCGCTGCCATCATTCATGCAAGCGCTCTCTCGCCATCCCTGTCGCCGACATTGCGGCATTTCAATGCACCGCGGCCCGTTTTTCAGACCTGTTGGTGGCGCTTCTTGCTGTTCCTCCCGAACAGTGATGAGAGCCTTGCAGTTTTGCCCTGCAAGCGCAAGGGCTGCCTCGAGAAGGCCTGAAACCGGGGCCTCTGGCCCGAAGTTCGATGGATCAGAACTGGCGCAGCAGGCGGTTCAGATACTCGCGCTCGATGTCGCCGCGATGCCGTTGCCCGGACCGGCGGCGCAGCTCGTCCAGAATTTCCCGCGAGCGTTGCAGGGAGCCTTCGCCCGGCACCACTTCGCCCGACGTGTCGCCCCAGCTTTCTGTGGGTGTGCGGCCCAGCGGATCGGTCTGCTCTCCCTCCATGCCGGCCTGGGATGCGCCCTCGTCATTCTCGCCCGGGTTCTGGCCGCTGTTGGCCAGGTCCTCCAGAACCGACTCCGTGCCACGGCGCAGCCGGTCGAGGGCTTCCGACTGGCTGCCCAGCGCTCCCTGGCGGTCCCCTTCACCCAGTTGGCCCTCGGAATCCCGCATGGCCTGCTCGGCCTGCCCGAGCTCGTCGGGAATGCCCATTCCGTTCTCGCCGAGCTGACGCATCAGCTCGCCAAGCTGCCGCCGGATCCGCTCCTGAACATCGGCCAGATCCTCGTCGGTGTTCTGACCTGGCTCACCACCGCGGGACGGATTCTCCGTGTCCGTGTTGGGGGAGCGGCCGAACCGGTTGCGGCGCGGTGATGTGAAAGGGTTGCGCTGCGAGGGCCGCTGCGCGTTCGGCTGCTGCTGCCGTTGCTGGCGCTCGTAGGTCTCGTCCATCAGCTGCTGCTGCTGCTGCATCATGCGCGACAGCTCTTCCAGCATCTGGTCGGCCTGCTGCTCTGACTGCGATGTGGCGGACTGGGTGCCCATCTGCAGGTTCTCCAGCATGTTCTGAAGCTGGGACAGCATCTCCCGCGCCTTGTCCCGTGCGCCGGAGCGCGACAGTTCCCGCGCCCGGTCGAGCATGTCGGAGAGCGACCGTTGCTCGATCTGCCGCCCCTGATCGCCTTCTGCCATCTGTTCGCCGTTCTGCATACGCTCCAGCGCCTGCTGCTGCATGGCCTGCAGGTATTCGTTCATCGCCTGCTCCAGCTCATCCAGCAGCTTCTGGATCTCGTCTTCCGGCGCGCCGTTGGCCAGCGCCTCCATCAGCCGCTGCTGCACGTCCCGCAGCTTGTTCAGCGCCACGGCAAGCTGGCCTTCCTCGATCCTGAGTGCCGTGCGCCAGAGCAGTTCCTCGTTGTCGGCGATGGTGTCGGCGCCGCCGCTGTCTTCCAGCTCCGCAGCGGCGAGCGACAGCATCAGATGCGCCGCCAGGTCGTCATTGTAGACGCCGGGATTGATCTGCAGGGCGCGGATGGCGCGCACCACCCAGTCCCGGTTGGCGTCCGAATCGGCGATCAGCTTGCGGCGCTGTTCGATCACGGCGCGGGCGGCCGGCTGCGTGAAACGGCGCTCGGGCAGCGCCATCAGCTTCGGCTTGCTGGCGCCGGTCTGCCCGGCGTCATCGCGCACCAGCAGCGTCAGTTCGACCGGCAGGCCGGCCCAGCGGTGATCCGTCAGGTCGCGGAAGACGACGTCGGTGACATTGGTCTGCCGTCGGCCGGGCAGGGGCAGTTCGATCTCGAAGGACTCGTCGGAGGCCGGACGCGAGATCTTCATGGTGATCTGCGCCAATCCGTAGTCGTCGGTCGCATGATAGGTGATGCGCATCGCGCCGCGGAGAGTCGTCGTCGGGTCCTGGGTCAGTTCGATGGTAGGCGCATGATCCGGAATGACCTCGACCGCCCAGGCGCCCATGCGTTCGCCGGCGCCCTGGATTTCCAGCAGGCCGGATTGCTGGATGCGGGTCTCGAGCTGCATGTCGCGGTCGGTCATGCGCTCGAATGCCGTCTCGGCCTGATCCAGCCGGAGGGCGGCTTCGCCATCGCCATGGTATCGGGCCAACAAGAGGCTGTTGACCGGCACCCGCAATTGCGCCGGCGTATCCGTCTGGCTTCCGGACATGAAGATCGGCGGCCGCCCGGTATAGGCCGGCGGCGTGATCCAGGCCTCCAGCGTCGCATCGTCGGCGGCGCCGGACTGGAAGCTCGGAGCAAAGGCCAGTTGCAGATTGTCCTCCAGGCTCTCCCCGCCGATGGCCAGGCCCAGGAACAGCAGGAAGGTGCAGGCGAAGCGTACGGCCCATGGATCGCGCCGGGGCATCTGGGGATCGGGCGCGGGCACTTTCAGGGCGTCGATGCGGGCGGCCATCTGGCGGCGGTGCGCCTGCCACAGATCGCGCGCCGCGGGATCGTCGCGGCCCAGGGCCAGATCGTCCTGAATGGCCGTCAGCGGCCGGTGGGTCTGGTTGACCGCCTCCATCCGCCGGTCGGCCTCGGCCTGTGACGCGGCGTGAAAGCGGCGGAAGCCGGTCACTGCCAGCGCACCCAGCCCGCCGGCGACGGCCAGCAGCAGCGCGATGTGGACATATCCGTTCAGCAGATCGAACCCGCCGGCTGCGGCGAATCCCGTGAAGACGAAAACCAGACAGAGAAGCGGCCAGAGGACCGGCGTGATCCGCTCGGTGTTCAGGGACAAGCGCGACGCCTGGCGCTTGCGGTTCAGCCGGTTGCGGGCCTTTCGGCCAAGAACGTCCGTGTTCCAGTCACTTGCGGGCCGCGTCATGCGTCCTCCGGTTCAGCGGCGTTTCCGGTCAGCCATTCTCCAGCCAGGAGGGCAGCCGGTCCCTGCCTATCAGCGCGTCGATATCCTCGCGCGGCCGGACGATCGCAAAACGGTCGTCATCCACCAGCACCTCGGCGATCAGCGGCCGGGTGTTGTAGGTCGATGACATGACCGCGCCATACGCACCGGCGCTTTCAAGACAGAGGATATCACCCGAAGCCATGGGCGGCACTTCACAATCTCGGGCGAATGTGTCGCCCGTCTCACAGACCGGCCCGACCAGATCGGCCCGATCCCAGGCCTTGCGGTCATCGGCCTGTCTTTCGGGCAGCAACTCGTGGTGGGCGTCGTACATGGCCGGCCGGATCAGGTCGTTCATGGCGGCGTCGAGAATCAGAAAACGCCGGTCCGTGCCCTGTTTCACATAGATAACCGAGGTCATCAGCATTCCGGCATTGCCCGCGATCATGCGGCCAGGCTCGAAGATCAGGTCACAGCCCAGGTGCCCGACCGTCCGGCTGACGATGGCGGCATAGGCGTCCGGCTGCGGCCAGGGCGCGTTGCGGACATAGGGAATGCCCAGTCCGCCGCCCAGGTCGATGGCCCTGATGTTGTGGCCATCCTCCCGCAGCATCCCGGTCAGTTCCGCGACGCGGGCAAAGGCGCTCTCGAAGGGGGCGAGATTGGTGAGCTGCGAGCCGATATGGACGTCCACGCCGACAATCTCGATCGACGGCAGCGCCGCGGCGAGGCGGTAGATCTCCCGGGCCTGCCCGAAGGGAATGCCGAACTTGTTCTCGGCCTTGCCGGTGGAGATCTTGGCGTGGGTCTCGGCGTCGACATCCGGATTGATGCGGAACGCGACCGGCGCCCGGACGCCCATCGAAAGCGCGACCTCGGCGAGGACGGCCAGTTCCGGTTCGCTCTCGACATTGAACTGGCGGATGCCGGCTTCCAGCGCCGCCCGCATCTCGGACGCAGTCTTGCCGACGCCGGAGAAGACGATCTTCTCGCCGGGAATGCCGGCCAGCAGCGCGCGCTTCAACTCGCCGCCCGACACCACGTCCGCGCCCGAGCCGAGATCGGCCAGCACCTTCAGCACGGCCAGGTTGGAGTTCGCCTTCACCGAGTAGCAGACAAGATGCCGGCCGCCCGGATTGGCGCTCGCCAGTGCTCCGGCGAAGACCTTGTAGTGCCGGCGCAGCGTGGCGGCGGAATAGACATAGGCCGGCGTGCCCACATCCTCGGCGATGGAGGCCAGCGGCACATCCTCCACGTAGAGGTGGCCGTTGCGGTACTCGAAATGGTTCATTGGGTCTTCTTCTTCTCGGACTCGGTCTGCTGCTGGGCGGCGGGTTCGGCGGGCGGTTTGGGATCGCCCTTCTTTCCGCATGCAGCCAGACTGAGAGCGATCAGAACCGCAACGGTCAGCTTCCTCATTTCAGCATCTCCCTCCAGCGGGCCACCTGCGCACGGACCTGCGCCGGGGCGGTGCCGCCGTAGGAATTACGGCCATGCACGGCCCGCTCGACCGTCAGCGCGTCGAACACCGCTTCGGTCAGTTCGGGTACGATGGTCTGCAGGTCGGCCAGCGGCAGATCGCCCAGATCGCAACCCCGATCCTCGGCCATCTTTACCGCAGCGCCGGTGGCGTGATGGGCGTCGCGGAACGGCGTGTCGAGGTTCTGCACCAGCCAGTCGGCGAAATCCGTCGCCGTGGCGAAACCCTGCGAAGCCGCGTTGCGCAGCGCGGCCTCGTTCGGCAGCAGGTCGGCGATCATGCCCGTCATCGCCGTGATCGACAGCTCGATCGTGTCGGCGGCGTCGAAGACGGCTTCCTTGTCTTCCTGCATGTCCTTGCCATAGGCCATCGGCAGGCCCTTCATGACGCTGGTCAGCGCGACATAGGCGCCGGTCACCCGGCCGATCTTGGCCTTCACCAGTTCGGCGGCGTCCGGATTGCGCTTCTGAGGCATGATCGAGGAGCCGGTCGAGAAGGCGTCCGACAGCTTCACGAAGCCGAACTGCGCCGACGACCAGATCACCAGTTCCTCCGAAAGCCTGGAAAGGTGCATGGCGCAGACATTGGCGGCATGCAGGAAATCCAGCGCGAAATCGCGGTCCGACACGGCGTCGAGGCTGTTGGCGGTCGGGCGGTCGAAGCCCAGCGCTGCTGCCGTCGCATCCCGGTCGATCGGGAAGGACGTGCCGGCCAGCGCCGCCGAGCCCAGCGGGCTCTCGTTCAACCGCCGCCGGGACTCGGCGAAGCGGTCCCGGTCGCGTCCGGTCATTTCGACATAGGCCATCAGGTGGTGACCGAAGGTGACCGGCTGCGCCACCTGCAGGTGGGTGAAGCCCGGCATCACCGTCTCGGCATGGCGGTCGGCCTGGTCCAGCAGCGCCTTCTGCAGGTCGGCCAGCATGCCGTCGATATTGTCCAGCGTGTCGCGGATCCACAGCTTGAAGTCCGTGGCGACCTGGTCATTGCGGCTGCGCGCGGTGTGCAGCCGGCCGGCGGCGTCGCCGATCAGCTCCCGCAGGCGGTTCTCGACATTCATGTGAATGTCTTCCAGCGCCGCCGAGAATTCGAAGCGTCCCTCGCGGATTTCTCCCAGGATCGTGTTCAGGCCGCCGGTGATTGCGGCCAGATCGTCCCTTGTCAGAATACCCTGATCCGCCAACATGGAGGCGTGGGCGATCGACCCCCGGATGTCCTGTTCGAAGAACCGCTGGTCAAAGCCGATGGAGGCGTTGATCTTTTCCATGACCTTCGCAGGACCGCCGGCGAAACGGCCGCCCCACATGGTGTTGCTTGATTTCGTATCGGACATGAACTTGCCGGGGATCCTGAAAATGCTGCGTATGGTCGCGAGCGCCGCGCTCTGCCTGTTCCTTAGTCTGCAACCGGCGTCAGCGGAACCCCCGCTCTCGGATTTCGCCGTCGGCCACGTCCAGAACTTCGTCGCCCACCCGGCCCCGCGTGAGATCGGTGAGGCGCAGTTCCTCAATGACGCGGGCGAAAAGATCGGCTTCGACGCCTTCCGCGGAAAGGTGGTGCTGGTGAACCTGTGGGCAACCTGGTGCGCACCCTGCCGCCGCGAGATGCCGTCCATCGACCGCCTCGCCGCCGAGCTCGAAGGTCCGGACTTCCATGTCGTCGCGATTTCCGTCGATCTCGGCGGGGCCGACAAGGCCCGCGAGTTCTTCGCCGAGATCGGCGTTGCCAGTCTGGATTTCTACATCGATCCGACCGCCCGTGTCGGCGCGGCCTTCAAGGCGTTCGGATTGCCGTTGACCGTCATCCTGGATTCGGAGGGGCGGGAACTGGGGCGGCTGGTCGGCCCGGCCGAATGGGACAGCCCGGAGGCGCTGGATCTGGTGAGGGCGGCCATCCGGGTAGGACGTCCGCAGGGATAGCTATTCGGCGGCCGTCGCCCGCAGCAGCGTGCGCTCCGCCGGGAAGATCAGCGTGGCCGTGGTGCCGCGCCCGGGTCTGGAGCGGAAGTCGAGCTGGCCGCCATGCAGCTCGATCATCTGCTTGACCAGTGGCAGTCCCAGACCGGTTCCCTGCTGCTCCTGCCGGTTCAGGCCTGTCTCGACCTGACCGAACGGCTCCATGATCTTCGGAATGTCCGCCGGGTCGACGCCGATGCCCTTGTCGATGACCGACACGCAGATGCGGTTGTCGTCATCAAGCCGCACGCGCACCATCACGTCGTCGGACTGGCGGGTGAACTTGATGGCGTTGCCGATCAGGTTCAGTAGCATCTGCTTGACCACCCGCACGTCGGCGCGGAGTTCGGGCAGGTCATGCGCGACGTCGGTCTTCAGGGTGATGCCCTTCATCACCGCGCGTTCCAGCATGGCGCGCACCGCCGAGGTCACAGGGCCGCCGATATTGATGTCCTCGTTGTTGAGTTCGAACCGCCCGGCCTCGACCTTCGACAGGTCCAGCACTTCATTGATGATCTGCAGCAACTGCGCGCCGCTCTCGTTGATGTCGCCGGCATGAACCTTGTAACGCGGATCGCCGATCGGGCCGAAGCCCTCCACCATGAACAGTTCCGAGAAGCCGAGGATCGAATTCAGCGGCGTGCGCAGTTCGTGGCTCATCAGGGCGAGGAACTCGGACTTGGCCCGGTCGGCTGTCTCGGCGCGGATCAGCGCGCTGTTCAGGTCGGCCTCGCGGTTCTTCATCTCGGTGACATCAACGATGGTCGAGACGATGCCGCCCTGGCGCGTGCGTCCGTGATGAATGGCGATCCAGCGGCCCGCGGGCATGTTGGCAACGGCGTCCTCACCGCCTTCGCCCTGCAGCGTCACCATGCGCCGGATCCAGCGTTCGTAGCCCGCCATGTCGTCCAGATAGGCGACAGGGGTATGGCCGATGCGCAGCAGTTCCTCGAAGCGCATTTCCGGATGCACGCGATGCTTCGGCACGCCCAGCAACTCGAGGAAGCGGTTGTTGGCCAGCAGCATGCGGCCCTTGTCGTCGAACTGGGCGAAGCCTTCGGATGTGCTTTCGATGGCGTCCAGTAACTGCCGCCGGGCGAGTGTCAGTTCCTCGAGCAGTTCGTCGTTCGCGACGCGCGCCTGGATGGTCTCGACGAAGGAGCGGTAGACGCTGCGCGCCATGGTCAGCAGCACCAGCACATAGAGCACGGCCATGGCCGTGAGCATGAAATAGAGGGCATCGCCGATCAGCAGGTAACGGATGGCCAACGGCAGCACGCAACCCACCGTGAAGCCGATCGAGGCATAGGGCACCGTGGCGAGAACCATGGCCCCGCCCGCGCCCATCGCTGCGATGGTCAGTCCGATGATCGCCTGTTCCGGCGAGGCGGCCGACGGAATCAGCCACGCTGCGCCGGCACCCCAGAGCGTACCCTGAACCGCTGAGGCTCGGGAAAGGCGCAGCGGGCCGCGCGTGCTGACATAGCTGGGCGTTTCGGTCTTCCGGCGGCTGAACCAGCGCCAGAACCCGAGCGCGGACATCAGCGTCAACGCGCCCACCCAGCTCCACGCAAGGATCTGATTTTCCGGTGTCGCGCCGATCGCTGCGGTCAACACCGCGTTGAACGCCACCGCCACGAACATCAGCGGGGCCCGCGAGACCACCACGGACATCTGCTGCACCCTGATCTGCACCGCCTGGGGCGAATCGCCCGTGTCGTGCCTGACCCAGAATGTGCCGATACCCGCCATTCGATCCCCTTTGGATACTACCCACCCGGTATCAGACTACCAGAAGCTCAGATGACCTGAAATCCGTGCGCGTATGGATCGCGATGATCGATCATAATGGTGTTCAGACCGTGAACTCTCGCCCAACCCTTGATGGAGGGAGTGATCGAGATGCGGCCATCGGCTTCCGAAAGGCCTTCGACACGGCCCTCGAACAGGCTGCCGATGATGGATTCATGGGTGAAGGTCTCGCCCTCGGAAAGCGCTCCCCGCGCCGCCAGTTGCGCCATCCGCGCCGACGTCCCGGTGCCGCAGGGCGAACGGTCGATGCCCCGGTCGCCATAGAAGACGGCGTTCCGCATGTCCGCCTCCGGTCGCGTTGGTGCGCCAGTCCACATCACGTGGCTGACGCCGCGGATGGTCGGGTCGTCGGGATGAACCACGTCGATGACCTTGTTCACCGCATTGCGGACGAGCGGGCTGAGGCGCTGTATGTCCCCGGGCGACAGGTCGGCCATGTCGCGGAAGCCGGGTTGCGGCTCGACGATGGCGTAGAAGTTCCCGCCATAGGCGATGTCGAGCCTCAGGGGACCCAGCCCGGGACAGTCGATCGTCACGTCCGTCGCGGCGAGGAACGATGTGACATTGGTGATGCGCACCCAGTCCACATGCCGCCCGTCCATGCCGTATTCCGCCGTCACCAGACCGGCCGGCGTGTCCAGGCGCAGCCGGCCGGGCTCCGCCGGCGCGACAAGCTTGTGCTCCAGCGCGATGGTCACCGTGCCGATCGTGCCGTGGCCGCACATGGGCAGGCAGCCGGACGTCTCGATGAACAGCACGCCGATATCGCAGTCCGGGCGGCAGGGCGGCATGAGGATACTGCCCGACATCACGTCATGGCCGCGCGGTTCGAACATCAGGCCGGTCCGTATCCAGTCGAGATCGCGCAGGAAATTCTGCCGCCTCTCGCTCATCGTGGCTCCAGGAACGGCAGGCGCGCCGCCCGTGACTACCCTGACCGGGTTGCCGCAGGTATGCCCGTCGATGCAGAAGAAAGTGCCTTCGCCGCCTCGCATTCTCGTCCTGATCCTTGGCCTTGGGTTGCCTGACACAAGCGCCTATCCTGCCGCGCGATGGGGGACAAGCGAACAGATATCGGTGTGTGATGGGGACCGAAGCTGACAGGAAGCTGCTGCGGCACCTGCTGGATTCGGCGGTCGAACGGGTGCGCCCGGCGAATTGCCTTGCCGGTTTCCTGCCGGAACCGCCGAAGGGCCGGACAGTCGTCGTCGGCGGCGGCAAGGCCGGCGGCGCCATGGTCGAGGCCTTCGAGGCGGCCTGGCCCGGTCCCGTTGAAGGGCTGGTCGTCACCCGCTACGGCTATGCGAAGCCGGCCAGCCGCATCCGGCTTGTCGAGGCAGCACATCCCGTGCCCGACGAGGCCGGCCTGAATGCGACGCGGCAGATGCTGGAGCTGGTGCGCGGCCTCGGCGAGGACGATCTGGTGATCTGCCTGCTGTCGGGCGGCGGTTCGGCGCTGCTGACCTGTCCGGCGGAGGGGATCACTCTGGCCGACAAGCAGGCGGTGACACGCGGTCTGCTGCGCTCCGGTGCACCGATCCAGGACATGAATGCGGTGCGCCGGCGGCTGTCGGCGATCAAGGGCGGCGGCCTGGCCCGCGCCGCCTGGCCCGCGCCGGTGGTCACCCTGGCGATCTCCGATGTTGTCGGCGACGATCCGCTGGTCATCGCATCGGGGCCGACGGTTGACGACCCGGCCGGGCCCGAGGCCGCACGGGAACTGCTGCGCCACTGGAAGGTCAAACCGCCGGAGGCCGTCGCTGCGCTGCTGGAGCAGGCCGCCGCCGATCACGGCCCGATGCCGGCGACCGACTACCGCCTGATTGCCCGCCCGCGCGATGCGCTGGATGTGGCCGCCGAGATCGGCCGTGCAGAAGGGCTGGAAGTGATCGACCTGGGCGATGCGCTGGAGGGTGAGGCCCGTGACGTGGCCGCCCGGCACGCGGATCTGGCGCGACGTGTGCAGCGCGAACCGGGCGACAAGCTGATCCTGTCCGGCGGTGAACTGACCGTCACCGTGACAGGCGAGGGCGGAATGGGCGGCCCGAACCGGGAATACGCCCTGGCGCTGGCGATCGCGCTGGGCGGGGCGGGTGGAATAACCGCCATTGCAGCCGACACCGACGGGGTCGACGGCATTGGCGAAGCCGCCGGCGCGCTGGTCGATCCGGGTACCTGGATGCGGGCGCGTGCGGCCGGTGTCGATCTCGGCGCGATGCTGGCGGCAAACGATTCCCACAACGCATTCGAGCGGCTGGGCGATCTTGTCGCAACCGGTCCGACTTTCACCAACGTCAACGACTTCCGTGCCATCATCGTGCGGTCAGGCCACGAGAGGTTCCATGCACCGTAACCGTCAGACCAAGATTCTCGCGACGCTGGGACCGGGCACCTCGACAGCGGGGCGGATCGCCAGCCTTTTCGATACCGGGGTCGATGTCTTCCGCTTCAATTTCAGCCACGGTACGCATGCCGATCACCGGCGGCGTCACCGGGTGGTGCGCGCGCTGGAGGAAGCGCGGGAGCGTCCCATCGGCATCCTGGCCGACCTGCAGGGACCGAAGCTGCGCATTGGCGAGTTCCGCAACGGCGCGATCCAGCTTTCCCGGGGCCAGACCTTCGTGCTGGACATGAAGGAACAGCTCGGCACCTCCAAGCGCGTTCAGCTTCCCCACCCGGAAATCTTCGAGGTGATGGGCGAGGGCTCGACCCTGCTGCTGGATGACGGCCGGGTCCGGCTGAAGGTGATCGACTGCGACGGCAAGTCGGCGAAGACCGAGGTGCTGGCGGGCGAGGGCCTGTCGAACCACAAGGGCGTCAACGTGCCCGACGTGGTGCTGCCGCTGGCGGCGCTGTCGGAGAAGGACCGCAAGGATCTCGACTTCGCGATCTCGCTGGGCGTGGACTGGCTGGCGCTGAGTTTCGTGCAGCGCGCCGACGACATCGCCGAGGCCCGCAAGCTGGCCGGCGGCAAGGCCCAGATCATGGCCAAGATCGAGAAGCCGGCGGCGGTCGAGTGCATCGAGGACATTCTGGAGATCGCCGACGGCATCATGGTGGCGCGCGGCGATCTGGGCGTGGAGACGCCGGTCGTCGGCGTGCCGTCCTTGCAGAAGTCGCTGGTTCGCCGGGCCAGGACCGCGGGCAAGACCGTGGTCGTTGCGACCCAGATGCTGGAGAGCATGATCTCCAGCCCCTTCCCGACCCGGGCCGAGGTCTCGGATGTGGCGACGGCGGTCTATGACGGCGCGGATGCGGTGATGCTGTCGGCGGAGACCGCCGTCGGCGATTTTCCCGTCGAGGCCGTCGAGACCATGAACGGCGTCATCGAGGCCGCAGAGGGCGACAGCCACTATCGGGCCATCATGCAGGCCGACAAGGCGGTGCCCGAGCCGACAGCGGCCGACGCCATCACGGCGGCGGCGCGGCAGGTGGCCGAGACCATCAACGCCGCCGCGATCGTCACATACACGACCTCCGGTTCGACCACCCTGCGCGCTGCGCGGGAGCGGCCGGCCATGCCGATCCTCTGCCTGACGCCGAAGCTGGAGACTTCGCGGCGGCTGGCGCTGGCCTGGGGTGTACACCCGGTCCTGACCGAGGACGCCCGTGATTTCGGCGACATGGTCGAACGCGCCTGCCGGATCGCCGTGCAGGAAGGGCTGGCCGTGCCCGGACAGCGGTTGGTGATCACCGCCGGCGTGCCGTTCGGGACGCCCGGCGCCACCAATGTGCTGCGCATCGCCTGGGTGGACGGCTAGACTATCCCCGAACCTGGGGAGGATTCGATGAGCTGGAAGAATGTCGAGATCGACCGGCAGGGGCCGGTCGCCATTGTCACCATGGACCGCAAGGAAAAGCTGAACGCCTTCAATCCCACGCTGATGCGGGAGATGACGGAGGTGGCGCTGAGCTTCCATGGCGATCAGGAAACCCGCGCCGTCGTGCTGACGGGGCCGAAGGACTACTTTTCCGCCGGCGCGGACCTCACAGATACCGAGATGTGGCAGACCGAGGGGATGACGGATGTGCAGCTTCGCGACCGCTTCTTTCTCGGCGTCCGGCTCTGCGAGGCGTGGGAGCGGATGCCGCAGATCACCGTCTGCGCCATGGAGAAGCTGGCCGTCGGTGCGGGCGTGGCGCTGCCGCTGGCCTGCGACTGGCGGGTGATGGGGCGCTCGGCCTATCTCTATGTGCCGGAAATCAAGATCGGTCTGAACCTGCAGTGGGGCGCGCAGCCCCGGCTGACCCGCCTGGTCGGGCCGGCGCGGGCGAAGCGGATCATCATCCTCTGCGAGCGCATGTATGCCGATCAGGCGCTGGACTGGGGCCTGATCGACGAGATTGCCGACGACGGACAGGCTCGGGAGGTGGCGCTCGATCTGGCCAGCCGCGCGGCCGAAATGCCTGCCGCCGCCGTCCGCATGGTCAAGGAAGCGGTCAACAACACCGCCAACGCGCTGAACCAGGTCGCAAGCTATGCCGATGCCGACCAGAGCTGGCTGACCAGCATGCTGACGCCGGCGCAGGAAGCGCGGAAAGCGTTCGGCAAGGGATGACCGCGCCGATGCGCATCGGGTGCGGCGCGGGATTTTCGTCCGACCGGCTCGACGGAGCGGTGGACCTCGCCCGGGATGGCGCGCTCGACGCGCTGGTCTTCGAATGCGTTGGCGAGCGGACGCTGGCCTTCGGACACCGCGACCGCCGCGCCGACCCGTCGAAGGGCTACAACCCGCAACTTGAGGCCCGGCTGCGGGCGGTCTGGCCGCTGACGCTCGCGGGCGGCTGCACCATCGTCACCAACATGGGCGTCGCCAACCCGCTCAGGGCGGCGGAAGTCGCCATGGCGCTGGGTATCGAGGGCGCCTCGGTCGCGGCGGTTCTGGGCGATGACGTCACCGACAGCATCGGGCCGGACACACTGCTGGATGGCGGCGCGATGACGGTTGCCGATGTTGACCGGACGCTGCTTGGCGCGAACGCCTATCTCGGTTCGGACGCCCTGTTGCCGGCGCTCGAAAGCGGCGCGTCGCTGGTGATCGGAGGCCGTCTGGCTGACCCGTCCATGTTCCTGTCGCTGCTCCGCCACCGCTATGGCTGGGAAGCCGATGACTGGTCACTGATGGGGGCGGGGACGTTGGTCGGGCACCTGATGGAGTGCGGCACCCAGATCACCGGCGGCTATTTCGCCGATCCCGGCCACAAGGAAGTGCCGAACCTCGCCCATGTCGGCTATCCCATCGCCGAAGTGGACGCCGACGGCGCGGTCACCATAACCAAGCTGCCGGAAGCTGGCGGCATGGTCACGGCGGCCACGGTCAAGGAGCAGTTGATCTACGAGGTGCACGATCCGTCAGCCTATCTGACGCCCGACGTGACCGCGGATTTCAGCCAGGTGAATATTGACGACCGGGGTGGCGACCGGGTCTTGCTGTCCGGTGCCGGCGGGCGGCAAAGGCCGGACACGCTGAAGGTGACCGTGGCTTTCGACGGCGGCTGGCTGGCCGAGGGCGAGGTGTCCTATGCCGGACGGGGCGCGGTCGACCGGGCGCGGCTGGCCGGCGACATCGCCGAGGAGCGGCTGCGGAAGGTGCACGGCTTCACCGAGGATCTGCGCATCGACCTGATCGGCGTGAACAGCCTGCACAGGCATCAGGACTACGGCGCTCCGGCCGCCGAGACCGATGTCCGGCTGCGTGTTGCCGGACGGTTCCGCGACAGGGAACGCGCGGATCTGCTGCTCTGGGAAGTGGAATCGCTGCTCTGCTGCGGCCCGGCGGGCGGCGGCGGCTATCGCGGTCGAGCCACGCCGTCGGTGGTCACCCACGACGCCTACCTGCCGCGCGGCGACGTGCCGACCAGCGTGGAGGTTTTCCGGTGACCCGAAAGCAAGGTATTGCAGTCCTCGGGCTTGACCCGAGGACCCGTGACGTGACGTTGATGCCGGTCATCGTCATTCGTGCGACCCGTGGTGTACAGACCCTCGGGTCAAGCCCGAGGGCTCCAGAAAGGGGGCGCGAGAAATGACCCCGCGCCGTATCCCGCTTCGCGCCATCGCCCACGCCCGCGCGGGCGACAAGGGCAACACCTCCAACATCTCGCTCTGGGCCGTAGACTCGGCCGACTATCCGCTGATCCGGGATCAGGTGACGGCGGCAGCGGTAAAGGCGCATTTCGGTGCGCAGGTGAAAGGCGAGGTCCTGCGCCATGAACTGCCGCACCTGCATGGCCTGAACTTCGTCCTGCGAGAGGCGCTGGATGGCGGCGTCAACGGCTCGCTGGGCCTGGATGGGCATGGCAAGAGCTGGAGTGCGATCCTGCTGGACCTGCATGTCGAAGTCGATCAGTGACCCGGGAGCTTCACGACTGCGCCGTTCCGGTCGCCGGCTGGATGCTGATCCGCAGGGATCTGGCGCCGGTCGCCGCCTTGATGGCGGCGCTCGTCGGCCTCGACCTGCTACTGGAATTGCTGGGCAGCGCCACGTCCGCGGGATCGGTCGGCGGGACGCTGTTCATCTGGGCGCTGATCCTATGGCGCTTCCACGCCTCGGCAGTCGGACGGCCACGTTCGGAAGTCTTCACCGGGATGGGTTGGGCGTTCATCTGGCGGTACCTGATGATCGTCTTTCTGCTGATTGTTCTCCCGGTTCTGATCGTCACGCTGGTCTTTGTCGCCGGGCTGAAGACGGTCGGCTCGGAACAGGAGGCGATGGGCCTGTTCGTCGCCACCGGCATCACAGGACTGCCGCTGCTGTTCCTTTCGCTGTTCGGCTTCGCCCTTGCGGGGACGGTGTTCCCGCTGATCGTCGATCAGGGCAAGGGAACCTTCCGGCAGGCGATGCGGATATCGAAGGGGCGGCGCTGGTGGATGATCGCGCGGCTGTTCGTCTGGACCTTCGGGCCGAATTTCCTGCCCTTCCTGCTGGTCGTCATCGCCTCGCAGCAATACAGCGACGCCAGTTTCCTGGACCCGGAGACGTATGAGCCGAACATCCGGCTGATCCTGATCGCTTTCCTCAACAACTGCCTGTCGGCCTGGGGCACGGCGAATGGCGCGGCGATCTTCACCCGGGTCTATCTGGCGAAACGTGATGGCTCGACCGCGCGCAGCGACGCCGCGATGCCTGCGGACTAACCGTCCCGCTTCGCCACGAGCACCGAACGCCGGTAGCTGATCACCAGCGTTCCGTCCTGCTTGAAGCCGCGGGTCTCGACCGTGACGATGCCCTGGCTGGGACGGGAGGAGGACTCCCGCTTCTCCAGCACTTCCGACTCGGCGGTCAGCGTGTCGCCGTGGAAGACCGGCGCGGGCATGCGGATGTCCGTCCAGCCCAGGTTGGCGATGGCCTTCTGGCTGACGTCGGAAACCGACATGCCGGTCACGATCGACAGGGTCAGACAGGAATTCACGATCGGCCGGCCGAATTCGGTGCCGCTGGCGAACTCGTGATCGAAGTGCAGCGGGTGCTGGTTCATGGTCAGCAGCGTGAACCAGGTGTTGTCGGCCTCCGAGACCGTGCGGCCCGGACGGTGCTCATAGATGTCGCCGACCCGGAAGTCCTCGTAACAGCGCCCGAAATCTTCCCTGTAGCGATTTTCGCCGATCTTCTCCGACCGAACCGTCATCTGCGTTCCTCCCCGAACTTTTGATCGTTTCAAAATCTTGATCTGTGGCGCGATTCCGCCAATATGTGTGACAGTTTACACACCCCAACCAAAGGAGCTTCGGCCCCATGGCACTGAATGCCGACACCCGTTATTCGCAGACCGCGTCGCACGTAGACGCGGCAGAGATCGATGCCGGTCTCCGCAAATACATGCTGGGCGTCTACAACTACATGGCGTCCGGCCTTCTGGTCAGCGCGATTGTCGCTCTTCTGGTTTCCAACTCGCCGGCGGCGATGAATGCCATCTTCGGCTCCGGCCTGGGCATCGTCGTGATGTTTGCTCCTCTGGGCATCATCCTGGTGATGAGCTTCGCGCAGAACAAGCTGTCGACCCCGGTCATGCAGGGCCTGTACTGGGCCATGGTGGCCGTCATGGGCGTCAGCCTGTCGACGATCTTCCTGCGCTATGGCATGGGCGACGTGGTCCGCGTCTTCTTCATCACCTCGGCGGCCTTCGCGGGTCTCAGCCTGTTCGGCTACACCACCAAGAAGAATCTGTCCGGCATGGGCAGCTTCCTGGTGATGGGTCTGATCGGCCTGATCATCGCCTCGATCGTGAACATCTTCCTCGGCTCGAACATGCTGCAGTTCGTGATCTCGGTCCTCGGCGTGCTGATCTTCGCCGGCCTGACCGCCTACGACACGCAGCGGATCAAGTCGACCTACATCGCCTACCGGATGCACGGCGACGCCGCGGTCCGTTCGGCGGTGATGGATGCGATCGGCCTCTACCTGAACTTCGTGAACATGTTCATGTTCCTCCTGCACCTGTTTGGCGGCAACGACGACTAGACGCCGCAACAGACGAAAACGGGAAAGCCCGGTGGTCCGCCACCGGGCTTTTTCTTTATGCTTGAAGCGCAACAGGGGAGGACAGCGATGCGCGTCGTCGTCGCGATGATGAAACACGAGACCAACACCTTCTCGCCGGTGCGGACCGATTGGGCGCGCTTCACCGGCTGGGGCAGCTATCTGGGCGAAGAGGCTCGGGCCAACTACGAGGGCACGGCCATGCCCTTCGGCGCCTATCTGGAACTCGCCGAGGCGCGCGGCTGCGAGATCGTGACACCAGTCGCCGCCGAGGCCATGCCGTCGGGCAAGGTCGAGAAGGAAGCCTACGAGCTCATGGCCGGCGCCATCCTCGACGCCGTGAAGGACGGCTGTGACGCCGCGCTGCTGGACCTGCACGGCGCCATGGTCGCCGAGCACGACTTCGATGGTGAAGGCCTGCTGCTGCAACGCATCCGGGAGATTGCGCCGGACCTGCCCATCGCGGTGACCTGCGACCTGCACTGCAACCTGACCGCCCGCATGGTCGAGAACTGCACGGCGCTGATCGGCTACAAGACCTATCCCCATGTCGACATGTACGAGGTCGGCAGGCAGATCGGCGACGTGCTGTTCGATGCGCTGGACGGCAAGGTGAAGCCGGTGCAGCGCTGGGCGAACCTGCCGCTGCTCAGCCAGACACTGCGCCAGGGCACCGACGACGAGCCCATGAAGACCCTGATCGCGATGTGCCGTGAGGCGGAGAAGCGCCCGGGCGTTCTCGCCGCGACGGTGTTCGGTGGTTTCGCGCTGGCCGACATACCGGACAGCGGCACCTCGGTGGTGATCGTGACCGACAACGACCCTGCACTGGCCGAGCAGATCCGCGACGAGATCCTGGAGGCGGCCTGGGCTGCGAAGGAAGACTTCATCTATCAGCACCATCCGCTCGAAGAGGCCGTTGCCGAGGCGAAGGAGTTGCAGCAGGACGGGCCGGTCATCCTGCTGGACCACGCCGACAATGTGGGCTCCGGTGCGACCCAGGACGTGATGACCGTGATCGCCGAGGTCCTGCGTCAGGGGCTGGAGGATGTCGCTGTCGCAGCCGTCTACGACCCGGAGGCGGTCCAGGCGATGCAGAAGGCCGGGATCGGCAGCACGGTGACGCTGCAACTTGGCGGCAAGGCCGACATGCCCTCGATCGACCGTGAAGGCGCGCCGCTGGAAGTCACGGGCAGGGTGAAGACACTGACCGACGGCGAATGGATCTGTCGCGGCCCGATGTATACGGGCGTCGCCGTCCGCATGGGTCCGACCGCGGTCCTCGACACCGGAAACATGCAGATCGTCATCGTCAGCCAGCATCACGAGCCCTGGGACGTGGGGGTATTCACCTCGGTCGGCATCCAGCCGGAGCACAAGAAATATCTGCTGCTGAAGTCCCGCATCCACTATCGGGCCGGCTTCGCGCCCATCGCGAAGGGCAGGCACATCACTCTGGATGGTGTCGGAGTCACGACGTCGGACAACACCCTGCTGGACTACAAGCATGTCCGCCGGCCGATCTACCCGCTCGACCTGATCAACGAACGGTGACGGAAGCCGCGTTCGATGGCCGCGTGATCATACTGCGCCATCCGGCGTGGCAGCGGCTGGCGGAGCGGACGGCGGCGATCGTCAGGACGCATCTTCTGGGCGAGCCGCTGACGGCGCACCAGCGGATGCCGCGTGCCGCCTATCTGGACGCGGTCGGTGCGGTCCGCGATGCCGTGAAGGCCGATCTGGCGATCCGCGCGCATTTCCGCGAGGGACTGTCGGGGGCGGGCCTGGATCCGACGGCGACCTTCCGGGACCGCCTGATCCTGCGGGCGCAGCCGCCTTCGGGCGTGCATGCTGCGCGGGAGACCATGCAACTGCCCGCCCATCGGGACAACTGGGGTTCCGGCATTCCGCAACAGCTCAACTGGTGGATGCCCGTCTATCCGGTCGAGCGGGACCGCACGCTCTGGCTCTTTCCGTCGCTGTTCCGGGAAGCCGTGCCGAATGACAGCGCCGATTGGGATTTCGATTCGATGCTGGCCGACGTGAAGGCCGGCCGGACCGAACTGACGACACCGAAAACGACCGGACCGGTGAACGCCGACCTTGCCGAACCGCTGCTGCTGCAGCCCGGCGAGATGGCCGTTTTTTCCGGCTCGCAACTGCACCAGAGTGCGCCGAATTCCGGGGCGTTGGCTCGGTTCAACTTCGAGACGCGCACAGTCTCGCTCACCCATCTCGAGCGGGGCCTCGGCGCGCCTAATGTCGACGGTGCGCCTCAGGGACCGCATTACCGCTGGTTCCGCCACGTGGACACGAACGAACGGATGGACCGGGCGATGGAAGCAATGGCAGGCTGCGCAGAGGCTTTGTCGGGGAGGACAGGATGATCGACGCGGGACTGAAACAGCGCATATTCGACGAGGTGGACCGGGGCTTCGACGCGCAGGTCGCCTTCACGCAGGATCTGGTGCGCTATCCGTCCCAGCGTGGACAGGAACACACGGCCCAGGACTTCCTCTACAAGGCCTTCGCCGACCGGGAGCTGGCCATGGACCGCTGGTCGATCGATGTCGGCGAGATCGAGGACCATCCGGGATTCTCGCCGGTGACGGTGAACTATGACAACGCGGTCAATGTCGTCGGCACCCACCGGCCCAGGGCCGAGAAAGGCCGCAGCCTGATCCTGAACGGCCATGTGGATGTAGTGCCGGTCGGTCCGCTCGACATGTGGACCACGCCGCCCTACGAGCCGCGGATCGAGGGCGACTGGCTCTATGGCCGGGGCTCGGGCGACATGAAGGCCGGCATCGCCGCCAACCTCTATGCGCTGGACGCCCTGCGCCGCGCGGGCGTCCAGCCGGCTTCCAGCGTCTACATGCAGTCCGTGACCGAGGAGGAGTGCACGGGCAACGGCGCGCTGTCCTGTCTGGTGCGCGGCTATCACGCGGATGCGGTGCTGATCACCGAGCCGACCCATGACTGCCTCGTGCGCGCCAATGTCGGCGTGCTCTGGTTCCAGGTTGAACTGCGTGGACGGCCGGCGCATGTCTATGAATCGACCGTCGGTTCCAGTGCCATCCTGGCCGCCTACAAGGTCATTGCGGCGCTCGGCGATCTGGAAGCGGAGATGAACGCCGAGAAGGGCGATCACCCGCATTTCGGGGAGGCGACGAAACCCATTACCATCAACATCGGCAAGATCGCCGGCGGTGACTGGGCCTCGTCCGTGCCCGCATGGTGCCGCTTCGACGTGCGCGCCGGCATTTATCCCGGCACATCAGTCAGCGAAGCCAAGCAGCGGCTGGAGAGCGCGATCCGCAAGGCCTCGCTGGACGATCCGTTCCTGTCCAACCATCCGCCGACCATCACCTACAATGGCTTCGCAGCCGAAGGCTACACGCTGCCGCCCGGGACGGATGCGGAGAAGGTGCTGGCCGAGTCGCACGCCGAGGTTTTCAGGGCGGAACTCAACGACACGACCATGCCAGCCTATCTCGATGCCCGCGTGGCGATGCTCTATGACGACACGCCGGCGCTGGTCTATGGCCCGGTCAGCGAGCACATCCACGGTTTCGACGAGCGTGTCAGCCTGAAATCGACGCGCCAGGTCACCAAGACCGTGGCGCTCTTCATGGCCGAGTGGTGCGGCGTGGAGGCGGTCTGAACCAGCGATGTCATCCCCGCCTTGCGCGGGGATCCGGGAGCGGGACCTCCAATGCACTGGCTGAGCGGGGCGGGTCGCCGACCAGACCCCCGCGTAAAGCGGGGGTGACACCCTGGAGGGTGGCCTACAGTCTTCAGCGAACATGTCCTTGGGGAGGGAAAACGCATGTCAGGAAAACTCGACGGCAAGGTCGCGCTGGTCACCGGCGCGGGCCGGGGGATCGGCCGCGCGGTGGCGCTGAAACTGGCGTCGGAAGGCGCTTCGGTCTTCGTCAACGACCTCGACGCCGAGCCGATGGAAGAGGCCATCGCCGCGATCTCGGCGGCGGGCGGCAGGGCTGCGGGGCTTGCCGGGTCGGTCACCGCGAAGGGGATGGCGGATGATCTGGTCCACGGCGCGATCGATGCGCTGGGCGGCCTCGACATCATCGTCAACAATGCCGGCTATATCTGGAACACCACGGTACAGAACCAGTCCGACGAGCAGATCGACGCCATGCTGGATGTCCACGCCGCGGCGCCGATCAAGATCCTGCGCGCCGCTGCGCCGCATTTCCGCGAACGCCACAAGGCCGAGCTGGCCGACGGCCGCTCCGTCTGCCGCAAGGTGGTGAACGTCTCGTCCATGGCTTCGGTCTTCGGCATGCCGGCGGCCGTCAGCTATGCCGCGGGCAAGGGCGCGCAGCAGGGCATCACGACGTCCATGGCCCGGGAGTGGGGCCGCTACAATGTGACCGTCAACGCGGTTGCCTTCGGCTACATCGACACCCGTCTCACCCAGCGCTTCGACGCCGGCGGTCAGGCGACGATCCATGTCGAGGGCAAGGACCACAAGGTCGGTTTCCAGGAAGGTCAGCAGAACGACTTGCTGAAGCTGATCCCCATGGGCCGCATGGGCAGCCCGGAAGACGCCGCCAACGGCGTCTACCTGTTCTGCCTGCCGGAGAGCGACTACATCACCGGCCAGATCATGGTCGTCGGCGGCGGTCTCACGACGGGGTAGGCGCTCCGAATTGACTGGCGCTTTGGCCGCGTCTGGGGCATCCCCTTGGCATGAGCTGGTCGAAGAAATCGCGATCGCGGCGGGGCTATCATCACGGCAATCTGCGTGAGGCGTTGATCGACGCGGCGCTGAACCTGATCGCCGAGAAGGGGCCGGCCGGGTTCAGTTTCGCCGAGGCGGCCCGCGCCGCCGGGGTCAGCGCCGCCGCGCCCTATCGCCATTTCCGCGACAAGGATGCGCTGATGGCCGACGTGGCCCAGCGCGGTTTCGAGAACCTGCAGGAACGGCTCGAGAGCGCATGGGACGGGGGCAAGCCGGATCCGGTGAAGGCCTTCGACGCCATGGGGCGAGCCTATCTCGATTTCGCCCGCGACGAGCCGGCCTCCTATGTCGCCATGTTCGAATCCCAGCTCGCGCCCTCGGAATATCCGGAGTTGCACCGGGCGGGGGAGGCGGCCTTCGGCGTGCTGCGCCGGGCGGCGGAGGTGGCGGTTGCCACCCTGCCGGAAGACGGGCGGCCGCCGGCCATGATGGTGGCGCTGCACATGTGGTCGATGGCGCATGGCATCGCCTCGCTGTTCGGTCGCGGCGATCCGGGCCGCCGCCCGCTGCCCATGCCGCCCGAACAACTGCTGGAAGCCGCGACGCTCGTCTATTTCGATGGTCTGAAAAAGTAAGGGAAACGGCGGCGCGCGGGTTGGCGAAGGCTTGCCGGGACAAGATCATGCCGTCCGTCGCCGGTCCTGAAGGTTCGAACGGCGTCGCCTTCCTTGCTCCAGTGACAACTTGCAAATGCCCGAGCCGCGCGGTGTGGCGGCCGATCCCATGATCATGGTGTGGCCCATGATCAAACCACACCGTGCGGTTTCAATAGTTACATCTCGATACTTGCAAATCCGGCCGCGATGGTTACCTATGTTAATGTTGATAACATTAACTTCGAGGCCCTGATGGATCTTGCTGCGAAACTGGACGACTACGGCAAACCGGCCTGGATCGGTCTGATGGTCGTCTCCTTCATCGTCTTCTGGCCGATCGGCCTGGCGGTCTTGGGCTACCTGATATGGAGTGGAAGAATGGGATGTTCAAAGCGCAACTTCGGGCGCTGGTACAATACCGAGAGCCGGCGTCACCGCCGCGGTGGCCGCAGCCGTCATTCCAGCGGCAATGTCGCCTTTGACGAATACCGCGAGGAAACCCTGCGCCGGCTGGAGGAAGAGCAGGAGGAGTTCCACGACTTCCTCGACCAACTCCGTCGCGCCAAGGACAAGGCCGAGTTCGACCAGTTCATGGCCGACCGCAGCCGCCGCCGGGACGCGCCCGACAATGGCGAGGAGCCTGCGCCCGGTCCGGCCTGACCTCAGACCGAAGTTCCGAAGCACGGGGCGGCCGTCATCCTGACGCCGCCCCGTTTCGTTGTGGGTTCAGGCCAGCGGGATGGGTGGTTTCCTGGCAGGCCACAGCGCCAGGGCCAGGCCGGCGAAGACCAGCAGGCCGCCCCCGATCTGTGGCATTGAAAGCCGTTCACCGAGGGCGAGAGCCGACAACGCCACCGCGAAGACGGGAACAAGCAGGAAGAACGGCGCGACCGCAGCCGAGGAATAGACCACAAGCAGGCGGCCCCAGATCGCGAACACCACCACCGTCGCCAGGAAGCTCGACCAGACAAGTGCGATCACGGTCGGCCAGCCGATGGTAGCGAACAGGCCGGACACCGACCCGTTCGATTCCAGCGCCAGCGACAGCGCGAAGAGCGGCAACGGCGGCACGATGGTCATCCAGACCGAGACCCAGAACATGTCGGTCTCGCCGAGGGACTTGATGATATTGTTTCCGATCCCGCCGCTCAGTGCGGCCAGCATGATCAGCACAAGGGCCAGCGCCGAACCTGCCTGACCGCGATCGACCGCCAGCACCGCGATCCCGGCGGCGGTGATCAGCAGCGCCGAGAGCTGACGGCGGTTCATCCGTTCGCCAAACACCACCATGGATATCAGGATGGTGAAGAAGGCCTGTGTGTGGACGAGCACCGATGCCAGTGACGCGCTGATGCCCAGCGTCATCGCCAGGAAGGTCAGCGCGAACAGCGCCGCGCCCAGGAACAGTCCGATCAGCAGCAGCTTTCCCACGGGTATGCTGGGGCGCGGCACGACAACGATGAAGCAGGCCGCGCAGGCGAAGCGCAGCGCGGTGAAGAAGATCGGCGGTGTGTCCTGCAGGGCGATTGCCGAGAACGGGTAGGTCGCACCCCAGATGAAGGCGGCCATCAGCGCCAGAAGGGAATCCCTTCGGGTCATCGGGCAAAGCTCAGAACACGCCGTCCTTCTTCATCTGTGCGATCTCGTCGTCGCCATAACCCAGGCCTTTCAGCGTCGCCGCCGTATGCTCGCCCATGTCCGCCCAGGCGAGTGTCGGGCTGCCGGGTTCGTCGGCGAACTTGATCGGTACGCCGATATGCTCCCAGCCGCGCTCATCCTCGAAGATCATGCCACGGTGGCGGACCTGGGGATCGTCGCAGGCTTCGCGGAGCGAGTTCACCGGTGCGAAGGCACAGTCCACGTCCTCGAACCATTCCACCCATTCGGCCTGGGTCTTCGTCCTGAAGGTCTCGCGCAGGAACTCGCGCGCCGGATCCTGGGTCGGGCCGGGCGGGGGCTGGCAGGCCTCGATCAGGTCCTCGCGGCCGAACTTCTTCATCACGTTCTCGGCGAAATGCATTTCGGACGCGCCGAGAACCACGAACTTCCCGTCCTTCGTCTCGTAGATCGAATAGAAGGCGTAGCCGCCGCCCGTCCGCTCCTGCTTCGGGTTGGGCGGGCGCTTCTCCGCGAATGTCGGTCCCATCAGGTTGGGCATGGCCGCGAACAGCGAATCCATCATGGCGAGGTCGATGTAGTCGCCCTTGCCCGTGGTCTGGCGGCGCAGCAGCGCCATCAGCACGCCCGAAAGCCCCATCATCGACGACAGCATGTCGGCATTGGCGATGCCGGGGATGGCTGGCTTGCCGTCCTGGCCCTCGTTCAGCGACAGCGCGCCGGCGATGGCCTCTGTCGCCAGATCGTGGGCCGGCTTCTTCACATAGGGGCCGTCCTGCCCGAAGGCGGAGATCGAAATGTAGACCAGCTTCGGATTGCGCTTGCTGACGGTCTCGTAGTCGCAGCCCAGCCGTTTCACCACACCGGGGCGGAAGGCCTCGACCATCACGTCGCAGGTCTCGACCAGGCGCATCAGCGCCTCCTTGCCCTCGTCGGTCTTGAGATTGAGCTGGACCGACTTCTTGCCCCGGTGTGTGTTGGCGAAATAGACGGTCACACCGTCCCGCTTCTCGCCGATCTGCCGGTTCGGCTCGCCCGACAGCGGCTCCAGCTTGATCACCTCGGCCCCGTGGTCTGCCATCATCTGGGTCAGCAGCGGACCGGGCAGGAACAGCGACAGGTCCAGGACGCGGATGCCTTCGAGTTTCATTTGCGCTTCCTATCGTTGTTCAGAGCAGGAAATTCTTGCGCTGGCGAAATAGTCCAACATTCGCTCATATTTTTCAGCGTCCTCAACTCCGCCGGTGCAGTCAAAATTTATCCAAATTTGGGATTGCTTTGGGTTTTCTGGAATTTCCTTTCCCTCATTTTCGATAGAGTCGCGATATCCAGAAATTATTTCTTTTCCTTCTAACCTGCAGCTCGACCTCCCATTGCAAACAGAAGTAGAAAAGGATTTGCATCCAAATCTCTGCCCTTCGACTTTATCGGTAAACTGCACCCATACCGTGCAATCTTTGATCGAAATAGTTGATGGTGCTGGTGGAGGTTCTCCACATTTTCCGATCGCTCTCCATCGATCTTTGCCGCTTCTCGGGTCTTCACACACCATTCTCACGCCGTCTTGGCAAAGTAGAGCTCCGTTCGAGTACGATTGGGCCGCAAAGTCACAATCGGCGTGCGCCGATGTGATTGAAAAAAATACTGAAAATAAAATAGCTGATATCGTCATCGAATACTTCATTTCCGGTTCTTTCTTTGTCACGCCGGATGCCGCGCCAGCATCTGCCGCGCGATGATGATGCGCTGCATCTCGTTGGTGCCTTCACCGATGCACATCAGCGGTGCGTCGCGGAAGTAGCGCTCGACCGGGAACTCCGCCGAGTAACCATAGGCGCCGTGGATGCGCATGCATTCGGTGGCGTTCTCCAGCGCGGTCTCGGAGGCGAACAGCTTGGCCATGCCGGCCTCCATGTCGCAGCGCTCGCCGCGGTCATAGGCCTGGGCGGCGTCCAGCATCAGCAATTCGGCGGCCCGGCGCTTCGTCGCCATCTCGCCGAGCTTGAGCTGGATCGCCTGGTGCTGGCCGATGGGCTTGCCCATGGTCTCGCGAATCTGCGCGTATTCGACCGCCTTCATCAGCGCGGCCGTGGCCACGCCGACGCCACGGGCTGCGATGTTGATGCGGCCCAGTTCCAGCCCGCCGACGGTCTGTTGAAAGCCCTTGCCCTCGACGCCGCCGATCAGGTTCGCGGCGGGGATGCGATAGTCCTCGAAGATCAGTTCCGCCGAATCGATGCCCTTGTAGCCGAGCTTCTTCAGCTTGCGGCCGGTGGAGAACCCGGGACCCTTCTCGGCGACGAACAGGCTCATGCCCTTGTGGCGCGGCTCGATCTCGGTATCGGTCTTCACCAGCAGTGCGACCGCGCCGCCCTCGATGCCGTTGGAGATCCAGGTCTTGCCACCGTTGATGACATAATCGTCGCCGTCGCGGACCGCCTTGGTCCGGATCGCCTGCAGGTCGGTGCCGCAATGGGGTTCGGTCAGCGCCAGGCCGCCACGCAGTTCGCCTGAAGCAAAGCGGGGCAGGAAGCGGGACTTCTGCTCCTCGGTGCCGAAACGCTCGACCGCCGCCGCCATCATCAGATGCGAGTTGAAGATGCCGGTGAGAGACATCCAGGTCTCTGAAATGAGCGCCACGATCTTCGCGTAGGTCTGCGCCGGCAGGCCGAGTCCGCCAAATTCCTGCGGGATGGTCGCGCCGAACAGGCCGAGCGCCTTCATCTGCTCGACCATCTCGTGCGGGTATTCATCGGCGTGTTCGAGCTCGAGCACCTTGTCCTCGACGTCCCGTTTCAGCCACGTGCGGATCGTGTCCAGCAGCTGGGTTTCGTCCTCGACAGTCAGTTCCGCGCCCGAACGGCTGCGGATAACGGCGTCCATGGCTGCGACCCTCCCCGTCGTTTCATGGATAGTTTCCCCTTGTCGGCCATGATAGATGCCGCGGTCAATCCGATGGGTGGAATGCGATGTTGCTGAAAGAGCTGCTTGACGAGAAGGGCGTGCTGCTGGCTGACGGGGCCACGGGCACGAACATGTTCGAGATGGGGCTGCCCGCCGGACATGCGCCCGAAGACTGGAATGCGGCCGAACCGGAGAACGTGAAGGCGCATTACCGGACCTTCGTCGAGGCCGGTTCCGACATCATCCTGACCAACACTTTCGGCGGCACGCTCTACCGGCTGAAGCTGCATGATTTGCAGGACCGGGCCGAGGAGCTGAACCGTCTGGGTGCGGAACTGGCCTGCGAAGTAGTCGCCGAATCCGGCCGCAGGATCGTGGTCGCCGGTTCGATGGGCCCGACGGGCGAGTTGCTGGCGCCGTTGGGGGCAATGACCTACGCGGACTGCGCCGCGGCGTTCACCGAGCAGGCGCGCGGACTGAAGGCTGGCGGTGCGGACGTCGCCTGGATCGAGACCATGTCGGCCGCCGAGGAGATGCAGGCGGCTGCCGAAGCCGCGATCTCGGTCGGCCTGCCCTATGTCTACACCGCCAGTTTCGACACGGCGGGACGGACAATGATGGGTCTGCAGCCGGAGAAGCTCGCCGACGTCCAGAATACCCTGGCCGAACCCGCCGTCGCCTTCGGGGCCAATTGCGGGGTGGGGGCCTCGGACCTGTTGCTGGCCGTGCTGAACATGCCGACCGACGACCATGTCGTCGTGGCCAAGGCGAATTGCGGCATCCCGCAGGTGCGTGGCGACAAGGTGGAATATACCGGCACGCCGGAACTGATGGCCGCTTATGTGCATCTTGCGGCCAATGCCGGCGCGCGGATCATCGGCGGCTGTTGCGGCACCAGTCCTGAGCATGTGCGGGCGATGCGCGCCGCACTGGACGACTGGCACCGTGGCGAGAAGCCGGAACTGGAAGACATCGTCGCCGAACTCGGCCCGTTGATCGCGCCGCCCGCCGCCGCCAACGACAGCGGCCGCCCCGAACGCCCGCGCCGCCGCCGTCGGGCCTAGGCTTTCCGCACATACCTCGCGGAGAAGCCGTATTCCGACCACTCCAGACCGAGCCAGTCGCCATCGAGGCCATAGAGCACCTCGAGTTCCCGGCGCGACTTCACCTCGTAGCGTTCCGCGGCGCGCTCTCGGCCCAGCACCTTGATGGTTTCCCGGCCCAGACGGGTGATGCTTGTCGGCCGGATATTGCCCCGCGTCAGGTCGAGGAAGCCGCCCTTGTGATCGACCGAGCTGTGTTTCCAGACGCATGAGGCCGGCCAGAGCCCGCCGGGCAGCATCTTCAGACCGAGCCGCGTGCTGGTCGTCGCCAGCATGCCGTCGCCGTTCAGTTCAGCCTCGACGATGTCGTGGCGCTTGTCGTCATCGGTCTCGGCCCGCATGCGGACGAGCTGGTCGCCGCGCCAGACTTCCTGCACCTTCTGCCAGTAGCCGAAGGTGCCGAAGAACAGCACCTTGATCTTCAGGTTGATGTCGATGTCGACATGCAGCAGATCGGCCTCGCGGCGGAAGCGGACCCTGTGGTGTCCGACCCGGCCGCCCAGCGCCTGGATGTCGAAGTCGTAATCCCAGCCGCCGCTTTCCTGCGCCCGCGCCGGCAGCAGCGGTGCAAGCAGGGCCGCGCCGCCGCCGGCGACGAAGCTGCGGCGGCCGAGACGGTTTTCTTTCGGGCTGGGCTGGTCCATCGTCCCAATGTGCCCGCTGGGGCAAGGCATTCAAGCCCCGGAAGGTCCATTGATCGAACCATGATCCCGCTGCATGACGAGAGCCGGCCGCATCTGACGCCCTGGGTGGTGCGCTCGGTGGTGCTGATCTGTGTCGCCGTCTACTTCTATCAGCTTACCCTGATCGGCAGGGCCGAGGGCCTGTTCTTCTACCAGTACGGGCTGATCCCGTCGTCCTTCTTCGGTACGGCAGACCTGCCCGACGATGTCGCCGTCATCCACCCCTGGCTGACGCTGCTGACCACCCTGTTCGTGCATGGCGGCTTCGTGCATCTGCTGGGCAACATGCTGTTTCTCTGGACGTTTGGCGACAATATCGAGGACTGCATGGGGCATGTCCGTTTCGCCATCTTCTTCCTGCTGACGGGCGCCATCGCCGCGCTCTGCCACGCGGGCTGGGACATGGATGCGCGCGTGCCGCTGGTCGGCGCGTCAGGGGCGATCGCGGGCGTGCTCGGCGGCTACATCCTGCTCTATCCGAAGTCGCGCATTCTGGTCGGCATACCTCTGGGCCCGCTGTTCCTGCCGATCCGGCTCAGGGCCTGGCTGCTGATCGGAATCTGGTTCGCGCTGCAGCTCTTCAACGTGATCAGCAGCGGAATCGACGGCGGTGGCACGGCGTGGCTTGCGCATATCGGCGGCTTCATTGCCGGGCTCGTGCTGTTGCCGATATTCAAGAGCAGCGACCGCAAGCTGTTCTCGTCCGAGACCGACATGGCGGTCTCCGAGAAGACGAAACCCATGGCGCTGAAGGTCATGCGCCCCGACCCGCACCCCTGCGCACCCGCACCGAAGGGGCCGTGGGGCTGAGTCAGGCAGCGATTGCGCGGCCCATCTTCATGAACTTGTCGCGGCGGCGATCCAGCAGCCGGTCAGGCTCGACCTTGCCGAACTCGTCCAGCGCCTCGGCGATGGCGTTGCCCAGCGACATGATCGTGGCGCCCGGATCGCGGTGCGCGCCGCCCACGGGTTCGGGAATGATCTCGTCGGCCACGCCCAGACGTTTCATGTCCTGCGCGGTGATCTTAAGCGCTTCGGCGGCGTCCTTGGCCCGGTCGGAGGTCTTGAACAGGATCGACGAGCAGGCCTCCGGCGAGATCACCGAATAGACCGAGTTCTCCAGCATGATGATCCGGTCGCCGACGGCCAGCGCCACCGCGCCGCCCGAGCCGCCTTCGCCGGTGATGCAGGCGATCAGCGGCGTCTTGACGTTCAGACAGACCTCGATGCAGCGGGCGATGGCTTCGGCCTGGCCGCGTTCCTCGGCGCCGACGCCGGGATAGGCGCCGGCGGTGTCGATGAAGGTGATGATCGGCAGGCCGAACCGCTCGGCCAGCTTCATCAGCCGCTGAGCCTTGCGGTAACCCTCGGGCCGGGCCATGCCGAAATTGTGCTTCAGCCGCGCCTCGGTGGTCGCTCCCTTCTCGGTGCCGATCACCATCACGGCGCGGCCACGGAAGCGGCCCATTCCGGACAGCATCGCCTTGTCATCGGCATAGGCCCTGTCGCCGGCGAGCGGCGTGAAATCACTGATCAGGCCATCGATGTAGTTCTGCGCGTGCGGCCGTTCGGGGTGCCGCGCGACCTGCGTCTTCTGCCAGGGGTTCAGTGATTTGTAGGTGTCGGTCAGCAGCTTCTCGACCTTGGTCTCCAGCGTCCGGATTTCCTGACCGATGTCGACATTGCCTTCGTCGTCCGCCAGGTGCTGAAGCTCGCGAATCTTGCCTTCCAGTTCCGCGATCGGCTTTTCGAAGTCGAGGTAGGTTTTCATGCAATGTCCGCCGTTGATGCGTCCGGTCAGCCTTATCGCAACATCTGGCCGCCGTCCACGGCGACCGTCTGTCCCGTGATCCAGCTGGCGGCATCCGAGGCGAGGAAAACGGCAAGATTGGCTACTTCATCGGGCCGTCCCAGCCGGTCGAAGGGAATCGACGCCTGGATGGAATTGTAGAGGTCGGGCGCATGCTGCTTCGCCTGGTCCCAGACGCCGCCCGGAAACTCGATCGAGCCCGGCGCGATGCAATTCACCCGGATATTCTTCTTCGCCAGCAGCGAGGCCTGGGAGAGGGTGTACTGGATCACCGCCGCCTTGACCGCGCCATAGGGCGGCGTGCGGGTCGATGAGGTCAGGCCGGAGATCGAGCTGATATGCACCAGGCTGCCGCCGCCGGCCGCCTCGATCAGCGGGATCGCGGTCCAGCCGGCCCGGACCAGTGCCATCAGGTCGACATCCAGGCTGTTCTTCCAGCCTTCCTCGTCATCGGTGCGCCCGAAGCCGGAGGGGTTGTTGACCAGAACGTTCAGCCCGCCCATCGCCTCCGCGGCCGAGGCGATATAGGCCGACAGGCTGTCGGCGTCGGAAACGTCGCAGGTTGCGGCATGCACGGTCACGCCCGACTTCTCCAGCTCGGCGCGGGCCGCGTCCAGGTTCTCCTGCCCACGTGCGCAGATCGAGACATTGGCGCCCTCGGCGGCGAAACCCTTCGCGATGCCGAAGCCGATGCCGCGGCTGCCGCCGGTGACGATGACGTTCTTGCCCCTCAGGCCCAGTTCCATGGTCCGCTCCCCGTCCAGTTCGATGCGTCAGATGTGGTCTCGCACGCGGCCCGGCAAGGTTCAACCGCCGCGAAAGGGCAGGTGCTCAGACCCAGCCGTAGGCCACGCTGAGCAGAAGCACGCCGAGAAGCAGCCGGTAGACCACGAAGGGCGTGTAACCTGAATGCCGCAGCCAGGCCATCATCAGCGCGATCGCCGGCAGCGCGGTCAGGAATGCCACCGCCATGGCGATCAGCACCTCCAGCCCGAACTGAAGATCGCCGGCCTGCCAGATCTTCAGAAGGCTGTAGCCGCCCGCGGCCAGAATCGCCGGAATCGACATCAGCAGCGAGAAACGGGCTGCCTCTGCGCGCTCGAAGCCCAGCAGCCGGCCAGCCGTCATGGTCATGCCGGCGCGGCTTGCGCCGGGGATCAGGGCGATGATCTGGAACAGGCCGATCATGAGCGCGCTGCCCCAGGTCATGTGCTCGATCCGGCGCACGGTCATGCCGAAGATGTCGGCCAGCCAAAGCAGCAGCCCGAAGACGATGGTCGCCCAGGCCACCATCTCGATGGAGCGGAACATCTCGGTGCGGTCCAGATAGGCCAGGGCCCCGCCGGCCAGCACCAGCGGCACCGAGGATATGAACAGGAACAGCACCAGCTTGCCGCCCGGCGTCGCGCGAAAGGTCAGCGCCGCGCCCAGTCCACCTAGCATCCGGGCGATGTCGCGCCAAGAATACAGCATCACCGCCAGAAGAGTGCCCACATGCACCGCAGCGTCGACCAGAACACCCTGATCCTGCCATCCCAGCAGGGCCGAGGTGAGATAGAGGTGACCCGACGAGCTGATGGGCAAAAATTCGGTAATGCCCTGCACGATGGCGATCACGATGAGCTGGAAAAGTGTCAAGACCCGGCACCCCTGTTGCGCCGCGAACGGTGCTAGCAGATTGCCTACCGACGGGCGAAAATGTCATATCAGAGAGCTTCTCACGCCCGCAACGCTTTGATCTGACAGGGACCGGCGGCCCATATGGCGACCCTCTATCATTACTGGCTGTCTCCCGGGTGCCGTTTCATCCGTCTCCTGCTGGCCGAGAAGGGCATCGAGTTCACCCTGGAGCTCGAGCGACCCTGGGCGCCGAGACCCGGTTTCCGCCGGCTGAGTCCCTCAGGCTGGCCGCCAGTGCTGGCGCTGGGCGGCGGCAAGCCGGCGCTTTCCGACCCCAGGGCGATCGCCGAATATGTCGAGGAAACGCGGTCCGGCCCGAACCTTCTGGGCAACAATGCCGAGGAACGAGCCGAGGTCCGACGCATTCTCGGCTGGTTCGAGACCCGCTTCGCCTCGGAAGTCGCCGATCCGCTGATGTATGAGCGGTTCTATCGCAACGAGTTGGGCGGGGGCGAACCCGATGCGCGGGCGATCCGTCAGGCCCGGCAGAACCTGCGCTTTCATTTCAAGCATTTCGGCGAACTGGCGGAGCGGCGGCGCTGGCTTGCCGGCAACACCATGACCATGGCCGATCTGCTGGCGGCGGCGCATTTCTCGGTGCTCGACTATGCCGGCGAGATGCCATGGGAGCAGGCCGGGGAGATCCGCGACTGGTACAGCCGTATCAAGTCGCGCCCGGGTTTCCGGTCGCTGCTGGCCGACCGCGTCTCCGGTTTCCCGCCACCGAAACATTATGACGATCTCGACTTCTGACATCCCGGATCTGCTCAGTCGTCTGAGGGACATGGCCGCGGCCGAAGGTTTCTCGTCAGTTGGCGTGACGCGACCCGACGCGATACCGGAATCGGGCGAGCGGCTGCGCGAGTTCGTCGGGATGGGGCGGCAGGCGGACATGACCTGGTTGGCGGACCGGCTGGCCTGGCGGTCCGACCCGTCGGCGCTCTGGCCCGAGGCGCGCTCGGTCATCATGCTGACGACCAGCTACGCGCCCGGACATGATCCGCTGTCCCTGCTGGATGAACAACGGAAGGGCGTCGTTTCGGCTTATGCGGCGCGGCGCGACTACCATGATGTGGTGAAGAAGCGGCTGAAGGCGCTGGGCCGCTGGCTGGTGGCGGAAACCGGCTGCGCCATCAAGGTCTTCGTCGATACTGCGCCGGTGATGGAAAAACCGCTGGCCGCCGCTGCCGGTCTCGGCTGGCAGGGCAAGCACACCAATCTGGTCAGCCGCACGGACGGGTCTTGGACATTTCTGGGCGCCATCTTCACGACGCTCGAGTTTTCGGCCGACGCGCCGATGACGGATCGCTGCGGCGCTTGCAGGCGCTGTCTGGACATCTGCCCAACCAGGGCGTTCCCCGCGCCCTATCAGCTCGATCCCCGGCGCTGCATCGCCTATCTGACGGTCGAGCATCAGGGCGTCATCCCGGTCGAGTTCCGCAAGCCGATTGGCAACCGGATATTCGGCTGTGACGACTGCCTTGCGGTCTGTCCCTGGAACAAGTTTGCCGAGACCTCGCGGGATCAGCGGCTGGCGATGAAGGACGGTCTTCTGAACCCGCCGCTGGACGAAATGCTGTCACTGGACGACGCCGCGTTCCGCGCCCGGTTCGCCACGACGCCGGTGAAGCGGTTGGGACGCCACCGGTTCCTGCGCAATGTCCTGATTGCTGCCGGGAATTCCGGTGATGCCGCACTCGTACCTGCTGTTCGCGGGCTGCTCGATGATCCGTCGCCGCTGGTGCGCGCCAGTGCCGTCTGGGCGCTGGCTCAACTCGCGCCGGCCGGGTTCGAGTCAGAGCGTGACCGGCGGTCTGACACGGAACCTGACGAGCAGGTGCGCCAGGAATGGGGCGGCGCGGCTACCTGACGTCCATCTGCTCGAGGAAGGTTCGGGCAGTTTCGGCAATGTCGCCATCCGGGTAGTCCGCGATCAGATCCAGCAGGGCGCGGCGCGCGGCGTCCTTGTCGCCGCCCCGCGCCTGGGCCAATGCATTCTCCATGCGCGCCATGGGCTGTTCGGGATCAAGCGCCAGGGCGTTGAAGAGTGCTTCGTCGGCCTCGTCGAACTGCTCCCGCTTCCGGTGGATCATGGCCTTCAGCGCGTAGGCGTCGGCCAGCAGGTCGTCGAGCCGGAGCGCCGCGGCCACCTGCGCCTCCGCCTCGTCGAAGCGGTCGTCGGCGGCCAGCACATGGGCGAGATCGACCCGCAGCCGCGCACTGTCCGGGCGCAGGTTCACGGCGCGCGCGAAGGCGCCGGTGGCGCGCTCGTCATCGCGGGCCTGCAGCCAGACCGCGGCCGCCTGCGCCATGACCTCGGCGGCGAGATCGTTGCTGACGGGCTCCATCTCCCGGCTCAGGTCCTCCAGCCGGAGTGCGGCGAGCTTCAGGTCGCCGTTGGCGGCCAGGGCCATCGCGACGCAGTGCTTCGCAGGCGGGCCGCCGCCGAGGTCGCGCCATTGCAACGCCTCGCTCAGGGCGCTTTCCGGGTCTGCGGAGATGTTCGCGACGCAGGTGTCGTAGTCCTCGACCGCGGCAGCCGGGATCGCCGCCAGAAGCATTGCCGCAATGAGGATGAATGTGCGAACCATGCTCGTCCGATACCGGCACCCGCGCCCTGCATCAACTGGAAAGGCCTGAGATGCGTCTGTTCTGTTTTGGCTACGGCTTTTCCGCCCGCGCGCTGGCCGCGCTGCTGCCGGATGCGGAGATCGTCGCCACGGCGCGGTCGGCGGAAGCCGCCGGGGAATTGAAGAGCCTTGGTGTCGAAGCCGTGCCGTTCGACGGCACCGCGCCTCTGCCGGCTGGAGCGCTCGACGGCGTCACGCATCTGCTCGCCTCGGTGCCGCCCGGTGATGAGGGGGATCCCGTTGTCCGCCATTGCGGGGAACAGCTTCGCGCGGCGGGCGCGATCCGCTGGGTGGGCTACCTGTCGACCACCGGGGTCTATGGCGATCATCAGGGTGGCTGGGTCGACGAGACAACACCGTTGACGCCCGCCGGACGGCGTGGCGAACGGCGCGTGACAGCGGAGAGGCAGTGGCTGGAGCTGTTTGCCGACCGCCCGGAAGTATCGGTGCAACTCTTCCGCCTCGCCGGCATTTACGGGCCGGGCCGCAGCCAGTTTCGCGCCGTCCGTGAGGGCACGGCCCGCCGTCTGGTCAAGCCGGGCCAGGTCTTCTCACGCATCCATGTCGATGACATTGCGCAGGTCCTCAAGGCCTCGATCGAGCGCCCCCGCGACGGCGCGGCCTACAACCTGTGTGACGACGAGCCCGCTCCGCCGCAGGACGTCGTCGCCTTCGCGGCCGAACTGCTTGGCATCGATCCGCCGCCGGAAGTGGCCTTCGAGGATGCCGATCTGAGCCCGATGGCGCGCAGTTTCTATGGCGAAAGCAAGCGGGTCTCGAACACGCTGATCAAGGAAGAGCTGGGCATTCGGCTGCGCTTCCCGAACTACAGGGATGGCCTGCGCGCCGTGGCGAAGGCCGAGGGGCTACTCTGAGATTCGAAGCGTCAGCTCGTCGATCGTCCGGCAGAGCAGATCCAGATCATCCGGTTCCGACAGGCGGTGATCGCCCGACTTCGAGAAGCTGATCCGTACATCTTCCGAAGCCAGGTGCTCGGCGATCTTCAGCGAATGCTGCCAGGGCACATCCGGGTCCGCCATGCCGTGCAGCAGGCGCACGGGGATGTCGAGCGGGATCGGTTCGCCGGTCAGCACGAAGTTCGGCGTCCCGTCATCGATCAGCAGCTTGGAGATGACGTAGCCCTCGGGATCGTATTCCGAATGAACCCGGATCTGGCCGTCTTCGGTCAGTTCCTTCTGCAGGTCCGGGCCCAGCTTCTCCCACATCCAGGTGGTGAAGTCGGGGGCTGGCGCGATGCCCACCAGCCCGCGCACCCTGTCGGGATGGCTGATCGCCAGCTTCAGCGACACCCAGCCGCCCATGGATGAACCGACCACGATCTGCGGGCCTTCCGTCAGTTGCGTCAGCACTGCCGCCGCATCGTCGGCCCAGCGGCTGATGCAGCCCCTGGCCGCGAAGTCGCCGGAGCTCTCGCCATGTCCCAGATAATCGAATCGGACGAAGGACTGACCACGGTCACGGCAATGCTGCTCCAGCGCCGTTGCCTTGGATCCAGTCATGTCAGACATGAAACCGCCACAGAAAATCACGCCTGGCGTGTTTCCTTCGGACTTGTGGTAGGCAATGGTTTCACCGTCGGGTCGCTGCAGGCGGCTCGGCGTGGCTTCTGACATGATGGCGGCTGTCCCCGGGCAGTTGATGAATTCGGAGAATGCGGGAAGGCGCTATGGCTCGGCAACACCGGTTTCGCCAATGACCTCGACCGAGCGTCGCATGAGCGTCCTGCAGGTGCTTCCCTCGCTGTTCGGCGGCGGTGTCGAGCGCGGCACGGTCGAGATCGCCGAGGCGATCACCGCGGCCGGTCACCGGGCGCTTGTCGCCTCCTCGGCGGGCGGAATGATCCGCGACATCGAGAAGGCGGGGGCGGACTATTTCCGGCTGCCGCTGAGGCGCAAGAACCCCTGGATCATCTGGCGCAACATCGAGCGGCTTTCCCGGCTGATCGAAGGCGAGAAGGTAGATGTCGTTCACGCCCGCTCGCGCGCGCCGGGCTGGAGCGCCCTCTACGCCGCCCGGCGGACGGGACGGCCGTTCGTCACAACGATCCACGGGGCATACGGCGCCGGCAGTGCGCTGAAGCGCGCCTATAACAGCGTCATGATGCGGGGTGATGTGGTGATCGCGATCTCCGATTTCGTCCGCGATCATGCGCTTGCAACCTATTCCGGTCTCGATCCCGACCGTATTCGCGTGATCCACAGGGGCGTGGACACCAGCCAGTTCCGTCCCGGCAATGTCCCTGCCGCTCGCCTGATCCAGCTTTCCCGCGCCTGGATGCTGCCGGACGGCGCGCCGGTCATCCTGTTGCCGGGCCGGATGACCCGCCTGAAGGGGCACGAGGTCCTGATCCGCGCGCTGGCCGCATCCAGCCATGACGAGGCCGTGCTGGTCTTTGTCGGCGCGGACGAGGGGCGTGAGAAATACAAGCTGGAGCTCCGCAAGCTGGCGACGGCGGCCGGCGTCGGCGACCGTGTCCGCTTCACCGGCCATTGCCGTGACATGACGGCGGCCTATTCGCTGGCCAGCGTCGTCGTTTCGGCCTCCATCAAGCCTGAGGGCTTCGGGCGGACAGCGGTCGAGGCGCAGGCCATGGGACGACCAGTGATCGTGACCGATCACGGTGGTGGCCGCGAAACCGTGCTGCATCGTGAGACCGGACTGCGCGTGCCGCCCGGCGACCACGCCGCGATGGCGGCGGCGATCGACGAGGTGCTGGCGATGAGCCAGGAAGACCGCGACACGATCGCCGAACGGGCGGTGGAGCATGTTCAGGCGAAGTTCTCACTCGACCTGATGAAACAGCAGACGCTGGACGTCTACAGGGAACTGCTGCCTGCCTGACGGTACAGAACCAGTTTCTGCCGACCGGCCGTCGACCATCGCCCGCAGGCTATCGAAAATTCCCCCCGGCGACGCAAGTCTTCCGACGGCAGGTGTCCGATTACCATCGGTTGCATCAGGTGTGATGTAATTGTCGCCGCAACAGTCGATTTGGCATGTAGCAAGGGAAGCCCATTTCCCAAATAAATTAATTCATTGCTTGGTCATTTATTATGTAATTGTGATTCTGTAGTGCGAATTAACCATCGTTAAAGTCATTTATGTTGTAAGAAATTATAACACATGATCCATATACAGGCCTAAAATACGCTGAATTAGTAACCGTAAAAGGTCGATAATATCGGATTTTATGAGTGATATTTTTGAAATATGGGGGACAGTTAATGATTGAGAAAGAAAAATATGACGTTTGTTGACCAGTCACAAATTATGTCTTGTGGAGTATGTGGGTCATGGCAATTGTCACTGGGACGATCGGGAACGACACACTGGAGGGAACTGCGTTCGCCGATCTGATCTCCGGTCTGGCGGGCAACGACACGATTGCACCTTTGGCGGGTATCGACACCATCGACGGGGGGGAGGGGGATGACCTGCTGGTGCTCGACGGGTCCGGCAACACGAACCTCGGCGTTCTGATGATCGATGGCGTCGATCCGGTGCTCGACTTCGATCAGGTGGTGGCGATATCGGGTCTCGGTCTGAAGACGATCTCCGGCATCGAACGAGTTGACATCCAGGGATCCCAGACAATTGACAATCTGGTTGGCGGAACACTCTCGGATTCGCTGGCCGGCAATGGCGGAAACGACCGCATCACCGATCAGGGTGGTGGGGGCGACAGTCTGGACGGTGGTGATGGCGACGACACGGTCGCCGGAGGACTCGGCGACACGCTCATTGGCGGCGCGGGAAATGATGTGCTTGCCGGCGACTTCTCGGCAAGCGCAGAGAGTTTCGACCTGTCTTCCGGTGGCGCACTGGCCCTCCTGGACGGAACAAGCATTTCAGGTTTCGAGGGGCTCAGCATTCAGACAGGTTCTGGCGCGGATCGCTTCGATTTCGACAATTCGACCGACGATTTCATTTCCAGCGGGGCGGGCGACGATACGGTGCATGCCGGCTCAGGCGATGACACGCTCGATGGCGGCGACGGCACCGATACTCTGATCATGGACTTCTCTGCCGCGACCAGTTCCATCAGCATGCTGATCGATCTGCTGGTTGGCGAGACGCTGGACTTCGCAACGGGGATTCTGACCGATACGGGGACGACGGTGATATCGGGGTTTGAGCAAGCCCGATTCACCGGCAGCGCATTTGCCGACACCCTGCGTGGTGGTACCGGAGCCGATTCGATATCGGCCGGAAGTGGCGATGACTTTGTCGACTCGGGTGAAGGCGCCGACACGCTGTTCGGTGGCGCCGGCAGTGACATCCTCGGCGGCGGCGCAGGTATTGACGAGATCTTCGGCGGCGGCGGCAACGACCGGCTTGTCGTCGATGCGGCGGACACAGCGATTCAAGGCGGTTCAGGCATCGACACGCTGAATGTTGACAGCGGCAATGCTCTGAGCCTGTTACTGGACGGCATTGAAGTTGCGGTTGGGGCAGAACTGGCGGACTCGCTGGATGCCTCCGTCATCGCCGCGAGTGTCGTTCTGGGCGGCAATGCGGGCAATGACACGCTGATTGGTTCGGCCTTCGGCGACAGGATCGTGGGACACGCCGACAACGACTCGTTGATCGGCGCGGGCGGCAACGACACGCTGAACGGTGACGCTGGCGCGGATGCACTGTTTGGCGGCGACGGCGACGACTACCTCATCGCCGATGCTTTGGACACAGCGGTTTCTGGCGGAGCCGGAAACGATCTCGTGGTGTTCACCGGGACCGATGGCGTGTTGCTGACGACATCGGATATCGAGAGGATTGTTGGCACCTCGGGGCGAGACACCATCTCGGCCGCAGGCAACAGCTCAGACACCCGAATTCGCGGAAATGACGGCAACGACCTCCTGACTGGCAGTGAGGGTGTGGACACCCTTACCGGGGACGAGGGAAGCGACTCGTTGTTCGGCGGCGCGGCGGGCGACAAGCTCATCGGCGGCGGCGGTGACGACAATGCGACCGGGGGGGCTGGCGCGGATCATCTGTTCGGCGGAGACGGTTCGGATTTGCTCGACGGTGGCGGCGACGACGACTGGCTGTTCTACGCCGTCGGGGGCAATGACACACTCAACGGCGGGGAAGGTGACGACTGGGCCAGCTTCATCCAGAACGGAGCAGCCGTCACTGCTGACCTGACTGCCGGGATTGCGGCGACAGGAGCCGCCAGCATCACGCTGCAATCCCTGGAAAACATCGTTGGATCCTCATTTGCCGACACGCTGACCGGGGACGGTGCGATCAACCGGTTGTACGGTCGCGGCGGCAACGATCAGATGTCCGGCGGCGGCGGTTCCGACCTGATGGAAGGCGGCGACGGCAATGACCGCATCGCGGGCGGGAATGGCGCCGACAGTCTCTCGGGAGAGGCCGGCGACGACCGGCTGGTATATGGTGCAGGCGGCAATGATACCCTGAACGGCGGGGACGGTTTCGACTTCGCGGTCTTCGATCCGGCTGGAAACGCCGTCACGGCAAGCCTTTCATCCGGAACCGCGACGGTTGGACTCGGGTTCCTGTCTCTCGTCGATCTGGAGGGCGTCGTCGGAACAGGTTTCGGCGACAGTCTTGCTGGAGATGCCGAGACGAATGTTCTGGCTGGACGGGACGGAAATGACACGCTCTCGGGCGGCGCTGGCAACGACCGGCTGGATGGTGGCGCAGGTGACGATTCGCTGACTGGCGGCGCTGGCGGTGACCGGTTCGTGTTTCGCTCCACCGACGGCGGAGACAGTTCCGACCGCATCACCGATTTTTCCGCGGGCACCGACCATCTCCTGCTCATCGGCCTCTCGGTTCAGTCCCTTTCCGAGCTGGACGTTAACTCTGACTCCACAATCGACACCCGTGTCTCCTTCGACAACGGCGCAACGGTTGATCTGCTGGGCCTCACCGGATTGGTCGAGGCCGATCTGTTCTGACCCGCTCTCACCCGCCGTATTCGTCGTGACGCCGTACCCAGGCCATGGGGAAGGGCAGTTCATCCTCATCGCGGCCTTTGGGCGTCAGGTCGATATAGGCGTAGGCCCCGTTCATCCGGTCCAGACCGCGGCCATAGGTCGAGTAGGTGTGGAAGACCTCTCCGGCGGCGTTCTTCGCGAAGACGCTGGTGCCGGGCAGTTCGTCCATCTCGTTTTCCTCGGTGCGGTAGTTGTAGGTGGCCACGCCGCTTGCAAGCTGTTCGTCGGTGAAGCTCACGTTGAAATCGAAGTTGAAGTCGCTGCCTTCGCAGGAGACCCAGTCGAAGCTCCAGCCCATGCGCTTCCGGTACGTGTTGATTGCGTCGAGCGAACCGCGGGAGACCGCCACGAAGGCGGCATCCCGCGCCGCCATGTGGATGGCCATGCCGTCGTAACCGTCGGCCCAGAAGGAACACATCGGGCAGCCGGCTTCCCAGCCCGGGCCGAGCATGAAATGCTGCACGATCAGCTGGCTGTGCGGTCCGAACAGGTCCGCCAGTGATCTTTCGCCGTCATTGGTCCGGAAGCGGTAGTCCTTCTCCACCTTCACCCAGGGCAGGGTGCGCCGCCGGGCGGCCAGCGCATCCCCCTGGCGGGCGAAAGCCTTCTCGGCCTCCAGCAGTTCCAGCCGAGCCTTCAGCCACTCCTCGGGTGTGGCGACCACCTGTCCGTTCATTCCCGATCTCCAATAATGAACCAATAAGTTAAATATAAACCACGGCGGCTCCGAGGCAAGGGGAATGAGCGAGTACCGGCATTCCGTTCCTGGCTGTGGGTCGTACAGCCGGACAGCGTTGACAATCTCGAGGAACATGAAAAATCTCGTTGGCCCGCCGGTTGCGGGCCATCAGCCACGGGAATGTCTTGTGAAGTCGCACCACGCCGCACCGCCCGCCGATTTCGGCACCCTGCTGGGCACCTGTCCCGGTGGCGTCGAAGTCTTCTCTTCCAATTACGACAGCATTCCCGACGCCGAGATGCCGGAACGCGACTGGTTCCGTAGTACGGTTGACGGCGTCTACATGGGCTACAAGTGGCAGTGCGTGGAACTGGCGCGCCGCTGGATGTACGCCACCCATGGCTATGTCTTCGAGGACATCGCCATGGCCTACGAGATCTTCGGCCTGCAAGAAGTGATGAAACCCGCGACCGGGGAACGCCTGCCGCTGAAGTCCTTCCGCAACGGCGCGAAACGCCCGCCGGAGCCCGGCGCGCTGATGATCTGGAACGAAGGCGGCGAGTTCGAGGTGACCGGCCACGTCGCCATCGTCACCGAGGTCGGCGAGGGTTTCGTTCGCGTGATCGAGCAGAATGTCGAGGACACCGTCTGGCCCGAGGGCCGGCTCTGGTCGCGCGAACTGCCGATGCAACGCCGGGACGACGGCCATGAAGTCAGTTGCACGTATCATGATGGCGAGATCATCGGCTGGGTCATCCAGACCGAAGACGGGACGCATGCCGAGGAGGAACTGGCCGACAATCCGGACCTGTTCACCATCCGCCGCAACGCGCTGCCCAACGCGCCGGAGGCCGGAGCGGAATGGCTCGACGGGTCCGACCCGATCCAGGCCAGTTACATCGAACTGATGAAGGGGCAGAACCTGTCCGCTGATCCGGCCGACATGGGCGCCTACTACACGATCAGCGAGACCGCGCTGCGGGAGATCAGGCGCGCCGCCAACGAGTTGCACCGCATGTTCATGCATGCGACCAACCATGTGCTGAAGGACGATGCGCTGCTGGCCCGTTTCAACCTGCCGCCGGCGCTGTGGCCACGGATCCGGAAGTCATGGAGCAACCGCCGCAACGAGATGATCACCGGCCGGATGGACTTCTCGATGCGGCCCGATGGTCTGAAGCTCTACGAATACAATGCGGACTCTGCGTCCTGCTACATGGAGGCGGGCTTCCTGCTGGGCCGCTGGGCCGAGGCATTCGGCTGCAACGCGGGCCGCGATCCGGCCGTCGGGCTGCACGACGCGCTGGTCGACGCATGGACCGAGACCGAGATCGACGGCGTGCTGCACATCATGCTGGATGACGATCTGGAGGAGACCTATCACGCGCTCTACATGCGCGAGGCCATCGAGAAGGCCGGCATCCCAACCCGCATGATCCGTGGCCTGGACGGGCTGCACTGGGGCGAGGATGGCGAGGTGCTCGACGCGGAAGGCACGCCGATCCGCTGGGTCTGGAAGACCTGGGCCTGGGAAACCGCGCTGGACGAGATCCGCGAGGATCTGGCCGAGGACGAGGAGAACCTTCGTCTGCATCGGACCATCGATCGCGGGACCCAGCCGCCGCGTCTGGTGGATGTGCTGCTGCGCGAGAACGTGATGGTGTTCGAGCCGCTCTGGGCGCTGGTCACAAGCAACAAGGCGATCCTGCCGATCGTCCGGGAGATGTTCCCCGGCAGCCGCTTTCTGCTCAACACCGGCTACGAACTGACCGACGAGTTGCGCGCCAGTGGCTACGCGGCCAAGCCCATCGTCGGCCGCTGCGGGGCCAATGTCTCGCTCTTCAACCGCAAGGAAGAGATGGTCGCGGCCACCGACGGCCGCTTCGAGGAGCGCGACACCATCTATCAGGAACTGTTCCGTCTGCCCCAGGTCGAGGGGCGGAACGCGCAGTTGCAGGCCTTTACGGTCTCCGGTGCGTTCGCGGGTGTCGGCGTCCGCATGGATGCCGGGCTGATCATCACCACCGACAGCGACCTGCTGCCGCTGCGCGTGGTGCCGGACAGCGGGTTGCTGAAGGACTGAGGCCCCTGCCTCAGTTCCCGGGCGCGGCGAGCACCGTGATGGCGCAGGTGGCTTCCTCGAAGCGGTAGACACCGCCGCCATTCTCGGCGACGGCGTGGCGCGCGCCCTCGACCTGCCGTGCGCCGGCCTCGCCGCGAAGCTGGGTGACCAGTTCGTGGATCTGCCCCAGGCCTGTGGCGCCGATGGGATGGCCTTTCGATTCCAATCCGCCCGAGGGATTGACCGGCACGCGTCCGCCCAGCCGGGTCTCGCCGCGCATCGCCGCCGGCCCGCCATCGCCGAAGGGGACGAGCCCCAGATTTTCGACCTGCTGGACTTCGCCCATCGCGGTCGCGTCATGCACTTCGGCCAGATCGATCGCGTCGGCGCCAATACCGGCCATGTCGTAGGCCTTCTTCGCGGCGCGACGGGTGATGTGGTTTTCGACATCGTCCGGTTCACGGTTCACCGAGGTGCCCATCACGGATGCCGCGACGCGCACCGCCCGGCCGAGACCGAGCTCACGCGCCTTCCTTTCCGAGACCAGAATCGCTGCCGCCGCGCCGTCGGAGATCGGCGAGCACATGGGCAGGGTCAACGGCCAGGAGATCAGCCGCGCGCCCAGAACGGCCTCGACGCTGATGTCGTCGCGATACTGCGACCGCGGGTTCAGGGTCGAATGGAAGTGGTTCTTCGAGGCGACGTGGGCGAGATGCTCCTGTGTCGTGCCGAACATCTTCATGTGGAACTTCGCCCAGTTGGCGTAGACGTCCATGAACGGGCTGCGCTGGCTGTTCGGGATCACGGCGTCGGCCGGTTCCTCGACGCCGTCGCCCAGGGCATTGATGCGGGCGAAGGTGGCTTCGCGTTCATGCACGTCGACCGCGCCGTCGAATATCTCGAAGCTGCGCGCCTTGTCGGCGTGGTACATCTTGTCCGCCCCGACCGCGAGAGCGATGTCGCACATGCCCGCCTTGATCGCCATCTGAGCCATGTTGAAGGCCGTGGAGGCGCTGGCGCAGGCGTTCTCGACATTCGCCATCGGGATACCTTCGAAGCCCATGTCGCGCAGCGCGAACTCGCCGGGCACAAGGTACTGCCCCTCCAGCACGCCCTGAGTGGTGTTGGAGAACCAGGCAGCCTCGACATCGCCGGTTTGCAGCCCGGCGTCGTTCAGCGCCTCGGTCACCGCTTCCCGGGTCAGATCCTTCACCGACTTGTCCAGGAACCGCCCGAAGGGCGTCATTCCCGCGCCCAGCACGAATACTTCGGTCATTGCGTCCTCCCCGAACTTGTACGCTAGCGTACCATACCGCATCATGGCCGCCGGGAGGAACGTTCATGACCATTGCCGCCGAGACGGTGAACTTCGCCGACCCCGAGGTCATCGCCCGGCCTCAGCCGGTCGTCGACGGTCTGCGGGAGCAGCAGCCGTTTCACTGGAACCCGTCGCTGGGCGGCTGGTTCGCGACCCGCTTCGAGGATGTCCGGCAGGTTCTGGCCAGCGCCGATTTCTCCGTCGAGAAGTTTGGCCCGGCGCTGGAGAAGTCGACGGGCGAAGGGCGCGCGCGTCTGGAGGTTCTGGCCAAAGTGCTGGGCGACTGGATCGTCTTCATGGATCCGCCGGGGCACACGCGGCTGCGCCGGGCCATGCGCACCGGCTTCATGCCGCGTGACATGGATGCGCTGACGCCAAAGGTGCATGCCCGCGTCGATCAATTGTTGTCGCCGCTGGAGGGCAGCCGCGAGGTCGAACTGAAGGAGGCCTTCGCCAACCCGTTGCCGGCCATGGTGATCGGCGATCTGTTCGGCATTCCGGAACAGGACATTCCCGAACTGAAGGTCTGGGCGGATGCGCTGGGCAAGTTCGTGCTTGGCGGGCGGCAGACGCCGGACCGCCGCCGCTTGGCCTTCGAGGCCGTCGGCGATTTCACGGCCTATCTGGACGGTCTGGTGGACGATCACCGCCGCGATCCGAAGCCGGACCTGACCCAGCACCTCATCGACTATCGGGAAGACGGCGATCGGCTGACCCAGGAAGAGATCGTGCACTCGATCCTGCTCTGCGTCTGGGCCGGGTACGAGACGACGGCGAATCTGATCGCGAACGGCGTCATGGCGCTGGCGCGGAACCCGGAGCAGGCCAGGGCGCTGGCCACAGACCCATCAGGGATTCCGGACGCCGTCGAGGAATTCCTGCGCTTCGAGGGACCCGCGCAGACCCTTGTCCGCGTGGCCAAGAAGGACACCGAGGTCGCCGGGCAGCCAATCGCCAGGAACGAGAAGGTCTTTGTAAGCCTGTTCGCCGCCAACCACGATCCGTCCCGCTTCGGCGATCCGGGCAGGTTCGATGCGGCGCGGTCGAAGAACCGCCACATGGGATTCGGCCACGGCATTCATCTCTGCCTCGGCGCGCCGCTGGCGCGACTGGAAGGCCAGGCGGCGTTCGAGGGATTGCTGAAACGGTTCGGCGACTTCGAGATCGTGCAGGACCCGAACTGGCGTGACGAATTGATGACGCGGACGGCGGATGCGCTGCATCTGCGCTGGAAGCCGCTCTGATGGGCAAGGCCGTCATTTCCGGCGTCTCGGCGACGCCCTGCGGCAAGCTGCCGGAAGAAAGCTGCCTGTCGCTGCACGCCAAAGTCGCCCAGGGCGCGGTCGCCGATGCCGGGCTGACGCTGAAGGATGTGGACGGGCTGCTCTGCGCCTATTCCTTCACCGAACCGCATCCGATGCTGGCGCATGTCGTCGCCGAGTATCTGGGCATCGCTCCGTCCTATGCCGCCTGTGTCGCTGCGGGCGGAGCGTCTGGCGGACTGCAGGTGATGACCGCAAAGGCGCTGGTCGAGGCCGGCATGTGCAAGCACGTGCTCTGCCTGACCGGCGACAACCGCCTGACCGGCATGCCGCCCGGTGCGGCGGTGGCGGCGCTGGCCGATTTCGGGCACGGCCAGTACGAGGTTCCCTACGGCATCACCATTCCGGCGGCCTACGGTCTGGTGGCGCAGCGCTACATGCATGACACCGGCCTGACGCTGGAGCAGATGGCGCATATCGCGGTCACCACGCGCAATCATGCCCGCCGCCATCCCGGTGCGCAGATGAAGAAGCCGCTGACGGTCGAGGAGGTGATGGCCAGCCGGCCCATCGCCGAACCGCTGCGGCTGTTCGACTGCGCCCTGATCTCCGACGGCGCGGCGGGCATTCTGGTCAGCGCGGACGCTCCGGACACGGTCCGGTCCATCCGCATCGCCGGTGCGGGGCAGAAGGGCACGCATGAACACATGATCGGCGCGCCGCGGGACCTGCAAAGCTTCGGCTGCAAGCATTCCGCCGCCGACGCCTTCGCCGAGGCGGGGATGAGCGTGACTGATATCGACGTCGCCGAAATCTATGACAGCTTCACCATCACGCTGGCGATCGAGCTGGAAAGCATCGGCTTCTTCAAGAAGGGCACGGTCGGGCCGGCGGCCGCCGAGGGCGCGCTGGATCTGGGCGGCAGCCTGCCCTGCAACACCCATGGCGGGTTGCTGAGCTACGGCCATTCGGGTGCGGCGGGCGGCTCCTTCCACATTGTCGAAGGCGTGCAGCAGTTGCGCGGTGAAGCCGACGAGCGGCAGGTGACCGGCGCATCGACCTGCTACGTGCATGGCGACGGCGGCACCCTGTCGGCGCATGTCTCCCTGATCCTGGAGAAACTGGCATGAGCGCCGCCGACCTGCCCCTGCCGTTCCCGACCGCGGATTCCAAGGCCTTCTGGGACGCCTGCGCGGACGAACGCCTGACCATCCAGAAGTGCAACGGCTGTGGTGTGGCCCAGCATTACCCGCGCAGCCTGTGCACATCCTGTGGCGGCCACGATCTGCAGATGATCGAGGCCTCGGGCCGGGGCGAGGTGTTCACCTTCACCATCAATCACCGCGCGCCGCGCCCGGCCTTCGCCGAGAACGGCCCCTATGTCATCGCCCTGATCGACCTGGAGGAAGGCCCGCGCCTGATGATGAACGTCATCGGCTGCGAACCGTCCGACGTCCATATCGGCATGAAGGTCCGGATCGTCTTCGAACAGCGCGGCGAGATGAAACTGCCCCAGGCGACGCCCAAATAACGGTGTGCGTTATTACTCCCAGCCACGCCTTACATCAGTGCGATTGCATTCTGGGCAATGTAACACACTTGTCGGTCGCCGTTTCTCCCTAGCTACCCGTTTCTCTTCGTCTGTGAGGACTTCACTTTTGAATCTATGACCACAGTTCTGGCATCGAAAAAGAACAATTTCAGGCATAGTCGATGCCCGCGCTGTCAACCAAATCATTCCACATAGCTTCAGCAATCTGCTCAGCTGAAAGTGGCGAGTTGGATCCCGTACTATATCCAAAAACAGGGGTGAAAAATAGCTGAAAATCTGAGGCACCAATCAAAAACGAACCGTGAGCGGTGCCACTACTAGCCCGTTCGCTGTTTGAATAGTAAATGTCACCAATTGCCACTTGACCACCACCTATCCTGACTGTGATATAAGATGGTCCTCGATTTGTAAGATGGTTTTCAATACAACAACAGAATGCAGAAGAGTCCATTGGATCGTAGGCTGCAGAGATTCCATCGATAGCATTGATTTCATCGACCGCATTAGAAAAGTACGATTCAATTATTTTGAATGATTCTTTGCGAAAATTTGTTCTGTCGACCGCGCCAAATTCGCGCTTTGATCTATATCGTTGTGGTGCGGTTCGTGTCATGTAGTCTTGTTGACTCTTAATATATGGCAACTCAACAGGATTATTCGATATAATTATTTTTCGAAATTCATCCACAATGTTTAAGTATGCAGAATTTGCATTCGTCCAAACAGAAATTGGCTTTCCATCGAGTGGTAATGCAGCCAGCTTCGAAAGCTCTGTTGATTTCCAATCACAAGGCTCTAATATTATTGAAACAATTCTTCCGTCACCTTGATAATGTCTTTCAAGAGCTTTCTTCATTTCAACATTAAAACAGTAATCAGAAGAAAGAAAATGATGACTTGCTAGTAGAATTATTAAGTCACTTTGTTCAATATTTTCATCAATATGATTATCGAAATTGTCACCGGGTAACAATTTCCGATCATACCATTCGGTGATGGACCCCTCTCTCCGTAATACTGAAAGGTGTTTGCGGAGCTCCGTCAATGCAGGTTCATCGTAGTGGGAGTATGAAAAAAAGACCTTCACAGCAATGGGTCCTACATCTATCAATTGGGGGTATCGATCCATTCGCACATATATATGGGTTAATTTCTAGTTCAAGGTGTGGGCTGGTAATTTGTTATCGCGCCCAATTGAGGTGCTGTTCTGGGCATTGAGTTGCCATCGTAAAGGTGCTTCAGGTGTTTCAGCGAGAATTGAGCACGATTGAATCGGATGCGTATCGTCTTCGAACAGCGCGGCGAGATGAAACTGCCCCAGGCTACGCCCGCCTGACCTTGCGCCATGCCCGGCGCGCCGCTATCTGTCGGCTGACGACTGACACCGTGGGACGCGCTTCATGTACGCCATTGCCTCGCTGATCGATTTCGCGATCACCGCCTATATCTGGATCCTGATCGCCAACGCGATCCTGAGCTGGCTGGTGGCCTTCAACGTGGTCGATCCGCAGAACTCGATCGTGCGCCAGATCGGACTGTTCCTGTGGCGCGTGACCGAGCCGGTGCTGGCGCCGATCCGGCGGCTGCTGCCCGATCTGGGCGGCATCGACATCACGCCGGTGATCCTGATCGTCATCCTCTACTTCGTCCGCAACCTGATCCTGGTCGACCTTCTGGGCATGGGCCGCGTTTGAGCGTAAGGACGGAGCTGCGCCTCCGCGTGACGCCATCGGCGCGCCGGAACGCGGCGGAGGGCTGGATGCAGGACGGTGACGGGCACATGCGCCTGAAGGTCTCAGTCACCGCCGCGCCAGAGAAGGGCAGGGCCAACAAGGCCGCCATCAGGCTGATCGCGAAGACCCTCGGCGTCGCTTCCGGCGCCGTCGAGGTCGTGCAGGGCGAAACGGCGCGGCTGAAGACCTTGCAGATTGCCGGCGATCCGTTAGAGACCGCCGGACGGATCAGCGACTGTTTTGGAGACCCTTCCCCATGAGCGACGACAAGAGAATCGACGGCAAGGCCTTTGCGGCTTCGGTGCGCGAGCGGGTGAAGCGCCAGGTGGACGCGCTGAAGGCCGATCACGGCATCACGCCGGGTCTGGCCGTGGTGCTGGTGGGCGAGGATCCGGCCAGCCAGGTCTATGTCCGCAACAAGGCGAAGCAGACCGTCGAGGCCGGCATGCGCTCCGACGAGATCCGCCTGGAGGCCACCGCGACGCAGGACGAGGTGCTGGCCGTCGTCGACAGGCTGAACGCTGATCCGGGCATCCACGGCATTCTGGTGCAGTTGCCTCTGCCGGCGCAGATCGAGGAGAATGCGGTGCTGGACCGCATCGATCCGGCCAAGGATGTCGACGGCTTCCACGTCATCAATACCGGCCGGCTGCAGGTCGGCCTGCCGGCGCTGGTGCCCTGCACGCCGCGCGGCTGCATCATGATGCTGAAGGACCGGCTTGGTGATCTCTCGGGCAAGAACGCCATCGTCATCGGGCGGTCGAACATCGTCGGCAAGCCCATGGCGATGCTACTGCTGCAGGAAAGCTGCACGGTCACCATCGCCCACAGCCGCACCAAGGACCTGCCCGAGCTCTGCCGCCGTCAGGACATCGTCGTCGCCGCCGTTGGCCGCCCGCATTTTGTCAAGGGCGACTGGATCGCGCCGGGCGCGACCGTGATCGATGTCGGCATCAACCGCATCCCGAAGGACGACGGCAAGACCCGCCTGGTCGGCGACGTGGACTATGACGGAGCCATCGGCCACTCCGGCCCGATCACCCCGGTGCCCGGCGGCGTCGGCCCCATGACCATCGCCTGTCTGCTGGCCAATACCGTCACCGCCTGCTGCATGGCCAACGGCATCGACGAACCCGCGTGAAGTCTGTTCCTGCGTGTCACCCCCGCTTCATGCGGGGGTCCGGTGCGGCTTCGCCGCCGGTCCAATGGTTCGACCGGATGCCCGCATGAAGCGGGCATGACGAAAGTGCTGTTCGGCGTATTCCTTTTCCTGTCATCCCGGATCAGGTCCGGGATGACAGTGAAGGTCATTGGCGGCAGACTTGCCCCTCGGGGAGGAACGCCGCCATGACAGAGCTGAAATATCTGGGCCCGGACACCACGCCTGACGCCATCGCCGAGACGATTGCCGAGGATGGCGCGATGGTGCTGGAAGGCGTGCTCGACGCGGCTGCCATAAGACGCGTACGTGACGAGATCGCCCCCTATGTCGAAGCGACGGAGCCGGGCCGCGACGAGTTCACCGGCCACCGGACCACGCGCACCGGAGCGCTGGTCAGCCGCAGCAAGGCGGTGCGTGATCTGGTCATGCACGGCACAGTCAAGGCGGCTGCCGAAACCTTCCTGAAGCCGTATTGCGAGAAGATTCAGCTACACCTGACGCAGCTCATCCGGATCATGCCGGGGCAGGGGGCGCAGGCGCTGCACCGCGACCGGCTGGCTTGGGGCGGGTTTCTGCCGGCCGGGCTGGAGCCGCAGTTCAACTGCATCTGGGCGCTGACCGAATTCACCGCCGCCAATGGCGCGACGCAGGTGGTGCCGGGCTCGAACCGCTGGGAAGGCCCCCGCCGCGCCGAGCCGAACGAGGTCCGCCGCGCCGAGATGGCGGCCGGGTCGGTGCTGCTCTATTCCGGCTCTGTAATTCACGGCGGCGGCGCCAACGCGAGCAATGCCGACCGCTGGGGCCTCAATGTCGACTACTCGCTGGCCTGGCTGCGGCAGGAAGAGAACCAGTTCCTGTCCTGCCCGCCCGAGGTGGCGAAGCACTTCGATCCCGAGTTCCGCGCCCTGCTGGGCTACTCCATGGGCTCGTATGCGCTGGGCTATTTCTCGCCGCCCACCGCACCCGGCCAGAACCCCGAAGTCGTCCCGCCCGAGTTCCTGTTCAATGGCAAGGTCACCGGCTGGGGCGACGATCTCTACGAAAGCGTCTCCGCGCGGGCGAAAGAGGGTGGGCGGTAGGGCCACCCAATTCCTTGTTGCATCCCTCGGGCCTGACCCGAGGGTCCGTGTCGCGGCGTCCGCCATCGGCTTTGGCCACAGGTCCTCGGGTCAAGCCCGAAGACAGCATTGGATCGCTGGATGTATGCCAAGAACCGTCATCCCCGCCTTGAGCGGGGATCCAGGCCTGCAAACGCCCAGCCGGTTGTGAACCTGGACCCCTCCCTGATCAGGTCAGGGACCGGCCCCCAAGCCGGGGGTGGCGTGTCTGGTCAGCGATTATCGAGGGTTCGGACAACTCTCCGCAGTCTGGCCTTCATCCCCCAGATCGCGAGCAGCATTCCGAGGAAAATGCCGGACCCTCCCACGGAAACCAGCAACGCCGGGTTTGATTCTCCGCTGTCTCTCATCAGGTGAAAGGCCGCTGTCGCCATTGAACCTGCCGCGAGAATGAAAATGGGAGGCGTCCAGATTCCCGCCTGCAGCGCCTCTCGCGGGTCTGAAGGCGACAAACCTTCGTCTTTCTGTTCGCCAGCCACTACCGGCTCCCGCCATCGATCTTGAGGATCGCGCCCGTGGTGTATCCCGCGTGATCCGAAGCCAGGTAGAGCGCCGCGGCGGTCACCTCGTCCGGCGCGCCGCCGCGTTTCATGGCGATGTTCTCGTCGGCTCGTTTCTGGAAGGCCTCCATGTCCCAGGCTTTCGAGATGTCGGTCAGGAACGGGCCGGGCATGATGCCGTTCACCCGCACCTTCGGGCCATAGGCGTCGGCCAGCGCCTCGGTCATGGCGTTCAGTCCGGCCTTGGCGGCGGCGTAGGTGATGACGTTCTTGCGCGGCCGGATCGCGGCGACCGACGAGACATTGATGATCGAACCGCCGTCGCCCTCCATCATCCGCTCCCCGATCACCGTGGAGAGCCGGAACGGGCCCTTCAGGTTCAGGTCGAGCACCTTGTCGTAGAGCGTCTCGTTGATGTCGGTGGGCTTGTCGTAGATCGGCGACATGCCGGCATTGTTGATCAGCACGTCGACCCGGCCGAAGCCGTGATAGGCGGCCTCGATCAGCTTGTCGCATTCGTCCCAGTGGGCGACATGGGCACCGACCGGCAGGGCGCGGCGGCCCAGCGCCTCGATCTCCCGTGCGACGTCCTCGCAGTTCACCAGCTTGCGGCTGGCGATGATCAGGTCGGCCCCGGCCTCGGCGAAGCCCAGCGCCATCTCACGCCCCAGCCCCCGGCTGCCGCCGGTGATCAGGACGACCTTGCCGGTCATGTCGATGATGTGTTTGGCGGTCATGTCGCGCCTCCGCTTGTTCAGATTGTCATGCCTGCGTCATGCGGGCATCCGGTAGCTGAAAATCCGGCTGTGCTGGATTGGCTGGACCCCCGCATGAAGCGGGGGTGACGATTTGTGTTTCTGCTGCGAACTCAAAAGCCGATGTGGCTGCCACCATCGATGGTCAGGTGCTGGCCGGTGATGTAGCTGGCGCCGTCGCTGAGCAGGAAGCAGACGGGTTTGGCCACCTCTTCCGGCGTCGAGAAGCGCTGCAGCGGGATCGAGGCCATGTACTGGTCGCGGAACTTGTCGCCACGGATGGTCTCGGTCATGGGCGTCTCGACCAGGCCGAAGGCGACCGAGTTCACGGTGATGTCGTGGCGGCCCCACTCGCGCGCCGCCGACATGGTCAGGCCCAGCACGCCCGACTTGGCCGCGCCGTAGTTGATCTGGCCGATGGTGCCGCGCCGTCCGGCGATGGAACTGACATTGACGATCCGGCCCGGTTCGGTGTCACCGTCCTTGCGCCGGTCGATGATGTGGCGGCCGACGGCCTGCAGGCAGAGATAGACGCCGGTCAGGTTGACGTCGATGACCTCCTGCCAGGTCTGCAGCGACATCTTGTGGATCATGGCCGCGCGGACGATGCCGGCATTGTTGACCGCGCCGTGGATCGCGCCGGCCTGTTTCACGCTGTCATTGACCATCTTCTCGACGAAGCCGGCATCGGCCACAGAGCCGACATGCATGATGGTGTCGTCGCGTCCGAGCAGGGAGGCGGTCTCCTCCAGCCCCTCGGCATTCATGTCGTTGATGATGACCCGTGCGCCCAGGTCCGCCGCCTGCCGCGCCACCGCCCGGCCGATCCCCTGCGCCGCCCCGGTGACCAGCACCACGCGGCCGTCGAGCTTCATCGGATTGCTCATGACTTCTCCTCCCCGTCAGTCAGTCGGGGAAGGATAGGGGGTGATTGTGGCGAGGGGAATGTGCTGGCGCGCAGGGCGGTCATACCCTTCGCTGCTGTCCCGGGACTTGATCCCGGGACCCATGCCTGAGCGCTTCCTCCAATGCGACGGTTGCGGAAAGACTCAGGCGTGGGCTCCGGGATCAAGTCCCGGAGCAGAACGGCGTCTGGCCGACCCTACGAGGCCGTGCCGCGGATCGGATAATCCTTGGTCTGGATATGGCGGATGCCGCGGATGATGCCGTCCAGCGGCGGACGGGAGAAGGGCGCGTTGGAAATGTCGACGATCTGGACGTTGCCGTCGGGATTGGTGACGAACAGGCCGGGCTCGGGGAAGTTGTGGTCGGTCTCGGTCGGGCGGGGCTGGGAGATGTAGAGGCCGAGTTCCTTCATCCGGGCCTCGTCCAGGCCATAGCCCACAGCCACGTCGACACCGACTTCGGCCATCATCTGGGTGGCCTGGTTCTCGCTGTCGGCGGACATGGCGACCACGTCGACACCCAGCTCGTCCAGGTCGGCCTTCAGGTCGGGAATGCCGGACAGGTAGCGTTTGCAGATCGGGCAGTGCTTGCCGCGATAGACAATGGCGAGCTGCCATTTGCCTTTGCCGCCGACACTGATCTCACCGCCGCCCACTTTCGGCAGGGTGAATTCCGGCATGCGGGCGCCGGGGGTGAATTTCGAGCTCATGGGATGTCTCCTCCTCTCAGGACAGCGGTCAGGCTGCCCTGAGAGGTGGTTGACTGCAATTCGCCGTCAAGCGGCCATGCCGTCCTCGATCGCGGGACGCTCGGCCGCATCGCGGGCGCGGCGCAACACGCCGTCGCTGAGCTTCTGCAGGGCCTTGTGCTCGATCTGGCGCACGCGTTCCTTGGTGACGCCCAGCTGCTCGCCGAGTTCCTCCAGGGTCACTTTCTCGTCATTGAGCTTCCGCTCGGTGACGATCAGCCGCTCGCGCTCGCTCAGATCGGCCAGCGCCGCACGCAGCCAGCGGCCACGGGTGCCGCCGTCGCGGTTGTGGATCGTGACCTCTTCCGGGCTCGGGCCGTCATCGACCATGAAGTCGCCCCACTCGTCGGCGCTCTCGTCGGCGACCGGCGCGTTCATCGACTGGTCGCGCGACGACAGCCGGTCCGACATGGCCGTGACCTCGCGCTCTGAGACCTTCAGACGCTCGGAGATCTGGGTCCGTGCATCCTCGGACAGCGAGGTCGCGCCGGCGCCGTCGATCTGCGCGCGCAGGCGGCGCAGGTTGAAGAACAGGGCCTTCTGCGAGGCGCTGGTGCCCGAGCGCACGATCGACCAGTTGCGCAGCACGAATTCCTGCATCGAGGAACGGATCCACCAGGTCGCGTAGGTCGAGAAACGGACGCCCCGTTCCGGCTCGAAGCGGGCGGCCGCCTGCATCAGGCCAACGCAGCCCTCCTGCACCAGATCGGCTCGGGCGAGACCATAGGCGCGGAATTTCGAGGCCGTGGAGATCACGAGACGCATGTAGGCCTGTACCAGCTCGTGCAGGGCGCGCTCGTCGCCCTCGTCGCGCCAGCGAAAGGCCAGGTCCTGTTCATGGTCCTGCGAGAGCAGCGGCATCGACATGGCGGTCGAGATAAAACGCTGCTCGTTCCGGGCTGAATGGATGCTATCATCATGGATCATGGTCGTCGTCCTTACCCGTCTGAATCGGCCCCATAGCCGGTCCTTGATTGTCGGGGCCAGCAGCGACCCGGTGTCACGCTACAAAGGGTCTTGCTGGACATTTGGTTTCGCCTCGATACCTTACGAAGCATGCCAGAAAGCCCACAAGTGAAAAATTTCGAGTCGAAACGATACGAAAATTTGACCGAGCCGTCCGGGGGGCGGAGCGCGGGACCTCGCGTTGCGGAACTCATTGATCGGCTTGGAAGACTCACGCGTGAGCTGCAATATGTCGACGGCCTGAATCCGGCCCAGTGGGAGGCGCTGCGCTTCCTCAGCCGCGCCAACAAGTATTCCCGCACGCCGGGCGCGGTGGCGCAGTTCCTGGGCGCCACCAAGGGCACAGTCTCGCAGACCATCACCGCGCTGGAAAACAAGGGTCTCGTGGTCCGCAAGCCCAGCGACCGCGACAAGCGCGTCTGCCTGCTGGATCTGACGGCACAGGGCGAAAGCATGATCCTGCGCGACCCGGTCAAGCGCATAGAGAACGCGGTCGGCGGCATGGAAACCGACGCCAGCGCCGCCATGGTGCAGGGGTTGAGCCGCCTGCTCGCCACGCTTCAGAACGAGAAGGGGGCGCCGCTGTTCGGTGTCTGCGCCGCCTGCTGCCGCCACATCTCGCCCGGTGAGGGCTGCGGCGGCGATGACGGCGAGCCCGCCCGCTGCGGCGTCACCGGCGAACCGCTGACCGGTCTGGATGCCCGCAAGGTTTGCGTCAACTACTCCGAAGACTGATTGCGGCCACTGCCTGCCAATCCCCCGGGAGAGTATGCCATGGGGGTGAACAAAGCCGGAAAATGCCCTAGATTGGACCGATGGACACCACGTCGGCCATCAGCGTCTCCGAGGGACTGCCGCAATCCTTTGTCGACTGGTTCGACGGGCGCGGCTGGCGGCCGCGGCCGCATCAGTTGCGCATGCTGGAACTGGCCGAGGCAGGGCGCAACACGCTGCTGATCGCGCCCACCGGCGGCGGCAAGACGCTGGCCGGTTTCCTGCCCAGCCTGGTCGATCTCGAACGTCAGGCGCGGCCCGGCCTGCACACGCTCTACATCTCGCCGCTGAAGGCGCTGACCTATGACATCTCCCGGAACCTGGAAATGCCGGTCCGTGAGATCGGGCTGGATCTGACGCTGGAGACCCGGACCGGCGACACGCCGCAGTCGAAACGCGCCCGGCAGCGGCACACGCCGCCCAACATCCTGCTGACCACACCGGAGCAACTGGCGCTGATGCTGGCGTCGCGGGATACGCTGAAGATCTTCGAGCGGCTGCACACGCTGGTGGTCGACGAACTGCACGCCTTCGCCGACAGCAAGCGCGGCGACCTGCTGGCGCTTGGGCTGGCGCGTCTGGCGAGCATCGCCCCGCAGCACCGCAGGGTCGGCCTTTCGGCAACCGTCGCCGATCCCGACCGGCTGTCCCGCTTCATCGGTCTGGCCGGAAGCGAAGCCGAGATCGTGCGCGGCGCGCCAGGACCGAAGCCGGCCGTCGACATCCTGCGCGCCGAGGGGCGTATCCCGTGGTCAGGCCATTCCGCCCGTCACGCGATCCCCGAAATCTACGACACCATCAAGTCTTCGCGGACGGTCCTGATCTTCGTCAACACGCGCAGCCAGGCCGAGATCATCTTCCAGGATCTCTGGCGGGTGAACGATGACGCCCTGCCAATCGCGCTGCACCACGGCAGTCTGGATGTCGAGCGCCGCCGCAAGGTCGAGACGGCAATGGCGCGTGGCGAGCTGCGGGCGGTGGTCTGTACCTCGACCTTGGATCTGGGCATCGACTGGGGCGATGTCGATCTGGTGGTGCAGATCGGCGCGCCGAAGGGCGCCGCCCGGACGCTGCAGCGGATCGGCCGCGCCAATCACCGCCTGGACGAACCCAGCCGGGCCATGTTCGCACCGGCCAACCGTTTCGAGGAGATGGAATGCCTGGCCGCGCTGGAGGCGCTGGACCTGGGCGAGGTCGATGGTCCGCCGGGCCGTGCCGGGGGGCTGGACGTGTTGGCCCAGCACATTCTCGGCATCGCCTGCGGCGCGCCCTTCGATGCGGATGAGGTCTATCTGGAGATCAGCCGGACCGAACCCTATGGCGGCCTCACCCGCGAAACCTTCGACCGCGTCGTCGATTTCGTCGCCACTGGCGGCTACGCCCTGAAACGCTACGAGCGGTACAACCGGCTGAAACAGACCGGCGACGGGCGCTGGCGGGTCGCCAATCCCCGCATCGCCCAGCAGTACAGGCTGAACGTCGGCACCATCGTCGAGGCGCCGATGCTGAAGGTGCGACTGCGCGGCGGACGTCAGCTCGGAGAGGTCGAGGAATATTTCATCGAGCAACTCAGCCCCGGCGACACCTTCGTCTTCGCCGGCGAGGTGCTGCGCTTCCAGTCGGTGCAGGAGACCACGGCCTTCGTCACCCGCGCGCCGGGCGAGGAGGCCAGCGTGCCCAGCTACATGGGCGGCAAGTTCCCGCTTTCCACCTTCCTGGCGGGCAAGGTGCGCCGCATCCTGGCCGAGCCAAAGAAACATCCCGGCCTTTCTGATCAGACGCTGGAGTGGCTGCGCATCCAGAAATGGCGCTCGATCCTGCCGAAGCCCGATGAGCTGCTGGTCGAGACGTTCCCGCGCGGCTCGAAATACTACATGGTCGCCTATCCCTTCGAGGGGCGGCTGGCGCACCAGACGCTCGGCATGCTGCTGACCCGGCGGATGGAACGGGCGGGGTTGCGGCCGCTGGGTTTCGTTGCATCCGACTACGCCATGGCGGTCTGGTCGCTGCGGCCGCCAAAGGACATCGATGCGCTGTTCCACAAGGACATGCTGGGCGACGATCTGGAGGACTGGCTGGATCAGTCGATCCTGATGAAGCGGACCTTCCGCAATGTCGCCACCATCGCGGGCCTCATCGAGCGACGCTTCCCCGGACAGGAGAAGTCCGGCCGGCAGATGACGATCTCTTCGGACCTGATCTACGACGTGCTGCGCGAGCACGAGCCCGACCACGTGCTGTTGCAGGCCACCTGGACGGACGCCGCAACTGGGCTTCTGGATGTGCGGCGCCTGTCGGACATGCTGGTGCGGATCGAGGGCAGGATCACCGTCCAGCGTCTTGACCGGGTCTCGCCGCTGGCGGTGCCGGTGATGCTGGAGATCGGCAAGGAACCCGTCTATGGGGCCGCCATAGAGGACCTCGTCGCCGAAGTCGCCGACGAACTGATCGCCGAGGCGACTTCCCTGCTCTGATCAGACGGCCATCATCTCCGGGCCGTATTCGTCCATCGCCACGTCGCCGAACTCGGCGACAGGTTCATAGATCGCCCCTTCCGAGGCGAGGTGACTGCGGAACAGGGTGAAACCGTCCACCTCGAAGGCCGGCAGGGTGAAGCAGGCGTTCGCGGCCAGGTACTGGTCCAGCCGGCGCTTGTCCGGGTTGCGCATCCGGGCGACCGTCACATGCGGATGGAAACGCCGCCGCTCGGGCTCATATCCCGCCCGTTGCGCGATCTGTTCGATCTTCATGTTCAGATGCAGCAGTTCCGGCGACGGCGCGACGTCGGCGTAGAGCTGGCGCTGCCGCCGCTTGTCGCCGAACAGGCCGAGCCCGCGGAACTGCAGGCTGACCGGGACGGTTTCGATCCGCGACAGAGCCGCAATCATGTCCTCGGCCTGATGGCATTCGGTGTCGCCAAGAAAGCGGAGAGTCAGGTGATAGTTCTCGCGCGCCACCCACCGCGCGCCGGGGATGCCGCCGGAGATCGCAATCAGCCGCTCGGCAACCTGATCAGGCATCGGAATGCCCACGAAGAGACGCATCGTGCCACTCCCGGTCAGAGGATTTCGAGGACACTCTCGGGCGGACGGCCGATGGCCGCCTTGCCGCCCGCGAGAACGATCGGCCGTTCAATCAGCTTTGGCGTCGCGACCATGGCGCTGATCAGCGCGCCGTCATCCAGCGAGCTGTCGTCGAGGCCCTGTTCCTTGTACTCGGCCTCCTTCGTCCGCATCAGCTCACGCGGACTGCGGCCCAGCTTATGGAGGATGTCGGCAATCTCATGCGCGCTGGGCGGTGTCTTCAGATACTCGATGATCGAAGGCTCGATGCCCTTGTCCTTCAGCAACTCGAGCGTCTGCCGGGACTTGGAGCACCGTGGATTGTGGTAGATCGTCACTTCCATCGTCATGCTCCATATCTGTGGATATTCAAATCAGAGACAGCATCCCCGATTCGGGTCAAGTCTGAGCGGCCATCATGGCGATTTCAGGACAGGGGCGATGGCTTCGGCCAGCCGGCCGGCAATGATCCTCGCCCCTTCGGCATTTGGATGAATGCCGTCGGCCTGGTTAAGCGACGGATCGGCCGCGACGCCATCCAGCAGGAACGGATAGAGCCGGACATCCTGCTCGGCGGCGATCTCCGGATAGATGCGGTTGAAGCGCTCGCCGTACTCCGCGCCCATGTTGGGCGGGGCGTACATGCCCGCCAGGACAACGCGCGCACCCTTCTGCCGCAGCCGGTCGATGATGGCGCTCAGGTTGTTCCGCGTGTCCGCCGGATCGACGCCGCGCAGACCGTCATTGGCGCCAAGCGCGACGATGACCAGATCGGGCTCGCCCTGGATCGCCCAGTCCAGACGGGACAACCCGCCGGCGCTGGTGTCGCCGGAGACGCCGGCGTTCTCCACCGTTGCGGCGATACCTTCCGACTCCAGCGCCTTTTCGAGCTGCGCCGGGAGTTCCTCGCCTGCCGCCAGGCCGTACCCGGCGGTGATGGAATCGCCCAGCATGACGACACGTTTGGCCTCTTCCGCCATGATCGGAGAGGCGAAGCCGAGCGTAACCAAAAGCAACATGATGTTGATCGCGGCTGCGGCGCGGCCATATCGACCTGAATTGCTTGACGAAAGAGGCGGGAAGAAAACCATGGGCGAAAGCCTGATCAGTATCGAGGATGTCCATCTTACGCTGGACGGGGCCGCCGGACCGGTGAAGATCCTGAACGGCATCGACCTTGATATAGGCAAGGGCGAGACCGTTGCCATCCTTGGCCCCTCCGGATCGGGCAAGTCGACCCTGCTCTCGGTGGTGGGAGGCCTGGAAGGCGTCAGTTCGGGCCGGTTCAGCTTCGCCGGCCGCGACATGACCGGCCTCGACGAGGACGATCTGGCCATGTTCCGCCGCGAGCATGTCTCGATCGTCTTCCAGTCCTTTCACCTGTTGCCGACCATGACGGCGCTGGAAAATGTCGCCGCACCGATGGAACTGGCGGGCCGGGACGACCCTTTCGCGCGCGCCGAAACAGAACTGGCCGCCGTCGGCCTCGCCAACCGGGCGGGACATTATCCCAGCCAGCTTTCCGGCGGCGAGCAGCAGCGTGTTGCGCTGGCGCGGGCGCTGGCGATGGATCCCGCCCTGATCCTGGCCGACGAACCGACGGGCAACCTGGATGGCGAGACCGGGCAGATGATTGTTGACCTGCTGTTCGGCGCCAATTCCGAACGCGGCGCGACGCTGATGCTGGTCACCCATGACGAGAAACTGGCCGAGAAATGCAGCCGGATCGTGCGCCTGAAGGATGGCGAGATCGTCTCGCAGGAGATCACCCCGGTCGGTCAGGCGGCCTGATGGGAACCGCGTTCCGGCTCGCTCTGCGGGATCTGCGCGGCGGTCTCGCGGGTTTCCGCATCTTCCTGCTGTCGCTGGCGCTCGGCGTGGCCGCCATTGCCGGCGTGGGTTCGCTGACGTCCTCCATCGTCGATGGGCTGAAGGAAAACGGCCGCCTTATCCTGGGCGGGGACCTCGACCTCCGCCTCATCCATCGTCCGGCTTCGGATGATGAATACCGGTGGCTCGAGGAGAACTCGGCCAGTGTCGTCACCACGCTGGAGATGCGGACCATCATCCGCTCGGCGCTGACGGCTGACCGCGCGCTCTCGGAACTCAAGGCCGTCGGGGCGGGCTATCCGCTCACCGGCTCGGTCACATTGCAAAGCGGCAACGACCTGATGGCCGCACTCGAGGACATCGATGGCGAGCCCGGCGTGGTGGTGGAGCAGATCCTGGCCGACAGGCTGGGCCTCGTGCGCGGCGATCGTCTCAAGATCGGCTCGGCCTATTTCGAACTGCGCGACATCATCACCAACGAGCCCGATCGCGCGACCGGCGGCGCTGTGACCCTCGGCCCCCGCGCCATGGTGCACATGGATGCCGTCGGCTCGACCGGCCTGATCCAGATCGGCAGCCTGATCCATTGGCACTACAAGATCGAGTTGCCGCCCGGCCAGTCGGTGAAGGATTTCCGCACGGCGCTGGAGACGGCCTTGCCCGACGCCGGCTGGCGCATCCGGGATCGCGACAATGGCGCGCCCGGGATCGCCTCCTTCCTCGAACGTCTGCGCATCTTCCTGACGCTTGTGGGACTGACGGCGCTGCTGGTTGGTGGTGTCGGCGTCGGCAATGCGGTGAAGTCGCATCTGGACGCCAAGCGCAAGCAGATCGCGATCCTGAAGGCGCTGGGCGCGACAGGGGCGGATGTCACACGCATCTACCTGATCCAGATCCTGATGCTGGCGCTGGCGGGCGTTGCGCTGGGCCTGCTGATCGGCGGCAGCGTGCCTTTCGTGGCGGGCGGCATGCTGGCCGGTGCGCTGCCCGCGCCGCCCAGTTCCTCGATCTACCCGCTGGTCCTCGGCATGGCGGCGCTGTTTGGCGTGCTTGTGACGCTGACCTTTGCCCTTTGGCCACTCGGCGCGGCGCGGCGGACCCGGGCCGCGGAACTGTTCCGCGCGGCGATGGGCGAGGGCGGGGGACGGCCCGGGCGGGGTTTCCTGATCGGCACGGGGCTGGCCCTGATCGGCCTCTGCGGGCTGACCCTGTTCAGCTCGGCCGAGCCGGTCTTCGCCCTCTGGTTCATCGGCGGTGCGGCGGGTGTCTTTCTGGTTTTGCGGCTGGCGGCAGGCGGTATTGCGGCATTGGCCCGGCGCAGTGGTGGTCCGAAGCGCACGGCCTTCCGCATGGCGCTGGCCAACCTGCACCGGCCCGGCGCGCCGACGGCCCCGGTGATGATCTCGCTGGGTCTCGGCGTCACGCTGCTGGCCGCGATCGCCCAGATCGAGGGCAATGTTGCCGGTCAAGTCGACCAGCGCGTGGCCGAGGAAGCCCCGGCCTTCTTCTTCGTCGACATACAGCCCGATCAGCTGCAGCCCTTCATGGATACGGCGCAAGCCATCGACGGGGTCACCAATGTGAAGACCGTGCCGTCGCTGCGGGGCCGGATCGCGAAGATCAAGGGCGTGCCGTCGTCGGAGGCGAAGGTCGATCCGTCGGAGGCCTGGGTGCTGCGCGGCGACCGGGGCCTGACCTACATGGACGAACCGCCGGCCAACAGCCCTATCGTGGCGGGCGAATGGTGGCCGAAGGACTATGCCGGACCGCCGCTGGTCAGTTTCGAAGACGAGGCCGCGGCGGGTCTGGGTGTCGGCGTCGGCGACGAACTGACCATCAACGTGCTCGGCCGCGACCTGACCGTGAAGATCGCCAGCCTGCGCAAGATCGACTGGTCCTCATTCCAGATCAATTACCTGCTGATCTTCAGCCCGAATGCCCTGACCGGCGCGCCGCACACGGTGCTCGCCACGGCGGAAGCGACCGATGCTGCGGACCCGAAGCTGTTCCGCGCCGTGACCGACCAGTTCCCGAACGTGACGGTCATACGGGTGAAGGAAGCCATCGAGCTGTTCGACAATCTGATGGGCCAGATCTCCACGGCGATCCGGGCTGCATCGGGTGTGACCCTCGCCGCGGGCCTGATCGTGCTGGCCGGCGCAATTGCCGCGGGACACCGGCGGCGGGTGCGGGAGTCTGTGATCCTGAAGGTGCTGGGCGCAACGCGGCGGCAAGTGCTGAAGATCCAGGCCATCGAGTTCGCGCTGCTCGGCGTGGCGACCGCCATCGTCGCCGCCATTGCAGGTTCGTTGACTGCCTGGGCGATCATCACCTTCGTCATGCAGGGCGAATTCAGCCTGCTGCCGGTGCGCCTCGGCGTCGTCATCATCGGCGCGATCGGTCTGACGACGGGCTTTGGCCTCTACGGCGCCCACCGCGCCCTGCAGCGCAAACCTGCGGCGGAGCTGCGGGAAGCCTGATCAGGCGGAGACTGGCTGCTCCAGCTGCTGCGACAGCAGGTTGAGCGCGCTGATGGCGAAGCGGATCATGTTGTCGCCGCGATCTTCTTCTCCGGTGCGCAAGGTCATCACGATGGGGGATGGGCCGCTGACCGCATGGCAGGAATGGCCCGCCGGGTCGCCATAGCCGTTGCCTGGCCCCGCTGCGCCGGTCTCGGCCAGGCCCCAGGTGGTTTCGTGGCTGGAGCGGATGCTGTCCGCCAGCAGTTTCGCGAAGGGTTCGGAACTGGAGCGGATCTTGTGCTCGCGCCAGAGCTGCTTCATGTCGATCCCGGCGATCTCGCGGATCGAGGTCTTCGTGTAGATCACGCCGCCGCCCATGTAGTAGGCCGAGGCCCCCGGCACGCGCAGCAGGGCCGAGGAAATCAGCCCGCCCGCCGAGCTTTCGATGACCGCGATAGTTTCCCCGCGCTGTTTCAGCAGTGCCCCGGCGCGTTCGCCGGCGGCCCAGAGGTCATTGATCAAATTCTGGGACACTGCGTCCTCCTCCAAGTCGGCCTTACCCGCGGGCTTGTCCCGAGGGTCCAGTTCTGCATTTCCGGGCAATCCGCGTCCGCCCTCTGGATCCTCGGGACGAGCCCGAGGATAAGGTGAATGGGTCAGTTGTTGAACTGCTCCGGCAGCCGGACGGATATCATGGCGCTGGCGATGACGGCGAGGTCGTCGCGGTCGGGGTCCGGCACGTCGAGGCCGCCCAGCACCGACGTCACGCTCACCTTGCCCACCGGCAGCGCCTCGGCGACGCGGGCGGTATCGACCTCATCCGGCTTCTGGGTGCCGATGGTGACTTCGACGGTCAGTTCCGACGGGTCGAGTTCCAGCGTGCGGACGAAGGTCAGCGACGAATGGTGCAGCGCGTCCTGCACCGCCCGGATCGCGGCCTTGGTGTAGTCGCGGCCGTGCAGGTCGTTGCCGGAGCCCATCTCCAGTATGGCGCGGGGGCCGCTCATTCCTCGTCTCCGATGTTCAGGAAGACCTCGGCGGCGGCGTGCGCCATCAGGGTGACATTGGTGCCGCTGTCGTTCTCCATGACCAGCCCGCCCTTCATCACCTCGACCTCGCCCGAGCCATGCGGCAGCAGGGCCGTCAACCGGTCCCTGTCCACGCTGTCCGGGTCCGGCGCACCGATCCAGACCTTCACGAACATGTCGTCGGCGTCCTGACCGATGGCCGGACCGATGGTCAGCGCGTTGTGGCGCAGCGCATCCATCAGCGCCCGCTCGGCCGCCTTGGTGCTGTCGCCGCCGCGAATGTCCGCGCCCATCCCGATTTCAAGGCACATGCGTTTCCAGGCCATGCTCACTCGCCTCCCATGTCGATCTGCACCAGCAGCGCGTTGGAGCCGACCTGCTGACCGGCCGAGACCGGCACCTCCGCAACGATGCCGTCGGCATTGGCGGTGATCTCGTGCTCCATCTTCATGGCTTCCAGCACGGCGACAAGCTGGCCCTTCTTGACCGCATCGCCGGGCTTCACCTCGACGCGCAGCACCCGGCCGTTCATGGGCGAGGTGACGGCGCCGTCCGAGCCGGCGGCGTCCGCCGCGCGATCGACATAGGTGGTTTCCTCGGCCGCGAAATCGCAGCCATCGGTCTGGATCAGCAGGCGGCCGCCGTCGAAGGCGAAGACCGCGCGATCGGTCGCGCCACAGCGCCGCCATACAGCCTCGTTTGTGCCGATGCAGGTCTCGTCGAAGAAGAATTCCGCGCCGTCGGCCGTTACCGCATAGCTGTCGCCGCCATGCCAGACCACCGAGACGGCATGGTCATCCTCGCCGATACGGACCGTCATCGGGCTGCGCGGTGTCTGGCCGGAACTGCGCCAGCCCCGGAAGGCGGCCGGGACATCGCCGCGGGCACGGTGGAACAGCAGCATTGCCGCCAGCGCGATCTCGTCGGCGCCGGGTTCCGTCGCTCTGAGCCGGTCCTTCGGAAAGCGCTCGCCGATGAAGGCCGTGGTCGCGCCGCCGTCGGCGAAGACCTCGTCCTCCAGCGCGTCGATCAGGAAGCGGCGGTTGGTCTCGACGCCCAGCAGCACCGTGTTCCTGAGCGCGCTCGCCAGCCGTGACCGGGCGGCGTCGCGGGTCGGGCCGTGGGCCATGATCTTGGCGATCATCGGGTCGTAGAAGGGCGTGATTTCCTGTCCCTGCTGCAGACCCGCGTCGGTCCTGACGCCCTCGCCGGATGGCTCGCGCCACAGATGCGCCCTGCCGGTGCGGGGCAGGAAATTCTTCGGCGGGCTCTCGGCATAGAGCCGGACCTCGATGGCGTGGCCGGTCAGGGTGACCTGCTCCTGGGTCAGCGGCAGGGCCTCGCCCTCGGCGACGCGGATCTGCCACTCGACCAGATCCTGACCGGTGATCAGTTCGGTCACCGGATGCTCCACTTGCAGGCGAGTGTTCATCTCAAGGAAGTAGAACGAGCCTTCGGCATCGAGCAGGAATTCGACCGTGCCCGCGCCCAGATAGCCGATGGACTTCGCGGCCTGCACCGCGGCCTCACCCATGGCGGCGCGGATGTCCGGCGTCACGGCGGGGGAGGGCGCTTCCTCGATCACCTTCTGGTGGCGACGCTGCACCGAGCAGTCGCGCTCGCCCAGATGGATGACGTTGCCCAGGCTGTCGGCGAAGACCTGGATTTCCACGTGGCGCGGTTCAATCACGGCTTTTTCCAGGATCAGCCGGTCGTCGCCGAAGGCGTTCTTCGCCTCCGATCGAGCGGTCTTCAGCGCGCGCTCGAGCTTCTTCGGGTCCTCGACCAGCCGCATGCCGCGGCCGCCGCCGCCGGCGCTGGCCTTCACCATCAGCGGGAACCCGACACGCTCGGCCTCTTCCAGCAGCTTGGCGTCCGACTGATCCTCGTCCTGATAGCCGGGGACGGTCGGCACACCCGCATCGATCATGCGCAGCTTCGAGCGCGCCTTGTCGCCCATCAGGTCGATCGCGGCGATGGGCGGGCCGACAAAGGTGATGCCGGCATCGGCGCAGGCCTGCGCGAAGCCCGCATTCTCCGACAGGAAACCATAGCCCGGATGCACTGCGTCGGCGCCGGTACGCCGCGCGGTGTCGATGATCTTGTCGGCCACCAGATAGCTCTCACCCACAGCGGCCGGCCCAATCAGCACCGCCTGGTCGGCCATGGCGACATGCGGCGCGCCGGTATCGGCTTCTGAATGGACGGCGACAGTGCGGATGCCGAGCCGCCTGGCCGTGCGGATGACGCGGCAGGCGATCTCGCCGCGGTTGGCGATCAGCAGGGTCTTGATGGTCATGTGGTCAGCCGTCCGTCTTCTGGTTCTTGCCGGGCAGGGTGCCCATGTACTTGCAGATGATCGAGAGCATCACCTCGTCGGCGCCGCCGCCGATGGAGGCGAGCCGGCCATCCCGGTAGCGGCGGCTGATCGGTGTCTCGTTCATGAAGCCCATGCCGCCGAAATACTGCAGGCAGCCGTCATAGATCTCCCGCTTCAGCCGCCCGATCTTCAGCTTGCCCATGGACGCGATCTTGGTGATGTCCTCGCCGGCGACGTATTCCTCGATGCAGCGATAGAGCAGGGAGCGCAGCATCTCGACCTCGGTCTGCATCTCCGCGAGACGGAAATGGATGACCTGGTTGTTGATCAGCGGCTTGCCGAAGGCCATGCGCTGGCTGGTGTATTCGATGGTTTCCTGGATGGATTTCTCCAGACCGGGCAGGCCCGAGGCGATGGCCCACATGCGCTCTTCCTGGAACTGTTCCATCTGGTAGGTGAAGCCCTTGCCCTCGTCGCCGATCAGGTTGCGCTGCGGCACCCGGACCTCGTCGAAGAAGATCAGTCCGGTGTCCGACGACCGCATGCCCATCTTGTCCAGTTTCTTCGCCTTCTCGATGCCCGGTGAGTCCATCGGCACCACGATCAGCGACTTGTTGCGGTGGATGTGGCCGTCCGGGTCGGTATTGACCAGCATGGTCATGTAGTCGGCCTGCCAGGAATTGGTGATCCACATCTTCTGGCCGGAGATGACGTAGTCGCCGCCATCCTTCTCCGCGTAGCTCTTCAGCGAGGCGACGTCCGACCCCGCGCCGGGCTCCGAGACGCCGATGCAGGCGACCATATCGCCGGCAATGGCTGGGGCGAGATATTCGGTGCGGAGCTCGTCGGAGCCATGCTTCGCCAGCGCGGGTGTCGCCATGTCGGTCTGCACGCCGATGGCCATCGGCACGCCGCCGCAGTCGATATGGCCGAGCGCCTCGGCGAAGGCGAGATTGTAGGAATAGTCGAGCCCCAGACCGCCATAGGCTTCAGGCTTGTGGATGCCGAGAAAACCGAGATCGCCGAACTTGCCGAAGACCTCATGCGCGGGAAAGGCTCCGGCCTCTTCCCAGTCGTCAACATGCGGATTGATCTCTTCCTCGATCAGCTTCTTCGCCGACCGGATGATTTCGTGATGCTCGTGTGTGTAGACGCCCATGCCGCGCCCTCCCCAGACCGCGTAGCTCGTGGAACGGCGAGACTACGCGGCCCGACGGCGGGGGGGAAGGGGGCTACTCCGCAGGGTGCATCCCGCTGCGCAGGCGGCGGGCGCGCCTGCTGTTCACGCCGAAGCGGCCGTCGATGTATGGGGCGACCACGGTCTCGTAGAGGAAGCTTGCCACCAGGTGGATGCCGGGCAGGCCCGCCACCCGCGCCCGCCAGCGGTAGGCCGGGATGCGCCGCCAGATCCGGATCATGGCATCGATGCCTGCATGCATCCGGCCGTCATCCTCCAGGATGTAGAGGCGGCGCGACAGGTGCTCGGGCTTCAGGCCGAAGGCGTCCAGCAGGTCGGGCCGGTCCGCCAGATGCACGATGCCAAGTTCGGGATCGCCGCCATTGGTGTCGATCTGGCGCTGGCACATGCGCGCCTCGGTCCCGCAGACCGGGCAGTCCATGTTGAACAGCGCCAGCGCGGGGCCTTCCGGTGCGGCCTGTTTGCGCTCGGTGAAGCGGGTGAGCACATCGCCGAAGGCGTGGTCGCGGAAGTGATAGCCGGCGGCCTTCGCCTGGGCCGGGACGACCTTCTGGCTGGTCAGGAATATGGCCGCCATGCCGCCGGGCAGCAGCCGCAGCACCCGCGCCGGGACCTTCAGCCAGGCCGGGCGGCGGACCGAGCGGGCGATGAGCCGGGCCATCTCCTCCTGACGCAGCGGCCAGGGGGCGACGGCGTTGACCGCGCCGCTCATCCGCGGGCGGTCCTCGGCGAACAGGATCAGGCCGATCAGGTCGTCCAGGCTGATCCAGCTCTGCCACTGCCGGCCATCGCCCATGATGACGCCGCCGCCGAGACGAGCGCTGTCCCTCAGCGCCTTGAGAACGCCGCCTTCAGGATCGATCACCAGCCCCATGCGCAGCCGCACGACGCGGACGCCGTATTCCTCCGCCTGCCGGGCCTCGGCCTCCCACTGACGGCAGAGTTCGGCGGCGAAACCGTCGCCTGCTCCGGCGTATTCGGTGAGTTCCTCCTCGCCGGCTTCACCATAGAAGCCGATGGCGCTGCCGCTGATCAGGACGCCAGGCCGGCGTTCCAGGCGGCGGATCAGGCGGATGATCCCGGCGGTCGCCCTGATGCGGCTGTCGAGCAGCTTCTCCTTGCGCCCGGCGGTCCAGAGCCCGCCCAGGATGGGTTCTCCGGCCAGGTTGACGATCGTGTCGATGCGATCGGCGCCACGGATCTGATTGAGGTCTGTGACCACCTCGACATGCGGGCCATACATGTGCGCAGCCTTCGCCCCGTCCCGCGCCCAGACAATGACATGGTCGCCTTCGCCGATCAGGGTGCGGACCAGCCGACCGCCAATGAAGCCCGTGCCCCCGGCGATCAGCCAGGTTCGCGGCACCGGTTTGTCGCCGCGCAGGATCGGATCGCGCAGCCACTCGGGAATCCGCTCGATGGTGAGGCGCATGACCGCCACGAGGTCGCGGATCGCCCAGATGCCGACACCTGCGGCGAACGCGGTGAAGGCCCAGCTCCACCAACCGTGGTCAACGCTGGTCAAAGCGGTCGGGCTGGTCGCCCACTCCAGAAGAACAGGGGCGAGCAGGGCCAGGAACACACCGGCATTGATCGCGAGCACCGTATGCAGGACTCGCTCGAAGGGCGGCAGCTTCCGGGTGCGGTCCTCGATCAGGAAGTCCCAGATCGTGACCGCGACCTCTGTGGCAAGGATCGCAGCCAGCGCCCAGGCGAACAGGCCATGCCATTCATACCAGGCCAGGCCGATGAAGGTGACGGCATAGAGCGCTTCGCGCACCGTGTGCAGCGCCAGTTCGCCGCGCTGGCTGATGCGCGACGGCAGCTTCTCGGTCAGTTCGTGGTGCCAGAGATTGTCAAAGGCCCCGAGCGCGACCTGAACGGTCAGGATAATGAAGATCGTCTCCATCACTGGTCTCCTTCCTCGCTGAAGATGCCGTCCTGAAGAATGGTCAGCCCGAACAGGGGGTGACGCATGGTGAGGCGGAAACGGAACCGGCCGCCGCCCTGGTCGATATGCGCGACCTCGGAGACGCCGGGCGTCAGCAACAGCGGCAGAGGCAATCGGAACAGGTCGAATTCGAGGAAGTAGCGCTTGCTGCGGAATATCAGCGCGCCGTTGCGGGCGAAGGCCTGCAGCGACATGCCGATGCCGCCCTCACGACCTCCAGGATGCCGTGTCTCGGGTCGATCACCTTAAGCGAGCGGACGGTCGTGCAATGGTTCCCGAAGGCGAAGCTGCGCTGCCAGCAGACGCCGCCCTGGTCGGTGTGGAAGACGCTCACATCCACGGGCACATCATTTCCTTCTCCGGTCGGCAGGGGACCGCCAAGCAAGCGGCAGGCAAAGGCGAAAATCAGGCCGACGATTGACCGTTTCACGGTCATCGAACCGCGGTATCGGGTCATGCGCGTCGCGGCGATGCTGCGGAACCGGGCCTGCACCGCAGGATCCAGGGTCTGCCAACCGCCGCCGCCCAGCAGGTGGCTGAAATCGGCCTCGTAGGAACGCACCGGGCGCGGGAGAGACGGGCTGCGGGGCTGCTGGATGGCGGCGGCTGTCATGATGTTTCTCCCGATTATTTCGTTATTTCTGTCAATACAGAAATAGATGGGCAAAATTTTTTAGCGGCCGACCAGGGCGACGATCTTCGATCCCAGGGTCATCAGCCGCCGCAGCGTCGGGCGGGGGACGGTGCGCAGTTCCTCGTACCAGCCCTCGGCATCGACCAGGAAGTCGCGCATGGCGCGGATCCGCTCGCGCGCCACGGCGGGCGTTTCCTGATCGTCTTCCAGATCGTCGGTGCATTCCTTCAGATGCGACAGAGCCGGATCGATCTCCCGCTTCTTGCGCTCCTCGACCACGGTCATCATCAGCTCCCACGGATCGTCATGGGTGGTGAAGTGATCCCGGCGGTCGCCCATCACATGCACCAGGCGGACAAGCTGCCAGCCCTGAAGTTCCTTCAGGCTGTTGGAAATGTTCGAGCGGGAGACGCCGAGCGCGTTCTGGATATCCTCTGCGGTCAGCGGTTTTTCGGAAAGGTAGAGCAGGGCCTGAACCTGGGCGACCGTGCGGTTGACGCCCCAGCGGGTGCCCATCTCCCCCCAGAAGAGGATGAATTTCCGCATCACGTCGGTGACGATCATTTCGCTCTCCATTTCTGTAATGACAGAAATAAACGAAAAATCACGAGAGTCAATGTGGTCTCGCCGGTTGGTCAGGCGGCGTCGGGCTTCGTCCAGAGCCAGTCCCGGAAGGGCGCATCGACCGGGGCGTCGGTCACGTGGTCGGTATAGTTGGACAGCGTCTTGAAGGACGCCGCCAGAATGACCTCGAAGATGTTGCGGCGTGTGTATCCCGCAGCTAGAAACGCTTCCATCGCAGCCTCGCCGACCCACCCGCGGTCCCGAACCACTGCGGTCGCGAAAAGGCGCAGGGCTTCCAGTCTGGCGTCTTCCAGCGGCTTCCCCTCGCGCAGAGCTTCAAGCATGCCGGCAGGCATCCCGCCCCGGCTGGAAACGAAGCTCTGGGACGCCATGCAGTATCGGCAGGCATTCTCCCGGTTGATGGCCAGCAGGACCACATCGCGCTCGGTGGCGCCGAGCGAGGTTTTCGCCCACAGCCCGGACATCATCAGATAGGCCTCCAGGATCTCGGGGCTCTCGGCCATCATCGCCATCATGTTCGGCAGGGCGCCGTACTTCCTGACAAATCCGTCGATGACGGGTACGGCGGCCTCCGGTGCGGTGTCGCGGTTGTAGAGTTCGAAATCGGTCATGCTGGGCTCCCTGTTGCGGCCCGAATGTTAGCCGGTGCGATGGTCATTGTATCTATTTTTATGGATAGTTAAATCCTGTCCGAGCGGGGCTCGCGCCACATGTATTTCCCGGCCTGGTTGTTGACCGTGCCGGATATTCGTGCTGCTTTCGTCGCGGATTTGGGTCGAGGGGGCGAGCAATGAAATCGGTGTTTCTGAGTGTGGCGGCTGCGCTGCTTCTGGCAGCCTGCCAGCAAGGCGGCGACTATGTCGGCAAGGGGCCGCTGGTTCTTTCGTCCAAGGCGGTACAGACAATTCACGAATACCGGCACGGCAGCAGCGGCACCCATTCGAACCTTGTCCTGGCTGTCGATCGCTATTCCCGCTATCTCGGCGGCGTTTACTGTCCTTCGACAGACATTCACTCCTGCATTGGCGAAGGCAGCCTGACCGCCTCCATGGCGGTCGACAATTGCAGCAAGGACGGCAAGTACGACTGCGCCGTCTACTCGGTGCATGACGACATCGTCTGGCAGGGACCGGTCTATCTCAGGCATGCAGCGCATCGGCAGAACATGCCGTTCAACGGCGTGTGGCCGATGGAGGTCTCATGGGAAGACGGTCGCAAGGAGACCCTTCAACTCGTCGGAATGGAGGGGCAGCTGACCGTGACCGGCCTTGGTGGCGGCACCTGTACGGCGTCGATCCGTCCGACGTCGTCCGGCGGCGGCGATTTCGGTCTGGACTGTCAGGGCGACCTGCAGGCCGGCGGCAGTTATTCCGGGTCCGGCGACGCGATCGCCGGCAAGGGGCGCGCCACGGATGGCCGCAAATTCAGCCTGACTCTGCATCTCAAGTCGAGAACCTGAAGCAGTCGTCTGCGGTCGCGCCTCCCGGTCTCAGGACGATGCGTAGACCATGACCATGTTTACCGATTCACCGTCGGCGGACAGCGGCAGGCGGATCGTGTGCATCTGCCGGCGCAGACCATGGCGGTTGGTGAAGGTCATGCGGACCAGCTGAGGCTGGCGCTCCGTGGCGAGCCGCAACAGGTCGGCATTCACCGAAACGGCGAAGCCGCGCGGTTTCATCTCGTCGATGAAGACGCCGGTGACGCTGATGCCATGGACCTGGTCCACCGTGGTTCCGGCGAGACGATGGCGAAACCGCTTCGGCTCGTACCCGACCACGTCCAGCAGCATCAGCCCCTCGAGGCATGGCACCAGGTCGGCTGGGTCAATATCAGCGCGCGATGGCGCAATCCGGTCGCCGCGCTTGCGATTCCAGTATTCCCAGACGATGCCAAAGCCGTCGCCCAGATCTGACGCGGGCGGCAGGTCGAGAAAATCGCGCCGGAATTCATCCGCGTCGTTTACTGGCAACTCGTCAGGCATGTCACTCGGCAGTCTCTCATCGAACTGGCCGAAATGGTTAACTTTCCGCACTCGACATGAAGGGCGTCTTGTTCGGTCCTGCTTGTGCGCGGAAACACTCCCCCTGTAACCTTGCGGAAATTGCCGGATGGGAGGAGCGCATGACTTCGGCGGCGAAAGACACTGGCCCCGGACGGCCTCAGGGCATCAATCACCTTGTCCTGAATGTCCGGAACATGGAGGAGTCCCACCGCTTCTGGACCGAGGTCGTAGGTTACGTTCAGGTCGGCGAGTTGAAGAAGTCCAAGCGCTACCCGGTCCCGCCTAAGATGAGGTTCTACAGCGGCGACTATGATGGCAAGATGGATCATCACGATCTGGCGCTGATCGAGAATACGAACTTGCCCGAAGCGCCGGAGGAATGGGGCATGTTCGGCATGCCCATGGCTATCGGGCACATCGCCATCACCTTCCCCTCGCGGGAGGCCTGGCTGTCGCGGCTGAAGCACGTTCAGGACATGGGCGTGAAGTTCAACCGCCGGGTCAATCACGGCATGACCCACAGTCTCTACATCAACGATCCGAACGGCTACGGCGTCGAACTGATCTACGAACTGCCCCGCGAGGTCTGGGAAGGCGACATCGACGCCGCGCTCAACTACGCCGAGGCGGTCCCGACCGAAGGCGAGGAAGCACTGCAGGACGATCTGGAGAGCTCTCCGGTCTTCAAGGGCGCGGCGGAGTAACAAGCGGACATGGCCAAACGTCAGAGCATCGAGATCCCGGGGTTCTCGCACGCCAATCCCATCCCGGGCGCCAGCCGGATCGGCAACATCGTCATGTCCAGCGTGATATCCGGGCGCAATCCCGATGGCAGCGGCATGCCCGAGGAAATGTCGGCCCAGGTGGCCAATGTCTTCACCCATATCCGAAGCTGCATGGAAGCGGCAGGCGGATCGGTGGACGACATCATCAAGATCACCTTCTTCGTCGAGGACCCGGCGACCGGCCGTGCCGAGCTCAACGACGAATGGGTGAAGATGTTCCCGGATGCGGACTCGCGGCCGGCGCGGCATACCCAACGCTCGGGCGGTGGGCCTTCCAAGGTGAGCTGCAACTTCGTCGCCGTCATCGACTGACCGGAGCGCTCCAATGAAGTTCGGAATTGGACAGCCCGCCTCCCGTCTGGAGGATGTCCGGCTGGTGCGCGGCCGGGGCCATTTTCAGGATGACCGCGTACTCCCCGGCCAGGTTCATGCCGTCTTCCTGCGCTCGCCCCACGCCCATGCCTGGATCCGGGGCATCGACAAGGCCGAAGCCGTGGCCATGCCCGGCGTCGTCGCCATCTACACCGGCGCCGATGTCGAGGCGGACGGTCTTGGCATGCCCCGCGCAAAGCAGCCCCGGAAACGAGCCGACGGTTCACCCATGTTCGCGCCGCAGCGTCCGCCGCTGATCTCCGACCGGGTGCGCTATGTCGGCGATCCGGTGGCGATGGTGATCGCCGAGACGCTTGCGCAGGCAAAGGACGCCGCCGAACTGATCGATGTCGACTACGAGGAGCTGGCGTCGGTCACCGATACGGCGCGCGCCATGGATACGCATGCGCCACGTGTCTGGGACGAGAACCCTGACAATGTCTCCCATATCCATCAGCGCGGCGACGAGGCTTCGACCACCGAGGCATTCGCGAAGGCGGCCCATGTCGTCCGCCGGCGATATGTCATCAGCCGCGTGCATGCCCAGTACATGGAGCCGCGCGGCGCGATCGGCGTCTGGGACGAGGGCGACCGGCGCTTCACCCTCTACGCCGATGTGAACTACCCGCACCGCGTGCGGAACATGCTGGCCAACGACGTCTTCGGCGTGCCGGAAAGCGATGTGCGCGTGCAGGTGCAGGACGTCGGCGGCGGCTTCGGAGCCAAGGGCTGGCAGTATATCGAGCATCGCCTGACGCTCTGGGCGGCGCGCAAGCTGGGCCGGCCAGTGAAGTGGAAGTGCGAACGCTCCGAGGTGATCCTCGCCGACGAGCATGGCCGCGACAATATCGGCGACATCCAGCTTGCCTTCGACGCGGATGGCAGGATCCTCGGCCTGCGCCTCGACATGATCGCCAATCTGGGCGCCTATGTGGCCTCCGACCGGCAGCTTCTCACGCCGTTCGGCATGATCGCGACGGTCACCGGGGTCTATGACGTGCCGGCGGCCTTCGTGCATATCGATGCGGTGCTGACCAACACCAACCCGACGGCGCCCTACCGCGGCGCGGGGCGGCCCGAGGCCATCTATCTGATGGAGCGGACGCTGGAGGAGGCGGCGGTCGAGCTTGGAATCGATCCGATCGAGCTGCGCCGGAAGAACATGATCGCGCGGGACAGCCTCCCGTACCGGACGCCGTTGGGGCCTGTCTATGACTGCGGCGATTTCGAGACCAACATGGACAGGGCGCTTGCCATGTCCGGCGCAGCCGGGTTCGCCGCCCGCCGTGAGGAGGCGAATTCGAGGGGGCGGCTGCGCGGCTTCGGCTTCGCCAACGCCATCGAGCAGGCTGCCGGCCCGGTTCCGGAATTCGCGGAGGTCCGCTTCAACCCCAGCGGGACGGCGCTGCTGATGCTGGGCACCAAGACGCACGGTCAGGGCCACGAGACGGTCTTCAAGCAGATCCTGAACGAATACACCGGGCTCGATCCGTCGCAGGTGCAGTTCATCGACGGCGATACCGACCGGGTGGGCTTCGGCATGGGCTCGAACGGTTCGCGTTCCATGGTGGCTGGCGGTTCCGCGCTGCGGATGGCTGCCGAGAAGGTGGTCGCAAAGGCGCGCAAGCTGGCTGCGCACCTTCTGGAAGCATCCGAAGGCGATCTCGAGTTTGCGGACGGGCGGTTCACGGTCGCTGGCACCGACAAGTCCATGGCCCTGCAGGATGTGGCCCGCGCCGCATTCCAGCCCGCGCGCCTGCCACCGGGCGTGGAGCCGGGTCTCTACGAGAGTGCGACCTACGTCCCGGAAAAGCCGACATTCCCGAACAGCGCCCATGCCTGCGAGGTCGAGATCGACCCCGAAACCGGGGCGGTCGAGATGATCGGCTATTGGGTGGTCGATGATGTGGGCACGGTGATCAACCCGAAGACGCTCGCCGGACAGGTGCATGGCGGCGTGGTCCAGGGCGTCGGCCAGGTGCTGATGGAGCAGGTCAACTACGATCCCGATTCCGGTCAGCTGCTTTCGGCCAGTTTCATGGACTACTGCATGCCGCGCGCGGATACCGTCTGCAACATCGAGATCCAGTCCAACCCGCAGCCGACCGACCGCAATCTGCTCGGCGCCAAGGGCGCTGGCGAAGCCGGCACGGTGGGGGCCTTCCCGTCTGTGATGATCGCCGTGGTCGATGCGCTGACGCAGGTGGGCGTGAAGGATATCGAGATGCCGGCGACGCCGGACCGCATCTGGCGCGCCATTCGCGATGCCGGGGGGAGGCCGGCATGAACCGCTCGCCGCGTGAACTGATGGAAACCTATCTGCTGGAAGTCGGCGGGCAGGGACGTCTCGACCTGATCGAGGAACTGGCCCAGCCGGACATGGTGGACGAGGCCAACCAGGCCTTCGGCGGGCCGCCGGGCCGCGACGGTCTGGTAGCGCATGTGAAGGGCTTCCGCCGCAACGTCACCGACCTCGACGTCCATGTCGACCGCATCGTCGCGGGCGAAGACGAGGTCATGGCCTGGTGGTCCTTCCGCGGTAGGCACACCGGACCCTGGCTGGGGCGGACGCCGACCGGCGAGGAGATCACCGGTACCGTGTTCAGCTTCTTCGAGCTGAAGGACGGCCTGATCAGCCGCTACCGCCTCTGGCTCTGCGCCCGGTTCGACGAAGCCGTCATCCTCGACTCATCCCGCCCGGAACTGTTTCGCGGCTGAATTTCCGTCAGCCCTTTGCCGCCTTCCAGGCTTCGTAGTCGGCCATCCGGTCCTGGGTGAGGGGGAACAGGCCGACGACGGATTCACCGGCGGCGACGCGCTCGGCGGCGAAGGTCTCCTTGTCTTCCTGTTCGGCGGCGTCGCGGACGACTTCTTCCACCAGGGCTGCCGGGATCACCATCGCGCCCTCGCCATCGCCGACAATCACGTCCCCCGGCACGACGAAGACACCTGCGCAGGTGACCGGTTCGTCGGTCGAGAAGGGCATGTGCTGGCGTCCCAGCACCGCGCCGTGCGAGGCCAGGTGATAGACCGGCTGACCGAGGTCGCGGATCGTCGGCGTGTCGCGGAGCGCGCCGTCGGTGACAATGCCCGTGGCGCCACGCACGAAGGCCCGGCTGGCATAGATGTCGCCTATCGTGGCCGCGTCGGGGACGCCGCGCGCCTCGATCACCAGCACGTCGCCGGGCGTCATGTTCTCCACAATCCGCCGCTGGGCGTTGAGACCGGCGCTGTAGTCCTTCTGCACATCCTCGCGCGCCGCCACGTAGCGCAGCGTCCGCGCCCGGCCGACCATGCGCATCTCGGGATTGAGAGGTTTCAGGCCCGCAAAGAAGGTTGTGCGGATGCCCCGCTTCTGAAGCTGATGCGTCAGCGTCGCCGTCGCGAGCTTGTTGATCGCAGCCACAAGTTCCGGCGTCAGCACAGTCGGCAGTTCGGTGTTCTCGGTCATCGCTTCCCCCTCCGGTCCGGCCCGCATTGCAGGCTTCGACCAAGAGGGGTGTCAAGCGCGGAAGATCAGGCCCGCAGGCGCTCGTTCTCCGGATCGAAAGGGCTCTCGTGGATGACGGTGACCCTGTGCATGTCGCCCAGAATGTTCATCTCCAGCTCTGTGCCCAGCGCATCCATGCCGGGCTGCACGACGGCCAGCGCGTAGGACTTGTCCGTGCGCGGGCCGTAATTGCCCGAGGTGGCGCGGCCGACCAGCTTGCCGTCCTTGTAGATCGGGTTGTTGCCCAGCGGATCGGCGTCGGTGACGCCGTGCACTTCCAGGGTCACGAAGGCATTGTCGAAGCCCTTCTGCTGCCACTGCACCAGCGCGTCGCGGCCCTTGAAGTCGCCCTTGTTCGGGTGAACGAAGCGGTTCAGGCCGCTTTCATAGGCGGCGTATTCGATCGACATTTCGGTGCCGACCATGCGGTAGGACTTCTCGATGCGCAGCATGTCCATGGCGCGGATGCCGAAGGGCTTGCAGCCGAGGTCCGCACCGGCGGCCATCAGGGCGTCGAAGATGTGGTTCTGGTACTCGATCGGGTGGTGCAGTTCCCAGCCCAACTCGCCGACGAAGTTCACGCGGCAGGCCAGCGCCGGGGCCATGCCGACGTCGATCCACTGGCTGGTGAGCCACGGGAAGGCCTCGTTCGACAGGTCGGCGTCGCTCACCCGGTTCAGCAACTCGCGCGACTTCGGTCCCGCGACGACCAGCACACCCATCTGGTTGGTGATGTTCTGGAACTGGACAGAGCCGTCGGCCGGCATGTGCTTCTTGATCCAGTCATGGTCCAGCCGCTGATACATGCCGGCCGATACCAGATAGAAGCTGTCCTTGGCCTCGCGGACGACGGTGAACTCCGAATGCACGCCGCCGCGGCTGTTCAGCGCGTGGCAAAGGCCGATCCGGCCCTGCGAGGGGATGCGGTTGGCCAGCAGGTATTTCAGGAAGTTCAATGCGCCAGGGCCGGAGATGCGGCACTTGGCGAAGGCGGTCATGTCGAGGACGCCGACATTCTCGGCGACATTCAGCGCCTCGTTCTTCGCGTGCTCGAACCAGCCGGAGCGTCGGAACGACCAGTCGTCCTTCGGCTCGACGCCCTCTGGCGCGAACCAGTTGGCGCGCTCCCAGCCGAACTTCTGCCCGAAGACGGCGCCCATCGATTTCAGCCGGTCGTAGCACGGGGCGGTGCGCAGCGGGCGGGCGGCTTCGCGTTCCTCATCCGGGAAGTGGACGGTGAAGACGTTGGCGTAGGCTTCCTCGTTCTTGGTCTTGAGATAGCTGCGGGTCGCGTAGTCGCCGAAGCGGCGCGGCTCGACGCCCAGCATGTCGATGGTCGGCTCGCCCTCGACGATCCATTCTGCCAGCTGCCAGCCTGCGCCGCCCGCGGCAGTGATGCCGAAGCTGTGGCCTTCGTTCAGCCAGAGGTTCTTCCGGTCCCAGGCCGGGCCGATGATCGGGCTGCCGTCCGGGGTGTAGCAGATGGCGCCGTTGTAGACCTCCTTCACGCCGACCTCGCCGAAGGCGGGGACGCGGAAGATGGCACTCTCGATATGCGGTTCCAGACGCTCGAGGTCCTCCTGGAACAGCTCGTACTCCGCGTCCTCGGCCGGACCGTTGACATAGCAGGCCGGCGCACCGACCTCGTAGGGGCCAAGCAGCAGACCGCCGCGCTCCTGGCGCATGTACCAGGACGCATCGGAATCGCGCAGCACGCCCATCTCGGGCAGGCCGGCTTCCTTGCGGGCGACGATGTCAGGGTGGTCATCGGTGACGATGTACTGATGCTCGACCGGGATCACGGGGATGTTCAGGCCCAGCATCTTCGCGGTCTGCTGCACGAAGTTGCCGGTCGCGGTGATCAGGTGTTCGCAGGTGATCTCGCCCTTGTCGGTGGTCACCTTCCATTCGCCGGACGGCAACTGCTCGATTGCCGTGACCCGGGTGCGGCGGTGAATGGTGGCGCCCATGTTGCGCGCACCGGTCGCCATGGCCTGGGTCAGGTCGGCGGGCTGGATATAGCCGTCATCGGGATGCTGGATCGCGCCGACCAGGTTCTCGGTGTTGCAGAGCGGCCAGATCTCCTTGACCTGCTCGGGCGTCAGCACGCGGACGTCGACGCCGATGGTCTCGGCAACCCCGGCATACTGCATGTATTCGTCCCAGCGGTCCCTGTTCTGGGCCAGCCGGATGTTGGAGACGCGGCGCAGACCGACATCCTGACCGGTCTCGGCTTCCAGTTCGCCATAGAGCTTGACGCTGTACTTGTGAATCTGGCCCACGGAATAGGACATGTTGAACAGCGGCAGCAGGCCGGCCGCGTGCCATGTCGAGCCTGACGTAAGCTCGTTCCGTTCCAGCAGGACCGAATCGGTCCAGCCCTTCTTCGCCAGATGATAGAGGGTTGAAACACCAACGACGCCGCCGCCGATGACCACTGCGCGTGCATGAGACTGCATGACTGCCGCTCCCCGGTTCTGGGTTGTCCCGTTCTGAGGGCAGTGAATGCCCTTTCGGGACAGGACGGTCTACACCGCCCGCGACAGTCAGGTGACGTTAGCTGGATAGTCGCTCAGGCTTCGCCCGCACCGCCCAGCCAGACGCTGAGGCGATTGGCGTTGCCGACGCGTTCGTAGCCGGTGCGCTCGGCGAAGCGGTGGATCAGGCGCAGCCCCAGGCCGCCGATCGGCCAGCTTTCCAGGTTGGGGGTTTCCGGAACTGTTATCTCGAGCGGATTGAAGGCTTGGCCCGGCTCGACATAATCAAGCCGCACATGTTCGCCGTCGCGAGTCAGGTTCAGCGAAATTTCCGCCCCCGGCTCGATCTCGGCGTGATGCAGTGAGTTGGCGAAGAGTTCTTCCGCGATCACCGAGAGCCGCATGGGATCGGAGCCGCTCAGCCCGAGGTCGCGCGCGACATTCTCGACCCACTGCGCGGCGGGCTGAACCTGCTGCGGTTCCACGGCAAACGATGCGGTCTGGCTTTGAGTCATTGCGTGAGTGTACCATCCGGCGCGAATGTTGGAGCCATCGAAACAATCTGAGCCTAATTTGGTGACAGCCATGGTGAAAGTGATCCGTTTATCATTCGTGGGGCTTTTCCTTTGCATGACATCCGCATATGTCGCGCCAGTTCCAGCGGCGCTGGCCGCGGATGTGATCGCTGTCATCCAGCAGATGAAGGGCACGGTGGAGGTCGAACGGGCCGGTGACCGCCGACAGGTGGCGCAGGGATACGGGCTGGAGGTCTCCGATGTCGTGTTCACGGGCGACGAGGCGGCTGCCGGGCTGAAGTTCACCGACGGCGCCGAGGTCGCGCTGGGCGCCGGCACGCGCTTCGTGCTGGAAAGCTACGAATATGACAGCGCCGAGGATCGCGGCAGTTTCGAGAGTTCCATCGCCCGGGGCAGTCTTTCCATCCGCTCCGGCCGGATCGCCAAGAAGGGCCGCGACCGCATGCGGGTGCGCACGCCGACCACGGTTCTGGGCGTCCGCGGCACCTACTTCCTTGTGAAGGTCGACCCCGACGAATGATCCTGCATGCCCGCCGTGCATGGAGGGCAATGCGCCGGCTCCCGGTCCGTGATAGGATAATGCAAAAGCATTAATCCCGGGGAGGGAAGCGCCATGACCATGCAGCGACCGCCTGTGACCTATCAGGATCACTGGAAGACCGAAGGCTATGACCTGATCGATGTCCGGCCTGTCACGCCCGTGCTGGGCGCCGAGGTCTACGGTGTCGATCTTTCGGAAACCCCGTCGGGCAAGCTGCTCGAAGAGATCAGGCGGGCGTTCCTGACGCATCACGTGCTGGCCATTCACGACCAGAACATCAGCCGCGAGCAGCACAAGGCCTTCGGGCGTCTGTTCGGCGAACTTCACGTGCACCCGCTGAAGCATGACAAGAACAAGTCGGGCGGCAACAACGCGCTGGCCCATGTCGATCCGGAGCATCCGCTGAACCAGGCCGGTTCCGAGGAACCGGATCCCGCGATCCTGGAGATCAAGACAACCGCGAACTCGAAATACACCGCCGGCGGCGCCTGGCATGCCGACGTCACCTGTGACGAGAAGCCGCCGATGGGCTCGATGCTGCTGATCAAGCAGGTGCCCGATATCGGCTATGGCGGCGATACCTGCTTCGCCAACATGTACCGGGCCTTCGAGACCCTGTCGGAGACGCTGCAGGAGTTCCTGCGCGGTCTGACCGCGGTGCATGACGGTGCTATTCCCTATGTCGGCGCTTACAACACCGTGCCGCCGGAGGGGGGATATCCCCGCAATGAACATCCGGTCGTTGTGCGCCACCCGGAGACCGGGCGCGAACTGCTCTACGTCAATCCGGGCTTCACTTCCCACATCAAGGGGATGACCAGGTTCGAGAGCAAGCACCTGCTGGAGATGCTCTATCGCCATGTCGAGAGCCGCCTGGATCTGCAGGTGCGCATGAGCTACCGGCCGAACACGTTGATGTTCTGGGACAACCGCTGTCTGCAGCATCAGGCGTCGTGGGACTACTGGCCCTACAGCCGCTACGGCGAACGGGTCTCGATCATCGGCCATCGCCCGGCGCGCGAGTTCGGATGAGCTACGAGACGCTGTTCTACGACACCGACGGTCATGTCGGCACGATCACCATCAATCGGCCGGATGCGCTGAATGCGCTGAACACGACGGTTTTCGCCGAACTCTCGGACCTGCTGTCGGTGATCGCGGCGGATCCGGTCGTCAGGGTGATCGTGCTGAAGGGGGCGGGGGAGAAATCCTTCGTCGCCGGCGCCGATATCAAGGAAATGACCGGAATGAGCCGGAAGCAGGCCGAGGCCCGAAGCTGGACCGGCATGCGGCTCTACGACCAGATGCGCCGCATGCCGCAGCCGCTGGTTGCCTCGATCCAGGGCTATGCGCTGGGCGGCGGCATGCTGATCGCCATGGCCTGCGACATCCGCGTCGCTTCGACCAGGGCGACCTTCGGATATCCGGAGATTCGCCTCGGCATCTTTCCCGGCACTGGCGGCACCATCCTGATCGACCGGCTGATCGGTCCTGCGGCGGCGCGCGCCATATGTCTGCTGGGCGATCACTTTCCTGCGGAGCGGGCATATCAGCTTGGCCTGGTCAACCGGCTGGTGGAGCCGGGCGACCTGCAGACCGAAACGGCTTCGGTCGCCGCCACGCTGGCGGGGTACAGCCCGGTCGCCATGCGGGAGCTGAAGAATGCGCTGAACGCGTCGCTGGAGCTTGATTTCTCCGCTGCGCGCGAAGCCGAGATCGAGGCCTATGGCCGGGCCTTCGACAGCGAGGATCGCGTCGAGGGCACGACCGCCTTCGTCGAGAAGCGGAAGCCGGATTTCAGGGGGCGCTGAGGCCCCCGCAGGGATCAGGCGGTCCGGACCGATCGGATCTGTCTGGGACCCGCGCGCCAGATGGCGAAAGCGGAGAGCAGACACAGGCCCAGCGAGAGCTGGAATGCCAGGTCGTAGCTGCCGGTGTGGTCGTAGATTTCTCCGCCGACCCAGGGGCCGACCGAGCCTCCCCCGATCAGCGCGATGGTCAGGACGCCGAAGATCGACCCGTAGTGCGGACCGTCGAAGATTTCGGCGACCACGGGGCCGAGGACCGACGTCATGGCGTAGCCGAGCAGTCCCTGGCTGACGACCATGGTGTAGAGCAGGATCTCGCTCGGATTGTCCCTCATGGCCAGCAGGCAGATGAAGCAGATCGCGAATCCGCCCGACGAGATCGCCCAGATGGCCTCCCGCCCCAGCCGGTCCGACAGGGCGCCGAAGCCGACCTGACCGGGAATCGCGACCAGCACCACAAGCGCCAGCGCCTCGGCCGCATCAGCCCGCGAGAAGCCGATGTCCTGCAGGTATTTCGTCTGATGCACCTGCACGATGTACCAGACGAAAAGGGCGCAGAAGAAGCCGATGGCCAGCCACCAGAAGCGCCCCGTCCGCATCGCACGGCTCAGCGTCCATTCCGTGGCTACCCAGCCGGGATTGACGATCCTGTGGCGGGTGGCGCCCGCATCCTCTGCCTCGCCAATGCCGTAGGGCCGCAGTCCCACGTCCTCGGGACGCCGGCGGATCAGCAGGTTGAGCGGCAGCAGCACGGCGAATGTGAGGATGCCGAGATAGAGGCAGGCCGTCCGCCAGCCCTCGGCGTCGATTACCTGCTGGAACAGCGGGATCAGCAGGTAGCCGCCGATGCCGGCGCCGCTGAAGGCCAGTGATATGGCCAGGGCGCGATGCTTCTGGAACCAGTTCGGCAGATACATCGACTGCGCCGTGTAGCTCATGAAGTTGGCGCCGGTGACCACGCCGATGCCAAGCGTCAGATAGAACAACCAGGGCGTGTCGACCCAGGCCGCGCCAATCAGTCCGCCTCCGACACAGACAACGCCGGTCTCGACGACCAGGACCGGACCGTAGCGGTCCATCATCTTGCCGATCATCGGACCCAGCACCGCGGTCAGAAGGAAACCGGCCGAGAAAGCGCCGGCCACCAGACCCCGGTCCCATCCGAACTCGTCAATCACCGGTGGCACCACCAGCGAGAACGAGGTTCGCGCGGTGACCGAGATCGCCACGGTGACAAAAACCACCGCCACGACGATCCAGCCATAGAAGAAGGGGAGCCGCCTGATCATCCCGCCAAGTTAGCGGAAATCGCGGCTTTGGAAAGCTGCACGCGATGCGTGAATAATCATGCGTGAGGAACTGGTCACGTTAGCGGAATGTTAATCGGAACAGGTGTATCGTTGCATGGTCAATGAAAATTGCAGCGGCGCGCGGTTCACATGACTGCAACTGAAACTCCCGATGAAGATCCGGCGGCCCTGGGCAATCGGTTGAAGGCAGTGTTGAACGCCATCTCCGATCCTGTACTGACCGCCAACCACGATGGCACGATCCGCAAGGTGAATGTCGCGTTCACGCAGCATTTCGGGTACTCGGTCGACGATCTGGCAGGACGCCTCTGGTCGGACATCTTCGCCAGCGGCGGCGACGCCCATCCGGAACTGGTCAATGCGCTTTCCGAAGACGGTGGGCGCAAATTCTTCAGCGAGATCAGAGAGATCAGTCTTCGGCGGGCGGATGGCCAGGTTTGCCCCTACGAGATCAAGATCGACCGGGTTCCGGGGTTCGACGAGCTTGGTTATGTCGCGGTTCTCCGCGACGTTTCGTACAGGCGGGAACGCCAGCAGCTTATCAATGAACGGCGGAAACTCGCCGAGAGCGAGAGCCGCTTCCGCGACTTCGCGGAATGCGGTGCCGACTGGTTCTGGGAGATCGATGCCGATCTGCGCTTCACCTACATGTCAGCTCAGGTCGAACGCGCCACTGGCTACCCGCCGGAATGGCACATCGGGCATACGCGCGAGGAATTGGGCCTGGACGAGGAGAACGAGGAACTCATGAAGGCCCTCTACCCGGCGACAGGCCGCCTGGAGGAGTTCAACGAGAGAATCCAGGTGCGCCGGCGCAAGGATGGCGGCCACGTCTGGATCGCCTTCAGCGGCAAGCCGATCCTGGACGATGAGGGCAATTTCGCTGGTTACCGCGGCGTCTCACGTGACGTCACCGAAATGATTCAGCGAGAGAAGGCGCTTCAGGCCTCGAACGCGGAACTGGAGAACTTCGCCTACGCCGCATCGCACGACCTGCAGGAGCCGCTGCGCAAGATCATGGCCTTCGGCTACCGCTTGAGTGAGGAGATCGGCGACGGGCTGGATGAAATGCCGGCCATGTATCTGGAGCGGATGACGGCCGCATCCGAGCGGATGAGCAAGCTGATCACCGATCTGCTGGAATTCTCCCGTGCGGGCAGGTCGCGCAACGAACCGGCGAATGTCGACCTCAACAAGATCGTCGAGCAGGTGCTGGCCGACCAGGAATTGAACATCCGCCGGCTGGAGGCGAAGGTCGACTGCGATCCCCTGCCGGTGGTCTGCGCCGAGGAGGCGCACCTGTATCAGATCTTCGCCAACCTGATCGGCAACGCCCTGAAGTTTGTCAGCCCGGACCGGCAGCCGGAGATCAGGGTCACCTGCCGCACCACGCCCGGGCTGATCACGCTGGGGGTGGCCGATAATGGCGTGGGCTTCGACAACGAGCACACCACGCGGATCTTCGAGCTGTTCGGCCGGCTGCATGGCCGCAGCGAGTTCGAGGGCAATGGCCTCGGCCTCGCGATCTGCAGGAAGAATGTCGAGACCCTGGGCGGTCGGATCGACGCCAACGGCGTACCGGGCGAGGGGGCGACCTTCACGCTGCGCCTGCCGGCCGGTCTTCTTGTCGGCAAAGGAGACGATGATGAACGCGTCGCCTGACAATCGGAAACGCGTGATCCTGATGGCGGATGACGACGAGGACGACCGTCTGCTGACCGCCGAGGCGCTGAAGCGTTGCGGATTGGAAGGAGAGATCAGTTTCTTTGCCGATGGCGCCGAACTGATGGACTTCCTGAGGGGTGACACGCGCGGGGCGCCGGCAGTGGGCGGCAGGCCGGAGATCATCCTGCTGGACATCAACATGCCGAAGAAGAACGGCTGGGACGTTCTGGATGAACTGAAATCCGATTCCCGTCTCAGCCCTATTCCCGTGATCCTGATGACCACGTCCAGCAGCGAGCAGGACGTTGTGCGCAGTTACAGGATGGGCGCCAGCTCCTTCATCACCAAGCCCCGACACTTCCAGGATCTTGTGCGGGTGGTGGGCGAGATCGGCGAGTACTGGTTCAAGACAGTGAGGTTACCTGACCATGTCCATGGTTGAAGGTGTGGCCGACCGGCCGCTGGAGATACTGTATGTCGATGACGACTACGACGATTTCCTGCTGACCGAGGCGATGCTGCTCTCGCATTCTCGGAACGATTACCGTCTGAGCTGGGTCGACAGCATCGAACACGGGATCGAACGCCTGAAGGCGGAAGCGCCCGACGCCTGCCTGGTCGACTACCAGCTTGGCGCCCGCACCGGCCTGGACTTCGTGCGTTCGGCGAAGGAGGCCGGTTTCGAAGGCCCCATGATCCTGCTGACGGGCCGTGATGACGATGACCTCGACCAGCAGGCGCTGGCCGCCGGGGCGGTGGACTATCTGGAAAAGAACGCGGTCAACGCCAGCCTGCTGGCGCGCGCGATCCGCTATGGCGTGCACAGGAAACGCATCGAACGCGAACTGTCTCATCTGGCCAGCAACGACCACCTGACCGGGCTGCGCAACCGGGCCAGCTTCGACGGCGAACTGCGCCGGGCCACGGCCTCGTGCACTCGCACCGGCAAGCCCTTTGCGCTGCTGTTGCTGGATGTGGACCACTTCAAGGAGATCAACGATTCGATGGGGCATGGCGTCGGCGATGCGCTGCTCATCGAAGTGGCGAACCGTCTGAAGGACTGCTGCCGAGGCGATGACGTCGTCTCCCGCTGGGGCGGCGACGAGTTCGCCATCGTCGCCGAGAGCATCGGCTCCGCCCTGGGGGCCGCGAACCTTGCAAACAGGATCGTGGTCTCGCTGAGCCAGCCGTTCGAGTATGACGGCAATTCGATCCGCACCAGCGCCAGCGTGGGCATCGTCTATTGCAACGCCGAACTGGCCGAGCGGCCCGAACTGCTCAGCTTCGCCGACCAGGCGCTCTACCGGGCAAAGGCCGCTGGCCGCAATGGGAGCGCCTTCTTCGACGAGGAGATGAACAGGGAGCTGCGTCACCGGCTTTTCGTCAAGGAAGAGCTGGAGGTCGCGGTCAACGACAAGCGGCTGCGGTTCATGGGCCAACCCATTGTCCGGGCCGGGGATCATGTGCTTGTCGGGCTGGAATTGCTGGCGCGGCTGAAGGCCCGCAACGGCGCCGTGATCTCGCCGGATCAGTTCATCCCGGCGGCCGAAGAGAACGAGATGATCTGGGCGGTCACGCGGAACGCGTTGAGCGAGGCTGTTCGCTGGCAGACCGGCCACCTGCAGGCGCATGCGCCAGGCGCGCGCGTGTCCATCAACCTTTCGCCGAAGCAGATCTGCCGCAGCGACGCCAGCCGCATCCTGCTGGATCTGGTCGCGGAATCCGGGGCTCGGCCGGAATGGCTCGATCTGGAGATCACCGAGAACGGCATCATGGACGACATCGAGCGCACCCGCGAGACGCTGACGGTGCTGCAGAACGCCGGCCTGACGATCTCGCTGGACGACTTTGGCGCCGGCCAGACCTCGCTGAGCTATCTCGCCCGCCTGCCGATCCATCGCCTGAAGATCGACCGCAGCTTCGTCAGCCGTGTCATGACCTCGCCGGAGACCCAGGCTATCAGCGAGAGCGTCGTCGCGCTGGCCAACCGGCTGGGCATCGAGACGCTGGCCGAAGGGGTCGAGACAGCCGAGGAAGCCGCCTTCTTCCGCAATGCCGGATGCAGCACCCTGCAGGGCTATCACATCGGAAAGCCCGGCTTTCTCGAGGACCTGACCGAGACCCGCGCGCAGAACCGGTCGTCGGCTGCCTGACGCGATCGGGTCTGTTTCCTTCAAAGGATTCCATTTCAGGGGAAACCACCATAGTCTCCGCCCGCGCCAGGGGAGACTTTCATGATCGTCATCGACCGGCTGGACCATCTGGTCCTGACCGTTGCATCCATCGACCGAACGGCCGCGTTCTATGAGCGCGTGCTGGGCATGGAGCGCATCGGCTTCGGCGCGGACCGGACGGCGCTGCGGTTCGGCCGCCAGAAGATCAACCTGCATCAGGCCGGTCGCGAGTTCGAGCCAAAGGCCGACACGCCGACACCGGGTTCGGCCGATCTGTGCTTCATCTCGGAGACACCTGTCGAGCAGGTGGTCACGCACCTGCGGAGCTGTGATGTGCCGATCGAGGAGGGGCCGGTGCCGAGAACCGGCGCGGAGCATCCCATCCTGTCGGTCTATTTCCGTGATCCGGACGGCAATCTGATCGAGGTTTCCAACGTGGTGAATGCCGCGGAATGAGACCGATCGACCGTGCGCCGCTCATTCTCCTGCTCGCTGCCGGGTGTGTGTTTCCGTTCCTGGTCGAGGGCTACACCGTCTATACAGCGACGCGACTGCTGGCCCTGACCATCGCGATTGCCGGTGTGATCCTGCTGACGGGTGTGGCGGGACTGTTCTCGATCGGGCAGAGCGCCTTCTTCGCGCTTGGCGCCTACGCGATCGGCGTCAGTGCCGAGAAGTTCGGCATCAATCCCTACATGGCGCTGCCCCTTGCGGCGCTTTCGGGCGGTCTGCTGGGATTCGGGTTCGGCTGGCCGGCCGCGCGGCTGGGGGCGGTGCATCTGGCGCTGCTGACCTGGGGTCTGGCCGTCAGCATGCCGCGGCTTCTGAAGTCGCGGCTGCTGGATGACTGGACCGGCGGGGTGCAGGGCATCTACCTGGAGCGACCGGAGGCGCCGGCATGGAGCGGTCTGAACGACGATCAGTGGTGGTGGTTCGTGACCCTGGCGCTGCTGCTCGCCACGTTCTGGATCCTGCGCAACCTGATCAACAGCCGTCTGGGCCGCGCCATGAAGGCCGCGCGTGACCAGCCGCTTGCGGCCAGCACAATGGGTATTCACGTCACATATGTGCGCGCCATGGCCTTCGCGGTCTCCGGCGCGGTCACGGCGGTCGCCGGCGCGATAACAGGGCTGCTGGACGACTATGTCGCGCCGGACGCCTATTCGGTCTTCTTCTCCATCACCCTGCTGGTCGGGGCTGTTGCGGGCGGCATCGACCGCCTGCACGGCGCCTTTGTCGGCGCGGTCACGCTGGCGGTTCTCTCGGCGGTGGCCGCCGGCATCTCCGAGTTCGTCGCGATCCCGATCTATGGCTTCGTTCTGATCGGCCTGATCATGCTGGCGCCGCGCGGTGTGGCGCCGCTGCTGGATCGCTTCTGGCGGCGGCTCACACGGCGCTTTACGCAGCGTCCCGTGGGCTGAATGGAGCGCCCTGCCGGTGCTGTCGCCGAACCGTCATATTTTTCTTGGCGCGGGGGTTCACAAGCCGGGGGGCAAGGTCTATATCAGCGCTCCGCACCACTGCCGCGGGGTGGAGCAGTCCGGTAGCTCGTCAGGCTCATAACCTGAAGGTCAGAGGTTCAAATCCTCTCCCCGCAACCACTATTCCGAACGGGCCGTTCTCTGGTCGAGAGCGGCCCGTTTGTGTTTGCTGGCGCCAGCGCAATCCAAGGCGCTGGGGTGTCAGGCTGGATCGAAGGCCGTGAAGCTTTTCGATGGCGCCTTCACCGAAACCGCAATCATTTTCGCAGTCGTGGCCAGAACATTGGTGACGCCAGCCATCATGGAGCCAGTCCGTCCGATCATCCGATCGAGGTGATGACGCTGGACACATTGTGGGCCTTTCCTTTGACCAACCGTGACCGGCTCTGTACATCGCTCGGCGGACAGTCGGTTTCGACAAGTCAGACGACCGCCTGTCCGGAACCGTTGACGTTGCTCCCGATCACGGCAGGCAAGAGAGGACGCGACAGCCTGAATCCCGATTCCGGCATCCGCGACGGACAGGGCGTCGGTGTCATTGTCCAGCGCGCCGTTCTGAGGACCGGTGTCATGCGCCTGTCGTGTCGGTCTGGCCCGGACTCGGAGCGCAACCTTTGTTGTTGCCAGCGCACTTCTCGCGCTAAGGTTGCGAGAAACAGCCTGTAGAATGGAGCCCCCGGATGGCTGAACAGCCCCACCCCGTCGATGTCCACGTAGGAACCCGAGTCCGGATGTGCAGGACTCTCAAGGGGCTGAGCCAACAGAAACTGGCAGCCTCGCTGGGCCTCACGTTTCAGCAGGTCCAGAAATACGAACGGGGAGCCAACCGGATCAGCGCCAGCCGGCTCTGGGAACTGGGACAGATTCTCGACGTGCCGGTCTCGCATTTCTTTGAGGATGCCGATGCGGTCGGAGTGAAGGACCATCGATTCGGTGCAGCAGTTGCCGAGAAGGCGGCAGAGTTTGAACCGGAGAGCCTGTTCCGGCGGGAGATCCTCGAACTGGTGCGCGCCTATGATCGTCTCGAGAATCCGGCTGTGAGGAAGCGGATCTTCGAGCTGATCAAGACCCTGGGAGAGGACCAGGGCTGACGGCGCCAGCCGTTTTCTCCGGCGAGGCAGAATGTCTGGCGAACACACCGAAACTCTGCTGGCTGCGGCCGCCGTGCTGGAAGGCGGCGACGACCCGGGACGCGGAAGCTCGTTTCTGGGCTGGCTCATGGCGGACAACCCACAAGGGATACGGGATCAGAGCGATCTGGTTTCGTTGCTGAGGTTCGGCAGCAGACTGGATCGGGTGTTCGAACTGCCCGTGCCGGATGCCCCCGGACTGTTCGCATTCGGAGCCGAGCTCTCTGCCCCCCTGATACCTGCCGGGGCGACCGGGCGCATCGGATCCTCCGGTCTCGGTCGCAGCCGACTCGAGGCATTTCGCAGCTGCATCGCGGAAGCTGCGGAACATGCCAGCCAGTACGGCGCTCCCGGATGGCTCGACAGCGCTGCGGTCCTGCCGGTCGAAGAAGTCCGCAGCGGCCAGTTCGGAGAGTTCCTAGATTTTTCCGGAGTTCGGGGCAGCACGATTCCAATGATCCCGGGGGCCACCCTCGACAACGGGGAAGTGCTGGCGCCGGCGGCGCTCTGCTACCGGAATCGACCGACCGAAGGCCCCCATCCGAGGTATCGCATCGGCGTCGGCTGCGCCGCCGGCCGCAGCCGGGAAGAAGCAGTTGAACATGCTCTTCTGGAGCTTGCCGAACGTGACGCCGTCGCGCACTGGTGGATCGGACACCGTCGCGCCCGCCCGATATCCGCCGAGGCCATGAGCGCAAGCGGCGTGGCCAGTCTGGTCAGCACGGCGCGCGAGGCGCGCGAAGGGCGCCAGAGCTGGTTTCTGGACATATCGACAGAACTCGGCGTGCCAGTGACGGTTGCGGTGTCCGTTGATGATGGCGGACGCGCCTTTGCCTTCGGCTTCGGAGCGGGAAGGTCCCTGCCAGAGGCGCTGACGAGCGCCTTTCTCGAACTCTGCCAGATCGAACTCGCCGATCACGTTGTCGAGGCCAAGCGCCGGGAGGCCGGTGACGCGGCCCTCAACGATGTCGACCGGCTTCACCTGCGGCGCAGGTCGTCGGTCCATGCGGATTTCGACCTTCTCCACCCGACTGGCCCCCCAGTTCGTCATCGAACCATCGAAAGCCTTCGAACCGTCTTCGACGGGCGCGGTATGACGGCCGCGCTGGTCGACCATACTTCACAGGACATTGACGTCGCCGTGGTCCGGGCCATCTGTACGGATCTCCAACCCTTTCCGGCTGACTTCAAGCTTGAATCGGTCACGCGCGAACTTGAAGCGAACAAGAATTCACTTCGCAACCATTGCGACGTTCCGCTAGCCTGACCGGAAAGGATACGGATACGACTGGATCTGCGGAGCGTGCAGGAAAAGGAAGCCGGAAAGCTCTACGTCGAACTGCTCGGGCCACCCAGGTTTCTGGTTGGCGGGAAAGAAGCGGCATTGCGGTTTCGCAAGAGCAAGGCCTTGCTGATGTATCTTGCGGTGAACGCGGGACGCAAGGTGACCCGGCAACGGCTGACCGAGCTGCTCTGGGAAGACGCGGACACCTACAACGCAAGGCAGTCGCTGCGGCAGACATGGTTCGGTGTGAAATCCGCACTGGAGGAGCTGGGCTTCGAATCCTTCGAGTCTGACCGTGATTTCATCCTGCTTTCCGAGGACGGCGTCACCACGGACCTGCAGCACTATTGCCGGTCCATCGACAGCGGAGTGATTCCGGATCCCCTGTTGTCGCGAACCGGCCTGGGCGATCGCCTGGGCGACGGTCTCGAGCAACTGGGAGAGAATTTCTTCGCCTGGATCCGGACCGAGCGGCAGATCGCGACCTCCCGTCTGCAGAACACGCTGGAAGTGCTGCTCTCGACGTCGCCCCGGAACGCACCGATCCATGTCGAGGCGGCCAGGGCGCTTTTCAGCCAGGACGCGACGAATGAACCTGCCTGCCGGGCTCTGATCGTGAACCGGGCATCCCAGGGCGACATGAGCGGCGCCGTCGAGATCTACAATCGGCTCTGGCATGTCCTCGACCAGGAATTCGACGCAGAGCCCTCACTTGAGACCCAGTCGCTGATTGAACGGGTGAAGCTGGACCGCATGTCGGCGGAGAACATTCCTCCGATGGTCACGGCCGCCCTGCCGGTCGAGACCGGTGTGACGGCGTCGACGGAATATCTGGAACGGGGACCGGTCATCGTTGTCACGCCGTTCGAGACCTTCGACGATAATGACGCCGATAGCCGGCGGACGGCTTCCGCGCTCAGACACGACCTGATCGCGAGACTGATACGGTTCAGGGAATGGTCTGTCCTGGACACATTGCCCGAGGAAGCGGGCGAGAAGTGCAACTCGCTGTTCGAACTCTCCGGGAGGATCGACTTGGTTGGCGACGACCTTCAGGCGACCATCAACCTGAAGGACCTCGAAACGGATCGCTTCGTCTGGAGCGAGTTCATCGAAGCTAACCGGTCCGACATACTCGACCGGCAGGCCAACCTGGTCGGCCGGATCGCGCTTGCGATGAATGTGCATGTCTCCGCCGAACGGCTTTCGCGCCTGAAGATCGAGGCCGACGTGACGCTGGATCTCTATGACCGGCTGTTGCGTGGGCAGGAAATCCACTTTCGCTGGCGGCCTGAAGAATCCGATTCCGCGGCTACGCTCTTCCGCAATCTGATCGATGAAAAACCGCTCTTCTCACCCGCCTACAGCAGCCTCGCGCAGATCATCAATTCCCGGCACATCATGTTCCCGGGCGAGTTCCGGAAACCCGATCATCTGAGTTTCGCGGCCCATCTCGGGCGCACCGCGCTGCGCCTCGACCCGCTCGATTCCAGGGCCCATCTCTGCACTGGCTGGTCCCATGCCCTGGCCGAACGTTTCGACGAGGCCATCGAGAGTTTCAGGACAGCGTACCGGCTGAACGAGAACGACCCATGGACCTCGGTTTCCGCGGCTGCCGGCCTGGGACTGTGCGGCGATCACGCGATGTCGCGAAACATGGCCATCCGGTCCCTCGACATGGGGCTGGTGGCTTCGCCGCTGCAGTGGAGCTATCAGGTCGCCATCTGGTTTGCCTGCGAAGACTACGAGCGCGCGGTCGAAGCCGCGACGCGAGCTGACGGCGGCTTCTTCGGCGTCGAGGCCTGGAATCTCGCGGCGCTGGTCCATCTCGGTGAAACCGGCGAAGCCCGCAGGCTCTACGTCACGCTGCTGGATCGCATCCGGAGCACCTGGTTCGGCAGGGTCGAGCCGACGGTTCCCCTGATGGAGAAGTGGCTGCTTCAGTGCTACCCGATCGGCGACCCCAAGACCCGCGAGCTGTTCGGCTCCGGGCTGCGGGCGGCCGGAATGTCGGCCCACCTCTAGGTGCAGATTGCGATCGTGTAATCAGCCACGCGGCTCAGGAAGAACTCGGTGTGGGTCAGGGCTTCATCGCCGCAGACCATGTCGGCGTAGAACGGCGGCACCTGATACCTCTCGCCACCCTTCCTGTCCTGCTCGGCGAACCGCTCCAGCGAGCGCTTGATCATCTTCTTCGGCGGCAGGCGGAGATAGAACACCTCGTTGTTCGGCTGCACCACGTGAAGGGCCTTCATGCGGGGCGGCACTCTGGCGATATCGGGTTCAACCGCCTGTTTGAACTCGTCCAGGCTCTCGGGCCAGGGTTTCTCTCCCAGCGCCCAGTCCGCGATCAACCGTCCGAACGCCGCGTAGTTGATGATCTCGAGCCGTCCGAAATCGCCATCAAATCCATCGGTCATGCTTGGGGTCTCCAATTTGAAAGGCTGGATCAGACAAGCGGGAGGGCGCGGTCATCAAAGACCTTGTCCTCGGTCCGCATGTGTCTGTCGATCCACGCGATCAGCGCCGGCATCGTGTTCGGAACGTCCTTCCCGAAGATCTCGGCGGCTGCCGATTCCATCTCCGCCTCGCGAATCTTGCCATCCAGTGCACGGTAGAAGGTTTCCGCCAGCACGATGGAACCCAACGGTCCGGCCATCGTGCCCCGCTTCGCCTCGGCTGCCTCCAGCAGGTAGTAGACGTTGGGCGGCGGGTTGTTGACGAACTCGGAACGGATGCCTTCCTGATCGTCGGAGCCATCGCTCGAGATCCACTCGGACAATGCGTGCCGGCGAACATCGCCATCGGAAATCCAGTCGGACTTCTCGGCCAGATCCGGCGCCTTCTCGCACACCCGATCGGCGATCGCATCGATCTTCAGTACGCCGGTCGTCGCCGTCCGCAGCATGTCGCGATAGGCAAGGCCCGAGGGCTCGTTGGGGTCATCTTCCTGGTCCGGGAACAGACCGGAGTCGCCGAGCGCCGCGACAAACCGCGGTGAGATCCTTCTGGAATCCTGCGGCCTGTGGGCTGCGCCTTCGATGTCGAAGAAGTGTGACCAGGCAACGATCCAATGCTGCTGGAGAGGCGTGCGGCCCGGCGCGCGGAAGGAGCTGTTGCGCATGATTTCCGGAAGGTTGTGCGCCTTGCCATTGTTGAAGGCGTATTCGGAGCGGACCATCGAATGGCCGATCCGGAACGCGGCATTCAGGAAGTCCGGCGTCAGGACGCTGCCCTTTGGCGGCGAAAGGATGAACCGCCCCGGATCGTCGGAGCCTTCATAGTGCTCCCGGACGAACGGATCGATGAGACGCGCCAACAAATCGTCCTGGACGATCCTGCGATATACGAAACTGAGCGCAGCCTTCGCGGTTGCGAAATTGTTGGCGCTGTCGAGCGGGTCGGAGGGCTTCTCACTCCACTCGATCAGATCAAGAATGGTGTTGTGGGCCAGTTGGAACAGCGCGGTGAGCTGGGAGATGATCGCGTGATCATCATTCCGCTCATCGGCGATCAGCGGGCAGCCGTATTCGTGCCCGAACCGGACGTCCCGAATGCGCCCTATGTCGCGCCGCGGACACCGGCTCGTGTCTCTCGACCAGTCGTTGACTTCATGGCCGACGCCATCGAGCCGGAAGCGGGTCCGCGGCCAGTTGAGATGATTGACGCCCAGCTGGTCTGGCGCCCGTTCAAAGACCTGTGCGTTGAGTTCCGGATTGTCGCCATAGACGGTTTCCAGCGCCAGGGCTTCGGTCCTGAGGTTGCGGCGGTTTGCCGGATCCCGCAGCGACGGCGCCTGGTTGTCGGCGGCAAACAGGTCATGGCTGACGAGCTGACCGAGATAGGTGTATCCGGACGGCACGGTCGGGTTGTAGGGGCCTTCTTCCGGCGTCCAGGGGAAGTTTTCCTGCATCTTCCTGTTGAGAACGGAAAACAGCTCCCTGGTGCGCCGGATGTCGATATGCCCCGGATCGTCGAGCTTCTCGACGCCGACATAGATATCCGGATCTGTGACCGGGCCGCTCCCCTTGGTCCTGGTGCGGCTCTGCTGCTGACGGCAGGCGTGCTTTCGCAGGCTGTCGCTAATCATCGAACTGTGCATGTGACCCTCGCGCCATTAATCACCATGAGCGTCGGGCCACAGCGTGATTTCCGCGTTATTCCCGCTAAGCGGGTAACTCGTCCTGAACGGGTAACGGGGTCATTGTCGGAGCAATTTCCACCGGAGGGGCTTCAGCAGGCGGTCCCGGATTTCAGGCCGCATTCGCCTGCCAGTCCGCCCCTGTGGGCGCCGGCGCCGTTGATCGGCGTATCACGGCGTTCGGAGACGTCCGGAATGAAATGCGAGAAGACTGATCAGCTCGAATACACCTGCAGTCGATGCCTCTTGCGGACCCCCTTGCCACCGAGAGGTTGCGGCCGTGTTTGGCACAGACGCTTTCGCATTCATCCCATCTGGGCGGCGCTGGACGGCGGATAGCCGAAGGTGCGCTGGAAGGCCGTGGCGAAGTTGGCGGCGCTGGAATAGCCGGCCAGGCGGGACGCGGCGGACACGCTCATGCTGCCTGAACGCAGGGCGTCGCGGGCGCTTTCCAGCCTCACCCGCCGGACATGGTTCATCACGCTTTCGCCAAAGCATTCGCGGAAGGCGCGCTGCAGCGTGCTGACGCTCATCCCGGTCTCGCGTGCGATCACGGCGAGGTTCAGCGGATCCTCCGGATGCGCGCGGATGAAATCCCTGGCGGCGTGGGCGCGGGCAATGTCCCGGGCCGCCATGCCGGAGACTGCGGTCTCCGCCCGAGCGGGAATGAATTGCGCCACGGCGTCGCGAAGGATCTGGATTCCCCGGATTTCGAGCTGCAGGCGATCTGCGACGTCCAGCTCCTGACCAGCGCAGGCCAGTATCTCCTCGGCGCTGGCGATGGCGGAAAGCGACGGAAGCCAGGGCCGGACCCCGAATGCGCCGGCGCTTGACAGCTCGGCCATGCCGAGGCTGGGGGTCGCCGAACCTGCATCGACCATGTCGCCGAACCAGTCCGGCGGCACCGAGACAATGACCTTGCGGACACGCCGGTGACGGCGGGACTGACGGCGCAAGGTGGCGGTTTCCGCATGCGACCAGACTGCGCCGCGTCCGCCTGCGGTCTCGCCAAATGAAAGAGGGCTGCCGGCAAGCTCAGCCTCGATCTCGCCTTCCAGAAGGATGGCGACTGCGACGGAGGGATCGAGTTCGATCCGGACCTCCAGATCGTCGTTCTCCACCGCGTCGGTGGCGTGAACCGTCAGACCGGAATGGAAGTGCCAGACCCCGACGCGGCCGTTCATCAGCGCATCCTCGGTCGCGCTTTCGTTGCGCAGAATCCTGAAGTTGCTGCCGGCGCACCGCATCCGCGCCGCAAGGTCGCCGGCGCTCAGTCCCGATCCGCCACGCAGCGCCGCAAGACCGCCTTCGACAGTCCGGTTCGTTTGATTTCCCAAATCGCAAAGCCCTTTCGTCAGATGGCAAAGCATGCATCTATTGCGAATGCTTCTCAATATCGTTCTTGTCTCGCCAGCTATGTGGCGGAGGGAATCAACGTGTTGAGAAGCAATCGAAAGGGCCGGTTCGTGTGGGCTGGCAGGCAGGGACTGACAGCGATCTGCGCGATCGTGGCCGCGACGGGCGTTGCATGGTCGCAGGAGCGCGCGAAGGATCAGGAGCCGACAGTGCTGCCGGAAATCGTGGTCGAGGGCGAAGCCGGCGTGGTGACCGAGGGTACGGGCAGCTACGCCACATCCCGGGCGACGGTCGGCTGGAAACAGCCGGTGGATATCAAGGAAGTGCCGCAGTCGGTCACCGTGATCACCCGGGAGCGGCTGGACGACGCCATGGCCAACACGATGGAGGAGGCGGCCTACACGATCCCGAATGTCGCCACCGCGACAGGCGACCTGTTCGGCGGATCGCTCTATTCGCGCGGTCATGAGGTCTTCACCTACAATGTCGACGGTACGCCGCGCCCGTTCCTCAGCCTGTTCGGGACGGCGCCGGATCTCGCCTTCTTCGATCGCATGGAGGTCCTGTCCGGACCTTCCGGCGTGTTCCAGGGATCGGGTGAGCCGGTTGGCACGATCAACCTGGTCCGCAAGCGCGCGCTGGACATCTCGCATCTCGAGACTTCGGCGCTCTACGGTACATTCAACCACTACCGCGGCGACGTCGACTTCACCGGGCCGATGACCCCGAACGGCGACCTGCGCGGCCGTTTTGTCGGTTTCGCCAAGACCGAGGACACCTTCGTCGACCTGGCCAGCGCCGAGCGCGCCGGCGCATATGGCACGCTGGAATACGACATCGGCGACTACACCATGATTTCGGTCGGCGCGATTCTGGAAGCGCAGTACGGCATCCGCTTCAGCGGGCTTCCGACCTTCGACAATGGCGAGTTGGTCAATGTGGATCGCAACACCTTCATCGGCGCGCCCTGGAACCTGTTCGGCAACAGCACGAACGAGTATTTCGCCGACCTGGAGCATGAGTTCGAATTCGGCGGCATCCTGAAGTTCAACAGCCGCTTCTACGAGCGCGATGTCGACGTCAAGAACGCGCTCGGCATTTCCGCCGTGGACCCTGCCACTGGCGACTTCGACATGTTCACCTTCATGCGGGACTATCAGGAGAAGAACTACTTCGCCGATCTGAACCTGACGACGCCGCTGAACATCTTCGGCCGCAGCGGCGAAGCCACCATTGGCGCGGACTATCGGCGCAACGTCCAGTTCACGAAGCAGAACTTCGATTTCGGCCTGGGCACGCAGAACATCTTCAACTTCGATCCCTTCGCCCTTGTCGAGCCGGTGACGGTGTTCCCGGGCGTCGGCCCCGGCTTCCGCTTCAACACCAAGGCCCGGGCCACGGAACTGGGCGGCTATGGTCAGGGGCGTCTGGAGGTCATCGACGGGCTGCGGGTGACGCTGGGCACCCGTTTCGCCCACTTCCAGAACCTGACCATTGATCAGGGCCGCAACCTGGTGCTGACCGATTCCGTCGAAAACCGGATCGTGCCCTTCGCGGGCCTGTCCTATGACCTGACAGAGCAGCTGTCCGCATTCACCAGCTATTCCGAGATATTCCAGCCGCAGACCGACCAGGACGCCAACGGCGCGACCCTGGAGCCGATCGTCGGGCGGCAGGTCGAGATGGGGCTGAAGGGGGGCTTCCTGAATGACCGGCTGCGCGCCAACGCCACTGTCTTCTGGATCCAGGACGAGAACCGCGCCGAGGCTGACCCGAACAATGTAGGCGCCTTCGTCGCGGCGGGCGAAGCGATCACGACCGGCTTCGAGATCCAGGTGCAGGGAGCGGTGACCGGGAACATCGACATCGCCGCCGGCTACAACTTCGTCGAGACCGAACTGCAGACGGACCCGACCCCGAAGCACAGCGCTGTCCTGTGGGGCAAGTACTCCTTCCATGACGGTCCGCTGGCCGGACTGCATCTGGGTGCAGGCGTTCGCGCGGTCGGCGCTTTCAAGAGCGTTGACGGCGCCGTTGCGATCCGGGCGCCGGGATATGCGGTGTTCGATGTTGGTGGCGGGTATCAGATCACCGATGGCGTCGAAGCCACGTTCATCGTCAAGAACGTCCTGGACAAGACCTATATCGACCGCGTCAACGAGGTCATCCGGGGCACCTTCTTCGGCGAACCGATCAACGCCCAGATCCGTCTGACCTCGAGGTTCTGACGATGAAGGTTCTGGTTTCACGACTCTTGATCCTGCTGTCGGTGATCGGCGCGCCCGGTCTGGCCGAGGCGCTGGAGGTCACCGACATCGCCGGACGCACTGTGGTTCTCGAAGGGCCGGCGCAGCGGGTGCTACTGGGGGAAGGGCGGTTTCTCGCGGCGCTGGGTGTCATCGGCATCGAAGAGCCGCTGGCGCGGGTCGCCGGCATGCTGAACGAATTCCGCCGATACGATCCGACCGGTTTCGCGCAGTATCGCAAGGCGTTTCCGGAGATCGATAACGTACCGAGTTTCGGCCACACATCGGCCGACAGCGCCAGCCTGGAGCAGGCGATCGCCCTGAAGCCGGATGCCGCCATCTTCAGCGTGTTCGGCCATGGACCGGACCAGCGATCGGCGCATATCGTGACAGCGCTGGAGGCCGCCGGCATTCCGGTGGTTTTTGTCGATTTCCGGCAGGAACCGCTCGGCAACACGGCGGCCAGTATCCGCGTGATCGGCAGGGTTCTGGGCGAAGAAGAGGGGGCGGAAACCTTCGCGGCCTTCCACGATGCCGAGGTGGTCCGGGTCACCAGCCGGCTGGCCACAGCCGGTGTGACAAGGCCGACCGTGCTGCTGGAGGGGCATGTCGGGCTGCGTCCGGCCTGCTGCTTCACCATGGCGAAGGGCACGCTGGCGGACCTGATTTCCGCAGCCGGCGGGGCCAACATTGCGGATGGCAAGCTGCCCGGGCCGGCCGGGCTGCTGAACCTCGAATACGTCATCGAGGCCGCACCCGACATCTATGTCGGCACCGCGGTGGGCGCGCCGGACGGCGCGATGGCCGGCGCTGGGCGGATCATTCTCGGGCCGACGGTTGGCGAACAGATGGCGCGTGAGTCGCTTCGGAAGTCGCTGATGCGGGTCGGCATCGAGAGCCTGCCTGCGGTGACCACCGGCCGTGCCTATGGCATCTGGCACCACTTCTACAATTCGCCGCTCAATGTCTATGCCCTGCAGAAATTCGCCACGTGGTTCCACCCAGATCTGTTCGCGGATCTGGACCCGGAGGCGACGCTGGCCTGGATGCTGGCGCGGTTCGGGCCGGTGAACCTGCAGGGCGTCTACGCCGCCGGACTGGAGCCCTGATCCGTTGAGCCAGGGTGTCGGCATCGGCGAAGCCGTCTCCGTGCAGGCCGCCTACCAGCGGATTGCGCGGCGCAGGCTTGTTCTGGTCGGTCTGCTGCTTGTCGCCACCCTGGCCTCGGCGATGGTCAATGTCGCCACGGGACCTTCCGGACTGCATCTGCTGGCGTCGGTTCAAGGCCTGCTTGATCCCGGGACGCTGTCGTCGGGAGAGAGCGTGATCCTATGGTCGGTGCGCCTGCCGAATGCGGCCATGGCGCTGGCCGTCGGCGCCTGTCTCGGCCTCGCCGGCGCGGAGACGCAGACAGTTCTCAACAACCCGCTCGCCAGCCCCTACACGCTCGGCATCTCCTGGGCTGCGACCCTGGGCGCAGTGCTCGCGATCATCGGCGGTCCGGGGGTGATCGGTCTGTCCGCGGATATCGAACTGCCGGTCTTCGCCTTCGCCTTCGCGCTCGTCGCCGGGCTCGGCATCCTGCTGCTCGGACAGATGTTCGGCTCGGGCAGCGAGACCATCATCCTGTTCGGAATCGCACTGGTGTTCCTCTGCACGGCGCTGGTGGCGCTGCTTCAGTTCGTAGGCAATGCCGACGAGGTGCAGCAGACGGTTCTGTGGTCGATGGGATCGCTGGCCAGAGGAACGCTGCAACAGGCCCTGATCATCTTCGCCGTCTTCGCGGTCACCGCACCCTTCGCTCTGCGCGCGGCCTGGTCGCTGACCCTGCTCCGCGGCGGCGAGGATCAGGCCGAGAGCCTTGGTCTGTCGCTGCAGCGGATGCGCGTGATCTCGCTGTTCCGCGCCAGCCTGCTGACAGCAGCAGCGACGGCCTTCGCCGGGCCGATCGGATTCATCGGGCTGGTCGGCCCTCACATTGCCCGGCTGCTGCTGGGGGAGGATCATCAGTATTTCCTGCCCGGGTCGGCGCTGGTCGGTGCGCTGCTGCTCTCGCTGGCGTCGATTGCGGCGAAGGCGGTCTTTCCCGGCGTTCTGGTGCCGGTCGGGCTGGTCACGGCGCTGCTGGGCCTGCCCGTCTTCGTCGCGCTGGTCATCGCGCAGAGGCGGGGCGGATGAGTATCCGCTTCACGATGAACGGCCTCTCGGCCGGCTACGGGCGGATCCGGGTGTTGCGCGACCTGGAACATCCGGGTGTCGCCGCCGGCCGCATGGTCGGGCTGCTGGGATCGAACGCCGCCGGCAAGTCGACACTGCTGAAGGTTCTGGCCGGACTGCGGCCCGCAACCGGCGAAGCCTGCTTCGATGGCGAGAACCTGTGCAGCATGCCCCGTGGCCGACGGCTCGGCATCGCCGGCTACCTGCCGCAGACCCCGCCGCAGTCCTCGCGGCTGCTGGCCTGGGAGGTGGCGATCGCGGCGTTCCGCGCTGCTGCGCCGTCAACGCCGCGTCACCAGGTCGAGGCGCGCATCCAGGAGATGTTCAGCCGCTTCGAGCTGGACGCGCATGCGATGCAGCCCGTGAGCACCCTGTCGGGCGGCAAGCGGCAACTGCTCGGCCTCGCTCTGGTGCTGGCGCGGCGGACGCCGCTGATGCTGCTGGACGAGCCGACAAGCGCCCTCGACCTGCGCTGGCAGATGCAGGCGCTGGCGGCGGTCCGGTCGTCTGTCCGCCGACATGGTTCGGTGGCGGTTCTGGCCCTGCACGACATCAATCAGGCGGTCCAGTTCTGCGACGAGTTCATGGTGCTGGGGGAAGGGCGCGTCCTGGCTGCCGGTCCGGTGGACAGCATCGTGACGCCTGACCTGCTGTGGCGGGCCTATGGGGTCAGGGGACGGATCGAGAAGACGTCGACCGGTCGCACGGTGGTGCTGATCGACAATGACGAGGAAACACCGGCTGCCTAGGGGGAACAGACATGCCATCCAGCCACGCCACCATCCGGACCGAGAAGGCCGGGCGCTATCTCTTGCAGCTCTGCAAGCACTTCGCCCACAAGGTGCCGGTGGACCGGGACGAACTGACCGCGCTTGTCCGCTTCGATCCCGGCGAGTGCCGTCTGGAGGCCGACGATGCGGAGCTGCGCATCCATTGCCAGGCGGCGCAGGAGCAGAAGCTGGAGATCGTGCAGTACATTGTCGAGGACCATGTCGTGCGCTTCGGCTGGCGGGAGGAACTCAGCGTCGACTGGATCGCCGGCAACCCCTGACCTGAGGGGGATCGCAGCCGTCGGCAGGCCGGGGCGTCAGCCTGGCTCCGCAGGCGAGTTGCCGAACCGGACTTCCAAGTCCTGGCTCAACTGTCTGGCGAACAGGGCGGAGGCGATGGGCAGGGTGCGGCCGCGGACCTGGCCCAGCAGAAGGTGGCCGACCGGAACGTCACGCTCCGACAGCGGACGGAAAGCCAGCCCCCTGTCCGGCGAAGCGTCGAGTCCGATCGGGATCTGGAAGGCCACGGCATTTTCGTGCAGCACGTAGTGGCGCATGAAGTCGAAGGATTCGGCCTCCAGAATCGGCTCCAGCCGCCGCGAGCCGCGCCGCGCCGCCTGTTCCAGCAGGTGGCGGACGCCGAACTGGGGCGAGGGCAGGACCTGCGGCCAATCCAGGCATTCGCGCAGGCGGATCTCCGGCTTACCGGCCAACGGGTGATCGGCGGACATCACCACCTGGATCTGCTGCGGGATCGACGACAGCACCTCGAAATCCACCAGCACCATGGGTTCGAAGACCAGCGCGATATCGCTCGAGAAGGTGCTCAGATCCCGCTCCGCTGCGGCCCGGTCGCGTACCTTGACCTCGAAGGTGACGCCCGGATGGTCGTGCCGGTAAGCGGCGATCTGCGCCGGCAGGAAATAGGGCAGCAGCGCCTGGGAACAGGCAATGGTCACATGGCCGCGGCGCACCCCGGCGAGGTCCGCGACCTGGGACTGCACGCGCGCCAGGTCCGACATCTGCGAGCGGATGTGCTGGATCAGAAGTTCTCCTGCAGGGTTCAGCCGCACGCCACGCGGCAGCCGCTCGAATATCTCGTAGCCGAACTCGTCCTCGAAGCGGCGGATGCGGCGGTTCAGCGCCGAGGCAGTGATGTTGATGTCCTCGGCGGCCTTGCGGATCGATCCGGCCCGCATCACGGCCTCGATCAGGCGGAAAGTCTGCAGGTGGCGCATCCGGACCTCCGAGTGGTTCATTCAATGAACCGGTTATGTGAATTAATAGCAATAGAACGCAACGATCGAAGGTCATAGCCTTTTTTGCAGCGCAGCATACCGACCTGCAAATGGAGACCGGAAATGACCCTCTCACGACGTGAACTGCTCAAGATCGGAGGGGGCGGCGTGCTTGGCGCCGGAGTCCTCCCCTTCCTGAAGGTCCTGCCCGCCGAGGCGGCCGCGAACGACGTCATCGTCGCCGTCCACGGCCAGACCATCAACTCGCTGGACATTCACCGCACGGGCACCAACCGCCCCAGCTATCAGGTGGCGGTGAACTGCTATGACCGGCTGGTGTCCTTCGGCACCAAGACGACGCCGGATGGCGGCCTGTCCTATGACTATTCGAAGATCGAGGGCGAGCTGGCCGAGAGCTGGACGATCTCGGACGACGGGCTGACCATGACCTTCAAGCTGAAGCCGGACGCGGTCTTCCAGGATGGGTCGAAGGTGACCGCCGAGGACGTGAAATGGTCCTACGACCGCGCCGTGTCCGCCGGCGGCTTCCCGACCGTGCAGATGAAGGCCGGCGGTCTGGTGCGTCCCGACCAGTTCACCGCGATCGACGAGACCACTTTCGAGATCAAGCTGGACCGCGCATCGAAGCTGACGCTGCCGGATCTGGCCGTGCCGGTGCCCTACATCCTGAACTCGAAGCTCGCCAAGGCGAATGCCACTTCCGACGACCCCTGGGCGATGGAATATGTGCACAAGAACACCATCGGTTCCGGCGCCTACAAGGTTGTCCGCTGGGAGCCGGGCCAGCAGCTGGTCTACGAACGTAACGACGCCTGGACGGGCGGGCCGCTGCCCGGCATCAAGCGCCTGGTGCTGCGCGAGGTGCCGAGCCAGGCGACACGCCGTGCGCTGATCGCCCGCGGTGACGCACAGATGTCCTTCAACATTCCGAACAAGGACGCCAAGGAACTCAGCGGCGACGTGAAGGTCTACTCGACGCCGATCGAGAACTCGATCTATGTCGTCGGCATCAACCACAGCTTCGAGCCGTTCCAGGATCCCGATGTCCGCAAGGCGATGGCCTATCTGATCCCCTACGAGGAGATCTTCCAGGCGGCGGCCTATGGGCGCGGCAACCCGATGTGGGGCGCCGAAGGCGGTATCGAGGGTATCGACTGGCCGCAGAAGTCGCCCTACTACACCGACCTCGACAAGGCCCGCGAGCACCTGGAGAAGTCCGCCTTCGCCAGCGGTTTCGAGGTGCCGTTCTCGATCAGCCTGAGCCAGACCGATTGGATGGAGCCGACCGCGCTGCTGATCCAGGAGAACATGGCGAAGCTGGGCATCAAGTCGGAGATCGACAAGATCCCTGGCGCCAACTGGCGCACCGCCTCGCTGGTCGAAAAGCGCCTGCCGCTGCATCTCGAGGGCTTCGGCGGCTGGTTGAACTACCCCTGCTACTATTTCTTCTGGGCCTACAAGCACGGCCATCTGTTCAACTCGTCGAACTACAAGAACGACGAGATCGAGACGCTGGTCGACGAGACGCTGCACCTGCCCGTCGAGCACCCGGACTACGCGCCGAAGGTCAAGCGCATGTTCGAGATCGCCTTCGAGGATCTGCCGCGTATTCCGCTCTGGCAGCCGGCTCTCAACGTCGCGATGAACGGCGCCAAGGGCTACGAGTACTGGTTCCATCGCCAGCTCGACGCCCGCAAGCTGGCCAAGGGCTGAGCGTGTCGCCGCGTCTGAAATCGATCCTGTTGCGGATCGCCCAGGCCGTGCCCGTGGTGGTCGGAGTCGTCGTCATCGGCTTCGTTCTCACCCGGGCGCTGCCCGGCGACCCGGCGGTCTATTTCGCAGGCGCGGCGGCTGACGAAGCCTCCATCGCCGAAATCCGGACGACGCTCGGGTTGGACCGGCCCCTGCCCGTGCAGTTCCTGATCTATATCGGTGACCTGCTGAGCGGCGATTTCGGCAACTCGATCTCAACCGGACAACCGGTGCTGTCGGATCTGGCCAACCGGCTGCCGGCGTCGCTGGAACTGACGCTGGTGGCCCTGATGATGTCCTGCGGGATCGCCATCCCGCTGGGGGTCATGGCAGCGACGCATCCGGGATCGCTGATCGACCACGCCTGCCGCGTGCTGGTGACGGCGGGCGTCTCGCTGCCGACCTTCTTCACCGGCGTCGTGCTGATCTATGTCTTCTACTACCTGCTCGGGATCGCGCCATCGCCGCTGGGACGGCTGGACTTCATCTATCTGGAGCCTCCGCGCGTTACCGGCTTTTTCCTCATCGACTCGCTGCTGGCGGGGGATTTCGAGACGTTCTTCGCCGCGCTGAGGCAGTTGATCCTGCCCGCGGCGACGCTGGCCCTGTTCACTCTGGCGCCGATCGCGCGGATGACCCGGGCTTCGATGCTGGGGGCGCTGTCGGCGGATTTCGTGCGCACGGCGCGGGCGGCGGGTCTGACCGGGCGCACGGTCCGTTACACCTATGCCTTCCGGAACGCGCTGCTGCCGGTCGTGACGACGCTGGGCATGGTCTTCTCCTTCACGCTCGGCGCCAATGTGCTGGTCGAGAAGGTCTTCGCTTGGCCCGGAATCGGCTCCTACGCGGTCGAGGCGCTGGTGGTCTCCGACTATGCCGCGGTGCAGGGCTTCGTGCTGGCCATGGCCTTCCTGTTCGTGGCCCTGAACCTGATCATCGACCTGACCTACACTTTGATCGATCCGCGCATCGGGTTTGAAGGCTCATGAGCGCGGCGGCGGAAGCTTCGACCGGTTCGGGCGGGACCTTCGGACACATACTCTATGTGCTCCGCGGTAACCCGGTTACCGCGCTGTCCTTCGGCATGTTCGGCGTGCTGATCGCGGCGGCCGTCTTCGGCCCGGCGCTGGCGCCGTACGACCCGCTCGCGTCGGATGCGGCGAGCGCGCTGCAGCCGCCAAGCTGGGAACATTGGTTCGGCACCGACAATCTGGGCCGCGATGTCTTCAGCCGGGTTCTGGTGGCGACACGCCTCGATCTGCTGATCTCGGTCTCCGCCGTGGCGCTTTCGCTCATCGCGGGTTCGGTGCTGGGCGCAGCGGCGGGTTACTTCGGCGGCTGGCTGGATGCGGTGCTTAACCGGATCATGGACACGATCATGGCCTTCCCGCTGTTCGTGCTGGCGATGGGCATTGTCGCGGCGCTGGGCAACACGGTCGAGAACATCGTCTACGCCACCGCGGTCATCAACACGCCCTTCTACGCGCGCCTGGTCCGGGCAGAGGTCAATGTCCGCCGCGAAGCCGGCTTCGTGCACGCGGCCAAGCTCGCCGGCAATTCCGACTTGCGCGTCCTGGCCATGCACATCTTCCCCAACGCGCTGCCGCCGATGATGGTCCAGGTCTCGCTCAACCTCGGCTGGGCGATTTTGAACGCCGCGGGATTGAGCTTCATCGGTCTGGGCGTCCGTCCGCCCACCGCCGAGTGGGGAATCATGGTGGCCGAGGGCGCGAACTTCATTGTCTCCGGCGAATGGTGGCTGGCCGTCTTCCCCGGCGTCGCCCTCATGTTCGCCGTCTTCACCTTCAACCTGATGGGCGACGGTCTGCGCGACATCGTCGATCCGCGGCAGAGGACCTGAGCGATGCTGTCGATCAACGATCTCGCCGTTCGCTTCCAGACCCGCCGAGGCCCGGTCGACGCCTTGCGCGGGGTTGAACTGGAAGTTGGAACCGGGGAGACGCTTGGCGTCGTCGGCGAATCCGGTTCCGGCAAGTCGGTGACCGCCTATTCGATCCTTCGCCTGCTGGAGGCCGGCGGCAAGGTCGTTGGCGGCTCGGTCAACTATGCCGGCATGGACCTGACTTCGGCCACCGACCGCACGATGGGCGATGTCAGAGGACGGGAGATCTCGATGATCTTCCAGAACCCCCGCGCCGCGCTGAACCCGATCCGCAAGGTCGGCGACCAGATCGGCGACGTGCTGCGCCGTCACGCCCGCGCCACCCGGCACACAGCGCGGCAGGAGGCGATCAAGGCGCTGGAGGCGGTGCGTATCCGCGACGCGGAAGCGCGCGTCGACGCCTATCCGTTCGAGCTTTCCGGCGGCATGTGCCAGCGCGTCGTCATCGCCCTGGCGCTGGCCTGCGATCCGAAGCTGCTGATCATGGACGAGCCGACCACCGGCCTGGATATCACCACCCAGAAGGCGGTGATGGATCTGGTCGCCGAACTGATCCGCGACCGGGGCATGAGCGCCATCCTGATCACCCACGATCTGGGATTGGCGTCGGAATATTGCGACCGGATCATGGTGATGAAGGACGGGGAAGTAGTCGAACGCGGGACGCCCGAGGGCATATTCGCCGCGCCCGAGCACCCCTATACACGCCGGTTGATCGACGCCACGCCGCGCCTCGGCGCGCAGATCCGCGAACTGCTGCCGGTCGAGGCGCGCACGCCCGAACCGGCGCGCCGGATCAGTGGCGACAACCTTCTGGAAGTCCGCAATCTGGTGAAGACCTTCGCAGGCAAGTCCGGGCCCGTGCATGCGGTGCGCGACGTCTCCTTCAGCCTGAAGCGTGGCGAGACCCTCGGGCTGGTCGGCGAGTCCGGCTGCGGCAAGTCGACGACATCGTCGATGATCGTGCGCCTGCTCGACCCGACCAGCGGCCAGATCATCTTCAACGGCGAGGATCTGGCGGAATCGCCGGCCCGCAACTTCGCCCGCGACCCGCGCCGGGCGAAGATCCAGATGGTCTTCCAGGACGCCACCGACAGCCTCAATCCCCGGCACACTTCGCGCCAGTCCATCGCCGAGCCGCTGAAGCGGCTGGGCGGCGGCGTTCCGTCCGGCCGGGTGGAGGAACTGGCCGATCTTGTCGGTCTGCCCCTGCCGCTGCTCGACCGCTTCCCGCATCAGCTCTCCGGTGGACAGAAGGCGCGTGTCGGCATCGCCCGGGCGATCGCGGTTGATCCGGATCTGCTGATCCTGGACGAACCGACGGCGGCGCTGGACGTCTCGATCCAGGCCGTGGTTCTCAATCTGCTGATCGATCTGCAGGCCCGGCTGGGCATGAGCTACCTGTTCGTCAGCCACGACCTGAACGTCGTCCGGCTGCTCTGCGACGACGTGATCGTCATGCAGGCCGGCCAGATCGTCGAGCAGGGCACGGCGGAGCAGGTCATGCGCAGCCCGGCCACCGACTACACCCGAACGCTGATTGCCGCCGCGCCGCAGCCTCCCGAGGCCCGGCGTCAAGAAAAAGGGGCCGCCTGAACGGCCCTGCGAGGAGAAACGATGCGAGACCTGCCCTTCACCCTTCCCGCCCTCAGATCGGCCTATGAGAACGGCGCGGACCCTGCCGATGTCGTCGAGGAGGTCTACCGCCGGATTGCTGCGGTCAACGATCCGGGCATCTTCATCGACCTGTTCGACAAGGCGGAAGTGCTGGGCGGGCTCAATGATCTGGGGCCAAGGGGCGGGGACAAGCCGCTCTGGGGCATTCCCTTCGCGATCAAGGACAATATCGACGCCGCCGGACGCGAAACCACGGCCGCCTGTCCCGCCTATGCCTATGCCGCCGGGGAGGACGCTTTCGTCGTGGCACGCCTGAAGGCTGCTGGCGCCATCCTGGTCGGCAAGACCAACCTGGACCAGTTCGCAACCGGTCTGGTCGGCGTCCGCACCCCCTATGTTGCGCCGAAGAACGCCGTCGATCCCGAGATCGTGCCAGGCGGTTCGTCCAGCGGCTCGGCCGTCGCGGTGGGGCACGGGCTGGTCTGTTTCTCGCTCGGAACCGACACGGCCGGCTCTGGCCGGGTGCCGGCGGCGCTCAACAACATTGTCGGGATCAAGCCGACGCTCGGCGCGTTGTCAGCCCGCGGGGTGGTGCCCGCCTGCCGGACCCTGGACACGATCTCCATCTTCGCCATGAGCGTCGAGGACGCGCACGAAATCCTCTCGATCAGCGCAGCGCCGGATTCCGGCGACGCCTATTCCCGCAGGGTCCCGGTCTCGCCGCTTTCGCCCCTGCCGCCGGTCTTCCGTGTCGGCGTGCCGGATGCGGTGAGCGCGCAGTTCTTCGGTGACGAGGTGCAGGCTGCATCCTTCGAGGCCGACCTGGAACGGCTGCGCGACTTCGGCGCGGAGATCGTCCCGATCGATTTCACGCCATTCTATGACGTCGCCTCGATGCTCTACCAGGGCGCCTGGGTGGCGGAGCGCTACACGGTCGTCGAGCAGTTGATGAAGGAACGGCCGGACACGATCCATCCGGTGACGAAGCAGGTCATCAAGGTTGCCGAAGGCCAGACGGCGGCGGACGCGTTCCGCGGCATCTATCGTCTGAAGGAGCTTCGCGCGGTGGCGGATCCGCTGGTCGGCAGCGTCGATCTGCTCTGCGTGCCCACCATCCCCACCTTCTACACCGTCTCGGATCTTCACTATGACCCGCTCGAGCCGAACTCGAACCTCGGCACCTACACCAATTTCGTGAACCTGATGGACCTCTGCGGGATCGCCGTACCGACCGCCCCCCGGGCCGACGGACGTCCGGGCAGCGTCACGCTGCTGGCTCAGGCGGGCAGGGACGGATGGCTGGCTTCGGTCGCCGTAGCCATCGAGCGTCCCGGTGAGATCGGGTCCACCGGTTTCGATTGGACGCCGCCGGTACTGGCCGATGCCGCGCCCGAGGCCGGAGAAATGGCGATCGCCGTCTGCGGCGCACACATGTCCGGCCTCCCCCTGAATCATCAGCTGACATCGCGGAACGGACGCTTCCTGCGCGCCACGACGACAGGAGCGGGCTACCGGCTCTATGCCCTGAATGGCGGTCCGCCGGCGCGGCCGGGCATGGTCCGCGACCGGGCTGGCGGCGGCTCTGTGCCGGTCGAGGTCTGGGCACTGCCTCTCACCGAAGTCGGGGGCTTCCTGGCCGGCATTCCCTCACCGCTCGGACTGGGCAGCGTCGTGCTTGCCGACGGATCGAGCGTGACCGGGTTTCTCTGCGAGACCGCAGGTCTGGAAGGGGCGCAGGAGCTTGATCCGGACGCCGGCTGGCGCGGCTTCATCGCCTCGTCGGTCGCCGCTTCACCGGTGCAATGAATGAACACAACCGTGGAATTAATAGCAACCGACAGCACCGCTCGCGCCAGTTAGAGTTTTTTGCATCGCACAACGGGCTGTCCACTCAGAACCAGCCAAGGAGACTCTCATGACCCAGAAGAACCTTTCCCGCCGCAGTCTGCTCAAGGCCGGCGTCGCCGCCGGTGCGCTCGCTGCAGCAGGCGCCTCGCCCTTCGGATCGGCCCATGCGGCCGACCTGACTGTCGGTTTCATCTATGTCGGTCCGAAGGATGACTACGGCTACAACCAGGCCCATGCCGAGGGCGCCGCGGCCGTCAAGGCGATGGACGGGGTCACCGTGGTCGAGGAAGAAAACGTCGCCGAGACCGTGGCTGTCCAGAAGTCCATGGAATCCATGATCAACTTCGACGGCGCCTCGCTGATGTTCCCGACATCCTTCGGCTATTTCGATCCGCACATCCTCGCCGTTGCGCCGAAATACACGGATGTCCGCTTCCAGCATTGCGGCGGTCTCTGGTCGGCCGACAAGCATCCGAAGACCGTCGGTTCCTATTTCGGCTATATCGGTCTGGGCCAGTACCTGAACGGCATTGCCGCCGGTCATGCGTCCAAGTCGAAGAAGATCGGCTTCGTCGCGGCCAAGCCGATCCCGCAGGTGCTGATGAACATCAACGCCTTCCTGTTGGGCGCGCGCGCCGTCGATCCGACCATCACCTGCCAGGTCATCTTCACCGGCGAGTGGTCGCTGGCGGTGAAGGAGGCCGAGGCCACCAACGCGCTGGCCGATCAGGGCTGCGACGTTATCACCTGTCATGTGGATGGCCCGAAGGTCGTGGTCGAGACCGCCGCCGGACGCGGCGCCTATGTCTGCGGCTATCACGCCAACCAGAGCGAGCTCGCGCCCGAGAAGTACCTGACCGGCGCGGAATGGAACTGGGCCAATGTCTATACCGGCATGGTCAAGACGGCGATGAGCGGCGGCACGATCGACAATTTCGTCCGCGGCGGCCTGTCCGACGAGTTCATCAAGATGAGCCCGCTCGGCCCGGCCGTCTCCGACGCCGCTCGCAATCAGTTTGAGGCGGTGAAGGCGGAAATGATGAAGGGCGGGTTCCCCATCATCAAGGGGCCGATCGCCGACAATACCGGCAAGACGATCGCCCCGGCGGGCAAGGCCTTCGCCGAGGATGACATCGCGCTCGAAAGCATGGACTACCTGGTCGAGGGTGTGATCGGCGCGACCTCCTGACCCGATGAGCGCTGGCGATGCGACAGCAGTGATGGCGGCGCGGTCCCGATCGCTCGCCGCCATCGCGCCCAGGCTGGAGCCTCTGATCATACCGGTCGGGGCTCTGCTGGGCGGGCTGTTGGCCTTCTCCATCTTCCTGATGGTGCTGGGCAAGTCGCCGGTCGACTTCTTCAGCCTGGTTTACAAGGCCGGGTTCGGCACCTCATTCTCCTGGCAGAACACGCTCTCGAGGGTCGCACCGCTGCTGCTGACTGCGCTCTGTGTGGCGCTGCCGGCGCGGTTGGGACTGGTGGTGATCGGCGGCGAGGGGGCCGTCGTGCTCGGTGGCCTGGCCGCCGCCGTGACCGGCAACGCCCTCGCGGGTGTTGCCGGCGCCGTCGGCCTGCCGCTGATGATGCTGGCGGCCATGCTGACCGGCGGCGTCTGGATCGGTGCGGTGGGCGCGCTGCGCTACAGGCGCGGGGTCAACGAGACGATCTCCTCGCTGCTGATGGCCTATATCGGCGTTGCCCTGCTGAACCATCTGGTCGAAGTGACGTTCCGCGACCCGGCCAGCCTGAACAAGCCATCGACGGCGCCGCTGGACGAAGCCCTTCGGGTCGGATCGCTGCCCGGCATGGACGTCCACTGGGGTTTCGGGGCCGGGATCATCGCCTGCATCATTGCCTGGGTGCTGATCGAGCGGACGACCTGGGGCTTTGCGGCCCGCATCGCCGGCGGCAACATCCGGGCGGCGCAGATCCAGGGCCTGCCTGTCGGCTGGCTCATCATCGGTTTCACGGCGCTGGGTGGCGCGTGCGCTGGCCTGGCCGGGTTCTTCGAGGTGTCGGCCGTGCATGGTTCGGCCAATGCGTCGCTGGTCAGCGGCTATGGCTATACCGGCATCCTGATCGCCTTCCTGGCGCGACATAACCCGCTGGCCATCATTCCCGTCGCCATCCTGCTCAGCGGCTTCGAGGCCTCCTCGGGCCTGATCCAGCGGCGCATGGACCTGCCGGACGCCACAATCCTGGTGCTGGAGGGCTTTGTCTTCGTCGCCATCCTGGTCGCCGAGACGCTTTACGGGCGGTTCTCGATCTTCCAACCGAAAGCGGAGGCGTCGGCATGAGCGAAAGCGATCTCGGTCTCTGGGCGGTGCCGCTGGCCATGCTGGGCGGTGCGATCCGCGTCTCCACGCCGTTTCTCTTCGTCTCGCTGGGTGAATGCCTGACCGAGCGGTCGGGGCGTATCAATCTCGGTCTTGAAGGCACGCTGGTTTTCGGCGCCATGGCCGGTTACGCGGTCGCCTACGAAAGCGGGTCGGCCTGGGTGGGCGTTCTCGCAGCCGCCGGTTCGGGCGTCTTGTTCGGCCTGTTCCATGGCTGGGTCTGCAAGCTGCCAAGGGTCAACGACATCGCCATCGGCATCGCCCTGATGCTTCTGGGCATGGGCCTCGCCTTCTTCTTCGGCAAACCCTATGTGCAGCCACAGGCGCCGGATCTTCCCGCCATCTCCTTCGGCTGGTGGTCCGACATCCCGCAGGTGAAGGCGGCGCTGCAGGTCAACGCCCTGTTCCTGATCGGCATCGTGCTGACCATCGCCATGTGGTGGATGTTCAAGTTCACACGCATCGGGCTGATCGTGCGTGCCGTCGGCGACAGTTCCGACGCCGCCCGGTCCATGGGCCTGAACCCCAATGTCGTCCGTCTGCTGGCGACCGGGGCGGGCGGCGCGCTGGCCGGCGTGGCCGGAGCCTACCTGTCGCTCTACTACCCCGGAAGCTGGAACGAGGGACTGTCGTCGGGCCAGGGCCTGATGGCCGTGGCGCTGGTGATCTTCGCCCGCTGGTCTCCGGTGAACTGTTTCTGGGCGGCGCTGCTGTTCGGCGGCGCGGGCGCGCTGGGCCCCGCACTGCAGTCGGTCGGCGTCAGCTCCGGCTACTACCTCTTCTACGCCGCGCCCTACGTGCTCACCCTCGGCCTGCTGATCGCGACCTCGTCGCCGAACCGGGCCCTGGAAAGCGCGCCGCGCGAACTGAGCATCACCAAATAGGAGCGGACAGATGAGCGGACTTGGCGGTCTGAACAAGTCGGAGAACGGCGTCGTGCTGGGCATGGTCCAGTTGCAATTGCCTGTGGTGGAGACGCCCGCGGACCTGGCGGCGCAGACGCAGCGGATCGTCGACATGGTCGGCAAGGCGCGGCGGAACTCGGACACGATGGATCTGGTCGTGTTCCCGGAATACGCCCTGCACGGTCTCAGCATGGACACCAATCCGGAGATCATGTGCCGCCTCGACGGCCCCGAAGTCGCGGCGTTCAAGCAGGCCTGCATCGACAATGCGATCTGGGGCTGCTTCTCGATCATGGAACTGAACCCGGGTGGCATGCCCTACAATTCCGGCCTCATCATCGACGATCAGGGTGAGCTTCGGCTCTACTACCGCAAGCTTCATCCCTGGGTGCCGGTCGAGCCGTGGGAGCCAGGCGATCTTGGCATCCCTGTGATCGAGGGGCCGCGCGGCGTGAAACTCGCGCTGATCATCTGCCACGACGGCATGTTCCCCGAGATGGCCCGCGAATGCGCCTACAAGGGCGCCGAGGTAATGATCCGGACCGCTGGCTACACCGCGCCGATTCGCGAGTCCTGGCGCTTCACCAACCAGGCCAATGCCTTCTGCAATCTGATGGTCACGGCCAATGTCTGCATGTGCGGCTCCGACGGCACCTTCGACAGCATGGGCGAGGGGATGATCGTCAATTTCGACGGCACGGTGCTGGCGCATGGAACCTCCGGCCGGCCCGACGAGATCATCACCGCCGAGGTGCGGCCCGATCTGGTGCGCGAGGCCCGGACCGGCTGGGGCGTCGAGAACAACATCTACCAGTTTGGCCATCGCGGCTATGTCGCGGTGAAGGGTGGCGCGCAGGACTGCCCCTATACCTACATGACCGATCTCGCCGCAGGCCGGTATCGCCTGCCCTGGGAAGACGAGGTGAAGGTCACGGACGGCACTTCCTGCGGCTTCGATGCCCCGACACGTTCCTATCAGCCCAAGCTTGAGGCCGCCGAATGAGCACCATCGAAGCCGATCCCTACGCCTGGCCCTACAATGGCGATCTCAGGCCGGAAAACACGACGCTGATTGTCATAGACATGCAGACCGACTTCTGCGGCGAGGGCGGCTATGTCGACAAGATGGGATATGACCTGTCTCTGACGCGGGCGCCCATCGAGCCGATCAAGAGGGTTATGGGGGCGATGCGGGACAAGGGCTTCCACATAATGCACACCCGGGAAGGGCATCGGCCGGACCTGTCAGACCTGCCCGCCAACAAGCGCTGGCGTTCCCGGCAGATCGGCGCGGGCATCGGCGATCCCGGTCCCTGCGGCAAGATCCTGGTTCGTGGCGAGCCGGGCTGGGAGATCATCGACGAACTCGCGCCATTGCCCGGAGAGATCATCATCGACAAGCCCGGCAAGGGCAGCTTCTGCGCCACTGATCTGGAACTGCTGCTGCGCACGAAGGGCATCGAGAATATCGTGCTGACCGGCATCACCACCGATGTCTGCGTCCACACCACCATGCGCGAGGCCAATGATCGCGGGTTCGAGTGCCTGTTGCTGGAGGACTGCTGCGGGGCGACGGACCGGGGCAATCATGATGCCGCGGTAAAGATGGTGAAGATGCAGGGCGGAGTCTTCGGTTCGGTCTCGAACAGCGAAACCTTCGTCAGCCAGTTGCCGTGAGCGGGGCCGCGACCAGCACCGGAGGCGCGATCGGCGTCGAGACCGTCGGCCTGACCATGCGGTTCGGCAATTTCACTGCGCTGGATGACGTTTCGATCAAGGTCCGCGCCGGGTCGTTCCACGCGTTGCTCGGTGAGAACGGTGCCGGCAAGTCGACCCTGGTGAAATGCATGATGGGCTTCTATCAGGCGACGGATGGCGCCGTGATGGTATCCGACCGTGAGGTTGACGTGCCGGACCCGAAGGCCGCGCATGCGCTCGGGCTGGGCATGGTCTACCAGCATTTCACCCTGGTGCCGGCGCTGACCGCCGCCGAGAATCTGGTGATCAGCCGCGACGACACGCCGACGGTGATCGACTGGGGCAAGGAGCGGGCGGCGCTGCAGGCCTTCATGGACCGCATGCCGTTCTCCGTCCCGCTGGATCAGCCCGTCAGCAGGCTCGCGGCTGGCGAGAAGCAGAAGCTGGAGATTCTGAAACAGCTCTATCTGGGCCGGAAGTTCCTCATTCTGGACGAACCCACCTCGGTGCTGACGCCGCAGGAAGCAGACGAGGTGCTGGGTCATGTCCGGCAACTGACCGAGGCCGGTGCGCTTTCGGTGCTGATGATCAGCCACAAGTTTCGCGAGGTGACAGCCTTTGCCGATGACGTGAGCGTCCTGCGGCGTGGCAGGTATGTCGGCGGCGGCAAGGTGAGCGACCTGAGCCACGACGACATGGCCACAATGATGGTCGGCGGGCAGCCGCCCCGGCGAGAGACCGAGCGCGCCGGCAGCCGCGGTGAGGCGGTGCTGAAGATGCAGGGCGTGCATGCGCTGGACCGGTCCGGGCTGGCCCCGATCGAGATCGATGACCTGACCGTGCATGGCGGCGAGATCGTCGGCATCGCCGGGGTCTCCGGCAACGGCCAGATGGAGCTGATGGAGATTCTCGCCGGGCAGCGGCCGGTCTCCCGGGGCGAGATTCAGGTGTCGGGCGAAGGCTTCCACGCCACCCGCGAGGAGGCGCACCGCCACCGCATCCGCTTCCTGCCCGAGGAGCCGCTGCGCAACGCCTGCGCCCCGCGCATGAGCGTGACCGAGAACCTGGCCTTCCGGACCTTCGACCTGAACGGAGCCGGCCGGCGATTCTGGCTCGACCGGAAGGGCATGAAGGGCCGGGCGCGCGACCTGATCGACGGGTTCCAGGTGAAGACCGCTTCCGCAGACAGTCCGATCCAGACGCTTTCCGGCGGCAATGTGCAGCGCGCCGTGCTTGCACGGGAACTGACCGGCGAGGTGAACCTGCTGCTGGTCTCCAATCCCTGTTTCGGGCTCGACTTCTCGGCCGTTGCGGCGATCCGCTCCCGCATTGTCGCCGCGCGGAACGCCGGTGCGGCAGTGCTGCTGCTGAGCGAGGATCTGGACGAGATACTGGAGCTGTCGGACCGGGTGCTGGTCATGTCCGAAGGCCGCATCGTCTACGAGACACAGGCAGCGGAGGCCGATATCGGCGTCATTGGCCAGCACATGGCGGGGCACGCCTGATGATCCGTCTTGATGCACGGCCCTTCGCCTACGAATTCGACCCGGCCCGGACCGCGCTGGTCGTGATCGACATGCAGCGGGACTTCGTCGAGCCCGGCGGTTTCGGCGCAGCGCTGGGCAATGATGTCGAGCCTGTCGCCGCGATCATTCCGACGGTCCGGAAGCTGCTGGACGGCGCGCGGGCGGCGGGGCTGACGATCGTGCACACGCGCGAGTGCCACCTGCCGGACCTGTCCGACTGCCCGCCGGCGAAACGGGAGCGCGGCGCGCCGTCGCTCAAGATCGGCGATCCGGGACCGATGGGCCGCATCCTCATCGCCGGGGAGCCGGGCGCCGAGATCGTCCCGGAGCTTGCTGCGCTGGACGGCGAGCACGTCATCGACAAGCCGGGCAAGGGCGCCTTCTACGCCACCCCTCTGGGCGACCTGCTGGCGGAGAAGGGGATCACGCATCTGATCTTCGCCGGTGTGACCACGGAGGTCTGCGTCCAGACGACGATGCGCGAGGCCAATGACCGGGGCTTCGAATGCCTGCTGGCCGAGGACGCGACCGAGAGCTACTTCCCCGCCTTCAAGCAGGCGACACTGGAGATGATCCGTGCACAGGGCGCGATTGTCGGCTGGACCGCGCCGACCGACGCGATCGTCGCGGCGCTGAGCATGGAGACTGCAGCATGACCGAGCCCTTTACCGTTCCCGATCTTCTCGCTGGTGGCTGGAAGAACCTCGACTTCCAGCCGTTCCGCGACGGTATCGAGATTGCGCATCTGCTGCAGGGCGAACCGGCACTGGCGGTGCTGCGCTATCAGCCCGGCGCAAAGGTGCCGCGCCACGCCCATGTCGGGGCCGAGACCGTGCTGGTGCTGGAAGGCAGCCAGACCGACGAACGCGGCACCTATGGGGCCGGAACCCTGGTGGTGAACACAGACGGCAGCGATCACGACGTCATCTCACACGACGGCTGCGTCGTGCTGGTGCAGTGGTCGAAGCCGATCAGGTTCGTCGAAGACTGAGACGGCCCGTTCGGCGAGACCGGCCTTCAGGTCTGTGTTTCGCCGATCCTTCGCGCTGCGTCCTGCAGGGTCGGCAGCAGTTCGCGGATCATCCGGCCATCGCTGAAGCGCGCGCTTTGTGTGCTGACGTTCAGTGCGGCGCAGACCGTGCCGTCATTGCGGAAGATCGGCACCGCCAGCGATTTCAGGCCTTCCTCCAGTTCCTGATCCACCAGCGCATAGCCCTTCTCCCTGACGGCGGCGAGGCGGAGACGCAGGTCGGCACGGTCGACGATGGAGAACCTTGTGCGGGCCTCCAGCCGGGCATTTGCGATGTAGTCGCGCAGACGCAGATCCGGCAGATGGGCAAGCAGGACCTGTCCCATCGAGGTGGCGTTGGCGGGCAGGCGGGTGCCGACGGTCAGGGCCACTGACATGATCCGGTGCGGCGCGGCGGAGCGAGCGACATAGACGATCTGCTCACCGTCGAGGACCGCAAGCGAACAGGATTCGTTCAGCCGGTCGGTCACCATCTCCAGGTGCGGGCGGGCGTGGTCCGCAAAACCGAGACTGTTGATGTAGGAAAAGCCCAGGTCGAGCACGCGCGGCGTCAGCGCGAAATGCTTGCCGTCCGTCTCGGCATATCCCAGCGACTGCAGGGTAAGCAGCAGCCGCCGCGCGGTGGCCCGGCTGTAACCGGTCCGGTTGGCGACATCGGTCAGCGTCAGCCGCCGGGCGTCGGCTCCGAAACACTCGATCACGCGTAGCCCGCGGGCGAAGGCTTCGACAATCTCACTACTCAACTCGTTCATTCAAACTCCGTCTTTTCCAATTTGTTCGCTCTCCGAACAAATTGATCGCAGAGCGAACAATGCGTTGACCGTTCGGAAAGCGCAAGCCTAACGTTTGGTCATCGAACAGGCGTTCGCGCGCCAGTTGCCAGATCGAAGACAAGGGCAAGGACGGGGGATCGAGATGTCTGAAGCTTCTGCCGCCACCGACGGCCGGTACACAACCGTGTTCGGGTCGCTGAACGACTACCGCAAGGGCGGGGTCGACATCATCAACGACAATCCGAAGAACTACGCGTTCTCGAATGTCTTCGAGGTGGCCGAAACCTCCGCCGCCTGGGAGCGGGTCGTGGTCGGCAAGAACCTGGAATATGTCATCGAGGCGGCACGGGCCGAGGGCACATCGCCCTGGTACACCTGCGCCCATGACGAGTTCGTGCTCTGCATGGACGGCGAGGTCGAGGTGCATCTGGTCAAGCCTTCCGAGCCCCTGCTGGCCGCATCCGCCGAAGGTGCGCATCTCGTCGAGGGCGAACCCGAGGGCCGGAAGATGGGCCGGCTGGTCCTGCGCCGCGGCCACCAGGGCCTGCTGCCGGCCAATTCCGTCTATCGCCTCGCGGCCGCCACAGTGTCCGTCGTGACCTTCCAGACCATTCTCGGCCCGGTGAGCGTCGAGAAGTGGGCTGAAATCTGCCAGACCTCCTGAGCCAACGGAGAACGACCAATGTCCGATGCAACCGCCATCAGCCGCGAGTTCGAAGTCCGTCCGGCGGACAATCTGAACGGCTACAAGTCCTTCACCGCGGGGTCTTTCAGCTTCACCCGCGACGAATATTTCGCCCATATCAGCTGGCCGAAGGGCCGCCACGTCATGGCCATCGACGCCTTCCTGCGCGCCCTGATGCGTGACGTGGCCTGGGGCTTCTTTTACGGGACCGTCAATTTCGACGGCGTCTTCGGCACCACTAACCTGTATGGCCAGGTGGACATGTTCGCCGGGCGCTACAACGACGCCTACCGCCAGGCCGGCACCGACTGGCAGGAGCGCTTCGAGTCCGAAGAGCTGATGGACATCTTCAAGCAGATGGTCAGCGACTGGACGGTCGAGGGATACGACCCCTTCGCCGCGCCGATGGAGACCGCGGTGCCCTGGGGCAAGAAGGTCGGCGCCAACGATCAGGCCGTGACCCGGCAGCGCGTGACCGCGCAGCGTATGGTCGGCCTTCCCGGCGACACCCCGGTCCGCACCGACGAGATCGGCTATCCGGTCAATCGCATGTTCGCCGATGTGGCTCAGGACCAGCCGACGGTCGAGGTCGAGCCGGGCTTCGAGGACGAGGTCGGCGCCTTCAATCTGTTCGGCTATCTGTCGCGCTCCGACGTGACCTGGAATCCGTCGGTCTGTTCGGTGGTCCGCGAGAGCCTCTATTGCCCGACCTCGGAGGAATTCATTCTGCCGGTCGAGCACGGCAATGACCGCGTCGAATGGTTCATGCAGCTCTCGGACGAGATCGTCTGGGACGTGAAGGACAAGGAAACCGGCAATCCGCGCGCCAAGGTGACCATGCGCGCCGGCGACGTCGCCGCCATGCCGGCCGATATCCGCCACCAGGGCTACTCGCCGAAGCGCTCCATGCTGCTGGTCTGGGAAAACGCCAGCCCGCGCATTCCGGAGATGATCGAGAGCGGCGAGGCGCCGGTGAACCCGGTCGACTTCTGAGCAGCCGACAGAGACAGCAGGACAGGCAGATGACCTACATGGACCGGTCCGTTCCGGCGGGCGTGCAGAACAGGCTGCTGATCGGCGGCGAGTGGGTGGACGCCGTCGACGGCGGCGAGATCGATGTCGTCGATCCCTTCGACGGCAAGGTGATCACCCGCATCGCCGAAGCCCGCGAGGCCGACGTCGACCGAGCCGTTGCGGCGGCGCAGGCGGCGGCGCCGGGCTGGGCCGCGATGGCGGCGCATGACCGGGGTCATCTGCTGATGAAGCTGGCCGACCGGATCGAGCAAGAGAAGGACTCCTTCGCCCGGCTGGAAGCGATGGATACGGGCCATCCGGTGCGCGACTGCTACAACCTGGATATCCCGCGGACGGTCCTCTGCTACCGCTATTTCGGTGGCATGGCGGACAAGTTCGAGGGTTCCGTCGTGCCCGTGGACGCCGGATTCCTGAACTATGTCGAACGGGAGCCGGTCGGCGTCGTCGGGCAGATCGTGCCCTGGAACTTCCCGCTGATGTTCACGAGCTGGAAGATGGCGCCGGCGCTGGCGGCGGGCAACGCGATCGTCATCAAGCCGTCCGAGATCACGCCGCTGTCGACCCTGAAGATCGGCGAACTGATGCTGGAGGTCGGTTTCCCGCCGGGCGTGGTCAATATCGTTCCGGGCTACGGCCAGCATGCGGGTCAGCGCATCGCCGAACACCCCGACATCGGCAAGGTCGCCTTCACCGGCTCGACCGCCACTGGCCGCCGCGTTGTCGAGGCCTCGGCGGGGAACCTGAAGAAGGTGCAGCTCGAGCTCGGCGGCAAGGGCCCCAATATCGTCTTCGAGGATGCCGACCTGATGCCCGCTATTGGCGGTTCGGCCTTCGCCATCTTCCACAATCAGGGTCAGGCCTGCATCGCCGGTTCGCGGCTGGTGCTGCACGAGAAGATCGCCGACCAGTTCCTGGAGAAGTTCGTCGGGCTGGCGAAGTCGATCCGGCTGGGCGATCCGCTCGATCCCGACACGGAGATGGGGCCGCTCACCTCGAAGGTGCATTACGAACGGGTGATGAGTTACCTGGACGTCTGCCGCAAGGAGGGGAACGAGATCCTGGCTGGCGGCAAGGCCCCTGACGCGCCGGAACTGGCCAATGGCTTCTTCGTCGAGCCGACCATCGTGCGCGCCAAGCAGGGCGACACCGTCACCTGCGAGGAAGTCTTCGGGCCCTTCGTCTCGGTCACGACTTTCAGCGATGACGAGGAGGCGCTGGCGATCGCCAATGCAACCGAGTACGGCCTCGGGTCGGGTCTCTGGACCAGTGACATCAGGCGGGCACACCAGATGGCGAAGAAGATCCGTGCCGGCATGGTCTGGATCAACTGCTACAAGCGGGTGCATCCGGGTTCGCCCTTCGGCGGCGTCGGCCAGTCCGGATATGGCCGCGAGATGGGCTTCGAGGCCATGCGCGAATACACCCACCCGAAGTCTGTCTGGGTGAATGTCGACGCCCAGATCCCGCCCTTCTACAAGCGCTGAGGCGAGCCGGTGCGGCCCTTCATCTATACCGCCAACCCGGCCCGCGTGGTTTTCGGGCACGGCACCCTGGATCAGCTCGGGGAAGAGATGGAAAGGCTGCAGATCCGCCGCGCGTTCGTGATCGGTACACCATCACGGAAGGATGCGGTGGCGGTGGCCACGGCGGCGCTGGGCGACCGGGTTGCTCATGTCTGGCCGAACCCGGCGATGCATGCGCCGGTCGAGGTCACGGCCGAGGCGCTGGAAGTTCTGAAGGGTTCAGGCGCCGATGGTCTGGTAGCGATCGGCGGCGGCTCGGCCATCGGCCTTTCCAAGGCGCTCTCCCTGCATACGGATCTGGACCAGATCGTTGTTCCGACGACCTATGCGGGCTCGGAAATGACCGCGGTTCTCGGCCAGACCGAAGATGGCGTGAAGACGACATCCGGGTCGCCGCGGTTCTTGCCGGAGACGGTGATCTATGACGTCGACCTGACCCTGGGACTGCCGGTGAAGCTGTCCGGCGTCAGCGGCATGAACGCCATCGCCCACGCGGTCGAGGCGCTTTACGCGGCGAACCGCAATCCGATCACCGAAATGATGGCCGAGGAAGCGATCCGCGCGATGGCGACCGCCCTGCCGGCGGTGGCCGCAGATCCGGCGGATCGCCAGGCGCGGTCCGATGCGCTCTATGGCGCCTGGGCCTGCAGTCTCGTGCTGGGCGTCTCCGCGATGGGGCTGCACCACAAGCTGGCTCATGTCATGGGCGGCACGTTCAATCTTTCTCACGCCGATACCCACACGATCCTCCTGCCCCACGCACTGGCCTTCAATGCGCCCGCAGTACAGCCGGCCATGGTGCGGATGGCGCGGGCGCTGGGCCGCACGGACGTGCCGCAGGCGCTGCGGGAAATCGCCGAGTCCTTCGGTGCGCCACGCGGCCTGACGGATATCGGCATGCCGGAGGAGGGGATCGACCGCGCGGTCGGGATCGTCTTCCGGAACCCTTACGACAACCCGAGGCCGCTGGCGGAAGAGCCGATCCGCGAGTTGATCCGGCGCGCCTGGGCGGGAGAACCACCGGCTGACATCTGACCCACAGGGAGGGCGAAACATGATCAGGAAGAACATCACCCGGCGCGGCTTTGTCGCCGGCAGTGCGGCGGCGGCAACCGTTCTCAGCTTCGGCGCACCGTCCATCGCGGCGGAACGCACCATCAAGCTGGGCTATGTCAGCCCGCAGACCGGACCGCTCGCCCCCTTCGGCGAGGCCGACCAGTTCGTGCTGGCCAGCGCCCGCGAGATCTTCAAGGACGGCCTGAAGATCGGTGGCAAGTCCCATCCGGTCGAGATCATCGTCAAGGACAGCCAGTCCAATCCCAACCGCGCGGCGGAAGTGGCGGCCGAGCTTATTCTGGGCGACGAGGTCGACATCATGCTGGTCGCCTCGACCCCGGAGACCACCAACCCGGTTTCGGACCAGTGCGAGCTGAACGAGGTGCCCTGCATCTCGACGGTCGCGCCGTGGCAGCCCTGGTTCTTCACCCGTGGCGGCAACCCCGCCGAAGGCTTCCAGTACACCTACCACTTCTTCTGGGGGCTGGAGGACATCATTGGCGTCTTCACCGAGATGTGGGACAGCGTTTCGACCAACAAGCAGGTCGGCGGCCTGTTCCCGAACGATGGCGACGGCAATGCCTGGGGCCATCCGGAAATCGGTTTCCCGCCCGTGCTGGCCAAGAAGGGCTATACCCTGACCGATCCGGGCCGGTACCAGAACCTGACGGATGACTTCTCGTCTTACATCTCCGCCTTCAAGGGCGCAGACTGCGAGATCATCACCGGCGTCGTCATTCCGCCGGATTTCACCACCTTCTGGACCCAGGCCAAGCAGCAGGGCTTTACGCCGAAGGTCGCTTCGGTCGGCAAGGCGCTGCTGTTCCCGGTCGCGGTGGAGGCGCTGGGGGACACCGGCAACAACCTGTCGTCCGAGGTCTGGTGGAGCCCGAACCATCCCTTCGCCTCGTCGCTCACCGGCGCGAGCGCTTCGGATGTGGCGAAGAGCTACACCGCCGGAACCGGCAAGCAGTGGACGCAGCCGCTGGGTTTCGCGCATGCGCTGTTCGAGGTTGCGGCCGACGTGCTGAAGCGCGCCGGCGGTCCGGGCGATGCGGCGACCATTGTCGATGCCGTGAAGGCGACGAAGCTGGATACGGTCGTCGGCACGGTCGACTGGTCGAAGGGCCCGGTCCCGAACGTCGCCAAGACCCCGCTGGTTGGCGGTCAGTGGCGGCTTGGCGGCGACTTCAAGTACGATCTGGTCATCACCTCCAATGGTCAGGCTCCGAATATCCCGGCCGGCGGCGAGCTGCAGCTCATCGCCTGACCGTCTGATCGCGAACACTTCGACCGAAATCCCTCCACCACCCTGGTGGTGGAGGGAACCGGAGTAACTGCTGCAATGTCCAACCCCTTGATCCGCATGGATGATGTCAGCAAGCGCTATGGCGCTCTGACGGTCACGGATCATCTGAGCTTCGAGCTTGGACCGGGGGAAGCGCTCGGCGTGCTCGGGCCGAACGGGGCGGGCAAGAGCACCATGTTCAACCTGATCACCGGCGATGTCCGTCCGAATTCGGGGCGCGTGTTCTATGACGGGCAGGAGATCACCAACCTCTCGCCCCACCGGCGCTGTCACATGGGGATCGGGCGCAGCTATCAGATCCCGCATCCCTTCGCGCAGATGACCGTGTTCGAGAACCTGCTGGTCGGCGGCGCGTTCGGCAAGGGCAGGGGCGAGCGGGAGGCCTATGACGACTGCGCCGAAATCCTGGAACGCACCGGCCTGCTTGCCAGGGCGAACAGTCTGGCGGGATCGTTATCGCTGCTGGAACGCAAGCGGCTGGAACTGGCCCGCGCGCTGTCGACGCAGCCGAAGGTGCTGCTGCTCGACGAGATCGCTGGCGGGCTGACCGAAGCGGAGTGCGAGGCTCTGGTCACCCTGATCCGGGAGATCCATCAGGGCGGGGTCTCGATCATCTGGATCGAACATGTGGTGCAGGCGCTGTTGCAGGTGGTGGAGCGTCTGATCGTGATCGATTTCGGCCGGCTGCTGGCCGAGGGCGCGCCGGACGCGGTCATGGCCGACCCGAAGGTGCGCGAGGTCTACATGGGCGTGGGCGCCGAATGAGCATGCTGCTGCAGACACGCGGTCTGGAAGCCCGCTATGGTGATTTCCAGGCGTTGTCCGGCGTCGATCTGGAGGTCGGCTCCGGCGAGACCATCGCCATCATCGGCGCGAACGGTGCGGGCAAGACGACGGCGATGCGTTCGATCACAGGAATGCTCTCTGTTGCTTCGGATCAGGTGATGCATGAAGGCGACGCCATCGGCGGCATGGAGCCCTTCGATATCGTCCGCCGCGGCATCGCCATGGTGCCGGAAGGACGTCAGATATTCCCGTCGCTGTCGGTCGAGGAAAACCTGCTGATCGGCGCCGAAGTTGGCCGGAAGGGGCGCTGGAAGCTGGACACGGTATACGGCCTGTTCCCTGCGCTGGCAGAGCGGCGCCGGCACGGCGGCACCGACCTGTCGGGCGGCCAGCAGCAGATGGTGGCCATCGGCCGGGCGCTGATGGCGAACCCGTCGCTGCTGCTCTGCGACGAGCTCAGCCTGGGCCTCGCGCCAATCGTCATCCGGGACATCTACGAGGCTTTGCCGGCCATCAAGGCCGAAGGCGCCAGCGTTATCGTGGTCGAACAGGACATCCGGCAGGCGCTGGCCGTCGCCGACCGGGTCTACTGCCTGCAGGAAGGCCGGGTTTCGCTTTCGGGGCGGCCCGCCGATCTGACGCAGGACCAGATCACCGCCGCCTATTTCGGGATGTAGCCGCGATGGACTGGATCAACGTGATCATACAGGGGGTGCTGCTGGGCGGACTGTTCGCGCTCTTCGCGGCTGGCCTGTCGCTGGTCTTCGGCGTCATGCGCCTGGTCAATCTGGCTCATGGGGACCTGATCATCCTGGCCGCCTTCATCGCGCTGGCTGTCGTCGATGTGCTGCCGGTGCATCCATTGCTCAGCCTGATCGCTGTCGTGCCCGTCATGGCGCTGTTCGGCTATGCGCTGCAGCGGGGGTTGCTCAACTTCACGCTGGGAGACGATATTCTGCCGCCGCTGCTCGTGACGTTCGGCCTGTCCATCCTGATCCAGAACATCCTGCTGGAGACCTTCTCGGCCGACACGCAGCGTCTACATTCCGGCGCGCTGGAAACAGCGAGCATCCAGATCAGCGAGCAGATCGCCATCGGCTGGTTTCCGTTGCTGGTCTTCGTGCTGGCGGTGCTGACCATCGCGGGACTGCAGTTCCTGTTCTATCGGACCTCGACGGGAAGAATCTTCCGGGCGACGTCCGACAACCAGTCCATCGTGCGGTTGATGGGCGTGGACAACCGTCATGTCTATGGCCTGGCCATGGGGCTGGCGCTGGCGGTCTGCGCCGTCGCCGGTGTGCTGATGGCGATGCGGACCAACTTCGATCCGACCGTGGGCCCGGCGCGCCTTCTGTTCGCCTTCGAGGCGGTGATCATCGGCGGGCTCGGCAATCTCTGGGGCACGCTGGCCGGCGGCATCATCCTGGGCGTGGCACAGGCCATCGGCGCCAAGATCCATCCGGGCGCGCAGATCCTTGCCGGTCACATCGCTTTCCTGGCGGTGCTGGTCTTCCGCCCGCAGGGTCTGTTCCCGCGGATCAGGGACTGAAGCCATGAGCGCATCCGGACACACCGTCGTCATGGCGACCCCGGCGAGCCGGATCTTCGGCCTCGCCGCTCTGGCAATTCTGATCGCACTGGTCGCCGGACCGTGGTGGCTTGGCCGAGCCGACATGCGGCTGATGGTGGAACTGTTCACCTATCTGGCCCTCGCGCAGATGTGGAATCTGCTGGCGGGTTACGCCGGGCTGGTCAGCGTCGGGCAGCAGGCGTTCCTGGGTCTGGGCGGCTATGTCATGTTCGCGACCGCCGCCTTTGCCGGCGTGCACCCGATGCTGGCGGTGCTGGTATCCGGGGTTGTCACGGCCATCGCCGCGGTGCCGACGGCGGCGATCGTGTTCCGCCTGAAGGGCGCATACTTCGCCATCGGCACATGGGTTGTGGCCGAGGTCTACATGCTCAGCTTCGCGCAGGTCAGCGCACTGGGCGGCGGATCGGGGATGAGCTTGCCGGCCAAGATCCTGCGCGAGCTGGGCGGCCGGTCGGAGCGTGAGTCCATCATCTACTGGACTGCGCTGGGACTGGCCGTGCTGGCCATCGCCATGGTCTACCTGTTGCTGCGGTCGAAACACGGTCTGGCCCTGACCGCGATCCGCGACAGCGAACCGGCGGCCGAGTCGCTGGGGGTGAACAACGACCGCACGAAGTATCTGGTCTACATCGCCGCCGCGGCGGTGACGGGGCTGGTCGGCGCGCTGATCTTCATGTCGAAGCTGAGGATATCGCCCGAGGCCGCCTTCAACGTCGTCGACTGGACGGCCTATGTGATCTTTATCGTCGTCATCGGCGGTGTCGGGCGTATCGAGGGGCCAATCGTCGGCACCATCGTTTTCTTCGCGCTGCGCTCGTTCCTGGCCGATCTGGGTTCGATCTATCTGATCATCCTTGGTGCCCTGGCGATTGTCGTCATGCTGCGCGCGCCTGGCGGTCTCTGGGGCCTGATCGCCGACCGTTTCGGCCTTGAACTCTTTCCCGTCAGGCGGAGACTCGTTCTGAAAGATGCAGGAGACAGATCATGAGCGGCTTCAACGAGGAAACAGCGACCGACATCGTCCTCTCGCGGCTGGAGAACTGCGAGAATCCGCGCCTGAAGCAGATCATGACCTCCGTGATCACCCATCTGCATGCCGTGGTCAGGGAGACCGAGCCGACGATGGAGGAATGGATGGCGGCGATCCAGTTCCTCACCGCCACCGGCCAGAAATGCGATGACAAGCGGCAGGAGTGGATCCTGCTGTCGGACACGCTGGGCGTCTCGATGCTGGTGGACACGATCAATCACCGGGCCAGCGATGGCGCGACGGAATCGACCGTGCTTGGCCCGTTCCACGTCGCCAATGCGCCGGAGAAGGCCAACGGCGAGGCGCTGACCGGCATCGAGGGCGACGTCTGTATCGTGGAGGGACGGGTATTGGACACGGACGGCAGCCCCGTTGCCGGCGCTAAGGTGGACACTTGGCAGTCGGATCCCGAAGGCTTCTACGATGTCCAGAAGCCGGGCGCGGAGGCCGACCTGCGCGGCGTCTTCCGCACGGACGATCAGGGCCGGTTCTGGTTCCGAACGGTGATGCCGCTCTACTACCCGGTGCCCACCGACGGCCCGGCGGGGCAGTTGCTCAAGGGGCTGGGCCGTCATGCCTATCGTCCGGCCCACATCCATTTCATGATCGATGCGCCGGGGCGGAAGCAGCTCGTCACGCACCTCTTCGACGAGGCCGATCCCTATCTGGAAAGCGATGTCGTCTTCGGCGTGAAGAACTCGCTGATCAAGCACTTCGATATGGTCGACGATGGTGGCCGGGCGTCCGAACTCGGCGTCGCCGCGCCGTTCCGCCATGTCGCCCATGATTTCGTGCTGCAGCGGGCCTGAGCCATGCCGTCGATGCTGAACGCACGCTGGGACACGTTCCCCAACGCGCCCGACCCGGGCCAGGAGATCTGCGGCGAGGGCGAGATCGAGGAGCGCCAGGCGAGGGAGTTCCGTTTCGGCGAGGGACGCGACGCCTTCGCCATGCTTGTCACGCGGCGGGACGGCGAACTGCATGGCTATGTCAACGCGTGCCCGCATTTCCAGTTACCGCTGAACGCACCGGCGCGGCCCGACCGGCTGATGACCATCGATGGCGAGCGTCTGAAATGCGCGCACCATCTGGCGCTGTTCTGCCCGCTGACGGGGCTGTGCGTCGACGGTCCGGCGAAGGGCGACAGCCTGATCCGCGTGCCGCTTGCCATCAAGAACGGCCGGGTCTCGATTGCCCGGCCCGAAACCGAGGAGTGATCCAATGAGCCAACCCTGCATCATCACAGTGGCGATCACAGGATCGGTGCCGCAGAAGGCGGACAATCCGGCTGTGCCGGTCACGGTCTCCGAACAGATCGAATCCGCGCACGAGGCCTTCGAGGCCGGGGCGACACTGGCGCACTGCCACGTCCGCATGGATGACGGCAAGCCGACGGCCGATCCGGAGAAATATGCAGCGCTGACCGAAGGTCTTCGCAAGCATTGCCCGGGCCTGATCGTGCAGCTCTCGACGGGCGGACGCTCGGGCGCGGGCCGGGAACGGGGCGGCATGCTGCCCATCCGCCCGGACATGGCCTCGCTGGCGGTCGGGTCGAACAACTTCCCCACCCGGGTCTATGAGAACAGTCCCGATCTGGTCGACTGGCTGGCTTCCGAGATGCTGACCCTCGGCATCAAGCCGGAGATCGAGGCATTCGACCTCAGCCACATCTTCCAGGCCGTGAAGATGCAGGCGGACGGACGGCTGAAAGGTCCGCTGCACGTGCAGTTCGTCATGGGCGTGAAGAACGCCATGCCCGTGGACAAGGGCGTGTTCGATTTCTACGTCGAGACCCTGAAACGGTTCGCCCCCGACGCGACCTGGACGGCAGCGGGCATCGGCCGGGACCAGATCACGCTGGTGGAGTGGGGCGCTGCCGCGGGCGGCCATGTCCGCACCGGGCTGGAGGACAATGTCCGGATCGACCGCCACACGCTGGCGCCTTCCAATGCCGCGCTGGTGAAGCTGGCCGCCGAAGTCTGCGAGAAGCATGAACGCCCCGTCGCGACCTGGCGTCAGGCCCGCGAGATGCTCGGATTGCCGCTGGCGGCATGAGCATTCCGGCGACGATGAACGCCATGGTGCTGATGCGTCATGGCGGCATGGATGCGCTGGAGTGGAAGACCGACTGGCCCACGCCGCGGCCGGAGGGCGATGAGGTCCTGATTCGCGTTGGCGCCTGCGGGCTCAACAACACCGACGTGAACACGCGCTCCGGCTGGTACTCCAAGGGCGTGACCGAGGCCACCTCCGGCGGGGGATACGACACTGCCGGTGAGGAAGATCCCTCGTGGGGCGGTGCCCCCATCTCCTTCCCGCGGATCCAGGGCGCGGATGCGGTCGGCGAGGTCGTGCAATGCGGTCCTGACGCGGATCGTGGACTGATCGGACGGCGGGTCATGGTCGACTGCTGGATGCGCGACTGGGACGAGCCGCTGAACATGGACCGGACGGGCTACTTCGGTTCCGAGAAGGATGGCGGCTTCGCCGAGTACACGGTGGTCAGCCAGAAGAACGTGAAGGCCGTCGAAAGCGATCTGAGCGATGCCGAACTGGCGACTTTCTCGTGCTCTTCCACGACCGCCGAGGGGATGCTGAACCGGGCCGGGGTGAAGCAGGGAGATACCGTGCTTGTCACGGGAGCCTCGGGTGGCGTCGGTTCGGCGCTGATCCAGCTTGCCAAACGGCGCGGCGCGGTGGTCGTCGCCATGGCCTCCGAATCCAAGCATGACGCCATTCGCGCCATTGGGCCGGATGCCGTTCTCGGGCGGGCACCCGAAGACCTGCAGGGCGCGCTGCAGGACGCAATTGGCCAGGCGAAGGTATCGGTCGTGGCCGACATTGCCGGCGGACCCTATTTCGGGACCCTGATCGATGCTCTGGCGCGGGGCGGCCGCTACACCTGCTCCGGGGCGATAGCCGGGCCCATCGTGGAACTCGATCTCAGGACCTTCTACTTGAACGACCTGACATTCACAGGCTCGACCGTGATCCCGCCCCACGTCTTCCAGGACCTTGTCGGATACATCGAACGGGCCGAGATCAGGCCGCTGCTGGCTCGGGCCTACCCGCTGGCCGATCTGCATGCGGCGCAGCGGGCCTTCATCGACAAGCACCACGTCGGCAACATCGTGGTGACGCCCTAAATTGTTCTGCTATTGCAAATCAGTTGCAATAAAGAGCGGACAGCGTTATCCCTTCGCTCAGTTGAAACGCCAGCGGCGGAATCGCCGTCGGAGGCAGTGGAGGGTGATGCAGCCATGTACATCGCAATGAACCGGTTCAAGATCGTGCCCGGCGAGGAAGACGCCTTCGAGCAGGTCTGGAAGGAGCGCGACAGCCGTCTGGAAGAGGTTCCGGGCTTCGTCGAGTTCCGGCTGCTGAAGGGGCCGGCCAACGACGATCACACGCTGTTTGCCTCGCACACGATCTGGCAGAACTATGACGCCTTCGAAGCTTGGACGAAGTCCGAGGCCTTCCGCCGCGCCCATGAAGGGGCTGGCGACCGCCGCAAGATGTACCTGGGGCACCCGCAGTTCGAGGGCTTCGAGGTTGTCCAGGAAATCTGACCGCATGGTCGACCCCGACACATCGCCCGCCCGGCGCTTGATCCCGGTGACCGGAACGGCGCTGGGCGAGGCGATCGACAGCCTCGACCTGTTCGCCGCCGGCAACGAGATCCAGATCCGGCACCGCGGCGACACCTACCGTCTTCGGCTGACAGGCGCGAAGAAACTCATCCTGGTGAAGTGACAGGAGACGGCGCGGGGGGGCGCCGGCAGCAATCGAAACTACTGACGATCCAAGCCCGCCACCCGCCTCCGACCGAGAGGCACAGGCAGCCAGCCAGGATCCTTTCCCGACATGAGAGGGCGTGGGAATGGCAAAGGCTTGGATGGCCGCTGTTGGAGCGGCATGCATGGGCATCTCATTGATGTCCGGCGCAATGGCGCAGACCGCTGACGAAAGTGGCGGCGAGACCGCATCGAAACCGCAGAAGCTGGGGCCCATCTCGGTGACCGCGACGCGGACCGAGATCGACCCGGCGGAATATCCGGGTATGGTCTCGGTGATCGAGAAGGAGGAGATCGATCTCCGGCAGGCTTCCTCGCCGGACGACCTGCTGAACTTCATCCCCAATGTCGAGTTCACGGGCGGTCCGCGCCGGACTGGCGAGACGCCCAGCATCCGCGGCTTCTCCGGCAGCGATCTCGTCATCCTGATCGACGGCGCGCGTCAGAACACCAATGCCGCGCATGACGGCCGCTTCTTCATCGACCCTTTCCTGATGCGCGAGGTCGAGGTGCTGCGCGGTCCGGCTTCCGCGCTCTACGGGTCCGGCGGCACCGGCGGCGTGATCGCCTTCCGCACGCTGGAGGCATCCGATGTGCTTGAACCCGGCGAAACGCAGGGCGTCCACTTCGCCACCGGATACCAGACGGTCGACCGTCAGGAAGCGTTGAGCCTCACGGGATTCGCGCGCCCGGCCGAGAACTGGGACGTCGTCGCCAACATCAACTACCGCGATCCGGGGTCTATCAAGCTGGGCGACGGCAGCGAACTGACCAGGTCCGACGACGACATCCTCTCCGGCCTGTTCAAGGTGGGCTACAATGTCGGCGGCGGGCATGAGGTCGACTTCTCCTTCATCACCTTCCGCAACAACGCCAAGGAGCCCAACGTCGGCCAGGGCGGAGCCGAGGACGACATTGTCGACAAGAAGATCGTTGACGACACGGCGCGCCTGAGCTGGCGCTACGACATACCGGGCAACGACCTGGTTGACCTCGACACCCAAGTCTATTTCTCCCGCGCCAACATCGACGAGACCCGTCTGGACAACAATGGCGCGGGTCCACAGGGGCAGAACCTGGTCCGGAACGTCGCCACGGTCGGTTTCCGGGCCGATAACCGCTCGCGCGTCGGCTGGTTCGACGGCGTGGACACCACGCTTGTCTATGGGTTCGAGGGCTATCAGGACATTCAGAACGGCATCGCCGACGGCGGAGAACGCGATGGCGTGCCGGATTCGACGAACCGCTTCGGCGGCGTCTTCGCCCAGGGCGAGTTCAGGCTCACCGATCCGCTGGGCGAGGGCAGCGGGGACTTCCTGCTGCTGCCGGGACTGCGTTTCGACTATTTCTCGTCCGACAGCGCCATCGCTGAAGCCATCACTGAAACCGCGGTCTCTCCCCGCTTCGGCGCCACCTGGTATCCCGTGCCGTGGATGATGGTGTTCGGCAACTATGCCCACGCCTTCCGCGCACCCAGCTTCGACGAGGCCTTTCTGGACGGCGTGCACTTCGAGATCCCTGTCGGTCTGGGCGTCACCAACCGTTTCATCCCGAACGCGGACCTGCGCTCGCAGCGCACCCGCACGGTCGAGGCGGGTTTCGGCTTCGAGTTCGAGGATGTGATCCAGCTCGATGACAGCCTGACCTTCAAGGCCACGCGCTTCCGCACAAGGGCGAAGGATTTCATCGATCTGGAAGTGATCCAGCCGACCCTGTTCGTCGACTGCAACCCGTTCATTCCGGGCAATTGCGACGGCACCACCCAGGCGGTCAACGTCCCCAACGCGCTGCTGGAAGGCAACGAGATCGAGGCGGTCTACAACAGCCGCCGTTCCCGTATCGCCTTCGGCTTCTCGAACCTTGATGGCGATGATCTGGACACCGGCGACAAGTTGGGCGTGCTCACCCCGGCGCAGGTCACGCTTGATGCGGCGATCAAGTTCCCGGATCACGGCGTCATCGCCGGTTTCCGGACGCTCGTCGCCTTCGACTTCGACAAGGTCGATGACGCCAATGATGAACGCACCGGCTACATGGTCAATGACGTCTATTTCGCCTGGCAGCGACAGGTCGCAAGGGGTGTCGGCCTGCGGCTGGACCTGGGCATCGACAACGTGACCGACCGCGCCTACTCGCGCGTCTTCAACAACGCCTTCGAGCCCGGCCGGAACTTCAAGGGAAAGATTGGTGTGACGGCGCGCTGGTAGCGCGGCCGTCCGGCATTGGAAAGGAACCAGCGATGATCTCCCGGATGACGAAGATACTGGCTTCGGCGGCTTGCGGCCTTGGTCTTGCGACCGGTGCTCTGGCGGATGGCGGCGGCCAGCGGCTGATTACCATCGGCGGTTCGATCACCGAGATCGTCCACGAGCTGAAGGCCGAGGGTCGGCTGGTCGGGGTGGACTCGACCAGCATGTATCCCGCGTCGGCCCGCAACTTTCCCAATGTCGGTTACGTCCGCCAGCTTTCTGCCGAACCGATCCTGGCGCTCGCGCCCGATCTGATTCTTGCCGAGGCGGATGCGGGTCCGCCCGCCGCCGTCGATCAGCTCAAGGCGGCCGGGGTTGGCTTCCGGATGATCCCCGAGGAACACAGTATCGAGGGCGTGATCCGGAAGATCGGGCTGGTGGCTGACGCGCTCGGCATGGCCGAGCAGGGCGAGGCGTTGAGTTCGCGTGTGCAGGCGAGATATGACGCTGTCCGCGCGCGTGTTGCGGGGATCAAAGATCGGCCCCGTGTGATGTTCGTCCTCTCCGCGGGCAAGGGTGCGCCGCTTGCCGCGGGAACCGGGACATCCGCCGAGGCGATCATCGAGATGGCCGGCGGCGCGAATGCCATCGATGGGTTTCAGGCCTATCGCCCGCTGACGCCCGAAGCCGGCGTGGATGCCCAGCCGGATATCGTGCTGGTGACCGAGAGGACGTTGAAGCTCCTCGGCGGCAAGGAAGCGCTGGCTCTGCTGCCGGGCATCCAGGGCACGCCTGCCGCAGAAAACGGCGCGCTGTTCGCCATGGATGGGCTGCTGCTGCTCGGCTTCGGACCGCGCGTGCCCGAGGCGGTGGAGCAGCTTGCGGCCATCCTGCACCCCGGAAGCTGATCCGGCACGGGATCGGACAGGCCAATGCAGGACATTGCGGTCGGACTGATGACAGCCGAAGACCGGCGTGCGCGGCGGCGCAGGCTACAGCTCATTGCCCTCGGGCTGCTGCTGGTCTTCGGCTGTCTGCTTTCAGCGGGCATCGGCGCGGTCTCGGTCAGCCCGGGTCAGGTGCTGGCGATCCTGATGGCGCATCTGGCCGGCGCTGATGCGGGTATCGAATATGGCCGGCGGGAGGAGATCGTGCTGCTGGCGATCCGGCTGCCGCGCCTGGTGCTCGGCGTGATCGTCGGCGCCGCGCTGGGTGTGGCGGGCGCGGTGCTGCAGGGGCTTTTCCGCAACCCGCTGGCCGATCCGGCGCTGATCGGCGTTTCAAGCGGCGCGGCCGTGGGCGCGGTCCTGATCATCGTGCTTGGTGCGCCGCTGGCCGCCGTGCTGCCGGATTTGCTGTCGGCCTACCTGATCCCGGTCGCGGCCTTTCTCGGCGGGCTGTTGGTCACGGGGCTTGTCTATGGCCTGGCCCAGCGCCAGAGCGGCACCGACGTGGCGATCCTGTTGCTGGCGGGTATCGCGATGAACGCCGTTGCGGCGGCAATCGTCGGGGTGATGATCTTCCTCAGCGACGATCAGCAGCTACGCGACCTCAATTTCTGGCTGCTCGGCTCCCTCGCGGGCGCGACCTGGGAAAAGGCGATGATCGCCCTGCCCATCATCGCCGTGGCGGTGGCCGCCCTGCTCAGTCTGCACCGGTTTCTCAACGCCATGCTGCTGGGCGAGGAGGCGGCGCAGTATCTCGGCCTGCCGGTCGAGACCGCCAAGCGGTTCTGCGTGCTGTTCGTGGCGCTGGCGACCGGCGGCGCGGTGGCGATGACCGGCGTGGTCGCCTTTGTCGGTCTGGTGGTGCCGCATATGGTCCGCATGGTGATCGGCCCCGACCACAGGCTGCTGCTGCCGGCGAGCTGTCTGGGCGGCGGGTTGGTTGTGATCCTGGCCGATCTGCTGGCGCGGACCATCGCGGTACCGTCGGACCTGCCGCTCGGCATCGTCATGAGCCTGACCGGTGGCCCCTTCTTCATATGGCTGCTGGTGCGGCGTCGGGGGATCACGTCATGGGGGTCGTGACGGCGCATGCGCTGACCGTCCGCAAGGGCGGCCAGGCGATTCTGGATGGTGTCTCCCTGTCGCTGGAGCCGGGGCAACTGACCGCGATCCTCGGACCCAACGGCGCGGGCAAGTCGACGCTTCTCCGATGCCTGGCCGGCAGTCTGCCTAGCGATTCAGGCGAGGTGCGCATCGGCGCTGTTCACCTGGCCGACGTTCCAGCCTCGGAGCTGGCGCGGCGCCGGGCGGTCCTGACGCAGGAGAACAGTCTCGGTTTCGCTTTCTCGGTCTTTGAGGTCGTGCAGCTCGGCCGCACGCCGCATGCGGGCCTGAGCGATGCCGCAACGGACCGCCAGGCGGTGCTGGCGGCGCTGGAGGCCGCCGGCGTGGCGCATCTGGCAGGACGGGATTTCACGACGCTTTCCGGCGGCGAGAAACAGCGCGTGCACCTCGCCCGCGCGCTGGCGCAGATCTGGCCTTTTCGGGGGAGCGGCGGAGACAAGTTCCTGCTGCTCGACGAGCCCACCAACAATCTGGACCTGGCGCATCAGCACCGGCTGCTCGGGTTCGCCGGGCAGCTGGCGGAGGACGGTCTTGCCGTTGCCGCCGTGTTGCACGATCCGAACCTGGCTTCCGCCTATGCCCACCGGGTCGCGATTCTCAAGGATGGCAGGAAGGTCGCGGACGGTCCCGTTGCCGAGGTCATGCGTGCCGACGCCGTGTCCGATGTCTATGGCATCGACCTGCGGCTGATCGGCGAGACCCGGTCCCGGGCGCCGCTGCTGTTCGCCGACGCCTGAGCGGCAGGGGCGGATCAGTCGAGCGCGCGGACGCCGAGTGTCCGGTAACGCTCCAGCCGAGCCAGTTCCTCGTCGGTCAGGGGAATGCCTTCCTGTTCGGCTTGGGCACGTGCGGCGAAGCGCCTCTGTGCGGGCAGCCGTGCGCCCTGGCCGGTTATGGCGTCGAACAGCGCCTCGGCGCGCTCGAAGGGATCCCGGTCGCGGCCCGCGGCGAAGCGGGCCGGGTCCATCGCGATCACCAGCTCCCCGTGTCTGGGCGCCAGCGCCATCGAGCCCAGTTCCTCGATCACGCCCTTGCTGGTCAGGTCCCCGATCATCGCGCCGGCCAGCAGCTCGACCATGATCGAGATGGCCGAACCCTTGTGCGCGCCGAAGGGCAGCAGCGCGCCGGCGAGCGCGTCTTCGGGACGGTTGGTGGGCTGTCCCTCCGCGTCAATGGCCCAGCCGTCGGGCAGCGGGTCTCCGGCGCGGCGATAGAGTTCGATCTCGCCCCGCGCGACCATGCTGGTGGCGAAGTCGAAGACGAAGGGCGGCTTGTCCTGACGCGGCCAGCCGAAGGCGATGGGATTTGTGCCGAGCAGCGGTTCGCTGCCACCGTGCGGCGCGACCGCGGCGTAGCTGGGGCACATGGACAGCGCCGCGATGCCGCGCTCGGTCAGCATCTCGATCTCCGGCCAGAGCGCCGAGAAATGCACGCAGTCATTGATCACCATGGCCGCCAGACCGTGTTGCCGCGCGCGCTCGGCCAGGACCGGCGCGCCCATCTCGGAGGCCAGGCTGGAGAAGCCGCCCGCCGCGTCGATCCGGACGATGGTGCCGCCGTCATCATTGAGTTTCGGCTCCGCGGTCAGTTCCACGGTTCCCGCCTTGATGGCGCTGAGGCACATGTCGATGCGGTGGATGCCGTGCGACTTCGAGCCGTCCCGCTCGCCAGCGGCGATGATCCGCGCAACGGCGGCGGCGTGAGGGCGGCCCAGCCCCGCATTGGCGAGAATTTCCTCGATCGTCGCCGTGAGATCCCGGACCGGGACGAGTGTGGTTTCGGTCATGTTGCGCCGCCCGTTCTGTCTGTTGCGGCGGCAGCATAGACTTGCGCGGCGGCCATTGGGACAGGAAGCTGTCGCCGATCCGGCAGGGAGAACCGACATGACGACGCCACGCTTCGACACCATTCTGATCACCGGCGCGGCGGGCCGGCTGGGGACCGAACTGCGCCGCGGCCTGCAGCCGCTGGCGCGCCGGCTGCGACTGTCGGACCGTGAGGAGATCGCCGATCTGCAGCCCAACGAGGAAGCCGTGATCTGCGACCTATCAGACGAGGCCGCGGTTCACGCCCTGACCGCAGGCGTAGACGCCATCGCGCATTTCGGCGGGGCGCCCAACGAACGGCCCTGGGACGAGATCCTGAATTCCAACATCCGCGGCAGCTATCACATCTATGAGGGCGCGCGGCGGAACGGCGTGAAGCGGGTCGTCTACGCCTCCTCCAACCACGCCATCGGGTTCCATGCGCTGGAGGACAATATCGACGCCACGGCGGCCCACCGGCCGGACACGCTCTACGGCCTGTCCAAGTGCTTCGTCGAGGATCTGGGCCGGCTCTACTGGGACAAGTTCGGTATCGAGAGCGTCATGCTGCGCATCTTCTCCTCCTTCCCTGAGCCGGCGGACCGGCGGATGCTCTGGTCGTGGCTGTCCTTCGATGACTGCATCCGTCTGGTAACGGCCAGCCTGACCGCGCCCCGCGTGGCTCACACGGTTGTCTTCGGCGCCTCGGACAACCGCCATCAGCCGTTCGACAACCGGCTGGCGTCGCATCTCGGGTTCCATCCGGCGGACAATACCGAACCCTTCCGGGCCGCGCTGGAGGCCCGCACGCCGGAGCCACAGGCGCATGACGCTGCCGTGCGTTGTCTGGGCGGCATGTTCGTGGATTTCCCGCACCCGGATGACGATCCGGCCTGATGCGCGACAGCTACGACGTTGTCATTGTCGGTGGGGCGGTGATCGGCTCGGCTGTGGCCTATTTCCTGGCTGCGGATCCGGATTTCGACGGCTCGATCCTGATTGTCGAGCGCGACATGACTTTCGCGCAGTCTTCAACCGCGCTGTCGGCTGCCTCCATCCGGACCCAGTTCTCCAATCCGATCAATGTGCAGATCGGCATGTTCGGAGTCAGCTTCATCCGAGACTTCGCCGAGACCATGCGCGTTGGCGACGATCGGCCCGATCTGGGTTTCCACGAAGCGGGTTATCTGTTCCTGGCGCAGTCGCCCGATCAGGTCGAGACACTCCAGCAGAACCATGAGGTGCAGATCGCGCTCGGTGCGGATGTCGTCCTGATGACCGCCGACGAAGTCGCCGAGGCCTTTCCCCATCTCAGGACCGGCGACGTGGCCCTGGCTTCATACGGACGCTCGGGCGAGGGGTGGTTTTCCAACACCGGTCTGATGAACGGGTTCCGCAACAAGGCGCGCGAACTCGGCGCGGAGCTGGTGCAGGACGAGGTTGTCGCCATCGGCCGGGAGGGCAGCGCCGTGACCTCGGTGACGCTCCGCTCGGGCGTCTCGGTCAAGGCTGGGACCATCGTCAACGCCTCGGGACCAAGGGCGGCGCTGACCGCGCGCATGGCGGGGCTGGATGTGCCGGTGGAGCCGCGCAAGCGGACGCTGTTCGTGTTCGACTGCACCCGCTCGCCGGAAGGTTCAGCCAGGGTGAATGGCGGCCGGCTGCCACTGATGATCAATCACGACGGCATCCATTGCCGTCCCGAGGGGCGGTACTTTCTCACCGGTTGCCCGCCGGTCGAGGATCCGGCAGCGGATCATGACGATTTCGAGCCGGTCTATTCGGAGTTCGAGGAGATCATCTGGCCCGCGCTGGCGGCGCGCTCGGAGGCCTTCGAGGCCGTAAAGGTGGTGAACCAGTGGGCCGGGCACTACGACTTCAACACCCTGGATCACAACCTGATCGTCGGGCGACATCCGGAAGTCCGCAACTTCATCTTCGCCAACGGGTTCTCGGGCCATGGCCTGCAGCAGGGACCGGCGGCGGGACGGGCGGTCAGCGAGCTGATCATCCACGGGGAATACCGCACGCTCGACCTGTCCGAAGTCGGCTATGAACGTATTGTCGAAGGACGGCCGTTCCTGGAGAAGGCCGTCATCTGAACCCGTTTGCCGCTCAGGCGTGTCCGCCGTTCAACGGACGCGCGAACAGGGAAAGCGGCCAGCCGGCGAGCCCCCCGGCATAGGGCGTCCAGGTGTCACTGGGCTGCGCCAGCCTGTCCGCGATCACGCCGAGCGAGGTGGGATGATGGGCGATGCCGCAATGGCTGGCTTCGACCTCGATGTTCTCGATCCGGTCGCCCTCGTCCTCGACGCAGCACTCCCAGGCCACGATCCCGTCGCTTCGGCTGTAGATCGAGGTGAAGGGCACGGGCGGCGGCGTCTCGATGTCCGTCTGCTGCAGCCGGACCTCATCGACCGAATGACCGGCCATGGATTCGTAGAGCCGCCAGGCGTGGCTGGCGCGCGGGTTGCCGCGGAAAGGAGAGCCCAGGGTGATCACCATGCGGACCTCTTCCGGGGCCATCTTGGCAAGCTGGCGGGCGTAGATACCGCCGAGACTCCAGCCGATCAGGCTGACCCGGCGACCGTGTGTCTTGTAGATTTCCCGCAGCCGTTTGCGGACGTGCTGCTCGACACCTTCGCGATAGCCGGAATTGCGTCCCATCTTCCAGCCGTAGACCGAATAGTCCCGGCTCTTAAGGAAACGGCGGAGGGGCGTCGTGGAAAGATCGCTGGTGGCGAGACCGGGCAGCACGAGCACGGGATGACCGTCGCCTTTCGGCAACGTCGCCAGCCACGGGGCCGCGACGCCGCAGGCCGCCAGTTCCGCCACCGAACGCCATTCGGACCACAGCAGGACCGGGCTGGGGGGGACGGCGTGGTGGGGGTCGATCCGCATGGCGGTGCTCTCTTTCGCAGTTGGCCGGAATCGCGGGATCCGAGCCGGGCAATCAGGCTACGCAGTTTTCGTGAGGGCGCGCAAGCGATGCGGCCCACGCCTGCAACAGTTCATCCGGATAATGAAACGATCCGAGTTAACGTCCGGTAGACTTCCCGTCCGGTAACAAATCACTTCCGTTACCACGCGGCCGACGCCGTCCCTTGCTCCGGCACGGATTGGAAATTTGATTTGGCAAGTACATGTCTGGGCGACCAGCAATGCTGCGCCTGCACAGAACGTGAAGACAGATTTGTTTCCATCACCTTGAAATCTTTTGAAATTTACTTGGGAAGCCGGATGTAATGGCCCGGATTCTATGCCATCATCGGAGGGCAGCCGGGAAGACATGGCTTGACCGTCCGGAACCGGCGCAGGCAAGGCGACCGGAGAATGCGCCATCGATCGAACAGCAACAGACAGGCTGAGGAGAGAGGGATGGCGAAGTCTTCGACGACAGGCGGTTCGGGCGCAGGCATGCCCTTTGGCGACATCTTCGAGACCATGCGGCAGTTCAAGATGCCGGGTCTGGACGTCGAGGCGATGATCGCGCGCGAGCGCAGCAACATGGAGGCGCTGCAGCAGGCCAACCAGGTTGCCTTCGATGGCATGCAGGCCATGGCCAACCGGCAATCGGAAATGCTGCGGGAAGCGATGGAAGCCTGGCAGCAGTCCGCCCGGGACGCCGTGGGCAGCGGCGTGTCGCCGGAGTCGGCGAAACAGTCGGCCGACCTGGCCCGCAAGGCCTTCGAGCAGGCGCTGGCCAACATGCGCGAACTGGCGGAGATGTCAGCGAAGACCCAGCGCGAGGCCTATGACATCGTGCGTCAGCGTTTCGAGGCCAGCCTGGCGGAACTGAAGGCCGGTTCCGGGCAGAAGTGACCCTTCATCCCTTATGCTGCAACTGCGAAGAAATTCGGCCCTGTGACGGTGCGTCAACTTTGCTTCTTTTCGCAGGTGCAGCATTTCGGTAATTGACCGGTCAACCGAGGGGAGGAGCGGGACGGTGTCGGCCTGAACGCCTTCTCCACCATGACCGAAGAAATCGGGGGGAGATATGAGCGGCAGCAAGAAGTCGGACGCCATGTTCGATCCGTTCAGGCAGTGGCGTGACTTTCTCGACCAGTCCGAGCAGCGCCTCAACGACCAGTTCAACAAGCTGATGGTGACGCCGGAATACAATCAGGCGACGCAGCATTACATGCAGGCGTTTCTGGGCATGCAGAAAGCCATGCATGAGGGCACTCAGAAATATCTGGAGGCGATGAACCTGCCCTCGCGCGACGACATCGCGGCGCTGGGGACGCGTCTCTCGGTGATCGAGAAGCGTCTTGCCTCGATGGAGCGGAAGATGGGCGGCACCGCCGCCGCCGCGCCAGCCGAGGAAAAGCCCCAGACGCCGGCCTCGCGGCCGCGCCGCACCCGCAAGCCGGCCAGCGCAGCCGGCAAGGATGGTGAGAAATGAGCGCGAAGAGCCAGGCCGCGCCTGCATGGGATCCTAGGGCCGCGGCCGCCGTCGTCCCGCGTGAAGTCGAGCGGATGATCCAGCGCCAGGTGAAGGGGCTTGAATACATCTCCACCGACCGTCCCGATGGCGGCCAGACCCCGAAGGACGTGATCTACCGCCGGGGTACGCTGTCGCTGTATCACTACCGGGCGCAGACCGACGAGGTCTATCGCGTGCCTGTGCTTTTCATCATGTCGCTGGTCAGCCGCGGCTACATCCTCGACCTCGCGCCGGGGCAGAGCTTCGTCGAGTATCTGGTGAAGCAGGGTTTCGACGTCTACATGATCGACTGGGGCGTGCCCCGGCCCGAAGACCGGCACCTCAGGATCGAGGACTATGTTCTCGACTTCATGCCCGACTGCATCGAGCGCGTGCTGGAGGATTCCGGCGAGGATCAGGTTTCTCTGCTGGGCTACTGCATGGGCGGGCTGTTCAGCGCCCTCTATGGCGCGCTGCACACGGACGGGCCGATGAAGAACATGGCCTGCCTGACCACGCCGGTCGACTTCCACGGCATGGGCCTGCACAAGGTCTGGACCGACCCGAAATACTTCGACGTCGACGGGATCGTCGACCGGCTTGGCAACGTGCCGCCGGAGCTGATGCTGGCCTCCTTCGACCTGCTGCGGCCGGTCTCCAAGATGGTCGGGCAGATCCGGCTGTGGGACAACATGTGGAATGACGACTTCGTCACCGCCTACCGTCGCATCGACCGCTGGTCCAACGATCAGATCCCCTTCGCAGGGGAGGCCTTCCGCCAGATGGTCAAGGACCTGATGCAGCAGAACAAGCTGATCGAGGGCACGTTCGAGCTTGGCGGCCGCAAGGTCGATCTGGGGAACATCAGGGCGCCGCTGCTGCACGTGGTGGCCCAGTTCGACCACATCGTGCCCTACGAGTCGGCCAAGCTGCTGGTGCCTCTGGCCGGCAGCGAGGACAAGACCGAGGAATGCATTCCCGGCGGCCATGTCAGCCTGGTCGCGGGACGCAACGCCATCACGCGGCTCTGGCCGCGCATCGAGGCCTGGCTGTCGGAGCGATCGGTATGAGCACTGCTATGGAAACCGCTGGCGAACGCCTGCCGCGCGAGGTGACGATCGCCGACAGGACGGTGACGATCCGGAAGATGGCCAAGTCGGACGCCGGGGCGATGCTGGCCTTCGCGCGTGCGCTGCCCGAGCACGACCTGCTGTTCCTGATGCGGGATATCACGCAGCCTGAGGTCATCGACCGCTGGCTGACCCTTGTCGATGAGGGCGAAATGTCCGCCATCGTCGCCGAGCAGGACGGCCGTCTGATCGGATCGACCACCGTCATTCCGTCCGACGAACCCTGGTCGGCGCATGTCGGCGAGCTGCGGGTCATCGTCTCCACCGAAGCACGGGGCACGGGGCTGGGCACACGCCTGGCGCAGGAAGCTTTTGCGCTGGCCCTGGAATTCGGACTGGAGCGGATGATTGCGCGCATGACCACGGATCAGACCGGCGCCATTGCCGCCTTCGAAGGGCTGGGGTTCAAGGCCGAGGGTGTGTTGCGGGATCATGTCATCGACCAGGCCGGGCAGAAGCACGACCTGCTGGTGATGGGACATGACGTGCACCGGTTCCAGGGCACGCTGGCCGCCTACGGAGTCACCGACGCTCTCGCCTGAAACATGACACATGGAGCGGAATGTGATTGAATTCCGTGCCATGAAGAATGCCAGCGCCAAGAACAGAGTCATTGCCTTGTCCGCCGATCCGCCTCGAGCGTCCGGCTTCATCGTCACGATCTATGGCGACATCGCGGAACCGCGCAGCGGTACGCTTTCCATGGCGACATTGATCGACTGCTGCGCCGCGCACGGCATCAGCAGCAGCCTCGTCCGCACCGCCGTGTCGCGCCTGGTCGCCAATGGCCGCCTTGTGGGGGAGAAGAAGGGGCGGCGCAGCTTCTACCGCCTGACCGACGAGGGGCGGGAGGAGTTCGCCTCAGCCGCCCGCGTGTTCTATGCCCCGCCGCCAGAGGCGTCTGGATGGCTGATCGCGTTGGGAGCTTCCGCCGGCAGTGTCATGGACGCGGCGCCCGCATGGGTCCGGCTGGGGCCGGACGCCGCCATTGCGCCCGACCGGAGCGATCTTGTTCGGCCGGCGGGTTCGCTGCTTTCATCGGAAGCCGTGGCGGGCGAGGCCGATCTGCCCGCGTTTGCCGCCTCGCACTGGCCCCTCGACGAGGTGGCCGATCGCTACCGGTCCTTCATCGAAGCCTTCCAGCCGATTGCCGACGGGCTTCACGCCGGCCACGCGCCATCCGGTCCCGATGCTCTGGCGCTGAGGCTGCGGCTGGTTCATCGGTACCGCTACCCGGCGCTGGCGGACCCCCGTCTGCCGAGGGCGGCGTTGCCGCGAGACTGGCCGGGTCATGTGGCCCGCCGGATCTTCATCGGCTGCTACCTGGCGCTGGCCGCAGCGGCGGACCGTCATATCGGAGAAACCTGTGAAGATGCGGTCGGCCTGCTGGCCGAGGAAACCGCCGAGACGCGCCTGCGTATCGACCGGCTCCGGCGGGAAGCGATCAGATAGGCAGATCGACGCCCATCATTTATGTCACAGTGATTTATATTTTTTCGATTTTCATGTGACATTAAATCTGATACCACCATGGCAACAACGCAGTCGTCGGTGACACGACGGCAGCGTGTATAATGATCCCGGCTCCGGCGGAGCTCGCCGGACCGACCGACATGAATATCGGGAGGCGGATGACCATGTACGCGCAGATGGTGAAGTCCGAAGGCGGCAAGCCGGCGGCGGAGATGACGGCGGAAGAGAAAGCCTTTCAGGAACGCATCGACCGGGGCGAGAAGATCGAGCCCAAGGACTGGATGCCCGAGGGGTATCGCAAGACCCTTATCCGTCAGATCGGTCAGCACGCGCATTCCGAGATTGTCGGTCAGCTGCCGGAAGGCAACTGGATCACCCGCGCGCCGACGCTGGAGCGCAAGCAGATCCTGCTCGCGAAGGTGCAGGACGAGGCCGGGCACGGGCTCTATCTCTACTCGGCCGCCGAGACACTGGGAATCAGCCGCGACGAGATGATCGAGATGCTGCATTCGGGCCGCATGAAATATTCCTCGATCTTCAACTACCCGACGCTGACCTGGGCTGATGTGGGCGCGGTCGGCTGGCTGGTCGATGGCGCCGCGATCATGAACCAGGTGCCGCTGCAGCGGACCTCCTATGGCCCCTACAGCCGCGCCATGATCCGCATCTGCAAGGAGGAGAGTTTCCACCAGCGCCAAGGCTACGACATCATGATGAAGATGGCTTTCGGCACGCCGGCGCAGAAGGAGATGGCGCAGGATGCCCTGAACCGCTTCTGGTACCCGTCGCTGATGATGTTCGGCCCCTCCGATGCGGAATCGGTCCATTCGGCCCAGAACATGGCCTGGCGGATCAAGATCAACTCCAACGACGAACTCCGCCAGAAATTCGTCGATCAGACGGTGCCGCAGGCCGAGTATCTCGGTCTGACCGTGCCGGACGAGGCTGTGAAGTGGAACGAGGAGAAAGGCGGTTACGACTTCTCCGAACCGGACTGGGACGAGTTCTTCGAGGTGCTGAAGGGCAATGGTCCCTGCAATGTCGAACGGCTGGGCGCGCGCCAGAAGGCCTGGGACGACGGTGCCTGGTTCCGCGACGGGCTGCTGGCCCATGCCGACAAGAAAGAGGCGCGCCGCGGTTCGGCCGCCGCTGCGGAATAGGAGCGCGTCATGAACCGTGAATGGCCCCTCTGGGAAGTCTTCATCCGTGGTCAGCATGGCCTGAACCACCGCCACGTCGGCAGCCTGCACGCGCCCGACGCCGAGATGGCGATCAACAACGCCCGCGACGTCTACACCCGCCGCAATGAAGGCGTGTCGATCTGGGTTGTGAAGTCGTCGGACATCGCTGCCTCGTCGCCCTCGCAGAAGGGACCGCTGTTCGAGCCGGCGAACTCGAAGGTTTTCCGCCATCCAACCTTCTTCGACATTCCCGATGAAGTGGGGCATATGTGATGCCCTCTCTGTCGGATGTGATGACACCGGACGCTGAAGGACTGGCGAAGGATGCGAAGGGCGACGGACGGACCGCCGATCCCGCCGTATCCGATCCCGCCTTCTTCGAGTGGTTGCTCAGGACCGGCGACAATGCGCTGATCCTGGGACACCGGGTCTCCGAATGGTGCGGCCACTCTCCGGTGCTGGAGGAGGACATCGCGCTCGCCAACACTGCGCTGGATCTGGTCGGACAGGCGCAGATGTGGCTGGAACTGGCCGCTGGAGCTGAAGGCGCAGGACGCACGGCTGACAAGCTGGCCTATCACCGCGACGCCAGCGGCTTCCGCAATGTGCTGCTGGTCGAGCGGCCGAACGGTGATTTCGGCAAGACCCTGATGCGGCAGTTCCTGTTCGACGCCTTCCATATCGAGCTGCTGCGCAGCCTGCAGGACTCGTCGAACCGGCAGGTCGCGGAGATTGCCGAAAAGGCAGCGAAGGAAGTCGCCTATCACCTGGAACGCTCCGCCGATCTGGTGATCCGGCTGGGGGACGGTACGCCCGAGAGTCACCGCCGGATGAAGGAGGCGCTGGATGACATCTGGCCCTATGCCGGCGAGATGTTCGACGCCGACGACGTGGATGCGGCGATGGCGGAGGCAGGCGTTGCGCCCACTGTGGCCAGCCTGCGCGCCGAGTGGGACCGCACGGTCGCGGAAGTCCTGAACGAGGCGACGCTGGACCGTCCGGAGAGCAACTTCTTCCACAAGGGCGGCAAGCGCGGACGGCATACGGAACACATGGGCTTCCTGCTTGCCGAGATGCAGTTCCTGCAGCGCGCCTATCCCGACGCGACCTGGTGAGAGCCGATGACATCCGCCGTTGCACATCCACCGGCCGATCAGGTCTGGAACTGGCTCTCGGAGATCCCGGATCCGGAGATTCCAGTCATCAGTCTGACCGATCTTGGCGTCATCCGCGATGTCGCCTGGGAGAATGACACGCTGGTTGTGACGGTCACACCGACCTATAGCGGCTGTCCCGCGACGACGGTGATCAACCTGGAAATCGAGACCACGCTGAAGCGGCATGGCGTTGCCGATCTGCGCCTGGAACGGCAGCTCTCGCCAGCCTGGACCACGGACTGGATCAGCGCCGAAGGACGGGAGAAGTTGCGCGGCTACGGCATCGCGCCGCCGATCGACGGCACCGCCGCGGACGGGCGGCTCGCCGGCCGCATCGGGCGTCTGACAGGAAATCGGGAGCTTTCCGTCGACTGTCCGCGCTGCGGTTCGTCGCACACCGAACGGGTCAGCCAGTTCGGCTCGACGCCCTGCAAGGCCGCATGGCGCTGCCGGGACTGCCTCGAACCATTCGATTACTTCAAGTGCATCTGAAGCCGGGAGCCTGACGTCATGGCGCGCTTTCACCCCCTGACCGTCACCGATGTGCGGCGCGAGACCCGCGACGCCGTCGTGGTCACCCTGCAGCCGAGCGACGAGGACCGCGACGCGTTCCGCTTCACGCAGGGCCAGTATCTGACCTTCCGCCGCGACTTCGACGGCGAGGAACTGCGGCGCTCCTATTCCATCTGCGCCGGTCTGGACGAGGGGCTGCTCAGGGTCGGTATCAAGCGCGTCGATGGCGGCGCCTTCTCGACATGGGTGAACGAGAACCTCGCGGCGGGCGACATGCTGGAAGCCATGCCGCCCATGGGCAAGTTCCATACGCCGCTCGATCCCTCGGCTGACCGGCACTACCTCGGTTTTGCCGGCGGTTCGGGCATCACGCCGGTACTTTCGATCATCAAGACCGTGCTGTCCCGCGAGCCGAAGTCCCGCTTCACGCTGGTCTACGCCAACCGCCAGATCAGCTCGATCATGTTCCGCGAGGAACTCGAGGACCTGAAGAACGAGCATCTGGGCCGTCTGTCGGTGATCCATGTGCTGGAGACGGAAGCCCAGGATATCGACCTGTTCACAGGCATGATCGACGCCGCGAAGATGGAACAGCTGTTCAAGGTCTGGATCGACGCCGCGTCCGTCGATACCGCCTTCATCTGCGGCCCCGAGCCGATGATGCTCACCATCGCCCAGTCGCTCAGGGATCACGGCCTGACCGACGCGCAGATCAAGTTCGAACTCTTCGCCTCCAGCCAGCCTGGTCGGCTCAAGACCCGGATCGTCTCCGAGGCCGAGATCGCGGCCGGCGACCATACCGAAGCCAGCGTCACCCTGGACGGCACGACCCGGACCTTCCGGATGCCGCGGAGCGGTCAGAGCTTGCTCGACGCCGCGATCCAGAACGATCTCGACGCGCCGTTCTCCTGCAAGGCCGGGGTGTGCTCGACCTGCCGCGCGAAGATCCTGGAGGGCGAGGCGGAGATGGCGATCAACCACGCACTGGAGGAATACGAGATCCGGGCGGGTTACGTGCTCACCTGCCAGTGCATGCCGCTGACGAACCGTCTGGTCGTCAGCTACGACGAGTGAGGAGCGCCGCCATGTCCGAAACCATGAGCATGGATGACTACCTGGCCCGCGGCGGCAAGCTGACCTCGCCGGGCAATGCCTCGCCGCGTTACAGGGCCGAACTGCTGCGCCTGATGTCGTCCTTCGTCGATAGCGAACTGGCGGGATCGGCGGGGTTCGCGGACGCCATCAACTGGGCTCCGGGCATCAGGGAGAGGATCGCCGCGAGCCGCATCACGCTTGAGAAGGCGGATCACGCCGACCGGGTACTCGACCTGATGGTGGAGTTTGGCACGGACAAGGGTCGCTACGATTCCGCTCATGACTGGTCGGCGCGAGGACCGCGCGACGCCACCGTCGATCCGAAGCGCCAGGGCGGCGACATGAGGCTTTCGGTGTTTCGCTATCCGCTGACCGGTTGGACTGACGCAGTGGCGATGAACGTCCTGATGGGCCTGTCGACCGTCATCCAGCTGGAGGAGATGATCCGCTGCTCCTATGCACCCCTGGCCGATGTGATGCGGGATATCCTCCCGCGCGAACGCCGGCACATGGAACTCGGTCTGGAAGGGCTGGAGCAGATCTCCGCCGACGTTGCCGGGCGCGATGAAGCCAGGGCGTCGGTCGCCTACTGGCATCCGCGGGTGGCGGAGACCTTCGGGCCGGCCAGGTCCGACCGTCATGACCGTCTCGTCCGCATGGGGCTTCGCCAGTCAACCAACGAAGCCATGCGGGCCGCGTGGCTGGAGCGGCTGGCCGGATATCTCGAACCGCTCGGGCTGGACTGAGGGCGGCGGCATTCAGTTGGATGGCCGATAGCGCCGGGCGAAGCCGGCAGCTGCGGCTTCCAGCCAGCCTGCATTGTTGAACTGCCGGCGTTCCCGCCACGCGTCCGCGGCGCGGAAAGCCAGTTCGACGGCCTTTCGAAATTCCGGGCCACCGGGCGTTCCGCTGAGCAGGGTGCGGAGACGCTGTTCGATGACTGCCGGCCGGCCGGCCTTCAGACCGTCATCGATGATCGCCGTGGGATCGCCTTCGATATGGCCGAGCTCCGCCAGTCGCGCCAGCAGGATATGCGCTACGCCCGCGCCGCCGGACGCGGCCTCCCGAAGGCGCCGTTCAACCGTCTCGATGTCGCCCGGCGCGCGGCCCTGCAGCATCAGAAAGGCCAGCGTGTAGGAGGCCGCCGCGTATCCCCCGTCGGCAAGTTCCGTCAGCCGCTTCACGCTCTGGACGTCATTCTGAGGGGCATAGAGGGTCGCGACCCGGGCCTGCTGGAACAGCGTGGTCGGATCGTCCGGTTTCTCCCTGGCGGTTGCGTCGCAGGCTTCCTGAGCTTCCCAGGTGATCTGTTCATAGGCGACGCCATCCGTCCGGGCCCTGGGATCGTGACCGAAGCTGGCGAGAGCGTCGCAGCGGTCGAACTCGATGCCGGGGTCCGGAACCTGCACCGCAGGAAACCGCTGGGCGATCTGCCGCGCCAGCACATCCTCCTGCAACAGCACCGGCGCGAAGTCAGTGATTGCGGCCCAGGTGCCGGTGTTCATGGCGACAGCGGAGAAGTCGCTGCCCGGAGCGAACAGGCCCGCGAAGCCGTCGATGCGCTCGACCGCGGCAAGGACATCGCCGGTGCCGGTGTCGATCAGGCGCAGCATGTCGGCGCCGCCATTGACTGCCATCAGCCGGGTCTCGTCATCGCTGAGCAGCGGCCGTGAGGGAAAACCGCCCTTGCCACCGTCGCCCTCTATCTGGAACCGCGTTGCGCCGGTCCGGGCATCCCGAACCGTAACCACGCCCTGAGCCGACTCGGACGCGATCAGACGGTCCAGACCGCCCAGAACAAGTGCGTCATGCCAGTCCAGCTCGAAGCGCTTCGCGCCCGAGTTCAGGTCCATCAGCCAGGCGCGGCGGCTGTCATTGGCAAGAAAAGCGCGAATCTCGGCAGTGTGTCGTCCGCTGGCGCCAATCCGGACGACTTCGGCATCAGGCTCGATGGGAACCAGGTCACCGTCCGTCAACGAGAGCCGCCAGACCTTGTTGCCGTCGGCTACAAGAAGACTGCCGCCGTCCGGTGATGGCACGAGGTCGCGCGCTTCGGCAGGCAGTTCGATGGTGCGTACCGGCGCCTGACCACTCGGATCCGCGATAACCAGCGATCGGTCCTTGCCGAGGATGGCGAGACGATCCGGGCCGGCGAACCCCATGGCGCGGACGACTGGGCCGCTCTCCGCGTCTCCCATGGGCAATTCGGCGAGCCTCTCTCCGGTTCCGGTGTCGAAGACGGCAACTGTGCCCGGACCATGGATGGCAATTCTCTCGTTGAGGCTCCAGACGGTCTCCCAGGCGCTGCTGATCCGCTCACCCTGAAGACGAACTGGGTCCTGCTGACCCGTCCGCAGGATGGCGAGGCCGCTGCCCGGCATACTGATCATCATCCGTCCGCTGGCCGCATCCGAACTCATGACAACCGACTGGCCCAGATTGCGGACCGGCGATGCCGAGCCAATGTCCCAGATGCGGGCCGGCTCAAGGAAGCTTCCGCCGATGGCGACCTTCCCCTCCACCGGCGGCTGGATGCTGACAAGCTGATTGGCGAAGACGAGGTCGTGGGGCTCGATCCGCCAGATGCCGAGACGGTCGCGGCCGTCCAGCGCCACGAGGATCGAGCCGCCGGGCCGGTCGAGGACGTGAATCCACTGCGCCCCGCCTTCGGGCCGGATGGCCAGGGTTTCGCGCCCCGTTTCGGTCGACCAGACGGAAACGAAACCGTCCTGATGCACGGCGGCAAGGTAGCGTCCGTCACGGGACAGGTGAGAGCCGCCAATGGGGGGCGCAACGCGGCCCAACCGGTGCAGCAGCGCGCCGTTGGATGCGTCATGCACGGTGAACTGCTGATCCAGCCGGACGACCACGGTTCCGTGCTCGACACCGGCGCCGGAGATACCGAAGGCGGGCGTCGCCGCGACGGATATCGCTCCACCGTCCGCGCCGGTCAGGGTGACGCTCTGCAATCCGCTGCGGGCCACGTGGCGGCCGTCGGGCAAGAACTGGAAATGGTCGGCTGGCTCATCGCCGCTGAAGACGGTTTCGGGTTCGCCATCGGCGCGCCAGAGCTTCCAGCCAGGCTCGGCGCGGAAGGCCAGGTCATGGCTGTCGGGTGCGAAGACCGGCGCGGCAGCATCTTCGGCCGGCCTGCTGGCGATCTCGTTGCCCCGCCGGTCCAGAATGACCACGCGGGCGCCATCCTCGAGGATGAAGGCGATGCGCTCGCCATCCGTCGAAACCGCCAGATCGTCGGGAGCGGTCGCGTGCCGCGTCCGGAACCGGATCTCGCCACTGTCGGTGTCGAGCCCGATCAGTTGATAGGCGTCGCCATCCCGAACGGTCGCCAGAGCCAGTTTCTGAGCGCCGAAGACCCAGGCGCCGCGGACCGACGGCGCGATCGCCGCGCGGGTGACAGGCTGCGCGTTCTCTGGATCGATCACCAGCAACTCGGCCTCGGGTGCGCCGACGGCGGAACGAACGATCACGGCGTTGCCATCGGCTCGCCAGCCGATCGCCTTCACGCCGTCCGAACGGATTGTCCTCAGGCCGGTCCTCAATGACCAGACCGACAGGGTATCGGACTGAAGTGATGAGGCGAACAGCCCGTCCGGACTGATGTCCATGCGCGGCCAGCCATAGGCCTCGCCATGGTGTGTTTCCAGATATCCGAGCGACCGGTCGCGAAACAGCAACTGCCGCGCCGCGGCCACGCTTTCTTTCCGCAGCGTTTCATCTCCGAGCGACTTCGCGGTCCGCAACGCGTCGAGCGTCAGCGGCGCGGCCGCATCCGGCCGGCCATCGGAAAGCATGGCCGCGCTGTCCGACAAGTTCCGCCGGGTGCGTTCGATCAGCGCCTCACGCAATCTCTGTTCGGCAAGGTCGCGCTGTTCCTCGGCCCTTCGGCGCTCGTCCTCCGCCCGGTCGCGCTCGTCTTCGGCAATGCCTCGCTGTTCCTCGGCGGCGGCGCGCTGGACCTCCGCCTCCACGCGCTGGCGATCGGCCTCGATGCTCTGCAGATAGGCGAAGACTGCCAGGCCTGCAGTGATTACCGTCGCCGCCATCGAACCGGCGATCCAGATGCGTTGCCGCGTCTGGGCGGCGCGCCGGCTCTCGCCGATAAGCGCCAGGTGGGCGTCGGTGATGTCGGGCGCGTCCTTCGGGTGCGAATCCCGCCACCGCTCGGCGTCAGCGATGTCCTGCCCGCGCAGCAGCAGCCGTTTCGGTGCGCCGGCATTGCGCCAGCGCCGCGCCAGCCCCGCCAGCCTTGTGTGCTCCCGGATCCAGTCGACATCGGTGTTGAGCGCCGACACCAGCGTGTCGACCGCGTTCTGGAACGGATCGCGCGGCGTGCAGAAGATGAAGTTGAGGCGCGCCAGAAGCGGCGGGATCTGCTGACCCTCGACTTCCTCGATGACGATGGGTGCGATCCGCTTGTTCAGCGCGGTTGCGTATTCGACCTCCCAGGCGCAGACCTCGGAGACAATGGAGTGAGGACTCATCAGGAAGACGATGGTGTCGGCTTCCTCGATGAGCTGCTGCAGACGTTCGCGCCATTCCTCGGTCGGCAGGATGTCGTCGGTGTCCTTGAATACTCCGAAATGACGGTCTCGCAGGGCGTCGGCGATTCCCTGCGCCCGCTCCCGATCCTTGCGAGAGTAGGAGAGAAAGACCTTTGCCTCGTCAGGCGGCAGATCGTCGTCTTTCGGGGCTTTGGCGGCGGACATGGTAACCGTCGATCCTAGAGCGGCGGTGTCCACGCGCAAGCGTTGAGGGAGCGGCATCGCAGGTGGTGGCAGTGCAGGCCGGAATGGCGTTGGTTGATTTCGAGGTTGGGCAATTCTCTGATTGAGTGTTTCCCGAATTTCCGTTTTTGTTTTGAAATCGAAATGAATCAATTTTCCATTGAAGTTCCGGAAGTTGATGAATTTTTCCGGCCGGCGTTAACCGTGAATAATCGTAAACAAAGGTTTAACTCGACCACTCGCGGTGGCAAGGTTCGGATGGGGGATCGGGGGCCAATCCGTCGAGAGGGGCCTCGCATATGGGTAGGTGGAACGACCGTCGCCATGGCGGACGGGACGATGATGATCGTCGTCACGACGATGATCGCGATCGCAATGATGTTCTTTTCGGCGGCAATCAAGCGGATACGCTGACGGGCCTGGGCGGCAACGACAAGCTGTTCGGGGGGGACGGTGATGACGTTCTCGAAGGGGGTGACGGCAACGACCGTCTCTACGGCGGCGACGGCGATGACCTGATCGATGGCGGAGATGGCAACGACACGATTGAGGCCGGCGCTGGCAACGACACGGTCCGTGGCGGCAACCGCAATGACCGCATCCAGGCCGATGAGGGGGATGACAACGTCGAGGCCGGCGCTGGCAACGACACGGTCTATGGGGGCGACGGCAATGACAGCATCGACGGCGGCGACGGCAATGACTGGATTTCCGGCGGTGCGGGCGATGACCTGATCAGCGGCGGTGGCGGCTATGACCGCATCTATGCCGGCGACGGTGACGACGTCGCCAATGGCGGCGGTAACAATGACACGATCTATGGTGGCGCAGGCGGCGACACGCTATCGGGCGGCGGTGACAATGACGTCCTGGTGGGCGACGAAGGCAACGACTCCATTTCCGGCGATGTGGGCCGTGATCGCATCTATGGCGGCGAGGGCAACGATACTGTCGACGGCGGCGATGGACTCGACACGATCTATGGCGGTGACGGGGCCGACGTCATCAGTGCCGGCGATGACAATGACTACGTCGCCGGCGGCGATGGGGATGACGCCATCGATCTCGGCGCCGGACGCGACCGGGTCTATGGCGAGAATGGCAACGACGCGATATCCGGCGGCGACGACCGCGACACCATGTTTGGTGGCGACGGCGACGACACCATGTCCGGCGATGGCGACGACGACCGTGTCTTCGGCGGCGATGGCAATGACGTCCTGACCGACGACGACGGCGACAACTATGCCTATGGCGGCGACGGTGATGACCGGATCGAGACCGGGGCTGGCGACGACGTTCTCCACGGTAACGATGACAACGACACCATCAGCTCGGGCGACGGCGACGACTGGATCTTCGGCGGCAAGGGCAACGATGAGCTCGATGCCGGCGCTGGCAACGACCGCATATATGCGGGCCACGGCGACGACACGCTGACCGGCGGCGCCGGCAACGACACGCTGATCGGCAGCAAGGGCGCCGACGTCATCAATGGCGAGGGCTTCGACAGTGCGGATCTGCCGGCTCAACTTCTCCGCTCGGCCGACGGCACCTACGATGTCACCGGTCTCGATCAGGTCGTCATCAGTGTCCAGAACCTGGGCGGCCGGGCCGGCTTCGACAACACGTTCGGATTCTACCTGGCGGATGCAGACGGCAATCCCGTCAGCGGCGAGATCATCTTCGAAGACGTCAGCAAGTGCCGCCACGACGAACTGCGCACCATCGAACTGGACGCCGACGACCTTAACGGGGCGGCCGCCATCGGCTTCTTCCTGATTCCCGATGGCGACGACCACAATCGCCGACTGGACGACGGTGATCCCGTCAGCTTCCAGCAGGACCGCAATGGCAACTGGCAGGCGGTCTCCGGCGGGCGTGTGCTCGACTCCGCCTTCGGCAAGGATACGGTGTTCTTCTCCAATGCGGCGCTGAACCCCGATGGCGTCGACCACGAGGTCGACAACGGCCTGCCGGGCAATTCCGCCTGGGAGGATCTGCTGGGTGGCGGCGACAACGACTTCGATGACGCCACATTCCAGATCGATCTGTTCGACGGGCCGCAGCCGGACTTCAGCGACTACATCCGGGCTGGCAAGGGCGACGACATCGTCAACGGCAATCTCGGCGACGACGACATTGACGGCGACAGCGGCGACGACATCATCACCGGCGGCGCCGGCGATGACGAGATCGACGGCGGCAGTGGCACGGATACGGCCATCTTCTCCGGCTCGATCCTCGACTACACCATCAGCCGCGGCCGCGGCGACCGGATCATCGTCTCCGGTCCGGACGGCACGGATGAACTGCGCCGCGTGGAGATCCTGGTCTTCGACGATTTCGTCCTGAACATCGACAACGACACCGAGATCATCACCGGCGGCGATGGTGACGACAGCCTGACCGGTTCGGACAGTGACGATGCCATCTTCGGCGGCGGCGGCGACGACACCATCAGTGCGGGCGCCGGCAACGACCTTGTCGATGGCGATGACGGCGATGATGTCATTGATGCGGGCGACGGCAATGACGCTGTCTCCGGCGGGGCGGGCGACGACTCGATTTCTGGCGGCGCTGGCGAGGACAGCCTGTTCGGCGGGGACGGGGACGACACCGTCGATGGCGGCAGCGGCGACGACACCATCCTGGGCGGCGCCGGCGATGACCTGATCTTCGGCGGCGAAGGCGATGACTTCATCGATGCCGGCGCGGGCAATGACACAGTGTTCGGCGGCGGCGGTAACGACACGACCGTCGGCGGTGAGGGCGATGATTCCGTCGAGGCTGGCGAAGGCAACGATTCCGTTTCCGGCGGTGCGGGGAATGACACGGTCTCCGGCGGTGACGGCAGTGACGCCATCGATGGCGGCGAAGGCGACGACAGCCTGTCGGGCGACGCGGGTGCTGACACGCTGACCGGCGGTCTCGGCGATGACGTTCTCGACGGTGGCGCGGACGACGACAGCCTGGACGGTGGCGAGGGCGACGACACGATCCTGGGCGGCGCCGGTAACGATACGGTCGATGCGGGCGCTGGCAGTGATTCCATCGATGGCGGCGAAGGCGACGATACTGTCTCCGGCGGTGCCGGGAATGACACTGTGCTGGGTGGCGACGGCAACGACACCGTTCTTGGAGGAGACGGCGACGACCTTCTGCAGGGAGGGCCCGGCGATGACTCCCTCGACGGTGGCCTCGGGAACGACACGCTGCTCGGCGACGGCGGCAACGATACGCTGCTGGGCGGTGAGGGTGATGATTCCGCTGAAGGCGGTGCGGGCGATGATGTCGTCGATGGCGGCCTCGGCAACGACACGGTCGCGGGTGGCGACGGCAACGATGCGCTCGATGGCGGCGATGGGAATGACAGCCTGTCGGGCGATGCGGGTGCTGACACGCTGACTGGCGGTCTCGGCGATGACGTTCTCGACGGTGGCGCGGACGACGACAGCCTGGACGGCGGCGAGGGCGACGACACGGTCCTGGGCGGCGAGGGCAACGACACGGTCGATGCGGGCGCTGGCAATGATTCCGTGAATGGCGGCGAGGGCGACGATTCCATCGTGGCCGGTTCCGGCGACGACACGGTTCTGGGTGGTGACGGCAACGACACCGTTCTCGGCGGTGAAGGCAACGACCTGCTGCAGGGCGGACCCGGCGATGACGTTCTCGACGGCGGTATCGGCAATGACACGATCCTTGGCGATGCCGGCAATGACACGCTCATCGGTGGTGAAGGTAACGACTCCGTCGAGGCCGGTGCGGGCGACGATTCCCTCTCCGGCGGTGCTGGCGACGACACCGTGCTCGGCGGCGACGGCAACGACACGGTCGATGCGGGTGCCGGGAACGACTCTGTCGATGGCGGCGAGGGCGACGATTCCGTCTCGGCCGGAGCAGGCGACGACACCGTACTCGGCGGCGACGGCAATGATGCCATTCTCGGTGGTGACGGCGACGATCTGCTTCAGGGTGGTCCAGGTGACGACAGTCTCGATGGCGGTCTGGGCAACGACACCGTGCTTGGCGACGCTGGCAACGACTCGCTGTTGGGTGGCGAAGGCAACGACATCATCGCCGGCGGCGACGGGGACGATCTCGTTGATGGCGGCCTCGACAATGACAGCATCAGGGGCGATGCGGGCGCGGACACCCTGCTGGGCGACGCGGGCGACGATACGCTGGACGGTGGCGCGGACAATGACAGCCTGAATGGCGGCGCCGGCAGTGACGTCATCGACGGTGGTGATGGCGACGACACCGTCGTGGCGGGCGATGGAAGCGACGTGGTCGACGGCGGAGACGGTAATGACCTGATCTTTGGCGGGCCCGGCGAGGACGCGATCAACGCAGGCGCGGGCAATGACACTGTCTTCGGCGGCGCGGATGACGACACGCTGCTGGGCGGCGACGGCAACGACGAGATAACCGGCGACGGCGGCGACGATGTCATCGACGGCGGCGACGGCGACGACACTGTCTTCTTCAGCGGCAATCACGACGAATACGACGTCACCTTCAATCCGGACGGCTCGGTCACCATCACGGACACGGTACCGGGACGCGACGGGACGACGACGCTGACCAATGTCGAGACGGCATCCTTCGCGGATGCCGACTACAATGCCGACGGGACCAACAATGCGCCCGAAGCATTCGATGACGTCGCGGCGACCGACGAGGACACCGCGGTCAACATCGACGTGCTGGCCAACGACTTCGACTTCGACAGTGACGAGCTGAGCGTCGCCTCGGCGACCGCGGACAATGGCTCGGTCACTATCGAGGCCGACGGCACCATCACCTATACCGGCAACCAGGACTTCAACGGCGCCGACACGATCACCTACACCGTCGACGACGGCCGCGGCGGCCAGGACACGGCCGAGGTGACGGTCACCGTGAACGCTGTGAACGATGCGCCGGTGATCACCGTCCCGACGGGCGGCGCCATGCGCTTCGACGGCAACGCGGCGAACCACGTTCAGGTCGCGCACGCCGCCGATCTCAGCCCCGACAGCTGGACGGTCGAGGCCTGGGTCACGACCTCGGATGCGGACGGCCAATTCAACCGCGTCGTCACCAAGCCGGTCGGTGGCGGGCAGACCTACAGCCTGGTTGTCCGCGGGGGCGAGGCGCATATCCGTTTCGACGACGCCACGCTGGGCCAGCAGTTCGTGCAGGCCGGCTTCGTCGCCGATGGCGAACCGCACCATATCGCCGGCGTCTATGACGATGTCGCGAACACGCTCAGCCTTTATGTGGACGGCGTGCTGACTGGCAGCATCTCGACGGCCGGCAGGACCCCGGTGCAGGGCACCGAAGAGCTGAACATCGGCCGCTTCAACGACGGCTTCGGGCAGGGTTTCACAGGCGATGTCTCCGAAGTGCGTGTCTGGTCGGTCGCGCGCTCAGCCGCCGAGATCGCCGGCAATTTCGACCAGGTCATGGATTCGTCGAACGAACCGGATCTCGAGCTCTACATGACCTTCGATCGGACCTTCGCCGAGCCGGGCAAGGTCCAGGACCTCTCCGGCCACGACTTTGACGGCCAGATCTTCGGCAGCCCGCAATTCGTGGCCGGCAGCGCGCCGGTGGATCAGTTCATCCAGACAGAAGTCGGTCAGGAAGTCCGGTTCTTCGGTGGTGCCGTCTCCGATGTGGACGCTGCGGAAGGCACGAACGAAGTTCAGGTCGTCATCGAAGCCCAGAACGGCATCATCGACACCTCCAACGGCGTCGGCTTCACGCATATCGGCGACCGGACGAGCCAGGTCACGCTGATCGGCGATCCGGCGTTGCTTTCGCTGTCCATGGACAACATGACCTTCCGGCCGGATCCGGGCTTCATCGGTGAAGAGACGATCACGATCACCGTGACGGATCTTGGCAACTCCGGCGCAGGCGGCCCTCAGATCGCGGTAGCCACGTTTACCATCCTGGTGGTCGAGCCCAATGTCGCGCCGGAAGCCGTCGATGATGCGGCAACGACCGACGAGGACACCGCCGTCAACATCGACGTGCTGGCCAATGATGTCGACGACAATGGCGACGATCTGACGGTCACCGAGGCGGCCGCCGCGAACGGTGCGGTGGTCATCGAGGCCGACAACACGCTGACCTACACGCCGGACGCCGACTTCAACGGCACGGATACGATCAGCTACACGATCACCGACGGAAACGGTGAATTCTCGACTGCCGAGGTCACGGTGACCGTGAACGCGGTCAACGACGCGCCGGTGATCTTCGCGCTCGGCTCGGATGTCGAGGGCAATGTGGTCGAGGATTCGGCCGATCCGCTGACCGACAGCGGCTCTATCGCCTTCATCGACTTTGATTCCGGCGACAGCCACACCGTCACCACGGCCTTCACCGGTTCTGCGGGTAATCCCGGCGCCATCACGCCGGCCCAGGCCCAGGCCTTCTTCAGCGCGGCGATCAACGGGTCCGCCGCCGACTGGAGCTTCTCCGCCGACAACGCCCTGTTCGACCATCTCGCCTGCGACGAGACCCTGACCTTCACCTATCAGCTGGTCATTGACGACGGCGCCGGGGGCTCGGCGACCGAGTTCGTCAATGTCACCGTCGAAGGCACCAACGACCTGCCGCGCGTCGCGGCGCCGGTCGATGGCGGCGCGACCGACGAGGATTCCGGGCCTGTCAGCATTGATCTGCTGGCGAATGCCTCGGACGCCGAGGGCGACGACCTGGCGACGACCGGGGTTTCGGTCACCTCTTCGAATGCGGCGCGTACCGTCGCCTTCACGGTCGATGACGCGACCGGCGAGCTGATCATCGATCCGGCGCAGTTCAACGATCTGCCGTCCGGCGCGGCCGAGACGATCACCATCGACTACGGCGTGATCGAGCAGGACCGTCTTGCGGCCGACAGCATCGGGACGCAGGTGTCGCCGAACAATGGCGCCTACTACGTCTTCGACTTCGATACCGGCGCTCTGACCTTCGAATTGAACGTCCCGGGCGGCGGCCTGTCCTTCCCCGGCCCGTCGAGCATTCCGCAGAACGGCGTCATCATCACGCTGAACCCGAACAACGCGAATGTTCATGTCGGCGTGCGGACCTACGAGGGCGGCGTCGAGACCCGCCGGGACGCATCCGAGCAGTCCATCGACGCCTATTCCGGCACCACCGGTCCGCTGGGCGACAGCGGTCCCAACTTCTTCGGACCGGGCGTCGTCTACAACGATTCCATGGTCAACAGCGCGATCACCTGGTCGGGGACGCTGGACGACGGCTGTGGTCCGCGTGAAGTCGAGGTGGTCCTGTCGGGCCTGAACTACACCGACAATGCCGGCGGGATCCTGTCGATCGGAAACGCCTCGGCGGCCGCTGTTCCGCCGGCGACGCCGGCAACCGCGACCCTTGTGATCGAGGGCATCAACGACCGCCCCGTGGTCACCGGCCCGGTCGACGCGGGCAGCGTCACCGAGGACGACGCGCCGGTCACGATCGATCTGCTGGCGAACAGTTCCGACCCGGACAATGACGATCTGGATGTCGAGGACGTCGCCGTCAGTTCCACCAATGCCGCGCGCAATGTCGCCGTCACCGTGGACGAGGAGACCGGCGAACTCGTCATCGACCCGGCCCAGTTCAACGATCTGGCCGCGGGCGAGAGCGAGACGGTCACGGTCAGCTACAACGTCTCCGACACCACGGCGGACTTCTCCGGCGCCATCGGCTCGCCCGGCGTGCCGAACGGCGGCGTCACCTATGTCGTCGATTTCGACACCGGCAACATTTTCACCTTCGTCCGCTCGAGCGGACCGTTCCTGCCCGCAAACCTGCAGCCCGAAAACGGCGCCTACCTGCATCTGAACCCGAACAACGGCTTCAGCGGCGTGCTGGCGGCGGCGACCTACAGGGATGGCGTCGAGACCATCCGGGATGCCTCGGAGTTCGATTTCGGCGACTATGCCGGCTCGGTCAGCGGCGCCGGATTCGTCGGCGCGCTCTCCGGCGATACGCTGACCTGGACCGCTCACGACGTTGCGACCGCCGACGGGGAGCGCTGCGTCTCCATCCGTCTCGACAACGTCACCCATTTCCGCACCGACGGAATCAATGTCGGTTCGGCGAATTTCGACGTCACCGCCGATGTGGCTGCGGAAGCCACCATCACCATCACCGGTTTGAACGATGCGCCCGACGCGGTGGACGACGCGGTCACGACCGACGAGGACACTGCGGTCAACATCGCCGTGCTGGCCAACGACACAGATCCGGACGCGTCCGACGATCTGACGGTCACGTCGGCCACGGCATCCAATGGCCAGGTCGTGATCGAGGCGGACAACACGCTGACCTACACGCCGGACGCCGACTTCAACGGTTCGGACACGATCAGCTACACGATCAGTGACGGCAACGGCGGGACGGACACGGCGGACGTCGCGGTCACCGTGAATGCGGTGAATGACGCGCCGGTCCTGACTGTTCCGGAGCTTGTTAACGCGACATCGACGAACTTCGACACGGTTCTGGTCGGCGGGATCAACAACACCAACGATGCGTCGACGCTTGCGGTGACGGCGCTTGCAAACGGCACCTATGTGACCGCCGACGATTCGGGCTTCAACGTGGGGCGTCTGGCTATCGTCGATGGCGACGGGAATGTCCTCAGCAACTTCAGCGTCAGCGCCGATCCGACACACACGAATGATGTCTCCCACAGCGTTGCCGGTCTTGACGGCGGGCGGTTTGCCGCCTCGTGGGTCAACAACCGCGCGGATCTCTTCATGCGGGTGTTCGAGGCGGATGGCACGCCGGTCACGGGCAATATCCAGGTCGACGACAACGGCCGCAGCTTCATCGACGGCAACGCCAAGCTGGCGGCAACCGCGGATGGCGGCTTTGTCTCGGTCTATTCGGGCTTTGCCGGGACGCAGGACCTGTTCGCCCGGCGGTTCGATGAGAATGGCAACGAGACCCAGGCGACCTTTGCGCTGCAGGTGCAACTGGGCGACGCCCGGACGCCGGACGTGGTGGGCACATCGGACAACGGCTTTGCGCTGGCCTATCAGTTCTTCAGCGCCGGCGTAGCCGAGATCCGGCTGGCGATTGTCGAGGCGGATGGCAGCTTCACCGCACAGGATGTCGTGGTGGGTTCGGGCATCGGATCCAGGGGCATTGGGATTGCGGAACTGGCCGGCGGCGGTTTCGCCATTGCCTGGGACGATGCGAATGACGCGGGCACGCTGCGCCAGAGCTTCGTGCAGCTTGTCGACGCATCCGGCAACCTGACCGGTGGTCCGATCCTTGTGGCGGACTGGACCTCGAACGGGTTCGACGGCCAGTTCGAGGCCGATATCGAGGCGTTGCCGGATGGCGGCTTTGCTGTTGTCTTCTCGAACAAGCGGTTTGCGCAGACCGACAACGAGACGGGCGAGGTCCGGGACGCGGGTTCGTGGGTGCAGCGGTTCAATGCCGATGGCACGCCGAACGGCGAGGAGATCTTCGTCGCCTCGATGTTCAAGCCGGAACTGGCGCTGTCGCCGTCGGGCGATCTGGTTGTGATCGGTCTGAACTTCACGCTGGGCGGCAACCGTCCGCAGCTGGTGGAGCTTGGCCTGCCGCAGGATCCGGGTGCGACCTCGGAAGACACGCCGCTGACCATCGACGGGCTGTCGATCTCCGACATCGACGTGGCCGAGGGCACAGGCGAGGTCGAGGCGGTGCTTTCCGTCACCAACGGCACCATCGACGTGACCAACACGGGCGCGGCGATCGCGGGCGATGGCACGGGCAGTGTGACCGTCACCGGCGCGCTGGCGGATGTGAATGCGGCCATCGGCTCTGTGGTCTACACGCCGGATGCGAACTTCAACGGCACTGACTCGCTCGACATCACGGTCTCCGACCTGGGCAACACCGGTGCAGGCGGCCCGCTGACGGACTCGGAGTCCGTCCAGATCACGGTGAGCGCCGTCAACGATGCGCCGGTCGCGGCGGATGATGCTTTCGCCACGGGTGAGAGCGGCTTCATCTCGGTTGATCTGCTGGCGAACGACAGCGATTTGGATGGCGACGCCCTCAGCGTTCAGGACGTCAATGGCGAAGCACCGCTGACGGCCTTTACCGTGACTTCGGCCGGGGGACGGAGCGGCCAGGCCATCTTCGACACCACGGGCGCATTGAACTTTGCGTTCGACACCGCCGGCGGGTTCGAGGGCCTGGCGGAGAACGAGACCGATACAGTCACGCTGACCTACACCGTCTCCGACGGCAATGGCGGCACGGATACGGCCTCGATCACAGTCACCATCAATGGCGAGAACGATGCCCCTGTGGCGGCGGACGACACCGCGACGGTGGACGAGGACAGTTCGGTCATCATCGATATCCTGTCCAACGACAGCGACGTTGACGGCGACACATTGACGGTCACGTCGGCCACGGCGAACAACGGCACGGTCGTCATCGAGGCCAATGGCACGCTGACCTACACGCCGGACGCCGACTTCAACGGTTCGGACACGATCAGCTGCACCGTTGACGACGGCAATGGCGGCGTGACGACGGCCGAGGTGGCAGTCACCGTCAACGCCGTGAATGATGCACCGGTGCTGAGTGCTCCGGTCGCCGGCGCGGTGCGGTTCGATGGCAACACCGCGAACCATGTCGAGATTGCCCATGATGACGGGCTGAACAGCGCCAGTTGGACTGTCGAGACCTGGATCACGACGACCGATGATGACAGTCCGTTCAACCGCATTCTCACCAAGCCCGTCGGCGGCGGACAGACCTACAGCCTGGTGGTCAACAATGGTGAGGCGCATATCCGCTTCGACGATGCGACGCTGGGCGAGCAGTTCGTGCAGGCCGGTTTCGTCGCCGACGGACAGCCCCACCATATCGCGGGTGTCTTCGATGATGCCGCGAACACGCTCAGCCTTTACGTGGATGGTGTTCTGACCGGCAGCATCACGACAACCGGGACGCCGCTGCTCGGCAATGAAGACATTCAGATCGGCCAGTTCAGCAACAGTTTTGCGTCGTTCGGTTTTGATGGCGACATCTCGGATGTCCGCATCTGGTCCGAGGCGCGGACCGCGGCAGACATCGCCGCCGATCTGAACGGGGTGCCGGACCCGGTGGCCGAGGATGGCCTGGAGGTCTACATGGTCTTCAGCCGGATGTTCACCGGTTTCGATGAGGGCTCGGTGCAGGGCGCCAATACCATCCAGGACCTGTCGGGCAATGACCGCGACGGCCAGATCTTCGGCTTCCTGCAGTTCGTCGCGGGCGATGCGCCGGTCGACAGCGCCATCGTCACCGAAATTGGTCAGGAAGTCCGCTTCCTCGACCTGTCGGTACTGGACGTCGATGCGGCCGAGGGCACGAACCAGATCCAGGTGGTGCTTGAGACCACGGACGGCATCATCGACACTCAGACCTTCCCGGGCTTCACGCAGATCGGTGACCGCACAGGCCAGGTGACACTGATCGGTGACCCGGCCACGCTGTCCGACTCGCTGGACTTCTCGACCTTCAAGCCGAACCCGGGCTTCTCCGGCACAGCGACCGTCACGGTCACCGCAACCGATCTGGGCAATACCGGCGCCGGCGGACCGCAGACCACGGTGATGACCTTCAACATCGAGGTGATCGACCCCAACGCGGCGCCGGTGGCGGTGAACGATACTGCCACGACCGACGAGGACACCGCGGTCAACATCGAAGTGCTGACGAATGACAGCGATCCCGATGCGCCAGACACGTTGACCGTCACGGAAGCCACCGCAGGCAATGGCACGGTGGTGATCGAGCCCGACGGCTCGCTGACCTACACGCCGGACGCCGACTTCAATGGCTCGGACACGATCAGCTACACCATTTCAGACGGCAGCCTGACCGACACCGCCGAAGTCGCGGTGACCGTGAACGCGGTCAACGATGCGCCGGTGATCGATGCGGGCGCTTCGGATCTGAGCTCGGACCTGACGGTCGGCTTCACCCGGGCCGCGAGCCTGGATGCGAACGATCTGCTGGCCAATTTCGTCAACCCCTCACGCTCGGCGGTGGTCATTGACGAGGGCGCGCTGGACGTTCTGCATGTCGGAACCGGCGGCGTCTCCCGCACGACGCTGATCGAAATCCCGCTCTTTTCCGTGGGCGAACTGACCGCCGATGCGAACGTTACCGTCATCTTCGACGGCGTCGTGCAGCGGACCTCGGGCGATCAGGACCTCGCCTTCGGTCTGCGCGATCCGGATCAGGCGATTGCCTTCTTCACCGCCGACGGTTCGACCGGCCTGATCTTCGCGGACGAGATGATTGGCGCAGGGCCGTTCGGCGTCGGTCTGACCAACCTGCCACCCAGCGTCGCCCGAGCCGCCGTCAGCGGCCCGCAGATCCAGGACTTCACCGTCCGGGTCGATCTGGCGGGTGCCAGCGATGAACTCACCCTTGTCGAGGGTGGCGGCATCACCTTCAACGCCAGCACGGGTCCCGGCACGTTCATCGACACCGAGGACGGTGTTTCTATCTTCATCGGTGGTGACGGAAACAACGAGAGTTACGAGATCGTGAGCCTGGCCTTCTCGGCCGAGGTCGACGGGCTGATCGACAGCGGGATCATCGCCTTCACCGATGTCGACGCTTCCGACACGCACAGCGCTGCGGTGACCGATGTTGTGGCAACAGGTGACACCAACGGCATCGGCAATGCGACGCTGCTTGGTTTCCTCAGCCTTGGCGCAGTGACCTCGTCGGCGCTCGGGTCGGCCGGTTCGGTCGCGTGGAGCTTCGAGGCCGATGACGCCCTGTTCGAGTATCTGGGCGCTGGTGAGGCCCTGGAGATCGCCTACACGGTCGAGATCGATGACAACAATGGCGGCACGGACTCGGAATCCGTCTCCATCACGATCAACGGCCGGAACGACGGTCCGGTCGCGGCAGACGATGCATCCACAACCGACGAGGACGTGGCGGTCAACATCGACGTCCTGGCCAACGACACCGATCCTGACCTCAACGACACGCTGACGGTCACCTCGGCCGTCGCGAACAACGGCACGGTCGTCATCGAGGCCGACGGCTCGCTAACCTATACCGGCAATGCTGATTTCAACGGAACGGACACGATCAGCTATGTCGTCTCCGATGGCGAGCTGACCGACACCGCCCAGGTCGCAGTGACGGTGAATGCGGTCAATGACGCGCCCGAGCTGACCCCGCCGGTTGCCGGCGCGGTGCGGTTCGACGGCAATGCCGCGAACCATGTCCAGGTCGCGCATGACGCTGGCCTCAACCCGGATAGCTGGACGGTCGAAGCGTGGATCACGACCACGGATACCGACGGCCAGTTCAACCGCGTCCTCACCAAGCCGGTCGGCGGCCAGCAGACCTACAGCCTGGTGGTCAGGGACGGCGAGGCGCATATCCGCTTCGACGATGCGACGCTGGGCCAGCAGTTCGTCCAGGCCGGTTTCGTCGCCGATGGGCAGCCGCACCATATCGCCGGCGTCTACGACTCTGTTGCCGACACGCTGACGCTCTATGTCGACGGCGTGGTCGCCGGCAGCACGTCCACCGTTGGCTTCACCCCCAGGCAGGGCACGGAAGAGCTGAATATCGGCCGCGCCAACGACGGCTTCAGCCAGGGCTTCGCCGGCGACATCTCCGAGGTTCGCGTCTGGTCGGAGGCACGCTCGGCCGCCGAGATTGCGGCGGACCGCGACCAGGTGCTCGATCCGGGGTCCGAGAACGCCCTCGAGCTCTACATGGTCTTCAGCCGGATGTTCACGGGTTTCGATGAGGGCTCGGTGCAGGGCGCCAATACCATCCAGGACCTTTCGGGCAATGACCGCGACGGCCAGATCTTCGGCTTCCTGCAATTCGTCGCGGGCGAGGCGCCGGTCGACAACGCCATCGTCACCGAAGTCGGCCAGGAAGTCCGCTTCCTCGACCTGTCGGTGCTGGACGTCGATGCGGCCGAGGGCACGAACCAGATCCAGGTGGTGCTTGAGACCACGGACGGCATCATCGACACCCAGACCTTCCCGGGTTTCACGCAGATCGGCGACCGCACGGGCCAGGTGACCCTGATCGGAGACCCGGCCACGCTGACCGACTCGCTGGACTTCTCGACCTTCAAGCCGAATGACGGCTTTTCCGGCACGGCGACCATCACGGTGACCGCAACCGATCTCGGTAATGCAGGGGCCGGCGGGCCGCAGACCACGGTGCTGACCTTCACGGTCGAGGTCATCGATCCGAACGCAGACCCGGTCGCGGCGGACGACGCCTTCACGACGACCGAGAGCGGGCTGCTGAGCGGCAACCTGCTGACCAATGACAGCGACGCTGACGGCGACGCGCTGATCATCGCCAATGTCGAGGGCAACGCCTCGCTGACGCCCTTCACGGTCACATCGGATGGCGGACGCGTCGGTCAGGCGATCTTCGATGCGCTGACGGGGGACTTCGCGTTCGACACGGCCGACGGCTTCGAGAGCCTGGCCGAAGGCGAGACCGATACGGTCAACCTCACCTACACTGTTGCTGACGGCAATGGCGGCACGGACACGGCGGCGATCGCGATCACCGTGACCGGCGACAACGATGCGCCGGTGGCGGCCGACGACACGGCGACGACCGACGAGGACACCTCGGTCAACATCGACGTGTTGGCGAACGACAGCGACGTGGACGGCGATGCGCTGACGGTCACATCGGCCAGCGCCGCGAATGGCACGGTGGTGATCGAGGCGGACAACACGCTGACCTACACGCCGGACGCCGATTTCACGGGCATCGACACGATCAGCTACGTGATCGATGACGGCAACGGCGGCGTCGCTGGTGCCGAAGTTGCGGTTACGGTCACTCCGGATGACATTATCCTGTTCACCGTGAATGCCGACATTGTCGACTTCGACACGGTGAACGGCAATGACGTGGCGGATGGCAACATCACCAATGCACTGGGCGGCGACGACTTCGTGCGGTTGCCGTCCAATGGCGCCGAAGCGGCCGAGGCAGGCTTCGGTTTGGTGACCGACATCTTCTTCTCCGCTGGCGACGGCAACGATACGGTCATCGGCGGCGACCTGCTGAACATCATCACTGGCGGTTCCGGCGATGACAGTCTGGTTGGCGGCGATGGCGGCAATGACCTGTTCGGCTCTATCGGCTCGGATACGTTGATTGGCGGCGCGGGGGCCGAGTTCTCGGTTGGCGGAGATGATGCCGACCTGATCTTCGGCAATGGCGGCAACGACATCCTGGAGGGCGAGGATGGAGGCGACACGATCTTCGGCGGCCAGGGCAATGACAACCTGACCGGCGACGATGGCGGGCCCGTGACGGTCGACTTCTCGGGTGGTGTATTCACCTATGCGACGGGTTCGAACGTCTTTTTCGATAACGGCGCCAGATTGGTCCATGTTGCCGACGTAGCAACCAATCTGGTCTCTGGTCTGCAGTTGACTGTGGCCGACGATGGCGACCTTTCGGTGTTGAACAGCGGCGACCTGCTAAGCTTCAGCTTTACCGACGAGAATGGTGACACGGTTTCGGTCACGGATGCCGTGATTGGCCAGTCAGCATTCGCGGCAAATGCCGACGAAGGCGTTCTGACTGCCGTCGGTACGGCTGCCGGTGGCCGGGCAGACGGTGGCCAGATTGCGCTACTGATCGCCATGGATGCGCCTTTCGGCTCAGGCGGAGTTCCCGCAGGCGGCCAGTTCATTGCCGACGATGCGGATGCCGATGCTGACTTTGGTTTGCCGACAACGGTCGAACTGACGGCGCTGAGCGCCAGCGATACGCTGGATGGCGGCGACGGTGACGATACAATCGTAGGCGGCGCTGACGGCGATGACCTGTCCGGCGCAGAGGGCAACGATCTCATATCTGGCGGGTCGGGCGATGACAACCTGACCGGCGACGATGGCGGGCCCGTGACGGTCGACTTCTCGGGTGGTGTTTTCACCTATGCGACGGGTTCGAACGTCTTTTTCGATAACGGCGCCAGATTGGTCCATGTTGCCGACGTAGCGACCAATCTGGTCTCTGGTCTGCAGTTGACCGTGGCCGACGATGGCGACCTTTCGGTGTTGAACAGCGGCGACCTGCTCAGCTTCAGCTTTACCGACGAGAATGGTGACACGGTTTCGGTCACGGATGCCGTGATTGGCCAGTCAGCATTCGCGGCAAATGCCGACGAGGGCGTTCTGACTGCCGTCGGTACGGCTGCCGGTGGCCGGGCAGACGGTGGCCAGATTGCGCTACTGATCGCCATGGATGCGCCTTTCGGCTCAGGCGGAGTTCCCGCAGGCGGCCAGTTCATTGCCGACGATGCGGATGCCGATGCTGACTTTGGTTTGCCGACAACGGTCGAACTGACGGCGCTGAGCGCCAGCGATACGCTGGATGGCGGCGGCGGTGACGACACACTCGAAGGCGGCGCTGACGGCGATGACCTGTCCGGCGGCGAGGGCAACGATCTCATATCTGGCGGGTCGGGCGATGACACGCTGGACGGCGGCAATGGAAGCGACACTCTGAACGGCGGCGACGGAACTGACTTTATCACGGCCGGCGCAGGCAATGATCTGATCATCGGTTCGGAGGGCCTTGACCAGGTTCTCGGCGAGACTGGCAACGACCGGATCGATTACAGCGGCCTGGGATCTGCGATCGTTGCAAGCCTCAACACCGGCTTGGTCAGCGGCGTGAGCTTCTTTCAGAATTTGTTCGATATCGAAGAGATCGTCGGGACACAGTTTGACGATGATCTCGAAGGGCACATCATTTTCGCGAACGTGATTGCGCCCGGCGCCGGCAATGACACGGTCACCGGAAACGGTACCAATGATACCGTGGATTATTCGACTGAGAGCGGCGGCGTTTTCGTCGATCTTGCGAACAATCTGGCGATCGACGGGTCCGGCGGTACCGATCAGATATTCAATTTCACGAATGCGATCGGCGGACAGGGTGACGATACGTTCCGCGGTACAGCAGGCAACAATTCGCTGGACGGCGGGGAAGGCCTGGACGAGCTGGACTTTGCAGGAGAAACCGCACTCGTAACCGTCGATCTTTCGGCAGGCACTGCATCGGGGACCTCGATTGGTGCGGATACCGTGACCAACTTCGAAGCGGTTGTCGGCACGGCGTTCAACGACACGCTGACAGGCGGGGCAGAGGACAACGACTTCTTTGGCGGCGCGGGCGATGACTCCGTTCAGGGTGGCGCTGGCGCAGACACAATTTCAGGTGGCGCGGGCATCGACTCCATTTTCGGAGGTGACGGAGACGACATAATCTCCGGGGGGATCGGCAACGACATTCTCTTTGGGGGAAGCGGTTTCGACACGGTCGACTATTCCGCGGCGGGCAGTGGCATCAATGCCAACTTCCAATCGGGAGTTGTTGCTGACGGTGACGGCGGCTCTGACGGTGTCAACAGCATCGAGGCTGTGATCGGTTCAGGTTTTGACGACCAGATCAATACCGGTGACGACACGACCACGGTGTTTGCCGGCGGAGGCAATGACCTGATCACCAATAGCGCGTTCGTGTTTGGGGTGACGGTCAGTGGCGGCACCGGGAACGATACGATGTCCGGAACGCTTGGCGCCGACAGATTTGTCTTCCAGACAGGCGATGGCGTGGATCAGGTAAACGCTTTCCAGGCAAGCGGAGGCCTTCAGGATATCCTGGATTTCTCGGGCGACGCCGCAATCACGGGCATTGGCGACCTGAGCATCAATGATGATGGACTGGGCAACACCATCATCGGCTATGGCGCCGGCGATAGCATCACCCTACTCGGGGTGAACTCCGGGGATCTCGGCGCCGACGACTTCCAGTTCTGATGCCGCCAGCCGGGCGTGACTTCGGTTACGCCCGGTTGCCCATCGTTACGCGAAAGACGGTCGACGCGGGCGCGTCGTGGCGGGTAGCGTGCTGCCCGTCTTGCACGGGAGGCGGCCATCGCCGGGAAACCCCAGAACAATCGCACGCGCTGGAATGGCCGGATCTCGATCACGGTCACCCTGAGCACAAGCATCTTTCTGCTTGTGCTGGTGTCGGTTGGCGTGGTGCTGGGTGTTGGCGTCTGGCTGGCGCAGAAGAACACATTCGAACTGCTCGGCCGCAACGCGCATCAGGGTATCGGATTCGCCGCCACCCGGGTCGAGCGCCATCTGAAGCCCGCGGAGCATCAGGCCGCCTTCATCGCGCAGCGCATCGTCGACGGCAACGTCGATCCGGACGACAGGGCCGAGCTGGGGGCATTGCTGACCGGGGCCCTGGCCGCCGCACCGCAGATCCAGGCGGTTATGTTCATTGGTCCGGACCTGCAGACCCTTCTGGCCGGGCGGGACCTGGCATCCGGCAGGGCGGGGCTCGTCGACATCGACTATTCCAGTGACCCGGACATCCGCCGCCGCATGCAGCCCTCCAAGGGGCCCTACTGGAACGAGCCGATCTGGCGCGATGACATGCAGGAGAGCTACATCAGTCTCGCCCATCCAGTCGTGGGCCCGACCGGGCTCGCGGGGGTGGTTGTCTCGGTGGTCTCGGTATCCGACCTCTCGGCCTTCCTGAACCGCAATGTCATCGCCGAGGGTGCGAGCCAGTTCATCCTTTATGGCCGCGACCGTGTGCTGGCGCACCCGCTGCTGGCCGAGGCCTTCCCGGGTCGTTCCTCGGCCAATCCGCTGCCGCCGGTCGAGGGGTTTGCCGATCCGGTGCTGGCGTCGATCTGGAACACCCGGGACCGGTTCGAGCTGGGCCTGCCGCTGGAAGAACAGACACAGGGACACGTGGTCCGGCTGGGGCAGGGGGATGATTACATCATCATCTACCGCGAGCTTGCCGGTTTCGGCCCGCAGCCGCTGATTGTCGGCGCCTATTTCCCGGCGGTCGAGGTCGGCACGGAAATCCGCCGCATGGTGATCTCGCTGGTGGCCGGAATCGTTGCGCTTCTGCTTGCGCTGGTGGCGGCGATATTCCTCGGCCGGCGGATCGCCAAGCCTGTTGTGCGCTTCTCGGAGGCGGCCGGTCGGATCCGCGATCTGGATGTTGGCAAGGTCCAGGACCTGCCGGGCAGCATCTTCCGTGAACTGAACGACCAGGCGCAGGCCTTCAACGCCATGCTGGCGGGGCTGCGCTGGTTCGAGCTCTACGTGCCGAAGAAGATCGTCGACCGGCTGGTGCATCGCGGGGAGGCGGTCGAGGCGCTCTCGGCATCGCGGAAACTGACGGTGATGTTCACCGACATCGCCGGGTTCTCGACGATTTCGGAAGGCATGAGCGCGCCGCAGGTGGCCGAGTTCGTGAACGCTCACTTCCGGCTGGTCGCTGGCTGCATCGAGGCCGAGGACGGCACGGTGGACAAGTTCATTGGCGACAGCGTCATGGCCTTCTGGGGCGCGCCCGATCCGGTCGAACAGTCGGAGGAGCGGGCTTGCCGGGCCGCGCTGGCCATCGCCGAGGCGGTCGAGCAGGACAATGCGGAGCGCCAGCAGAAGGGGCTGCCGCCTGTGCGCATGCGCATCGGCATTCATACCGGCGTCGCGACCGTGGGCAATATCGGCGCGCCGGGACGCATCAACTACACGATCATCGGCGACGCGGTGAATATCGGCCAGCGGCTGGAACAGCTAGGCAAGGAACTGGGTGTTGCGGATCGCGACGTCACCGCACTGATCAGCGGAGACACCGCCGCGGCGCTGGGCGATGACTGGCGACCCGAGCCGGCCGGCACCCATACCCTGAAGGGAAGGCGGGGCGAGGTTGACGTATTCAGGCTGGTCTGAGGTCTGACGGGCCTTATATTCGGGCGCGTTCGAAGGGGGAGGCCTGTCTTGGATTTCAGGGATGTTGTTCTGTCGCGCGGCAGCGTGCGCGGCTTCAGGAAGAAACCGGTGCCGCGCGAGGTGGTCGACGAGGTCCTCGAGCTGGCCAAGCGCGCACCATCGTCGATGAACAGCCAGCCCTGGCATGTCCATGTGCTGACCGGCGCGCCGCTGGACGAGGTCCGCCGCCGCAACATGGAAGAGATGGAAAAGGGCCTGCCGCCCAACCGGGACATCGTCACCCACGGTCCCTATGAGGGCGATCACCGCCGCCGCCAGGTCGATATCGCCAAGAAGCTGTTCGCGGCGATGGAAATCCAGCGTGACGATGCCGAACGCCGTCACGACTGGGTGCTGCGCGGCTTCCGCCAGTTCGATGCACCGGTCTCGATGGTGCTGACCTATGACCGCGTGCTGGACCCGGGTGCGGTCTGCCACTTCGATCTGGGTGCGCTGAGCTATGGCATCGTCCTCGCCGCCTGGGAAATGGGGCTGGGCGCCGTGGTCAACGGCCAGGGGATCATGCGCTCCAACATTGTCCGCGAGGTGGCGAACATCCCCGAGGACGAGGTCATCATGACCGCCATCGCCATGGGCTATCCGGACGACGAATTCGCCGCCAACGCCGTGCGTTCCGACAGGGAGCCGAACGAGAGCTTCGTCCGCTATGTCGGCTTCGGCGACGCCTGACCGGAGCGGCCGCTGATGCCCGACTTCGGCGCCTATCTCTCGCCGCGCTCGGTCGCGGTGATCGGCGCGTCGGATGACGACACGATCCTGCGTGGACGGCTGATGCGGGTGATCACGGGGCAGCCCTACAAGGGCCGGATCTATCCGATCAGCCGCCGTACGGACACGATCATGGGCCTGAAGACCTGGCCCAGCGTGGCGGACACGCCGGAACCGGCGGACCTTGCTATCCTGATCATTCCGGCGGAGTACGTGGTCGGCGCGCTGGAGGAATGCGCCGCCGCCGGAGTGAAGGCGGCCCACATCATCACCTCGGGCTTCGCCGAGGAGCCCGGTGAGACCGGCGCCCGGCACCAGGCCCGCATCCGGGAGATCGCCGAGTCGCATGACATGGTGATCTGCGGGCCGAACTCGCAGGGATTCATGAATGCCGGGATCAATCTGACCGCCACCTTCAGTCCGGCCGCGCGGCATTTCTCCGGCGATCTGCTGCCTGCGAACACCAGGGGCGGGCGGGTATCCGTGGTGGCGCAGAGTGGCGGGCTCGGCTTCTCCTTCTTCGATCACGGACGGCCCAAGGGCATTCCCTTCCACCATGTGGTCACGACAGGGAACGAGGCGGCGGTCGAGCATCTGGACATTGTCGAGCATCTGATCGACAGCGATGCAGCGGATGTCTTTCTGATCTTCATGGAGGACGTGAAGACCCCGGCGAAGCTGTTCCGCGTCGGCGAGAAGGCGCTGAGAGCCGGCAAGCCGATCATCGTCTGCAAGGTCGGACGCTCGGACGCCGGGCAGCGGGCGGCGGCCTCGCACACGGCGGCGCTGGCCGGTGCGCATTCGGGCTACCGCGCCGTCTTCGACCGCTATGGCATCATCGAGAGCGCCGAACTGGACGAGATGGTCGATATCGCCATGGGCTTCTCGCGCTGGGGCGACCTGCTGCCGGCGGGACGCCGCGTTGGCATTACCACCTCGTCAGGCGGCGCCGGGGGGCTGATGGCGGACGCGGTCTACGAGGCCGGGCTTCTGGTGCCGGAACTGGACAAGCCGACACAGGACGTGATCAAGGCGCATCTGCCCAGCTATGGCTACGCCCACAATCCGGTGGATGCGACAGCGCAGGCCGTGCGGCAACTCGGCTATTTCCGGCTCAACGCGATGGTGGCGGCGTCGGACGAGATCGACGCCATTGTCAGCATCACCTCGGCTCGCGACGGGCGACTGGTGGTGGATTCCAGGGAGGACCTGATCCGCCTGCGCGAAGAGTTCGGCAAGCCTGTCATCTTCTATTCCTATACCGAGCCGGCGCCCGAAGCGGTCGATACCTTCGCCGAGGCCGGTGTGCCCCTGATCTGGAACGCCCGGCACTGCGCCGTGACGCTGGCCGCGATGGCGACCTATCGGGAAACAAGAGAGCGGTTCCTTCGGACGCCGCAAGTCACGACAGGGCTGCCCCGCAGCGCCTTGGCGAACGTCAGGACAGCGCTGACTGAAGCCGGGCCTGTGCTGACCGAATGCGAGGCCGGGCCGTTGCTTTCGGCCTGCGGCCTACCCTGGGGCGGCGGCCGTCTTGCGCGGTCAGCCGAGGAGGCGGGGGCGATCGCTGCGGATACATCCGGTCCGGTGGCGCTGAAGATCCAGTCGCCGGACATCCTGCACAAGACCGAGGCCGGCGGCGTTGTTTTGGGTGTGGAAGGTCCGCGGGTGGTACGGGACGCTGCCCGGGACATGCTGCACTCCGTGGCGTCGCGTTTTCCCGCTGCATCTGTTCACGGCGTGCTGGTGCAGCCAATGGCCGGCCGCGGCGTCGAGATGGTTCTCGGCGTGCGCCGTGATCCGCAGTTTGGGCCGATGCTGATGGCGGGGCTCGGTGGGATCCTGATCGAGGTGCTGAAGGACGCCGTTTACGCTCCGGTGCCAGTCACCGCGGACGAGGCGGAGCACATGCTTGGCCGCTTGAAGGGGCGCGCGACCCTTGACGGGGTCCGGGGGCAGCCGGCGGCCGATGTGGCCGCGCTGGTTCAGGTGATGACCACCCTTTCCGAACTTGCCGCGGAACTCGGCGACGAGATCGGGGAACTCGACCTCAATCCGGTGATCGTTCATCCCGCGGGGCAGGGCGTGACCATCGCCGATGCGCTGCTCATCCGGCGAGAAGCCTCAGAGCCCGTACCGGCCCCAGTGCAGCCGTGATTCCGCCTCCGCCGCGGCCTGGGCGGCGAGATCGGGCGCGGTTCCGCCCATCAGGCGCTTCAGCGGCGAGGTGCGGGCAGACAGGCGCTTGATCCGAGCGTCCTTGCCAAAGCGGTCCAGCAGCACCTGTTCCATGTCGCCGATCTCGTCGATCAGGCCGAGGCGCTTCGCCTCCTCGCCCAGGAAGATGTCGCCCGAGAACAGATCCTTGTAGCGGCGGCGGTTCAGCCGATCGCCGCGCCGCTCCTTCACCCAGCCGATGAACTGGTCGTGAATCTCGGTCTGGATACCCTTCAGACGCGCGATGTCCTCCTCGTTTTCCGGACTGAACGGGTCGAGCATCAGCTTGCGCTCGCCCGCCGTGTGCACCCGGCGCTCCACGCCATAGCGGGCGATCAGCTCGGAGAAGCCGAAGGAGGCTGAAATCACGCCGATCGAGCCGACCACGGAGGCCGAATGGGCAAAGACCTCGTCGCCTGCTGCCATCAGCCAGTAGCCCCCGGAGGCGGCCACATCTTCGGCAAAGGCCAACACCGGGACCTTTTTCTCCTCGGCCTTGCGGCGTATGGCGCCGGCGATCAGGGCGGACTGCACCGGTGAACCGCCGGGGCTGTTGATCTGCAGCGCGACCGCCGTCAGCCGGGACGGTTTGAAGGCGTCGTCGATCAGGCCGCGCAGCGTGTTCATGTTGATCGACCCGCCGCGCAGGGGCGAGCCGCGCCCAGGCGCGATCACGCCTTCCAGACGCAGAACGGTGATGACGGGGCGGCTGCGGCGGTGCTGCAGCCACTTGCGGGGGTTCCTGTAGAGGCGGGGCTTGTCGTCCATGACCGCTATGTATCCCCGGAGCGCGTGCTTGCAACGGGGGCGGGCCAGAAAATCGGGGCGGCGTCGCGGAATATCGTCCCGGCGAGGTGGGTTTCCGCGCCATCCGCGTCGTGCAGGTGGATGGGCGGCAGCACCGAATGGCTCCCTCCGGCGCGCAACAGCGCCAGAAAGCGCTTGGGCGGCTTGTGCAGACTGCCGACGATGGGCCGTTCGGTCATCGACCAGCCGGGCGGCAGCGCCTGTTGCACGTCCGACCGCCGTTCGCTGCGCATGATGAAGACGGCGACGCCTTGCGGGTTCAGCAGGCCGACGGCCGTCCGGACCCAGGCGGCGAGCGGCGCAGCCCCCTCCGCCCGCGCCCGGTCGCGTTCTGGATCAGGGGAGCGTCTGTGCCGGCCTTCGACGAAATAGGGCGGGTTGGCGAGCACCAGGTCCGTCCCGCCTGCGGTCAGCACGGGTCGCCCGACATCGCCGCAGATGGCGCGGCCCCGGCGGCTCATCCCGTTGCGGGCGATGTTGAAGGCCGCGAGCCGTGCGGTTGCCGGATCGATTTCCACACCTGTGAAGTGAATGTCCGGGCGCCGCCAGGCAAGACACAGCATCGGCGAGCCCGTGCCACAGCCGAGCTCGACCACGCGACCGCCCTGCGGCGGATGACAGGCCGCGGCAAGCAGCACCGCATCCGATCCGGAACGGAAGCCCGAGACAGGCTGCCGCAGAATGATCCGCCCGCCCAGCACCCTGTTGTCGGCGAATCCCGGCCCGTGTGGCGGCTCAGATGACATCCGCGTCCCTCAGCAACTGCCGGGCGTGCAGTTCATCCTCGTCGGCGACCATCATCCGCCGGGGCAGGATGCCGATCGAGCCCTCCAGCACGCTCATGTGCTGGTCCAGCACAAGCGGCCGGATCCCTTCGGCCTTCAGCACGGCCTCGGCGAACGAGATCTGCACGGGATCGTTGCTTCGGAAGAGTTCCTTCATGTCCGAGACCTATCCGACCGCCGAGGAAGCGACAACAGGTCCCTGCCGCTGCGCTTGACGGCCATCATGTCCAACTTATTGTCAAACCAACGGTTAGGCAGGAGAAATCACACGTGTCGAACGTCGTGCCCCTGAAGGGCGACAAGGCCGAAGCGCCGAAGGGACTCGAAGCCCTGAAGCTTCACGTCGATGCCGGCATGAACGGCGTGAACGCCGTCATCATGGACAAGATGCAGTCCGACGTGGCGCTGATCCCGCAGCTGGCCAGCCACATCATCGCCGCCGGCGGCAAGCGGCTGCGGCCGATGCTGACTCTCGCGGCGGCGGATCTCTGCGGCTATCGGGGCGACCGGCACATCAAGCTGGCGGCCTGCGTCGAGTTCATCCACACGGCGACCCTGCTGCATGACGATGTGGTCGACGAAAGCGATCTCAGGCGTGGCAACGCCACGGCGAATGCGGTGTTCGGCAACCAGGCCAGCGTCCTGGTCGGCGACTTCCTGTTCAGCCGGGCGTTCGAACTGATGGTGGCCGACGGCTCGCTGGAGGTGCTGGCGATCCTGTCCCGCGCCTCGGCGATCATCGCCGAGGGCGAGGTGATGCAGTTGATCACCACCAACGACACCGAGACCACCGAGGACGCCTATCTGGACGTGATCTCGTCGAAGACGGCGGCGCTGTTCGCGGCGGCCTGCCGGGTTGGCGGTGTCGTCGCGGGTGCACCGAAGCCGGAGATCGAGGCGCTGGACGCCTATGGCCGCAATCTGGGCATCGCCTTCCAGCTTGTGGATGACGCGCTGGACTATTCGTCGCGCGACGCCACCCTGGGCAAGTCGGTCGGCGACGATTTCAAGGAAGGCAAGATCACCCTGCCGGTGGTGCTGGCCTTCCGCCGCGGGACCGAGGACGAGCGCGCCTTCTGGCGGCGCTGCCTGGAGGATCTGGACCAGCGCGACGAGGATCTCGGCGTCGCCCAGGAACTGATGCGCCGCTACACCGCGCTGGAGGACACGATCGAGCGCGCGCGGCATTACGGCGCCAAGGCGCGGGACGCGCTGGAACTCTTTCCCGACAGCGAGCTGAAGACGGCGTTGAACGACGCCGTGCGCTTCACGATCGAACGCGCCTATTGAGGCCTTGCGGGGCCGCTTTTCAGCGGCTATACACCCGCTCGCCTCCCGGCGCGCTGCGGCGCGCTTTGGACCCGGTCGGGGAGTAGCTCAGCCTGGTAGAGCACCGTCTTCGGGAGGCGGGGGCCGGAGGTTCAAATCCTCTCTCCCCGACCACTTAGTCTTCAGAAATCAGCAGCCCCAGTTGCCTTGGCCTGGAACGCCGGATTTCCGGGCTTCTCGGGCAGGTCCTGAGAGAATGCCTGCCATGAGAGACGATATTTCGGGCTCTCTTCGCGCCCAATTCGGCGAGCGTCTCTACTGGGGCAGTTCGGCAGCCCCAGCATCATTTTGTGCACGGGCACGTGTTTCTGGGATCGGGGGCAGACGGTCTTGCCGACCGCCGCTGCTGGGGCTTGATCAGATGAAGCCCAACACCTTGCGCTGCTCGGTCCAGTTGAGTGGCAGGCCGGCCATCCGCTTCAGGCGGTGCGCCGTGAGCTCCGATGGCTGGCGGCCATCGAGGATCGCCTCCGTGATGTCTGGAGCAAGGTAGGCCAGCTGCAGGACACGACCGATCTCGCTTCGATCGATGCCAAACTGCCGTGAAAGATCCTGAAGCGAATCCGCGTCGCCGTTCGCCAGCATGTTGTTCCAACGGTGAGCGCGACTGACCAGGCGGAGCAGGGCGCGGTCCGGTTCCGCGGCATGAGACGTGTTGCCAGCCAGAACGATGCGACTTTCGATGCCACGGCGAGCGACCCGCACGGGCAATTCGACGTACAGTCCCTCCGCCTCTCTCTCGCCCTGTTCATCCAGCATGGCCCGTTCGAGTACCAACTCGAGAATACCGTCACGGAGTTCGATGCGCTGAACCAGTTGGCGAAGCAGCCCACCGTCCGCTTCCGATCTGCCTGGGGCGAGTTGGTTGGCGAGGGCTACGGCCCGGTCGATCAGTTCGGTGAGCTGGGCGCCATCCTTGGCACGGGCGTCCAGCAGGTCCATCAGTCGGATTGGGTCTCGAAGCAGGGCCTGTAACTGCTCGACGACCAGCTTCTCGAAGGCTGGCGCTGCTATGCGCCAGCCTTGTTGGAACCCGTAGAGCTGTCCGCGCGCTCAACGAGCGCCTTCGACGTGTAATAGCGGTAGCGTCGGCCCTGCTTGCTGGCCTGCGTTGCGTAGAGCGGCTGGCCTTCTTCGTCGAAGAGACGTCCCGCGAGAAGATGCTGGCTGGCGCCTGAGCCGATGTCCCGCGGGCGCCGGGCCTGCTCGGCAAGTTGTTTCTGAACGCGGGACCATGTCTCCCGGTCGATGATCGCCTTGTGCCGGCCCTCGAAGACCTCGCCCCGATGACGGACACGACCGATGTAGATTGGATTGCCCAGGATCAAATACAGGTTGCCCCGGCTGAACGGCCTGCCGCCGTGGTGCCGTCCCGCCTTGCTTGTTCGCCGCGGCGTCCGGATACCTTCGGCGTCCAGGACCTGTTGTACTGCCCGGACGGTGCCCAACTCGAGATAGAGAGCGAAGATGCGGCGAACCAGATTGGCCTGGTCCTCGTCGACCACGAGTTGGCGATCCTCGGCGCAGTAGCCGACAGGCACGCCACCGCCCATCCACATACCCTTCTTCCGGGAGGCCGCGATCTTGTCGCGGATGCGCTCTGCAGTGACCTCGCGTTCGAACTGGGCGAAGGACAGCAGGACGTTAAGGGTCAGCCGTCCCATGGAGGTGGTGGTGTTGAACTGCTGGGTCACCGAGACAAAAGAGACGCTCTGGCCTTCGAAGAGCTCGACGATCTTGGCGAAGTCAGCAAGCGAGCGGGTCAGGCGGTCGACCTTGTAGACCACGACCGTGTCGATGCGACCGGCACGGATATCGCCCAGCAGGGCGGCGAGGGCAGGGCGGTCCATCGAACCGCCGGAGAAGCCGCCATCGTCGTAGCGGTCAGGCAGTTCCTGCCAGCCTTCATGTTGCTGGCTGAGGATGTAGGCGGCGCATGCCTCCCGTTGTGCATCCAGTGAATTGAAGGACTGGTCGAGACCTTCGTCTGTCGACTTCCTCGTGTAGATGGCGCAGCGGGCGGTGGCGCCAGTCCCTACATTCGTACGATGTGAACTCTTGGCTGTCGTGACGCTGCGGCGACGTTCAGGCATCCGAGCGCTCCTCACCTTGAGAGGCCGCAGCGTTTGAGCTTGGTTCCTGTGCCGCTACTGGAGCATCCGACCTCGCCGCGTCGCGGGTGGAGTTCCCCTTCGTGCGATCGAGTCCGAAGAACCGGGGTCCCGACCAGCGAGCCCCTGTGATCTCGAAGGCGATGGCGGTCAGCGAGGCGAAGGTGCGGCCGTCGTAGCTGAAGCCGCCTTCGACGACATCGACCACGTGCGTTTGCCCCTTCCATTGCCGGACAAGGCGGCTGCCTGGTCGCAACGGTCGGCGCGCGTTTCTTGTCCCGCCGGCAGACACCATTGGAGATTGGTTCGTTCGCTGGCCGGAAGCTTTTCCGGCTTCGGCCAGTTCCGTCAGGCGTCGACGTGTGGCGGAGGAGATCGCGCCCTTCGCGTCCGCCTGCATCAGCCACGCCGCATTGCACTCGAGCAGGCGGCGGCTGATCCCCTTCGGCGGCGATTGCCGCCAGCGACGCTGCCAGAAGACGACCAGTTGCCCACGTTTCAGCTTCCCGACCTTTTCATCCACATCCTCTGACGCGGGTATTGAGGCCCTGGCCTTGGACGATGGGTGGCCGGATGTCTCGCCATTGACGTAGGTATCGACGTGGCAGGCGACGACCGAATGGTCGCCGCCTGTATCGAGCGCGCGTTTGCCTCGCATCTCCGTTGCGCTTTCAGTCGGCCGCCTCGGCAGTGTTGATCGGCACAGACGCGCGGTAGACGCTGACGCCGTTGCCCTCCTTGGTGCGGGTTACATCCATGCCGCGCTTGCGGAAGCCCGTCAGCACTGCCCGGACGCTGTGCGGCTGCCAGCCGGTGAGGTGCACCATCTCGTCGATGTCGGCGCCCTCCTCCCTCTGCAGAAGCTCAAGGAGTTGCGTCTGCCGCGTGCCCGGCCGGAAGAATGGCGTCTCCTCCGCATCGCTCGTCTCCGGCTTCCTTGTTGTCGCCGCATTTTCGTTGGTGTCGCCCATGGCCACTTCAGTGACGGCAGCACGGCCCTCCTCGGTGATACGCCAGTCCTCATCGTCCGAATGCTGCACAAGGCCGCGACGTTCCAGTGCCTTCAGCATCGCCGCGAGCCCACCACCTTTCAGGTACATATCTTCCGGTAGCGGCAGCACATTGCCGCCTGGCCGGCTCGCGGCATTCCTGAGAGCTGCTGTCTGCTTGTTGTTAAGCCTGGTCATTATCGATCTCCGTGGTCCTCCTGCACGCCGGCCTGATGCCAGCGTTGTCACCAGGAGAAGCCCGGACCGCGATGCGGAGGCCGGGCCAAGCTGGCCACACCAATCTCGACGCCATCCATGCTTCGCTACAGGAGGAAGTCCAGTGCGAATAATTGGCCTGATGGCAATTGCGCTCAGTCGCCGTGAACAGAACCAGAAAACTCCTTAATCCGGTGGTCTAAGGGCCAGGTGAAGTCCAGATAGCGGGAGTCTCTCACAGCAACTGGAGCTGTGATATGGGGCAGGCCAAAGGAAAGGCGTTTCCCTCCATCGCTTTTGAGATGATTCGGAACCGAAGTGCGATTAGAGTACTATATGAGTGAATCAACCAAAAGATATAGGAAAATAGAAGTTTATGTCTCGGATCAGAAAATTAGATGTTGAGAACTTCCGAGGCATTAAGAGCTTCTCTTGGCTACCGTCAAACGGCATTAACTGCCTTATCGGCCCTGGTGACAGCGGCAAATCAACAATCCTTGACGCGATTGATTATTGTTTGGGCGCACGCCGAAATCTCCAGATGACGGACGCCGACTTTCACAACCTCAACGTCGACAAGCCGATTCAGATTACGCTTACCATCGGTGCTTTAGATGACGCACTCAAGAGCATGGACAGCTACGGCATGTTCCTGCGGGGGTTCATCGAAGAGACCGGCGTTGTTGAAGATGAACCTGAAAAGGATGCTGAGACGGTCCTGACCCTGCGCCTGAAGGTGGAAGGTGATTTGGAGCCGTCCTGGTCGCTCGTTTCTGATCGAGCCGAAGCTCAAGGCCTTACTCGTAATCTGTCGTGGGCGGACAGGGCACGCCTCGCACCGACCCGCATTGGCGCCTTTGCTGACCGTAATCTCGGTTGGCGTAAGGGATCTGTGCTCAATCGCCTCAGCGAAGAGCGTGCCGACGCTTCCGCTGCCATCGTCAAGGCGGCGCGCGATGCAAGAGCGGCTTTCGGTGACGACGCCAAGGAGCAGCTTGGCGATGCGCTGAAGATAGTCGCGGATACGGCCAAGTATCTCGGCATCCCTGTTGGCGACGAAGTCAAAGCCATGCTGGACGCGCATTCGGTATCGGTAAGTGGCGGCACCATCTCCCTGCATAGTGAGGCGGGCATTCCGCTTAAGGGGCTCGGGATCGGGTCTACCCGCCTGCTGATTGCTGGACTGCAACGCATGGCCGCTCAATCGGCATCAATCATTCTGATCGACGAACTGGAGCACGGACTTGAACCGCACCGCATCATGCGGCTGCTGGGGTCTCTCGGAGCAAAGGAAGCGGACGAGCCGCTTCAAGCCTTTCTGACAACCCATTCCCCGGTCGCACTTCGGGAGTTGGGGGGCCATCAGCTCTATGTGATGCGCGGCCATGACGACCACCATGACATTCTTAATGTCGGCACCGATGGTGCCCTTCAGGGCACCATTCGCCTGTACCCCGATGCGTTTCTAGCCACGACTGTCGTTGTTTGTGAAGGGGCAACCGAAGTCGGCTTCCTGCGGGGATTGGATCAGTACTTCGAAAGTCAGGGCCAAGTTTCCATCGCCGCGCACGGTGTTGCCCTCGTCGATGCCGGAGGCGGCGGCCCAAACGACGCTTATCGCCGTGCGGCACCCATGCGTTCCCTAGGCTACCGCACTGCCGTGCTGAGAGATGACGACCAGAAACCAGCAGCCGGGACCCATCAGGCATTTATCGACGGCGGCGGAACCGTGTTTACCTGGCGGGACGATCGCTGCCTTGAGGCTGAACTGTTCATGAGCCTGTCCGACGAGGCGGTCGGCAAGTTGATTGACTTTGCCGTTGAACTTCATGGCGAGGACGTGGTTGGCGGGCACATTCAGTCGCGAGCGACAAACGGCGAAACGCTGACCGGTATCCAGACCGAAGCCCTGATTGATGGCTACAGCCCGGAATCACGGGCTGTTCTGGGGAACGCCTCCAGCATCCGCAAGAAGGGCTGGTTCAAGCAGCTTGGCTGGATGGAACAGGCGGCGCGAGAAATCATAGGCCCTGACCTCCAGAACGCGGATGCGGGTTTCAGAAGCACCGTAGAGGTTGTGTTCGGGTGGGCTGGCAATGCCGGGGCCTGAAATTGATCTGCTGACCATAGACCGCGGGACGGTTACCGCACCGGCAGGCTGCGGAAAAACCCATCTGATTGCCGAAGCGCTGACCCGTCATACCGGCCCGAAGCCGATCCTGGTGCTGACCCACACGAACGCGGGCGTTGTGGCCCTTCGCGGACGCTTGGATAAAGCAGGCGTTCCATCCAAGGCCTATCGGCTTTCCACCATAGACGGTTGGGCCATGCGGCTGATTTCCATGTTTCCACAGCGGGGCGCTTACGACCCGAATATTCTGAAACTGGCGAACGCTAGAACGGATTACCCGAACATCCGTGTCGCCGCCGTGAACCTTCTGAAGGCCGGGCACATCGACGATGTGCTTGCAGCCAGTTATGACCGCCTGATTGTCGATGAATATCAGGACTGCTCTATCCGGCAGCATGCGGTTGTCGCCTATGCGGCGCAAACGCTGCAGACCTGTGTGCTGGGCGATCCCATGCAAGCCATTTTCGGCTTCGGCAGCGATCAGCTGGCGAGTTGGGATGAGCATGTGTGCAAACACTTCCCCGTTGCCGGTGAACTTGAAACGCCGTGGCGTTGGATCAACGCCGAGAAAGAAAACTTCGGACGCTGGCTTCTGGAGGTGCGCAAAAAGCTCCTGAACGGCGAGTCGATTGACCTGACAACCGCACCCGAAGAAGTCAGCTGGGTTCATCTGGACGGTACAGAGGACATGGCACGGCAAATGCGGGCAGCCCGCACGGCACCTCCGACCGCTGATGGTCGTGTGCTCATTATCGGACGCAGCACCAGCCCCCAAAGCCAAAGGGATATGGCAAGCCGCACCCCCGGCGCAGTCACCGTTGAAAACGTGGATCTGCGTGACTTCGTCGATTTTGCAAAGCGATTTGACTTTGGCGCGGCCGACGCCTTTCCCAAACTTGCGACCTTCGCCGGTGACGTGATGACCAATGTCGGCGCACCTGACCTGATTGCGCGCGTCGGCTCATTGCAAAAGGGTACCGCACGCAAAGCCGCCTCTGACACCGAACAGGCCGCCCTTGCCTTCTGCACCAACCCTTGCCCGAAATCAGCGGCCAAGCTGCTTGTGGAAATCAACAAGCAAGGCGGCGTCAGACAGCATCGCCCTGCCGTTCTTCGCGCCTGCATGAAAGCACTGGAGCAATGCGACGGCACGGAGGGCAATACCTTCTACGATGCCGCCGTCCGCATCCGAGAACAGAACCGCCTCATTGGCCGCCCTCTCGCCAAACGCTCCGTCGGAAGCACCCTACTGCTCAAAGGGCTCGAAGCCGACGTCTGCGTCATCCTCGAAGCCCACGACCTCGATGCAAAGAATCTCTATGTCGCGATGACGCGAGGCTCCGCAAAGCTCGTTTTGTGTTCTACGTCCAGTCAGATGCGGCCCTAAACCGGTAATGGGTTGGTTCCGGCCTGGAATTGTAGTCTTTCCAACTCTTCTCGATTACCAACGATCCAACGCCGAGATCGGGCCGCACTCTCAGCATTAAGGTTCTTTACCTCATAATCCTTGGCCTCGATCGAGGAAATTGTATCAGCCGGCTTTTCGGAAGCAGACATGTATAGAGCAGAATTTCGTGACAGTGGGACGACGATAGTATTCAAATCACCTTCGTTGTGAAGGACGCCAGAATCACCCAGTATGAAGCGTCCGGATTGGTCAGTTTTTATTATCCATTCGAGATCTATAAGCTTTCTTTTTACGATTTGGCGACCTTCCGCGGAGCGCACCACATCGGTAAAGGGAAGCTCAGGTAAGCCGCCTGTCGCGTCCAACGCCAAAATAATCTGTTCAATTGCGGATTCGCTAGCCTTTAATCCAAGTGATTTAATATGGTTGTACTCATGCTCATAAATATCAGCACCAGGAAACGATGACTGCCATGCTCGACGAAATGTACCGAAGTCAGGGGCGTCAAAAATTTCCAGAAGGCTCAGCGTTAGTTCTTGAGCCTTGTGATTGTATGTCGTCACAACCTCGGGATCCCTTAGGATCTGCACCGCCAAGAAATCGGCAAATTTGGATTTCACCTCGGCGCTTTGGTCTTCATTCAGGATGCATTCAAAAACCTTGCTACCTTGCGTATCGACTTGACCAAGATCGATGGTCTCAAGTGTCGTATCGTCAATGCCGGACGGCTGCAACGTGTATAAGTTGAATATTTGCATCAGCTGTTTAGGTGATCGATCGCGGATGCAGCGATGTTGATGATCGTAGGCCCAAATTTTTCCCTCTAGATCTTCGAACTTACGTATCCAGAACTGTGGTATAAAATGATGTTTTCGCGGTTTATTCGTCACGGTTGTTTCTCCATACATTTTTAAACTATGCAATTAGATGGTAGAACGGTGATTTCGTCGATAAGTAGGCTGGATATTACCAAGATAAATCTAAACCGAAAAGCCGATTTCTGCGGATGCTGGTTTCAGGTCTCAATCAGACGCCATTCAGCGAACTTCTCATCGCGGCCTTATTGAAATCAGGTCGCATGACCGCACATTGCGTCGCGGCTGCCGACGTTTGGAGTCAGCTAAACATTCCATAATGGATGTTCTGCACCTTGCGCCCAGGCAGCCCGCACCACCCGCTGGGGCATTGTCAGAACAGAAATGAGTTTGATCTGAAAGGCATCAGGTAGGTTGGTCGGAGGTGTTGTCAGAGTGAATTCGGGCCGTATCCCACCGTGAGCTTCCCCCATTGAATTGGTCCATGCTGATGTTTTGGAACAAGGAGGATCAGAGCTGGCGAGGAAGCGTCACAAGCCGGAAGAGATCGTGGGCAAGCTCCGCCGGGCGGACGTCCTGCACAGCCAGGGCATGTCAATGGCGGATGCGATCCGGCAGTTGTGTTTCAGCGAAGTCACCTTCTACCGATGGCGCAGGGAAGATGGCGGCATGAGCGGCGATCAATTGCGTCGTCTGAAGGGGCTCGAGAAGGAGAACGAGCGGCTGCGCCGGGCGGTCTCCGACCTGACCCTGAACGAGCAGCTTCTGGGTGAAGCTGCGAAGCGTAACTTCTGAGCCCCTCGCGTCGCCGACGTTGCATCGATCATGTCCTGCGCCGGGTTCGCATTTGCCGGTCTGGAGACAGGGCAAACTCTGACGATGAGTGTCAGGCTGATCGGCGATACGCGTCAGAGAGTCCGGCGGTTGTCCACGACCGTCACCCCAGACGTGCTGCCGATCGCCGGCGAGGCGATTGTCCTTTGATCCTAGATTTGCAACCAGCTAGTTTACCGTTGAGGGATTGAGACAGGGTGTTCTCGGATGGTGGAAACCGTTGCCGACATCGATTTGTTCGTGCCGCGCGGGTTCACGCATGGCTTCGCCCATTTGCCGCATATAGACCTGTCCGGCGGTCTTGCCACCAGTGCAGTCACCATAACTCAGGCGCCGTCGATCGGCACCGTCGCTGTGCTCAATGACGGACGGATTGTCTATCACCGGGACACGGCAGATGGTGAGCCGATCAACGGATCGGACAGCTTTCAGATCACCCTGACCAATCCCGATGGTGACACGCTGGTGTTGAACGGCACCGTCGACAATATCTCCGAAATCGCTGTCCGCTTCGATGATCAGGGCGTCGAGACGACGCTGTTCATCCGGACGCTGAGCGAAGCGAACTTCAACGATCTGTCCAGCTTCTATGTGAAGAATGATCAGGGACAGATCATCACCCAGTTCCATCCTCACTACGCAGAAGCCGTTGCAGCCGCGCGGGTCTTCCTGACGGCAAGCCAGGGGCTGCCACCGACCAGCCTGATCAATCGTGCGGACAGCGTCGAGGATGAAGCAGAGTTTCACCTGAACCTTGCGATCGGCTTTGAGGCGGCCGAAAGCGTTGTGGGTTTCGTATCCTCGATCGGAGAATTGGGCACAATTGTCCTGATCCCGAACGCCATCGCAGGATTGATCAACGCTGTCGAGAATCTGACCGAGAACCAGGAACTTAACCTCCTGCATGCCGGACTTGAACTGGCGAAGGATGCGAAGGTCGATCTGCTCGCCTATCAGCAAGGCGTCGACCAGCTTTTCTCGGATACGAGCTCTACGATTGCGAGCGATACGCTTGCACTGATTGAACGCGGGATAGTCGGCGCGTTGAAACTTGGAATCGCCGAGGCGTTCGTCAACGGCAGATCCATCATTGATGATTTCCTTGACGGGGTAGAGGCCGTTGCACTTGCTTCGATCCCGGGCTTCGAACTTCTGGCGTTTACACTAGATGCCGATCTGGGACAGTCGAGCGACCTTGCGCGCATGTCTCAGTTGCTCGGCGAGATGCCGACAAGCTGGTTCGATAACACTGCGGCCGTTGAAACTGAACTTGCTGGACGCACTACCACAGGAACAACCGAAAATGACTTCCTGCTCGGAACCAATAATTCTGAAACGCTGATTGCCGGCGCCGGCGACGACACGATCGATGTCGGTGTCGGCAACGTGTTCGATTCGGTGGACGGCGGCGCGGGTGTCGATGTCCTGGTTCGCGACTTCTCCGATATCGACTCCGGTCTGACGTTTGAGATCACGCAGACCGATGTGGACGGACAGACGGTTCTCGATGGCCTTGTGTTTCAGGGCAGCCGGGGCTTCATATCATTCAAGCAGCATCTCGCGTTCGAGAACATCGAGCGGCTGGACTTCACGGGCAACCATCTCGGCAACACCATGGTCGGCGGTGCGTTGTCCGACACGCTCGATGGCCGCGGCGGCGATGACGATATTTCCGGCGGGTTGACGGACGATCTCGATGGTGGCGATGGGACGGCCGATCTGCTGCGTATCGATGTGTCGGCACTGGGCGACGCGATCGACCTGGATGTCGCCGACCAGGACGATGTCCTGTCGGACGGGACACGGTTCCGCAACTTCGAGCGGTTTCAGATCACGACGGGCGCCGGCGATGACCGCTTTGTCCTGGGCAACAACTCGGACACGGTCATCTCCGGCTCTGGCGACGACACGATCGATGTCGGGTTAGGGAACAGATTTGATTCGGTGGACGGCGGCGCGGGAGTCGATGTCCTGGTCCGTGACTTCTCTGCCCACGCGAGCACATTGTTCTTCACGATCACGGCGACAGAAGGCGAGACAGGGACGGTGCTCAGCGGCAACGTCCAGGAAGACCGGGCATTCAGCAGTCAGCACGACACGCGTTTGTCCTTCACGAACATCGAGCGGCTGGACTTCACGGGCAACGACCTGCGCGACACCATGGTCGGCGGTGCGTTGTCGGACACGCTGCACGGCCGCGGCGGCGATGACGATATTTCTGGCGGGTTGACGGACGATCTCGATGGTGGCGATGGGACGGCCGATCTGCTGCGTATCGATGTGTCGGCACTGGGCGACGCGATCGACCTGGATGTCGCCGACCAGGACGATGTCCTGTCGGACGGGACACGGTTCCGCAACTTCGAGCGGTTTCAGATCACGACGGGCGCCGGCGATGACCGCTTTGTCCTGGGCAACAACTCGGACACGGTCATCTCCGGCTCTGGCGACGACACGATCGATGTCGGGTTAGGGAACAGATTTGATTCGGTGGACGGCGGCGCGGGAGTCGATGTCCTGGTCCGTGACTTCTCTGCCCACGCGAGCACATTGTTCTTCACGATCACGGCGACAGAAGGCGAGACAGGGACGGTGCTCAGCGGCAACGTCCAGGAAGACCGGGCATTCAGCAGTCAGCACGACACGCGTTTGTCCTTCACGAACATCGAGCGGCTGGACTTCACGGGCAACGACCTGCGCGACACCATGGTCGGCGGTGCGTTGTCGGACACGCTGCACGGCCGCGGTGGGAATGATCAGATTTTCGGGGGTGCAGGTTCCGACCAGCTTTCCGGTGGTGAAGGCAACGATCAGATTTTCGGCGGAGAAGGCATCGACACCGCATTCTACGGGCGCCTCGTCGATTTCGAGTTCGTTCTGGATCAGAATGGCGGGTTTTCAACGGTCAGAGACCTGATCGGGAATGGCGGCATCGACACTCTGGACTCCATTGAGGTTCTTGATTTCGCCGGGGTCCAGATCGCGGCAGAAAACGTCGTCTCGCGATCCGGTATCGCAAACGCTTCGGCATCCAACGACGCCATATCTGGAAGTGAGCAGGACGATATTTTCGCGCTTGGCGACGGGGACGACTGGGCAGACGGCGGGGCGGGCAGAGATTCGCTGCTGGGACAGGCTGGCAGCGACATCATCTATGGTCGCGAGGGGCTCGATACTCTCCGAGGTGGCACCGGTGAAGATTATCTGGATGGTGGCGAGGATGCTGACCTCCTTCTCGGTGATGCCGGCCGAGATACTCTGATCGGTGGTTCGCATCGCGACACCATGTTCGGCGGCGACGACAACGACTCGATCCTGGGCGGCGATGACGTGGATTCGCTTCGGGGTGATGGTGGCGACGACTTCCTGGATGGCGGCGCGATCCTGGACTTCATTTCGGGCAATGCCGGCAATGACACGCTGATCGGCGGTGATGGCAATGACCGGATGTTTGCTGGCACAGGCAATGACCTGCTGCAGGGCGACACGGGCAACGACCAGATGTTCGGCGATGCGGGCAATGACACGCTGTTCGGCGGCGACGGCTTCGACCGGATCGACGGCGGTGCGGGCAATGACAGCCTGGAGGCCGGTGGCGGCGGCGCAGTTCTGCTGGGCGGGGAGGACGATGACACGGTCGTCGGCGGGGCATTGCAGGATCTGCTGTTCGGTGACGCGGGCGCGGATTCGATCGCCGGCGGCACGGGGAACGACTTCCTGCGCGGCGGGACCGGCAACGACACCCTGCGCGGCGAGGCCGGTGTCGATGGCATGCGCGGCGAGGATGGCGACGATCAGCTCTTCGGCGGCGACGACACCGACATCATGGAAGGTGATGACGGCAACGACACACTGTCGGGCGATAATGGCGACGACCGGATGCTGGGCGGTCTGGGGCTGGACGTGATGTTCGGCGGCCAGGGCATCGACCGCCTCGACGGCGGCGATGGCAATGACAGCCTGGATGGCGGCACCGAGAATGACGACCTGCTGGGCAGCACCGGCGATGACACCATCCTGGGCGGGGCCGGCAATGACCGGCTGTTCGGCCAGGCCGACAATGACCAGCTGTTCGGGGGCGGCGGGGCCGACCGTCTCGATGCCGGGACCGGCAACAACCTGCTGGATGGCGGCGCGGGCAATGACACGCTGATCGGGCGCACGGGCGACGACACGCTGGCGGGCGGCGATGACAATGACCGGATGTTCGGGATCGAGGGCGCGGACAGCATGTCCGGCGGCGCAGGCCTGGACACCATGCAGGGCGGCATCGGCAACGACACGATGGCCGGCGACGGCGGCAATGATCTGGTCTTCGGCGAGGACGGCAATGACAGCCTGGATGGCGGCGAAGGCAACGACCGGGTCGATGGGGGCCTGGGCGATGACATCCTGGCCGGTGGTGCAGGCATCGACACGTTGATCGGACGCAGCGGCGCCGACACGATCTCTGGCGATGCCGGGGACGACCTGCTGTTCGCAGGCGCGGGCAATGACTCGGTGTCGGGCGGCGCGGACAATGACCGCCTGGTGGGCGAGGACGGCAACGACACCATGGCTGGCGATGGCGGCAATGACTCCCTGGAAGGCCGGACAGGCGACGACAGCCTCTCCGGTGGGGACGGCCTCGATCAGCTGCTGGGACAGGCCGGCGCAGACCAGCTTGATGGCGGCACTGGCAATGACACGCTGTCAGGCGGTGAGGACGATGACACCCTGATTGGTGGTGCAGGCGCTGACCGGTTTCACTTCCTGTCGTTCGACGGAGCAGGCAGCAATGACCTGATCAACGATTTCGAAGTCGGGGTCGACACGTTCCTCCTCAGCGGCCTCAGCGTGGCGTCGGTCGCCGATGCCGATGTCGACGGCGATACCCTGGTCGACGATACGCTGGTCACCTTCTCCAACGGCGCCACCGCCGGACTCATCGGGGTTACAGGACTGGTTGAAGCGGATCTGTTCTGATCCCGAGGGGCGGGCCATTTGGCATCCCCACTTAACTTCCTTCGGCAGGACAGTCCATGAGCGCAGTGAGTTTCATTCCTCCGGGTACCGAGTTACTCTCATTGCGGAGTGTGAGGTGATGATTTGTCCGTATCAGTTGTAGATATCGACATTTCGGTGCCGCGTGGTTTCACGGTCGGAACCGGTAGCGTCGGCAATGTCTTTGGTCCCGGAGGGCTGCTGAATCCCACGTTCGAGGTGATCTCGGCACCGACGTCGGGAACGGTCACCGCCCTGAGTGATGGGCGGGTGCAGTATATCCGTGATTTGGCAGATGGTGTCCCGGTTGCGGGCGATGACAGTTTCCAGGTCATCGCAACCGGAACGACGGGCGATCAGCTGATCATCAACGGAACCGTCGAGAACAACGACGAAATTGCGGTTGCGATCCCGGATGGCGCCGGCGCCTCTACATTGCTGATCAAGACCCTCTCCGACACCAACTACGAAGATCTGGACGGCTTCTTCGTGAAGGACGATCAGGGCCAGATCCTCAGTATCGACGATCCGCTCTATGCCGAAGCCGTGGCGGCAGCCCGTGTATTTGTTTCCGCAGAGCAGGGTTCGCCCTTCGACGCCCTTGTTCTGGATGCCCAAGATGTTTCAAGTGACGCGGATTCAATTGTAAGTGTTGAAGAAGGGTTTATTGCTGCTGGAGTTGGTCTCGCCGTTGTATCTGCGCTTGTGGATCCCACGTCGATCCTGTTTCCAGAGTTTGTAGACGTTGCGGGCTCTTTCAAGATTGCGCAGGAATTTGCAGACCTTGTCGGCGGTATCGCAGATCTCAGTGCGGCCAGAACCGATCTCGAGTTCGCGACAGTCGCGAGGGAACTGGCTGACGCAGCCTTGGTCGATTTTCAGGTCGCGCAATCAGGTCTGGCCAATCAGGACATCGCCAACACGCCTCAGAATATTGCCGTTTTCGAAGCCTATGATCAGGGACTGACCGGAGCCGCAAAACTCACACTTGCGAGTGTTTTTCTCGAGAATCGAGGATTTGTCGATAGCCTTCTCAATTTTGTTGATGATTTTGTTCTCGGACTGGTGCCTGGGGCTGCTTTCGCATTCGCTGTCGCGGAAGCCATATTCTCGGGCTCGGATCCAGACGACGCCATCACGCCCCTCCTGCGTGAGCTGCCCGCCGGTATGTTCGGCGATGAAGGGTTGGCGCTGATCGATCAGGAACTGGCCGGCGACGATGTCGTTGGCACCGCATCCAATGACCGCATGGTTGGTGAAACGGGAGACGACACGCTTCGGGGGCTGGCCGGTGACGATGTCATTGCGGGAAATGATGGCAATGACGTCATCTTCGGAGGTGATGGCGTGGACCGGATCGTCGGCGGTGCGGGCGATGACGCCATCTTTGGTGGTGACCAATCTGACATTGCGGACTTCTCGGCTTCCGCGAACGCCGTTGTCGCTGATCTGATCAACAGGTCCGCCCTCGGTCAGGGGTCGGACACGCTGGATAGCATCGAGCAGTTGATCGGCAGTGCCTCGGCAGACACCCTTCTGGGTGACAACGAGCGCAACACCATTTCGGGCGGGCTGGGATCTGACAGCATCGATGGCCGCGCAGGCGATGATCTGATCCACGCGGCGGTTGGCCATGGAAACGACACCATCGATGGCGGCAGCGGTCAGGACCGCTTTCAGCTGGACAATTCATCCAACAGCGCTGCTCAGGTCAGTGTCATCGATTTTGGCACCCATGAACTGGTCGTCTCCGGCACCGATAACTTTCGGCTCAACCGTGTGGAGACTATTGAATATGTCGGAGGCGCGGCGGCGGATTCACTGGATGCCGACGCCTCGTCGCTGGATATCGTGGCCTTCCTTGGCGATGCCGATGATACAGCTCTCGGCGGCAGCGGGAATGACTGCCTGAATGGGGGCGTCGGCGCCGATCAGCTGGAGGGTAATGCCGGTTCCGACGTGTTTGAGGGCGATGCAGGAGCCGATGTCCTGCTTGGTGGAGACGGAAGTGACACGCTGTTCGGAGGGGCAGGTGACGATCAGCTGACCGGTGGCGATGTTGCCGACCGTATGTCCGGCGGCGAGGGCAATGACACGCTGATCGGAGGCGAGGGCGACGATACATTCGCGGGCGGCGCAGGCAATGACAGTTTCACAGGTGGAACCGGACGGGACCTGTTCGAGATCAAGCCCTCCGGTAATGACCGTATATCCGATTTCGAAGCTGGCCCTACTGGCGATATTCTGGGTTTTCAATCGGTTCCCGGTTTTGCCGATCTGGCGGCAGTGCTGGTGGCAGCAACCGACGACGGTACAGACACGACAATCGACCTGGGTGGCGGGAACACACTGGTTCTGGAAGGTGTGACTGTCTCAGAGATCAGTGCGGACAATGTTCAGGCCAGTGGTGCCATAGATGCCACCGCCCTGGACGGAACCGATGGCTTCTTCATCACCAAGCAGCAGTTCTCGGTTTACGGCGGCGCGATCGTTTCCCGCGCCGGAGACATTGACGGAGACGGCTTCGACGACATCCTGATAGGCGATGAGACGACCACCGTTGTGTTTGGTGCTTCGTCGACTCCGACCATTGTGACCCAGTCCGTGGTATCGGGTTCGGGACAGGGATTCGATATCGTCAACTCCGCTGAAGCCGACCCCAATGCTGTCGGCTATTCCGTTGATTCCGTTGGCGACATCAACGGAGATGGCTTCGATGATATCGCCGTCGGTACAGGTCGCTATGGCGTCGCCGCGGTCATATTCGGCCGGAATGGCGGCTTCTCCGGCCAGTTTGACTTGCAGGGCCTCGACGGCTCGAACGGTTTCCGGATCAGCCCGGATGACCGGTTGATTCCGGAAGATCCAGAGAATCCGGTACTGGGCGCCACCCTGGACGTGAGCGGCATCGGCGACTTCAACGGAGATGGATTCGATGACCTGCTGTTGATCGAACAGACAACGGATTTGATCAAGTATCTCATTCTGTTCGGCAGGGATTCAGGTTTTGCCGGCGAGACAGCGACTGGTTCGATCGGCAACGGGACAACAGGATTCGAGATTACTGACACCATCGTCGTTGCCCCCGGGGACTACGATACAACAGGTATCTATGCAGCCGGTTCTGTTGGCGACATTAACGGCGACGGTTTCGATGATTTCGCTTTCTCCAGAGATTTGGTCACCAACAACCTCCAAGATGGCTTCGCACTCAACAAGGATGCTGTACTTGTTTTTGGCGGATCAGAGACAGCCGCTTCACAAACGCTGGCTGAAGCCACGGCACAGGCTGGCGATTCCGTTGTCAGCCTTTCGGTACAGCCGCAAGTGAGCTACGGCTCAAGCTCCTCGTTGACTGGTCTGGGAGACATCAACGGAGACGGCTTTGACGATTTCGCGTATGGGGACGGCGACTATGGCGGAATCAGCAGTTATCAGGGCCGCGTGGCGGTCGTCTTCGGGCGCAGTTCTTTTGGTTTCACGGAACGGGCGATAGATCTGCATGTTCAGGATCCAACGGCGGGTTTTCTGATCCAAGGTCCGAGCATCGACGGCCGACTGGGTGAATCAGTCTCATCCGGGGATTTTGACGGTGACGGCGTTCAGGACCTCCTTATCGGATCGGTCGACAAATTCAATTTCACACCAGGCAACGCCTATCTGCTGTTTGGCGGCGACGGTGGCATTCGGGAAGGGGTCGACCTTACCGATCTCGATGGCACGGAAGGGGTCCTGATCTCGCCGACCTTCAATCAATCATTTTCGCGGTATGGCGCTGAATTTGTCGGTGACGTAAACGGTGACGGTTTTGATGACATTGCGCTGGTTTCCGATGGAACCGTAGGCGGTCAGTACGAAGCGATTGCCGTCCTCTACGGGAGGGAAACTGGTGCCTCAGACCCGGTCAGTGAGACCGGCAACATCCTGTCCAATGCGATTCTCGGAGCGGGCGGCAATGACACGCTGAGCGGTCTGGATGGTAATGACAGGCTTGGTGGTCAGGCAGGCAATGACAGCCTTGACGGCGGCAGCGGCGGAGACACGCTCACCGGCGCCAGCGGAAACGATACCCTTTCCGGCGGCACAGGCAGTGACCTTCTGCTTGGCGGGGTCGGCGATGACCGCGTGGTGGTCAACCGCGCCGTTGAAGATTTCGACCTTCTCATCGCCGACGATGGCACCATTCGGGTGACTGACACGGTTGGGGGAGAAGGCACGGATACGCTTGACGGGATCGAGGAGTTCCAGTTCAGCAATGCCTTTGTCATACACCGCAAACTGAATGCTGCTTCGGACAGCTTCTTCGGCGGGACCGGCGTGGACATCATTTCTGGCCTCGACGGGGCTGACGATCTCCGCGGTAATCTCGGCAACGACCTGATCGATGGTGGCGGTGCGGGCGACCTGATCCTGGGGAATGCCGGGCTGGATACGCTGCAGGGCGGACTGGCGCGCGACACGATCTTCGGCGGCGACGACAATGACTCGATCCTGGGTGGCGATGACGTGGATTCGCTGCGGGGTGATGGCGGCGACGATTTCCTCGACGGTGGCGCAATCCTGGACTTCATTTCGGGCAATGCCGGTAATGACACGCTGATCGGTGGTGATGGCAATGACCGGATGTTTGCTGGCACAGGCAATGACCTGCTGCAGGGTGACACCGGCAACGACCAGATGTTCGGCGATGCGGGCAATGACACGCTGTTCGGCGGTGACGGCTTCGACCGGATCGACGGCGGTGCGGGCAATGACAGCCTGGAGGCCGGTGGCGGCGGCGCAGTTCTGCTGGGCGGGGAGGACGATGACACGGTCGTCGGCGGGGCATTGCAGGATCTGCTGTTCGGTGACGCGGGCGCGGATTCGATCGCCGGCGGCACGGGGAACGACTTCCTGCGCGGCGGGACCGGCAACGACACCCTGCGCGGCGAGGCCGGTGTCGATGGCATGCGCGGCGAGGATGGCGACGATCAGCTCTTCGGCGGCGACGACACCGACATCATGGAAGGTGATGACGGCAACGACACACTGTCGGGCGATAATGGCGACGACCGGATGCTGGGCGGTCTGGGGCTGGACGTGATGTTCGGCGGCCAGGGCATCGACCGCCTCGACGGCGGCGATGGCAATGACAGCCTGGATGGCGGCACCGAGAATGACGACCTGCTGGGCAGCACCGGCGATGACACCATCCTGGGCGGGGCCGGCAATGACCGGCTGTTCGGCCAGGCCGACAATGACCAGCTGTTCGGGGGCGGCGGGGCCGACCGTCTCGATGCCGGGACCGGCAACAACCTGCTGGATGGCGGCGCGGGCAATGACACGCTGATCGGGCGCACGGGCGACGACACGCTGGCGGGCGGCGATGACAATGACCGGATGTTCGGGATCGAGGGCGCGGACAGCATGTCCGGCGGCGCAGGCCTGGACACCATGCAGGGCGGCATCGGCAACGACACGATGGCCGGCGACGGCGGCAATGATCTGGTCTTCGGCGAGGACGGCAATGACAGCCTGGATGGCGGCGAAGGCAACGACCGGGTCGATGGGGGCCTGGGCGATGACATCCTGGCCGGTGGTGCAGGCATCGACACGTTGATCGGACGCAGCGGCGCCGACACGATCTCTGGCGATGCCGGGGACGACCTGCTGTTCGCAGGCGCGGGCAATGACTCGGTGTCGGGCGGCGCGGACAATGACCGCCTGGTGGGCGAGGACGGCAACGACACCATGGCTGGCGATGGCGGCAATGACTCCCTGGAAGGCCGGACAGGCGACGACAGCCTCTCCGGTGGGGACGGCCTCGATCAGCTGCTGGGACAGGCCGGCGCAGACCAGCTTGATGGCGGCACTGGCAATGACACGCTGTCAGGCGGTGAGGACGATGACACCCTGATTGGTGGTGCAGGCGCTGACCGCTTTCACTTCCTGTCGTTCGACGGGGCAGGCAGCAATGACCTGATCAACGATTTCGAAGTCGGGGTCGACACGTTCCTCCTCAGCGGCCTCAGCGTGGCGTCGGTCGCCGATGCCGATGTCGATGGGGATGCGCTGGTCGACGATACGCTGGTCACCTTCAGCAATGGTGCCACGGTCGGCCTGATAGGTGTCATCAGTTTGCAGGAAAGCGATCTGTTTTGACGCCGTTATTCAGTAGTGGATGGTCGATCAATTTCAGCCACCGAACGGACGGTTTGTATTGCAGTGTCTGACGGCCCGCCGACATTGTTGGCCTCATTTTCCGTTCTTGTCTTCATATCGAGCCCGGTACGCGGCCTCCTGGTCGTCCGGCAGAGCTTCCCGGGCGAGGGCGAGTACACGTCTGTGGGTCTCGAGGTAACCTGAGAATTCTTCCCGGATTTCCGGATGAAGCGAGTCGT